>Ga0247770_1001576_pt1 | contig 16777 bp, 5 predicted proteins | sample UWRJL136409B6_FD_179943 | JGI IMG/M metagenome (GOLD analysis project Ga0247770, IMG submission 179943) | Plant litter microbial communities from Arlington Agricultural Research Station in Wisconsin, United States - UWRJ-L136-409B-6 | ecosystem: Environmental > Terrestrial > Plant litter >... | reverse complement strand
GATGTCGATGTTGCCGGTCAGCTGGGTCCGCCCGCACTTGTTGACGACGTTGGCGAGGATCTCGGAGTCGCGGATGATGGTGGCGTCCATCTGGCAGGGGTTGATGGTGGTGCAGTTGCGCGCGATGGCATCGTTGACTTGGAAGCCGATGGACAAGGGCGAGCCGGCGTCTCCTTGGGCGCCAAGAATCACGCCGTGGGCCTGGGCCAGGGCCAGGAGGGCCGCAAGCGGCAGGAAGGAAGATGCAGTGTACATTATCGAAGTGAAGGGGGAGGCACAGCCTGGAAGAAAGAGACAAACGAGGAAAACGGAAAACCGGGCGAAACAAATGGAGAACGTGTGATGCTGGAGATCAGTCGGACTCAAGTCGGCCAGCCAGATGGCATATATACGCATCCCAAGTCAGAGCTCGCGCCCTGTGTCGAATTCAACCCCTGGGTCCATCATCTGTAAACACACACTCCTCCACTTGCATTCTGCGCCAGGGTGCGCGATCCTACAACGTGGACGCCGTTCAGGCGACAAGGGCAAGGGGAGACGGGAGAATGCCGTGATCTCCGAGAATACCTGGTCTTTCAACGCCATGATTGCCGGTCAGAGCTCAACTGTGGGGGGGATGTCTCTTGATGGTGGAGTTGGGGGAAGGTGAAGGAAGGAATACCCGAAAAAGGTGTGCGCCAAGGAGGCCCCTCTTCTTTTCACCAACGTCTCACCGCAGTGGATGTCGACTCGCGAGTCAATGAGATATCGACATTTCTCGGTAGATGGGAGAATGCAGCCCGAGCGACTGCGCACTGGATTGAAATTCGATTTCTACGAGTCCGACTTTTATTGAGATGTATGGGAATCACATCAGTGCGCTGCGAGGACGGTCATTCTGGTCGTGACAGTGCCCGCTAGACGTGGAATCCCTCTCGACGCGGCCAGGTGGGGAAACGAGCGATTGACGTGCGCTGAAAGGCATGTAAGGGAAGCGTCGCATTAGGCCCGGGACTGAGAGCTGAAGGATTTGCCAGGCAGTGATTGAGAGTGTCACGGTGATATCTGTCGGAGTATACGCTCGTCTGTTTCATTTGGCCGATAATCGAGCCGTCGGGGATGATATGGTTCGAGCAAAGAGGTCAACTGAACTCTTTGCGAGTTTTCGTGGTGCAAGATCAAGGTTTCACCAGCACCGAGTTGGGTGGATATGGCGTGGAGCCCTTGTAGAGAAAGCGTCAAGCGCCTCAACGTCTGCTCCACCATCACGCGGTTTTGGAGCTACGCGGGTGGATCTGCGATTCCTCCGAGCCCCACTCAGGGATTAGAAACGGTACCTAGACGGGTCACGGAAATAGAGGAGGCCCAAAATGAAAGCTCGTTCACCATCCCTTTCTTGGTTTTCATTCTGTACTTCATCTCCCCTGTCTACAAAGTACCAGAGTGCCATACTCAACGCCATCACCTGGGCAAAAGCCGTCCTTCCCGTCGGTGACATTTATAACTCAGAGCTGTCCTTTTCGGTATTTTGTCTTTTGGGTCCGGTTCATCGGATGAGCAGGATTTGCCTATCGAATATGCTGTCTAAAGCCACCCTGCGAACAACGCATGTTCGAATCAAGGAAGAAGGGGATGGAAAACAGATAATTTTAGAGTATAGACAGATAAGCACGTGTGGGACTGATATACCCAAACTAGAGGTGCCCGTGGCATAGATTTTAGTGAAATACCCTCTGCATGTTCAAAGGTTTATGATAGAGAATGTCTAGGTAATTATACTGTACCCCCAGTGTCGAAACGCGTTCCTACCGTTACAACAGGTCCTGTTACATCTGAAAGAGGCTATATTACACCCGAAAGGGCCATCCCTGCATTACGGTACAAATAGACGAAGGCTGCGGTGCAAACAGGCACTCTATTATGATACTACCTTACTACCTACGGCTGGCAACCGACTTAGAAAGGCTTACCTAATCATGCAACGACCTGACTTTGCAACGGGTTTTCCACCAAAAGCCCCACTTTTTAATAGCTCCTATCTCCACAGCCACTACAAGTAAAATTAAGGAAAAGTTACTAAGACGTAATTAGATATATGTTATATAAGGGAAGTGTATTATATATTTAGTTTTTTAAAACTTAATATCTATAAATTAATATTAAAAGCAGGAATAAGTTTTATCATATATATATATATACTTTAAAGCTAACTTATAGTAGTCGTCACTTTATATTATAGTTATTTATAATATAAAGACCATATTTAAATTGCTAAATTAATTCTATTACTTTATAGAAATTAACTATATATTTATATTAAGTAAGTTTCTAACCTTTTGTGACGACCCTGCAGGCCGTCACTTGGGCCGGGGCGGCCTGACGAATCCCCCGCAGAAGGAACAGTGCAGGAAGACGGTGTACACCGTCCGGACGCACTGGGCCAGGGGTGCGAAGACCCGAAGCCCCTACGACCAATAAGGTGCTGCTCGCAGCATGCTGAGTGCTCGTACCGCGAGCAGGAGAAACCTTACAAGCAGAACGCTCGCGCAGTGTAAGGTGCTTGTAGAATAAGCACTTGTGGCGCTATAAGTAAGGTATAAAGTACCTTTTAGTTAGTTAGTATAGATAGTTATAATCGTGCTTATAATTACCGTGAGGGACTCTGGTTCCTCACGTTAGTATTTAATTATTCATTTATATCTTACTATTCAGACTCACCTTTATACATTATAATAACAGCGACCTATAGTGATATTAAACCCCCTATTTAAGAGTGCTAGCTTAACAAGCCGTCTTCAGAACGCCTTTACCTGTTAACGTCTTACTATACGTTCTATCTTAACCCGCACTAATCCTCTTAAGGCTTATATTAGGTGTAGGTTGTAATATAATATTAACGTTAAGTTCTAAACGCTGTTTATTAAATTCCCAGACACCACCTCTCTCTTATTAATATATCAACTTTTAAAAAAGGTAAGGAGATTAAGGAGGTGTAAGCTTAGCCTTAGCTCCCCATTATTAATAAGTTAGTAGTATACCTTAAAGACTTGAACCTTAACTAGTAGGGGCTGGTTAAGGAACTTAATAAAGCCTTCCCTAGAGATATTAAGAGTCGTATTAGTCTTATTAAGAAACTTTAGATTTAACTTAATACTGTTAAGCTAGAGAATAATAACCTTAAAGGCTTATAGAAGAAATAAGTAAAGCTCCCTCCACCCTTACGCTTTAAGGGAGACTTTACATAGTTAGAATCTTAGATAGCCTAGTTTTAGAGTTATATTACTTACTATAATAAGCAGTTTTTTAAAGAAGAAGGAAAGGTTAGGTTTGTTAGAGCTTTATTAGATAAAGTAACCGCTTATTAATATAAACCTTATATAAAGATAATTAATAATCTCTCTGTAGATAAAGCACAAAAGGAAGCCCTTAAGACTTAGGCTCTTTTTAACAATTTTAATGTCTTTATTAATTAACTTTAGATTAAGTTTAAAGAACTAAACACCTTAAGGCGGGCTAAGTAACGCCTTATAACCTTAAGGTAGACGTCCTTAATCTTTAAGTTCTTTACATGCTTTAAACTAAAAGTAGTAAAGATTAAGCTTAATTAAAAGGCCCTAGTAATGTTATTTTAAAGCAGTTTAAAGGAACACGTTACTGGAGACCTTTACTAAGAGGATTGGCCAGACTGCCTTTAAGAGTTAGTTAAGATAGTTATTAAAGCCGATAACCGGTATTATAATTACTATTATTAGAAGAACTTTTAAAAGAAACAGACCCCTTATTAGTTAAGTAAGCTTAAGAAGGGGAACTAGTCGACTGTAATAGGACATTACCCTGGGCTAATAGACATTAGCATAATAAACTGATAAAATCGACCTAACTGCGATAAACCTTAATAATAACAGTAGCAGAAGCAGCTTAAGGACCTGTTACAGATCCAGTGTTTTAACTGCGGTAAGAAAGGTTATATAACACGGCAGTGCCCGTCACTAAAATAAGTTAGGTGGAAACCGGTTCTAGAAGAAGGAAAATACGTTAAGTTCAATACTAAAGACGTCTACATTAGGATGGCAGGTAACGAAGAAGATTACACCTAAATAGACAAGTGTAACATGGGGGATAAGGGAGAAGAAGAGCTACAGGACGTAATGTACTTAGTCCTTAAGGGTGTCTTAAAAGAGTCAGCTACGGAGGTATAGGTCACAGCAGACCGACTTTAAGGTGGAAACTCAGAACCGCTAGAGGTACAGGTTACAAAAGACCGACTTTAGGAAGAGATGTTCCAGTTAGCTGTTACAGGCCTTAAAAACCTTACCTTATAAGCTTAGGAACTAAGGAAGGACCCTAACTTAAACCTTACCAGGATGGTAAAGGGAGTTAAAGAACTAGCCCTCTAAGCCACCTAAGCGGTAAAGTAAGCCTTAAAAGGTAAAAGAGAATAAGTTAAGAGAATCGAACTGGAAAAGTAAAGGTTCTTTTTAACTATACCTCTTAAGACTCTTAAACATTTTAAACATACTGAATAGATTAACACCCTTACCTTACTGGAAGAAGGATAGCTTAAATGGCTGCTTTGCATTAAAGACGGTGTGCTTTAAACCAGTACCTTAAGGGTCCCCTAAGAAGGTATAAAGTAAGTACACTAACGAAGAATTTAAGAGATGAAAGAGAAACATTAAGAATTAATAGACGAAATAAAGGACTTACAAGTCAAAGGCCTTACTGTAACGTTTAAGGATAAAGTGGTGGAAATTAGGTTATAACTTTATAATAAAGTTTACTTTATTAATTAACTTAAACATTAACTTATTAAGGAAGGCTACTTTATGGAAAAATAAGCTAGGTTACTATTACCTAAGTTTTAAGAAGAGGTTTAGGAGAAATAACGTACTTAAAGGTAAGTGGAAGAAGAGAAGAAATAAAACGTTACTTCCCCTATCCTATACTTTATAACTGTAATACCTGCAGTTAATATTAACTACCTTAACTATAAGGATATACTGTGGATTAATTATATATATAATAATTACGCTTTTAACTAATATTGTAAACCTAAGGCCCTTTAGAACCATTTCCCTAACGTATAAAGACGGGATTACACTGTTATAAAAGTGAAGTTAGAACTAGCCTACTATTAAGTCTCTTACTCTCTAATAAGAGAATTTAGTAATAAGTGGAAAGTTACCGTAATTAACTAAGCTCCCGCTACGTGTTAGTAAGGAGGGGTACTTAATAACTGCCTAGTCGTAACGTGTTTACTATATCTTAATGGAAAAGTTAGAGAGTAATAAAAGTGAGAAGACTATTAACAGATTTAAAAGTAAAAGGACATTATTATAATCCAGTCGTGTAAAGTATATTATCGTTTTATTAAGGACTTTAAGAACATTAAACTATTTAAAGTTAACTGGACGTTAAAGTGTAAAAACCTAAGGAAAGTTAATCGTTAAGTCTATTAAAGTTACTTATTTTTTTAAAAGGAATTAGGAAAAGGTTATAAGCCCTCTAAAAGGGCTAAAAACCAGTAATTTGCTAGTTAGTAAAAACCTTAAGAAGAAGGAGAGGCACTTAAAGGTTAGGCTGGATAAGACCTTAAAGACAGATAATTACTATAACTTAGATATTAAAAGAGTATAAGTATTATTCCATTAATATCGATCTAATAGACGGAAAAGGGAGGCTATTTAGGGTAAAAGCAGTAATTAATAACAGGAGTACTTTTAACTTAATACACCCCTTACTAATTAACTAAAGGAAACTCCTTAATTAAGAGTATAAAGAGGTTATTCCCATTTAAAATGGAGAAGGAGGCCTGTATTAATATAATAACAGTAAAGTTACTTACCACTTACCACTCTTAATTAAAGTGGATAGGGATAAATAATAAGTAGACTTTAATATTACACTAATTACAGGTTATAACATAATCCTAGGTTTACCTTAGCTGGAAAAGTATAACCTTATAATTAACTAAAAGAGTAGCCACCTCACCTTTAGTAAGTCTCCCAGCTGTAATCACTGTTTAAAGAAAGTTAAGAAGGTACTAAACCGCTTTAAAGTTATATAAAGTATTTAAAAGTATACTAAACCCTTAAAACTAAATACAGTTTAAATTAAGTTTACTAAAACAGTTAAAGGATTAAAAGGTCTACTATATTACCTAAATAATAATTTAAAAGGTGGAAAGAAGTAAGAAGCTAAATTACAGATAAGTGAAGAAGTTAACTTATTTAAGGTACCTATAGAATATAAGAAGTTTACCCTGTTTTAAAAAAAGATACTGTAATTACCAGACTACAGATTATAAGACCACAAAATTAAACTAAAGCTAAGAGTGAAACTTTACAGTTTTTAACCTTACCACTTAAACCCCTAACAGGTAAAAGCCTTAAGGGAGTACGTTAATAAGAATCTGAAGAGTAGATTTATCGTAAAGTCTTAATCCCCAGTAAGATACCTAATACTGTTCGTCTCAAGGAAGGGAGATAATAAGTTATATATAGTTATTAACTATTAAATGTTAAATAAGGATATAATTAAGAATCGCTACCTATTACCACTTATTACAGAAATGTGAGAACGAATTATTAAGGTAAATTAGTTCTTTAACCTTAATTTCCCTATAGGATTTAACCACGTTAGAGTAAAGGAAGAGGATAAGTATAAGACAGCCTTTTAAACTTATAACAGGCATTACCAGTATTATATTATACTAATAAGTTTAATAAACGCCCCTATAATTTTCTAAGGCCTTATTAATAATATCCTCTGTCCCTTCCTTAATAAGTTTATCTTTATATATTTAAATAACGTTTTAATCTATTCTAAAACTTTAAAAGAATACTAAAAGCATATACGACAGGTTTTAATAGCTCTTAAAAAAGCAAAGCTAACAGTGAACCTGGAAAAGAGCCATTTTTACGTTTAAGAACTAAACTATTTAAGGTTTAAAGTAACCTTTAAGAAGCTTAAAATGTAAGTGGAGAAGATAAAGGTAATTAGGAACTAGCCTACTTTAAAGAACTAAAAAGAGTTACAAGCTTTTATCAGCTTTATAAACTTTTATTAATACTTTATTAAGTACTTTATAAAGATTATAAAACCATTATATAAGCTTATAAGAGAGGGTAAACCGTTTAAGTGGATTAATAAATAATAAAAGGCGTTTAAGGACCTTAAGCACACCTTTATTATAATATTAGTCCTGGCCCTCCCCGATTTCTTAAAGCCTTTTTAAGTCGAAACAGACTCTTTAAAATTCGTAATTAGCAGAGAACTTAGCTAAGTTTAAGACGATAGAAAACACTACCTAATTACCTTTTTATTAAAAGGAATCTACAGTCTAACCCTGTGATATTTAATCTATAATAAGGAGTTAATAGCGATTATTCAGTGTTTTACTAAGTAGGCCTTATATTTAAGCGGTATAAAAGAACTAATCCAGGTCTTTTTAAACTATAATAACCTTTAATACTTTTTAACGAAGGAACTTAATTTATAATAAACATAATAAGCCGAGTTAATAACCCTGTTCCACTTCCAGATTCACTATATTAAAAGAAAAGATAATAAGTAAGCTAATACTCTTAGTTAAAGATAAAACTATAAGGATACTAACCCAGTCTTAATCCCTGTCACTATATTTAATAAAATAGAGAACGGTATATTAGAACATACATTATAAGTGTTAGATAACTAGATATTAAAATAAACTATTAACATTTATATAAACTTATAAACAGAGTATAATATCTATTAGTAATAACAGGACTTTTAAGTAAGAAGGTTAGCAGAAGGAACTTATAAGTATAAGTGCCCTTTAGAGGACTTCTTAAAATATATATAAAACTGTAGTAAGGAGTGCCTAAAGTATTTAAACTATAATAAAACTGGTTATTAGCTGGAACAGCTGTTAAAAGGTGTAAACAGCATATTTAAATTAAGAGTAAAGCTTTAGTATTAAGAGAAACTGTATATTTATAACCTAGGTAAATAAAAGGAGTACGTTTAACAGATTTATAAGTCTTAACTTAAAGGATATATAGGCCGGGTTAAGACTTTTACATAGGTTTAATAAGCGTACGCCTTCCTAAGAATAAAGAAATTAATTAAGGAAGTGGTTAATAATTACAACGTCTGCCACTGTAAGCAGAATTAGCATTATAAGCCTTATAGACTTCTTAAACCACTCCCTATACTATAAGCGCTATAAAGTTCCATCTTACTTAACTTTGTCACCGGGATTTTAAAGTCTAGGGACCCTGTTATAAAAGTCACTTATAACTAAATCCTTATAGTAGTTAATAGATTAACGAAATAAGCCTACTTTCTATTAACTTTAAAAGATATAATAGTAGAGTAACTCACTTATGTCTTTAAGAAAAAGGTAGTTTCATAACACCTTTAACTAGATAATATTATCACAGATTAAGATAAGCTAATTATATTAAAGTTCTAATAAAGGCTGATATAAAGAATAAGGGTGAAAAGTAAGCTTTTAATAACATTCCACTTATAAACAGACAGTTAAACAGAGCGAGTTAATTAAATACTTATAACGTATCTCTAAGCTTACGTTAACTTTAAATAAGATAATTAGTTTAAACTGTTACCCATAACATAAATAACCTATAATATAATACTAGTTAAGTTAACAGGTGTGTTACCGTTTTTCACTAATTACAGTAAAGAGCTTAAGCTCTATTAAGGCCCGCTTACCAGTACCCCTTAAGTTACAGTCTACATAGACTAGATATAAAAGCTATATAACCACTTATAAGCCGAACTTAAATTCACACGCGAACGAATGAAGAAGTTTACTAATAAACACTAAATTAAATAACTAATATTTAAGAAAGGACTTTACTATAATGGTAAACGAGTTAAGGGACTGACTCTTTAAAAGGGGGACTATGTTTACCTTTTTTTATAAAACTTACATTTAAAACAACTTAGTAAGAAGTTTAATTTTAAAAGGTACGGACCGTTCTAGATTAAAAGAAAAGTCGCTACCTTTAATTACAAACTAGACCTACCTACTAGCATAAGGGTGCGGATTAAAGTTTTTCACATCTCACTTCTGGAACCTACTTTAAAGGGAGTTCCTCTGGAAAAGAAGGTTAAGGTTAACGCTAATAAAGATAAATATAACGTTGAGGAAGTTATAGATTTACGAAAGGGAAAGAACACGTTTAAGTATCTCGTTAAGTAGTTAGATTACGGCCCCGAAAGCAACTTATAGGAGCCTGTTAAAAACCTTAAATACCTAAACCTGATTGCGGAGTTCTACTGAAAGAATCTAAACCGACTAGAACCACCCTTAAAAAAAGAACGTGAGGTGAAGGATTAAACCAGTTAGTGTAGCCTCGAGGAGGTGGACTAACCAGTTTACTCTAGAGTTGGAAAAAAAACAAGATAAGACCTGATATCTAAATTACCATACTGAAGAGTAAGACCACCGTGGGACTTAGAGCCTAAGAAACGGTAGGAAACTCCTTAGTAGGTACGGGAGGACGTTTATCAGGACCCTTAGCCAGGGTTAAAAGGACCTTAGACTTAACGAGGAGACTGGACCTTTAGAACTCTTAGTAAGCTCCGCGTAAAACGAGTATTACTAAGAAAGAAAGTCAGTAAAAAAAAGAGAGAAAAAGCGCGCTACTGCCACACTATAGAACCGTTCGTTTGTGGGAGGAGAGAAGCTACGAACTAAGTTAGGAGGTAACCACGTACAGCGGAGACCTAGCTAGAAAGTTCTCCCAGTTAAAAGACTTTACGTCTTCAGGAGGGACGTCTAGCCTAGCCTCTTCGCCTTCCTGGAACTCCAGCAGTTCCGCCTTACGGCTAAACGCTTTCGCGGCATAATCTTCGAGCCAAGACCGTTGCTTATAAAGGCGTACCAAACGCACCGATACCTCTTAGAGCTTAACAGTGGCTTTGTGTAACTGTTAAGCGGCAGACTCGACTTGCGAGTCAAGGTCCTATTTCTTAACTAAGAGGGCTTTCAGCTTCGCCTTACCTACGCTAAAAGCGTTACACTGGGAAGGGCGGTGCCTCTCTAAGCAGTGGTCGCAGCTGTCGGACCGGTTCGAAACCCGGTAGACGAGTAGAGGGTTAGCAGACTTATAAAAAGAATAAGGGGACATTTCGCTATTAAACGCGTGTATATAGGCTGTAAGGTTTAAATAACAGTTAATACTTTTACCCTGTTCCCGTTTTAAGACCTAGGAGCTGGATACTTATTATATAGTGAAGTGGTGGAAGGAGAAGCTTACCTTTTAAGTTCTTTATAGAAAAAGAATGTTAAAGAGGGGGAATTATATAATAACCCTGTAAACCGTCACTTAGGCCAGGGCGGCCTGACGAATCCCCTGTAAAAGGAACAGTGTAAGAAGACAGTATACACCGTCTGGACGTACTGGGCTAGGGGTGTGAAGACCTAAAGCCCTTACGATTAATAAGGTGCTGCTTATAGTATACTAAGTGCTTGCACTGTAAACAGGAGAAACCTTATAAGCAGAACGCTCGCATAGTGTAAGGTGCTTACAGAACGAGCACTTATAACGTTACAAGTAAGGTATAAAGTACCTTTTAGTTAGTTAATATAAATAGCTATAGTTGTGCCTACAACCACCATAAGGGACTCTGGTTCCTCACGCTAGTATTTAATTATTCATTTATGTCTTACTGTTTAAACTCACCTCTGTGCATTATAGTGACAGCGACCTACAGTGACATTAAACCCCCTGTTTAGGAGTGCTAGCTTAACAAGCCGTCTTCGGAACGCCCTTACCTGTTAGCGTCCTGCCATACGTTCTGTCTTAACCCACACCAGTCCTCTCAAGGCCTGTGTCGGGTGCAGGTCGTAATACCTTTATATATTAATTAAATTATAACTATTTAATATCTTTTAGATTACTTTTTATAATATATACTACCTATATATTATAGTTAACTAACGTCTATAGTTAATTATCATTTTTAGCTTAATACTTTTATATAAAATATAATAAGCGTTTGAAATCTAGTTTAAGGTATATATATATAGAATAATAATAATATAAAAGTTATATATAGTTTAGAATAATATAATTAAAATATAGCAAGTTTATATATAATTAAACTTTAAGTTTAATAAAATTATTATATATATATATTTATATATTCTTTTTATATTACTTAAATGTCTAATTAAAAGCTCTACTATATATTATAATAATAAGATAACTTATATATGTTAATACTTCAGTTATAAATATATAATTAAATTTATAATATATTATTTAAATTAATAAATAAAGTTATATATTTTAATATTTTATTACAGTAATATAAAAACCTTAAAGATATGTTAATATAGTGAATAATCTACGTAGTAATTTCTCCTTAATTTTACTAGTAGTGGTTGTGGAGATAAGAGCTATTGAAAAGTGAGGTTTTTGGTGGAAAACCTGTTGCAAAGTTAGGTCGTTGCATGATCAGGTAAGCCTTTCTACGGGACCCGTAGAATGTTTAAGCTTTGCATCCACCTGATCTAGGTACCATTCCGTGACACTCCCTGCGCGATAGACCTCTAACTGCACCGGCTGAGATTCTGTCTCATCTTCTCCCAGTTCAGTCCTTGCTGTTGGCGATGGTGGCAGAATAACGAGACCCTGTTTCCTCCTTCTGTCGTGGTAGTCTGAAGAAACGGGTAGGCTTCTCCGTCCGGAAGGGCCTTGTATCTGCCTTGGGGTGGTGGCTTCTGGTAAATCGCTGTGTACCCTGAAGCTGAGGACCTATTGTTCAGTGAGTTGCTCTGTGTGTGTGGTTTCCCGTGTGTTGTTCGAGATGAGCTAGGCTCAACGCAGTATTGGTGCTGGCATTGGCACTGGACCTGGCATTATCATGTTGTGATAATTTTACTTTCATTCGCTGGAAGGCTCGCTCAAGTGGAGAGAATGATACGCGACTGCCCACAATCTTGTGGTGCGTAGATGTACCAAGCAGTGGGCGCGTGTTCGTCTTCATGGCGAGTTTCATACTTCAGGTTTTGGCTTAGAAGAAGTAGCAGAAAACAGTCTGGCAGTCAGGCAAAGAGGAAAACTTGAGCAGCTATATTTGTAAGTGAATGCTGTCAGATAAGGTTATATTTGTTTGTTTTCTGTGTGAATATGGTTTGATTAGCGACCATACGCCATTCACCATCATCAAATTGTCAAAACTTACTGGATGTTTTCCATCCCACGTGCAAGTCCAATTGTTAGTGTAACATTGAATGCAGGAATCCCATCATATGATCTCAGAGACTTCCAGTAGTTCAACGGCATCAGTAATACTTGCCATCCAAAAACCGGCCACTTTCTTACTGCTTCAGGAGGTCCTCACTTTTTGTCACTGCAGTCTCATTCACCTCAGCAAGCCGGCGGTCGCTCTCCTCTACACTCAGATTCACAAAGCCAACCTCAAAGAGCTAGAAAACCAAGCTGTATGCAGCACATCATCAGCCGTAAATAACACCATGGCCATCGAATTAAGGCATCCCAAAAGAGGATTTGCAGGTACACAGACCGTCCAAGCCTGAAAGATACGCTCGCAAGCCACAATCAGTAACGTCTCTTCCTCGATGGGCACACCAGAGACGTAGGACCAGAAGAGGGAGTCACAGCAAAGCAAAGGGAACATAACTTGTTCAAGTCTGCCTTCCAACAAAGATAGGACAACCCTAGGTAACTACATACAAATGCCGCGCCGTCTCTGTTCCGCAAAGACACTACCTAGGTATCTGAAAGCATGGCCATCATGCATCGTAACTCCACCCAACACTGTACCCTACATACAACCGACACCTGGTCTACATAACCCAGACCCATTTCAACAGCTCTCTTCACCCGAGAGAGGGAATATACACTATACTATATAGGCACCGACAGACATCCATCCATCCAAGCAAAAGGAGATTCGTTAGCCAACGCAAACCCATTGCATCCCACCAACAGCCCTTCTCTTTTCATATCTCTCCCCCATAACCTACACATACGTCCTAGAATGCGAATGCGAGCTCCTCCTGCTCCGGTGACTCCCACTATGGCTCCTGCGATGATGCGAACCGCTCCTCCTCGACGTCGACCGATGAACCTTCACCTCCTTCTCCGCTTTATCCCCATGCACCAGCGCCATGACCGCCGTAAAGAAGAAGAATATGCAGTTCATGATGCCAAACGCAAAGCACGCCTTGAGCATCCCGCACGTCTTGTTGACGTTGAGGTTGAGCGTGTTGAGCGTCGCGCTGCCAAAAATCCCTAGGGTGACCGACGCCTGCGACCCGGGCGCGATGCTGACGCAGTCGAAATCCTTGATGAAGCGCAGGTAGTAGACGCCTGCGATGAAGGCGCCGACGAAGCCGATGTCGATGACGCCGACGAAGCGGGCGTTGGAGCTGCTGCGGTGGTAGGAGAAGAGGGTGAAGAGCGCCCAGGCGAGGCCGAGGACAGAGACGATGAAGAGGATGAGAATGTAGTTGGGCGTGAGCATGTTGTTGTCGTTGTAGCCCTTGACGAAGTACGCGAGCATGCCTACCGTGGGGATCTGTATGGGACCGGATGGTCAGTTCAGTTCGGTTTGGAGTTACGATGAGGGAGCGGGAAGTGGCTAGGAAAGTGACGGACCAGTGTGACGATCTCCATGAAGCGCCAAAAGGCGAAGAAGATTGCGAACAGCATCGTAGCTGTGGGATGCGCTTTGCGCGCAGGGAATTCCTCGTCGGGGCGGTTCTCTCGAGATCGGATGCGACAGATGTTGCGGCTTGCGCAAATATGCGACGATTTCCAAGCGCTTCAATCGCCCCACAAGCCTCGGGAAGTCGAATCACCGGCAGCTTGCGACAGCTTCTCGTCGTGTGGTGCGTAGGTTGGATCGGTGTTGCGACAATTCGACTCGAGCTTCAGCGCATTTACCCAGCGATTTTGCACAGACCGAGAGTAAGAGGGGGTGTTCGGGTTCGGCGCTGAGGTGTGCGCGAAGATCGATCTTTCTTCGCAGGTGTGCCGTCGCCCGGCCAGCAACGACGGAGCGAGCAGGGATTGGCCGAGCTGCCCACCTTCTCCTTTCCGCGCAAGCGCAGCACTCACGCACGTGGGGTGCGCCTTGTGTTGTCACCGGACTTTTCGTACAACCAGGCCTCCAATGGTTCAACTGTCTCCCGGCTCGGTCTGGAATGAAGTCAAGACAATGGCGATTGTTAGTCCCAAGTCGCGAGGCACCCGAACCCTTATGACGTCGATTTGTTGATCGTCAGGTCCCAAGCTTGAAAACTGGGGTGTCTTGGCAAGAAACGAGATCGCCAGCGGGAAGATCAAACACGAGATACCGCGTTGCGAGACGGCCGGAAAAAAGGGCGGGCAGGAGTACAACTGATTCACTCTGCAAAGGCCCGTCAGAAGGACACAAGGACTAGCAGAAACGCATATCTTTGCTCCGTCGGCGCAAACAGTGCAGTACAAGAAAAAGGTGGGGGTTGGGCTGGTCGTGATTCTTGGCAAACTGCCCCACTACGGAAAGTTCAGTGGCTGGCAGCTGGCAATGGGGGTTCGGGGTCTAGGTGAGACCAACCTTCCCCCTTTTGGATCAATGGCTGAATGCATGGAAGCAGGCACGGAAGACGGCGAAACCAGGTTCTCATGTTCGAATCCCGTCTATCCTGGGTAGCTTCATGCAGGTCGTTAGCATGGCGATGTGGCGCGAAGCAGAGCACGGGATGATAAGCATTGCGAGCACGAGCGGGCATCGGAGTCGTCATAATGGCCCTCTTGGCGACCGTCAATCTTTTTCGGATGCACCCGACAAAGGCACATCCGTAAGAAACCCAAGCAGAGCCTATTCACACATTGGTCCATTTCTTTTTCGTACCATCGTACCATCCATCGACTCCGTCCCATCGTTGTTCCCGTCAATTGCAGCTTACGGCGCATGGTCATCAATCACGTCCAACTCGTCAAAATCCCGAATCACTGGCCCGACACTCCCACTATCGCGTCCTCTTTCTCCGCTGCCACCCAAGATGGGCCTCTCAAAGTTCAGTTCCCCGAGCTTGTACGTGCCTGCACCTCCGAGACGACTGCCGCCGCCGGCCCCTCCCCTAACCGCGCTCAGAGCAGCTCTGTCTCGTCCAGTGGAACTGTACGCTGTTGTGAAGCTCTTTGTGTCATCAACCAGCTCATCCAGAACAAGGAAGCCGCCGTGCTGACTGACCGATGTATTGCCCAACGGCGCGGGCTTATAGTCGCCCCTGCCCCCGCCGTTCCCCGACGAAGAGGTAGCATATGTTTGCCCAGGCGCGGACAGTTCGTTTTCGTCAACCCTTTCGATGCCTCGCAACATCATATTGGCGGCCACCTTGGCCTTTTCTCTGTCCCGTGTCGACCTACCGGTCTTGCGGGACGTTGTCGTCGATGGCGGCGAGCGCACGCTGCTCCCTGCATCGCTCTCCGAGTAGCCGCTCACCACGCTTCCCGCCGAGCTGAACGACACGCCGTATTGGCCTCCGATGCCACCCACCACCGACGGCGCCCGACTACTACCGCTGCGGACAGAACGCGCCCCGGTCATGCCCACCGGCGTGTAGTAGCCGCTCTGGCCTGCTGCTGACCGGCCCGCTACGCTGGCCGGTCCGCGCGGCAGCGGGAAGTGATAGCCTCTGCTTATGGGGCTCGTACCCTCCTCGGCAGAGCTCTCGGCCCCGCTATTCGCTGAGCTACCGTTCCCGTTGCTACTGCCCCCATTCCACGTGCGCGAGACAACCCAGCAGTGCGATAATTCATGCGCAGCCTCGTCGGGGCTGCTGTTGCCTTGTTGCTGGTGATGGTGGGGTCCGGTCTTCCACGGAGGCATCTTGGCGCCTTTGAGGCGTGGTGATAGATGGTAAGGGACGCCATCGCGGTACCGAACATTGGGGGCGTCGACCGACACACTCGCCAGCGTCTGGAGCACACCGTAAATGAGAACCCAGCGGCCACGCCGCGCTGTTGATGGGTCGACCTCTGAGATGCGGTCGGCCTTCTCGAACTTTCCGAACGCGTCGATCAGATCGGAGTGCGTGAACTCGGATCCTAGGATGCAGATGTTCGTCGCCTCCGTATATGCGAGCTGGATACGTCGCTCAACGGCACCGGTTCTTGAGGAGGCCGCAGCGAGGTTTGATGATGAACCATTATTTCCGCCGTTCAAGTTGCCGTTCTTCTTGCTCGAGGACTTGCTGCCGAACATGCCAGTGCTGGTTGAGCCGTTCCGACCGCTGGCAGCGGGAGCGGTGGCAGTTGGGGGCGGTGGAATAGACTCAGGCACAAGCGGGTACGGGTGTGGGATGTGCGGGAACCGCAGCCTGTTGTCGAAGCCGATCAGGATATCTGTTATTGGCAGATCGGGTGTATCGGCCTCGAATCCACGGTTGCCCGATTCGCTGACCATCATCCACTTCCGGCTTGACCGCGCCTCGGACTCATCCCACACAATATCACGGTTAACGAGGTAGTCGTACAGCGCGGCAAAGTCACGCTGGAGTGCCTGCGCAACGGATCGCGTCAACCACATGTCCTCATCGCCCTCGGGTCCGCCGTGTGCTGTGCCAATGGCCTGATGATCAAGGCCTGTTGGCATCGGCAGTGGGGGCCATCTACCAAACTCGCGTGTATAGTGCTGGTGCAGGAACTTTTGCAGGCGGTCCGCGGCCGCCTTTGCAGGCGCTGTTGCAGCATCTGTGCCCGGCCACATGTCACCGTACTGAAAGCCGGTAAGCCGCTCCTCGGCCGCCTGCACACGCAGTTGG
>Ga0247770_1001572_pt1 | contig 16807 bp, 13 predicted proteins | sample UWRJL136409B6_FD_179943 | JGI IMG/M metagenome (GOLD analysis project Ga0247770, IMG submission 179943) | Plant litter microbial communities from Arlington Agricultural Research Station in Wisconsin, United States - UWRJ-L136-409B-6 | ecosystem: Environmental > Terrestrial > Plant litter >... | reverse complement strand
CTTGCTTGGCCCGTTGTGCTTGGTGGTGCACCACGCAATTACGGCCAAGCAGTTAACTGAGCGGTGCTTGGTGTTGTCAGTCCTTGTGGGCCACCAAGCGCTTTTCTACTGGTCGCAGGGGCTTCGGGTCTTTGCACCCCTGGCCCAGTGCGCCTGGACGGTGTGCACCGTCTTTCCGCACCGTTCCTTCTGCGGGGGATTTGTCGGGCCGCCCCGGCCCAAGTGACGGCCTGCAGGGTCGTCACATATAGTCAGCGCTTTTTATAGCGCCTGTATTAGTAGTTAGCTTAAAGAAAAGTTTGTTAGTTGTTAAACTTCAAAAACCCACAGGCCTGTAGTACAGAGCTGTGTCTTAGAGGAAGAAGTGCAGTACTGGTCTAAGCTAACTACGGCGCTGTAAGCGCTGTAGGAAGCAAATAAAGGCCTGTATTACAGGGCAGTGCCACTGTAAGAAAGGTTGCTAGAGTGAATCTTAACACTGTATAATAAGAGGATCTAGAAGGCAGTACCTTATGCAATGACTAGAAGAGAGTAGAGTTGCTTACTTAACTAGAATTGGATACAAGAGAGGAGAGGGCCTGTTATAGGCTGTGGGAGGCTCTAGAAGGATTCTAGAGCTTTCTATAAGGTAAGACTAACTAATATAATAATGGAATAGTATTGTTCGGAACCATTCTTTATAGTTCTGCTGACGTAGTAGCTGACGTGGCCACTGTGTTGTTCTAGTTGATTCTATGGAGCAGTAGCTCCACTGGATTCAAGGGGGTTCTACCCCTCTGAATTACAGAAGGTTCGGGGTACTCCAGGAGCCCTAGGGAGCCTTGGAGTGGGTTAGAATCCTCTAAAACCCTCTGGGTTCTAGAGGATTCGACTAGTGGTTACAGGGAGCCTACAGGGCACTTAGTAACTAGAAATTAACATTTATGTATATCTTATTATTTAGATTTACCTTTATGCGTTATAGCAATAGCGACTTACAGTGATGTTGTACTCCTGTTTAGGAGTGCTAGCTTAATAAGCTATCTTTAGAACGCTCCGCTTGTCTTTAGTGTCTTGTTATACGCTTTGTCTTAACCTGACTAGTCCTTTAGGTCTGTGCCAGGTGTAGGTTGTAATAAGTATATCATCGAAAATAGTAGCCGAAGGCTATTGTTAGGGATCGAACCATAAGGTGGAATAATTTATTAAAAGTAAGAAGTGCACGCACTCAGCGCGCGCGATAGAAATTTACCCAGTGCGTGCGCACTAGCTATCTACTAAATGTAGCCCCTATGAAGCTAAACTCTACAACCTCTGCAGCCAACCTACGGCTAGTAACGGCCTTTCAGGGGCTCACTCCAAGTCAGTATTACCTTTACCGTAGGGTTTTTTATTTATTTATTAGAAATTAAGTTTAAGTTTTATGAACTGGCATCGGGCCAGGCAGCTCAGGTAAATTCGTCATCTATAAATCTGACTATCCAAGAGCACTACCAACAACACTATCACTATCATTCTTCAAACATAATACGGTCACAAATGGCAGCTCGCCTGTCGAAATGCCCTCAGAGTTTACCCTTAACAGCCTTAGCAAAGGTGTCGCAGTTGTTCGTCTTGACGTTGTAGGTCTTCTGAGCTGGGGTGTCGGTCCAAGCCTTTGCAAATTTCTTGGCCGCAGTAGCCTTGGAGCCGGAGGTCCCGCCTCCCCAGACGAGGACCTTGCCGCTGTCCTTCTTCCACTCGTATCTGCGCTGGATGATGCCGGTGTTTGTGGTGCCATCCACCTCAATCATGTGGTGCAGCTCGGCCACAAAGTCGCGCGTGAGCACTTCGTTCTTTCCTTTGCCCTTGGTCGCCTCCTTGATCTGGCCCACCACAACGCCGATGTGGTCGAAGCCGAGCGCGTCGCGCAGCGCCTTGATCTCGGCGGCCGACTCGCCATCGCCGTCGCCGATGGCGCCGCGGGGCCATTGGAGCCAGAACCAGTAGTACTCCCCGTTCACGAGAGGCGTGTGTGCCTTGATAGCGGCCGTGTACTCGGCTGTGTCTTCGTTGGGGACAGCACGTGGGGATAACTCGTAGACGTCGCGTTGGGCTACCTCTAGGAGCTGGTTGGCCACTTGCGCGTGGCGATCATCGATGGGACTTGCGACGACGAGCGTGGCCAGAAAGGCAGAGAGGATGTGTGAGAATTTCATGTTGAGTTAAAAGACTTCAGAAGTTAGGTAAGATAGTAATGGGACTGGTGATACGAGGTGTAGACTCGGGCGGTAGAGAGTTAACGATTGACATAGACAAACAGGAGAAAATGCCTGCCATCTTATATCTCATTCTGTCGCGCGAACGAATACCAGCTGACATCTAGAATAGCCCTTTCAATGACCTCTGCCCAGCTTACTATGGACATCTCTTCAGTTCAGCGGCATGCTGACCGGGACGCATGTTGCAGCAACCACGCCGCAGGCTGACCTATCTCCTACGAAATGAGCTTACCTCACCTGCAGCGGTATCACGGTGGCAGCAAAGGTGCTGAGCGAAACACTAAAACGCCTTGCCCTAATGACTACCTTAAGGACTACCAGGAATTCTTTCTCACTGCAGGTGCGCGCATGGGTGCTATACTCCTTTGAGTCCGTATTGGAGAAGCCGCGCAAAAAGACGCCCGATAATTGATTATCTAGTGAGATTAGGATTATAGCCTATATAAGAGCACTGTGACTGTGCCTCTGCCCGGTTTAGGCCCGGGCTGTGACTAAAAATCATGTAAGGTATCACCCGTGGGTCCATTCCGTCCATCCCGACAGCCGCATATTTCGCCTTCTATTACACACTCTATGTATGGCCCTCCGAAGTATGCAAGCTCTGAGACATACTTCTCAATCAAGTAGAAAACCTGTCCGAGCATGGTGAGCTGGGTGCACCTTGGATACCTACCCTACCTGACATGCCTAAAAAACTAGTGTTTCCCGTATTGAAGTTGGCTAATCCGTCCTGACCGCCAGCCAATTTGATTCAGCACAGTGAACCCGCTTGAGTAATTGGGGGACTTAAAAACTAAGGGGATTTGTCCAAGAATACCCTTTGCCCCATGTCTCACCGCGTGAGTCATACACCTTTCAGGCTACTCAACGTAGGACAGAACTATATAGTTTGGGGGCTTCGTAACTATTGGACTGCCCGTGCCCACAGAGTCTCACTCGGCCATCAGCATTTATCCGCAATCTTTCTCCACTTTCTCATCTCCACTGCGCCGTTTCAATATCAGCAGCTCGCACCCAACACACTTCCCCACTGGCAATCCGCGCAACTGAAAGCCCAGCCCCAGCATGGAGAACAGTTGGTCCGCCAAGCGAATCGGCGACTGGGTTGCGCAAGGTGCGCTGAGCAAGGAGGCTGTCTGGGAACGGGTGGACAAGGCATTGAAGGGCAGCTGCTCGTTTGCGTTCGACTGTGAACCAACGGCATCAGAAACTCGTTTGACCGAGGCCGCGTTTATCTCCCTTCTTCAGACCAAAGCGGATTTCCCGCGGTCTCAGGACGGCGCCGCCGCCGGCCAGATCCTGTTTTCGAGTCTAGCATATCTCAGCACGCTGCCATTCCCCTCCTCAACCGCCACCGTCCCACCCAGCGACGGCCTCTCTCTCGCACAGCTCGCCCGGGCCTTGGCGTGGATCATCCCAGACAACTACGGATACCTCGTGGAAGAAGGCAACATCTCACGGCAGCGGAGCAAAGCCGACCACCGCCGACTGATCTTCCAAAGTCTAGCCTCACGGCTAGACCCCACCTTGAAGCCGCACTACGACGCGGAAAGCGCCCGTCGGCTGGCGCTGTACAACGCCTTCGAGGTGGAATACGAGTCCCGCCGGGAATACTGCGCCCTCAACCACGACGACGACGGCGACGAGATCTACCACGACCTCCTGGACGTGCTCTACGGCACGCAAATCACGTACGACCCTCGCTACTCCCCGGTCCACCGCGATGACTTCCGCTCCGTGGCAAAGCAACTCGCGGCAGAGCATGACCTCGATGAGCTCTACGCCCTCGGCATCCCCGTCGACCGTTTCGTGGCTCTCACCAAGGTTCTCATAGCCTTGCAATTCACACAGCCAGCCGACTACCGCGACGACAACGGCAACCTGGATTTATCCCAATTTAATACCGCCGCGCGATCCGTCTGCGCTGCTTTCTATCGCCCTCACCAAAACCTCAACCTAGATGGAAAAGATGCAACGCCCTCCGTCATCACCTGGCCAATGTTCGACCACGCCTTGAAAAACATCGCGCCATACCTGCTCGACCCGCTATACCATATCATCTCCACCATATTCCTCGACAAGCGCGGGCCCGGCATCTCGTACTTCTTCGACGCACCCAGCCCGCTGCCCAGCGGCACACCACTTACCATGCCGCTCCTGAGCCAGCTGGCCACTTTCCTCGGCGGATCCATCGACTTTGCCTCGTTCCGCCGGACGTTGCACTATTCGGCCACTGATACGTATAACCTCCCAAAGACATCCTCCGAGCTCATCGGAGCGATAGAAGCCATTCCCGAGGAGGCCATGCTGGTGTTTTCGGCGCAATCACCCAAGGAAGAGGAAAATGATGGGAGGGCGTACGTTTTTGGCGTTTTTAGCTACAAGCCCAAGCAAGATGGGGCCAGTATCCAGACAAATGTTATCCCATCGTTTGTGGGTCAGGAGCGGTGTGTCATCTTCCAGCTCGCTCCGGTCCAAGACGTCTTTCGAGGCGTGGTTGGCAAGCCGGGTTGGACGGTGACTGACAGAGATACAGTGCTGTTTGGACAGCTTGGTGGTGATGGCGGTGTGGTGCTGGAGCTGAAGGATGGGTTACGAGCTGTTGATATCACCCATCAAATTGAGGTTGCCAAGAGTGGTAATAGTGTTGGTGATAGTGGTGATGGCTATGTATACGAGCCGAATGTGTGGAGAGGGAACTGGGCAACTTCTCTTCAAATCTCCAATATCGAGGTTTGGACGGACCAGAAAGTTTGAGCCAGGGGAGGGGGGCAAAGATACGAATGGAGGTCAAAGTCCAGCGGAACGCGAGGAGAGTGTGCGGTTGTCAATAATCCCGAGCGTTATGTCCATCGTGGTCAGTTCGTGTTGCTCAATGAACAAAGAATGGTCCATGGGCGACAAACGACAATAAGTAAGTACATAGTAAGGTGACAATCAGTCCCAAAAGTTCTGGACAGTTGATTTGTATGTTCGAATCTTCCTTATAGTATCCAATCCCTTGTCTAGTATTAAATTTCGACGGACCGACATCCATGCCACATCTCCCACCGTCAACTTCAGTTAAGTGGCACTCTCTTGGGGATGCAAGCGCCACAGGGTCATGTTGAACGTCAACCTGGTCAACCACAAGCAGCCCGCCTGCAGACTACTCCACCACTTGCTCACCCTCTAGTTCTAGTATCCAAAATCCGCGCCTCCTCCCACCACGAGTCAGCATCCCAATCTCGCTACCACTACCACTGCGAGTATTCGGTGATATATGTATCCCGCAAAAGTTCAACAACAGCTGTGTGACCCTTTTAGTAGCCTAATCGAGTGGGGCTTGACCCTGTAAATCCTTCGTCTCACGTTCAACTCCTTCAAAGAGCAGAAGCACAGCAATATCCTCATCACCCGTTTTAGCGGCCTAGCTAAGTGCTGTTTGGCCGCATGAATTCTTCCATTCAAAATCAGCCCCCTTTCCGGGTAGAACCTCGACTATACGCGTATGGCCCATTTCGGTAGCCATAATAAGTGGTGTTCGGCCGAACATATCCTTCGCTTCGATATCAGCCCCTCTATCAAGCAAAACCTTGATAATATCCCCACAGGCGTTTTCAGCAGCCATAAGAAGTGGTCTTTTGCCCAATGAGTCTCTTTCCTACAGACCGGCTCCCTCATCGGGCAAAATTTCTACCGTAGCCATCTGATCCATTCGATAAGCCCACCAAAGTGGTGTTTGGCCCCGTAAATGCTTCGTCTCAAGCGCGGCACCTTTTTTAGCAGGAGTGCAATAATGCTCCTATAGCCCTTTCCAGCGACATAGCTGAGTGGTGTTCGGCTAAACATATCCTTGGCTTCAATGTCAGCTCCTCTATTAAGCAGAAGCCTGAGACTTTCCTCATGGCCTTTCTCAGCGGCCCAGGCAAGTGGTGTTGCGGCGTACTTTGAATCCTTTGCCGTCATGTCGGCGCCCCTATCGAGGAGAAGTCTAACACTATCATCTTGCCCATAAAGAGCAGCATAAGAAAGTGGAGTTCGGCAGCACGTCGAATCCTTTGTTTCGATGTCGGCTCCTTTATTGAGAAAATGTTCAACAAGAGGAGTTCAGTCAATAGCCCAGCTGAGTGGCGTCCGCCCGGACTCGGAGTCTTTTGCTTCGAGATCAGCCCCTCTTCTTAGCAAAAGCCCGGCAATTGCTACATGGCCAAAATACGCCGCGAGGTGGAGTGGGTCTGGATCAGACGGGCTGCAATTTTGGAGGTTCACGGGAGTATCGCTGATAAATCGGGTACCAAACAGGAAACGCTTCTAGCTGCTTGTCATAGATCCTGAAGACGGGATCAATGAGGCTGCTAGGACCGTCGACTGTAGCGTCGCGGAAATGACGACCCTAATTTTTTGCCGAGTAGTCTAAGAATTCCTCATTTCGCCCAGCGGGCGGATCCTCGCTTGAATTGAACAAGTCAAGGTAGATCACGCACACCTCAGCTACAACTTGATGAGCGCTGCTGACCGTGAAAGAGTGAACTCGACGTTGGTGGACTTCCCGACAGTGGTTCGATGCGGGCGAGGAGAGATTCTCGGGCGGTCTGGTGGAGGAAATAGACTTTTCCGTGATAGACCGAGACGAATAGCCCACAAAGATGCCTGAGACGCGCTCGGAAATCTTCCTCATCCTCCAAGTCGATGTCCGAGGCCTTGTGGGTCAAGGTGTCAACGTTGATGGCGATATTTATTTCCGCCAAAGTAAGCGGCCGGTTTGCGACCAGGATAATACTTAACGCTTTTTAAACCATTGGGTCGTTGTGAGATTTGCTGAGGATCCTTTCGTAGGCCTGATTGGCATTTTCCGGGAGATTTGCGATGCTGTCCTCGACGCCCTTCTTTGTCTTTTTAAAGCCGGATCTCAAAAAGTCAAATACGAGGTACACCCAGAGGTAGGTGCGGTGTTTTATCTCAAGAATCCTCTCTTCTAGGCGTTATTTAACATCTGCCCGAAGCCGGGTCTCCTTTGCGAATTCGTGAACCCGGTGCACGATAACACAGTTCACTTCCTCGCTGATAGCATCAAGTCCATCTTCCCCTGGAATGCGGATGTACGGGAAATCCTCGACCAATTCCTAAAACTCGACAACTATACTTTCGATTTGGGGATGCTCTTCCTAGGTGGACAAGTATTGTCGCATGATACCCAGGGCCTCGGCGCTCGCTTCCCTAAGCTGCTTGAGTTCTTGCCTGGACGCGAAATTGTTAGTCTGCTCCAGATACTGGTTGATGGTAGCCTCTAGATCTGTCTAAAGGAGTGCCAGCGATGGCTTTATATTTATCATTGATAAATAACTTACTACGGGAGACACCTGACTCCTTAATAGTGATACTGATAAGCTTATCGCTCCCGTAATATATTTCTAAACAGTCCAAATAGTTAAAGCCCACTGTAATCGTTGTTTTATGCGACGAATCTGGGCACACAAAATTTCCTTCTTCGTACCTCGCCGACGTGACGTTGCTCACCTTGGCTCAGGCTCGGCTCAGTCCCTGATTAGGATTCGCTTAGGCTAGCTCACTTTTACTCACCCTACCCACCATTTTCGGCAGACTGCACTACAGCCTGCGAATTGCTTTAACTCTAGCCAAGGCGGCCTAGAACTAGTCCCATATATAAAGATAACGTTAGGATATTGCAAATACTGTATTTACTATAACGTGGTCCACATACGAAAGTGCCATAATGCCGTGCGCGCGTCTCGAACCTTAGCTTCCGACAACTACCCGCTTGCGTTTCCTTCTTAATCTGCACTTCAACCTCTTTAACCCTGTATTCTGACCCTGTAAATCCTATATATCCTGTACAGAAAGCGATCCTCCTTAACGCAGCCGTTATTTTTTTCGCTCTCCAGCACTTACTTAGTGCTTCTTTTGCTGCTCGTACGTCCCAGATCTCCGCTTACATCAACGCTATCTTATATATGATCTTCGACGTACCTTTTGTAAGGATATTAACTGCCCTTACAATCTTAATTAGAAAGTTATTTTAATACCAGGTAATCCGATTATTAATAAGGGTAGACTGCAAGGAGGCTTCGGTAAGGTTATTCAGGGCCTTAGAAACTTAAATATAGGCACTCCCAGGCCGCGATTTAAAGGGGGTTAATATCTTCAGCCAGATGTCGAGCTAGAAAATCAACTTCTCGGGATCTAATAGAATAAGTCTAGTACCTTAAACATTTCCTTAGATGTTTTTAAGTGGTAAAGCGGCTTAGAAAGCTGTGTAAAATGTAGGAAAGAAGTCCTCTTTAGTAATGTAAGTAATGCTTACCCGCACTATCCCTTCGATCTGCTTACCGTATGCTATTGCGAGGGGGCTGAAATAGCTAACATTAAGCGGCTGGAGGATGTAAGACAAGTAAAGAGGTATACAGACTTACATTTCTCGCTACTACTACTAGCGGGTACTGCCGCCGTAAAGTCGACACGGTACTGTCTGTACTAGCTTATGCTAGATAACTCAATAGGCGGATTAAGGTTTATAACACTTAACACTTGTAACCGTCTATAATATCGAGTCGCTAGGGAGATATTGAGATAAATGCCCCTTTCTAAGAAATGTGAGAACACACCGCTCGCTTTTCATATAAATATATCTAGTTACTTTTCCGCTGGTAGTTTCCTATTTTCTCTTCTTGCCTTAGCTAAATTAAGTTTATCGAGACCGTTGTGCGACCCAGCTTTTAGACGTAACTCGATAGTTAAAGAAATAAGGTAGCACGAGAAGTCACGACGTTAGAGTTTATAATAGCGTAATACATTTACGTCAGCAAGTCTTTTTAGCTTTTACTACTAGAGTATTACTACCGGCCAGTCAGTCTGCTTAGACTCTGCACTCTGCCAGTGCGGACGTTCCCAGGTTAACCGTTACTATTTCAGCGCATCCCCATCCGTAAAAATGGCTATCCTTATAGCGTGGATAAAAAAGGCCTATCCATATGGACGCCGAGAAGCCGAAACAGACAAAGCTGACAGCGGCGATGAGATTAACGAAGCGGATGCGGCTAACAGGTTAAAAAGGAATATGAACACCACCACTGTTACTCTCAGCAAATGCCCCTCAGCCTATAAGAACGGGAGAACGCTGGGATGGACCCCTTAGTAGCGGCCCATGTGCACAACGTGAACCACAGGCCCATCAACCGTTTGCCCGATGAGCTTGTGCTTTAGGTTCTTCGCTGCCTAGGAGATGATCAGCTTACCATGCTCTGTCTCTAGCGTGTAGCAAGGAGGTTTCGGCGGATTATCGATGACCCGGAAATTTGTAAGGTCATTTCGAGATGGTGGACCGCTTTCCGAAAGACCTAAGGGAAGAACTTTAGCACCGAATCCAAAAAGATGGAATGTGCGATAAATGCCGTATGCTCCGGCCCGGTGCTCCTAACAACCCAGACACTGGCTGGCTTTAATGCCCTTACGAGTGCCCAGTCGTATTAACGTCTCCTCTCCGCCTCCACTGCGATAACTACAGCAGCGGCAGCAACTATAATGCCCATCCGTGCTTAGGCCGCCATGGCGCCGTTCGTCTGTGCGAACACGTCAAGATTTTGTAAGCCGATATAGAACCCTACCTGTCCGAGTGGCAGCAGCAGCAAGATCCCCACGACGGCCAAGCCTGCCTCGACAGCTTCAGCGTCGAGTGCCGCGACCCCAGCTACGACATACGCTGCCAAGCCGAGGACGCTCCCACCTGGCCCTGAGCCAGCCTTGGAGTGGAAGCCACATAGCGGTTCCGACGTCTTTTCTCTCACCTCGGAAAGGCGGGTGCCCGCATCGGAAATGAGGACGCTGTTCCAGAGGCATCGACAAGGCGCAGATGATATTCTTTTCCCCTCGTTCCCCAACTTCCTTTCTTCTTCCACTCCGGGTCGCCTGGGCGGACCACGAAGCGTTTTGGCTTTAGCTTCAGCGCCGAATATATTCGTATAGCTTGTCGCCTGGGTGCGAGACATCGACGGGCGTGGGACGTGGTAGGATTGGCTGGGCTGCGGCAGGTAAACGAAGTTGCAACTGCTTGGTTTCGTAAGGGCCTAGCGAGTCGTCCGACTCTGATTCCCAGCTTTCTGAGTCGGGCGCCGTGGGAACTGCTGGTCTAAATTCTGAATTTCTCCTTGGGAAAGGGCAACAGGGTGCCAATCACAGACTTCTTCGGATCCGATAGAGTGCACTCGCATTTGATTCGGTAGTGAGTTGGTGGTAATCGCCGGGAACAGCGTTTACCTAATTCCACCAAGCCGAGTAATCCTGTCTGCATCAAACTGGGAAGCTCGGCCTATGGGCCTCCATTACTACCGTTCTACAAATAGCTATCGACCGGCTTGACGCAGCTCTCTAAGCTGCCATTCACGTGTCCAGGTACCTAGTCCATTAGCTTGGATGCTGCTGTTCATCGCGGAGAGAACGAGGACATACATTATGGATAATGGAAAAGGGATCCCAGTTTGGATCGGTATGTGGGGCGTACTCGATGCCATTCATTGTCGCAACAACGACGGGGTCACCCTCGCCATACAAGTGCTTCAAAAAGGCATACATCATATCGATACCTTGCCCAACCGTTAGCCTTTTCCACAGCTTGCACATTTTGTGGACGGGGGCGGACTGGGGGGCTCCGTACCAGCTGCCACACCGGAACTAGTCCAAATCTTGCCGTCCTGCGTCCATCGGGCGCTTGGAATCCATGCCACATTCTGGCCGTGGGTCGTCACCCATCCCCAGAGGCGCTTATTTGTTGTTGCTCGGCGACCATTGAGGAGGCCGGAGGATGCGAGGATCGCACTTCCCTTACACACGCTAAGGAGGTAATCGAGAGAATCAAAGCGGTTCCGCAGAAACGCCTCAATGGCGGTGTCGTTGTTTTGCTCGAGCGTCAAGGGACCGTAACCGCCCGGCACCAGCACTACGTCGAGGGCCGGTGCATCGCGAAAGCTATGGGTAGCGACGAGCTTGGGCTGTAGCATATAGCCAAAATCCGTTGGTGGTTGGCCCGGAACCATGACATGAGGTGGGTAGCCAGCGGAGACGGGACCTGCTTCCTTAGCTATGATAGACATCGTCATCTTGTAACCGGAGGATACCTATGTATACATGTCTCAGAAATCCTTGTAGGGAACAACATCGGCACATAGCTGTCTCTCTGACTCTCTCTTGTCCCTGTCTTTCTCCTTTCCTCACGCAAAAAAAGAAGAAACCTCTTACCGAGAATAGGAGCTGCAAAGGGCCAAAGACATCCAGAGGCTCCCAGCCGGGATAGATGACCTATTCAAGTCAGAATGGTCGAGACCATGAGGGCCCTTGTGCAGATTAGCGCTTACAATCCCGACCGATAGAGTTCGCCGCTTATTGAAGTCTTGGTCCGTCGTGTTTTGCCCAGAAATCACTGGGACGAACGAGAGCAAAAGCCCTCCCACTATAGCGGTGAGGAAGCGGCGCATACTATGAGTGATGAGGAAGCTCTTGGCATATATGGTCAGGTTGGTGGAATGAAACAGGTTGTTGAGCAAATGGACAGCACATTGGTGGCTACGTAAATGGCCTTGAAATTTGTGCTTTATATGCTTGTCTGTTTCCCTAAGTGCTTGCCCGACCCGATTGTGGTGGACCTGGGAATCGCGTTGTGATAGGTCAGTATGCCAGCCTGATCTCCCCAAGCTCGTGTAATATCATCTAATGGTAGACTCCCTTAAAATGCTCAATATTGCTCTGGATGTTCTGGTCACGGTGCATACAAATGGTCCACAGACAGCCATGTTCGTAAGACGGAATGATTCTACCCCACACCGACACCCGCATTGCAGTAAATGGGGGGAACCTTGCCGGAATGGAATTGCCCAGTATCACCCCTTATCAGATGGTACTCTAGGGTAGTCATGTCTTGTTCTTAGTGCATTAGCTACTCCCGAATTGAAAAGTTACGCTGCTCTAACAGGAAGTCCTGCTTGCCGCGGCGTAGCACAGGAGTCCCCGGTGTCAAATTCAACCGACTGTTTAGGTAAGCAGCGGTGGCGCGGCTTGTCCGCGCTTTACGTGCTCAAGGTTGCTCTGCGAGCTTCTCCAATACAACACTTTGAACGGCTTCCAATTACCGCGTTTCTGGTGACCACGTCGAATTCAACACCCGGACCCTCATTTTATTTCTCGGAAATCAACCAGACCCGGATGATAGTGGAGAGCTTATCTAATATAACCCTAACCCTGATGGGTCGGTCCGGTCCAGTCCCTATCACACTAGTAGCTTCTTCAATTGTACTCTTCACTACGGAACTAATAGTAGTAATTATAGGCATAAGCTTCTGTAACAGCATTATAAGGTAGCTTTTCACAAAGGGAAATAATATTATTAAGACTGTTGAGTTCCATAAGTCACAGTATTTAATAAACTGAATCTTGCAGAAGCAAGTCCTTCTGCAAGAGCCTCTGACAGATAGCAAAGCTATAATAGGGAACGGGGTGGACTACCTATATAATCTTACCTGACAATTTTTTCTGTCCGAGTCCGTATTAGTCGCAAATCTTAAGCTAGGGGTGAGCTGCACTGAGGGTCGCCTAAGCCGAAGTGGGTTTAGAAACTTGTCCTGGCTATAGTTACTATGACTACATTTGCAGGGATAGGCTAAGTTTTAGGACCAGTCCATTACATATAACAGTCAGTCTCCCTCACCACGTAAGAACCGTTTTCTTATTCCACTTAAGCATTACCGTTAGATAATTAACTTTTAAGAATGTTTAAGTTTATGTCGTGTTAGGCTTAGATTTGTAATATTATACTCTAATGACTTTTATAACTTATTATATTAAGTACGTTTATTTTTTCAATATACTTTTTACGTTACGATAACAGTTAGTAAAGTTATCTTATCGCTTAATATAGAGATTCTTAAGCTTGTAATTAATATTAAATCTTATTACTATTTCTGGCGGAGCTAACTTATTCTGTTAATACGGTTTAACTAGTATAACTAGTTAAAGCTTTAAGGTTATATAATTAAGTTAATTACCTTTTTTATAAGTTAATTTAAGTAATTTAAACTTTAAATATATATCTCTTAACTATCTCTTAACTATACTTAACTTTACATTAAGTGGTATAATTTAGCTAATAGGCGTTATAGTGTAGGCAGTTAATAGGATTCTTTTTGAAACGCTTAGTAATAAAGATAATGTATTATAAGTATGTAATTTAAAGGGGGGCTGTTTCTGCTTAGGAAATTTACTCTTTTTAAGATTAGTTTAGTACTTAAATTACATTATAATACTGATAATTAGATCCAGTTAAGCTTTAAATAAAGTGGAAGAAGTGTTTAATCTTTTATAAACGCGCGGACTTTATCGTTACTTACTTTAACATTATAGTAATAAAGTAATGTTTTAATAGTTAAGATTTTACTAAGCTGGACTTCTAATTATAGGGATTTTTTAACATTATTACTAAGGCTAAATGCTTTAGTTTAATAAGTAGTATCTTAAAACTATTATTATAGGTATATGTAAAACAGTTTTATTACTTATACCTATAAAGTTACTTTAATTATAACATATAACGTAGTATAATTACGTAATTATTAATACGCAGCTTTTTAATATATGTATTTAAGTCTTATAAGCTATTAAAGACCTTTGTTAATTTAAATATAAAGTTAAAGGAACTTATAAAGATTTCTAGATGTTAATATTTAGGAATATATAAAGTAACTATCTATCTTAAATTTATCTTCTCTATTTACTTATCTTTACTTCTTCTTTCCTTTTTATAGAGAAATACTAGTAGGATACCTCTTTAGACTAAATACAGTAATTATACCTTCTGGAAAACTAGTTAAAATCCTCTTTAGAGGATATACTAGCTGCAGTTTATATAACTAGATAAACAGTACGAATGCTTAGTTAATTTACTTAATATTTACTAACTTTAATATAAAAGAGACGTTTTACATAGAGAGATTAACTTTATCCTAAAGGATAAGACTTAATAAAGACGGTGGTAAGCTATTACGTAACTTATATTATAAATCTATAATTCTAATTAACTTTTATCTAATAAGTTCTTCTTATTAAACTATAAGTAAGTATAAAGTTTTAAGTAAAGAGTTAATAATTATAGCTAATAAAGCTAGGTTTAGGAGAATTACATAGAGAGTTTATAAGTAGTTTAATATTTAATTTATCCTTATAATTACAGATTATAAAGTGGTTACTAAATTTAATAGGTTTAGTAAAGGTAACTTTTTTACATTTATAAGCTTAAGCGTTACTTTTACTTTACCTAACGGTGTCCTGCTTAGTTATATATACTTATTAAAAATATAGTATATTAGATATAGTGTGAATTAATAAGGTTGTAATTACTTAAGTCTACCTATATAACTTTCTAGCTCCTGTTAGAAAGCCCTTATTGTTATAGCTTATAATAAGTTATTACGTATCGGCTTATATAGCTGTAACCACTTTTTACAAATCTATAGTTATAGCTTACGTGTACTTATAATAATAGTTATAAGTTTATAATTTTAGCTATAAGCCTTTTAAGCTTTAGATAAATAACTTTTAATTAAGAACTTATTACTTAAGAACTTATTACCTTATATTAGAGGTTTAACAAATCTAACAGTATATATAAGTTCTTAATTAATAGTAAGTGGATGTTAAATAATCCAGTTTGTATAAATAAAGTAGCTGATAAAAATCTACGTTAATTTAATTACGAAGCTTATAAATTATAATTAATATGTATTATGATAAAGATTTCGTATAATAAAATATGTTATAAAAACGATAATCCTGAAAAACACTATATTATTTATAAAAGGGTTAATCTTCGAATTCGACAAATTAGCTATTACTTAATTATTATTACCGTTTAGGGAAAACATTATTACTTATTGTCGCTTTATACTCCTTATTACAAGTTTAACTTAAAATTAATTAAATCGTATAATGGAAACAAGCTTAATTTAGCTACTCCTTTTAGCGATAGACAGTTTATCAGCTAATTACTAATAAACCTTAACCTTAAGTACGTTTAGATAATTAACCTTAAGTTTAATCTTATAATATACTTTTAACTCTTTAGCTTTCTTTACTTAACCTTATTCCCTATATATAATTATTAGGTCTTTTACACTATATAGCGTATTAAGGTAACTGAACCTGTATATAGTCTCTTTAATCTTTATTACTTATTTTGTTAACTTTTTAACTTCCCTTTACTAGCCTTTATATTAGCGTTTTGTAGTTAAGGTAATTATACTTAATATTAAGTCTTGGTATTCGACCTCTTAGCTCTTGCAGCCTAAGTTAATAATCTCTTAGCTAGCTATATAGTTAGAATCTAGAGTTTTACAGTTAAATAAGATTTTAATAATCTGTAATAGTTTTATATTAGTACTGTTATTCTTAAACTGTATATAAGCGATAATATAGTGTATACTGATTATTCTTAGTTACTTATTATAAGGTTAAGTTCCTTAATTAACGTATTAGTAATCTGCTGTGTTAAGAGGTGTTACAGGGTTATGTAATTAAGGTAAGAAGTATAAAATATTTAAAAGTAATAAGTTTAAGAAATAGTAAGCTAAACAGTTTAAGTAAACGGTAAGTTAAAAAACTAATAAGCTAAATAGTTTAAGTAAGTAGTAAGATAGAAATAGTAAAATCTTATATTTTAAATAAGCAGTAAGTTAGAAATGTAGATCTTACATTTTAAGTAAACGGTAAGTGAGATAACGAGAAAGTATTTAATAAACGGCTTTGTAAAATAGATTACCTGTAATGTAGAGTTTAGATTATAATACTTGCAGGCTAATTTCCTAGCTTATAATAAGTAGATTAGACTGGTAGAGAGACTTTAAACAGTAAGTTAGAAAATGGTAAGAGTTTACGTAAGTGGTAAGTTAAGAAACAGTAAACTGTATACTTTAAGTAAGCGGTAAGCTAGAAAATAGCTAATTATAGTAAATAGATAAAAGGTAAGTTATATAAGTTAAGTAAGTAATATATACTTAAGTAGTAAGAGTAATTTACCTAGTCGCTTTAAGGTAGAGTTTAGATTACAGCCTTTACTTTAACTATAAGGCTGATTTCTTAACCCAGGATAGGCGAATCTAAATTTGTAACTATAACCTGAAACTTAAACTTTACACTATTAGTTTAAATGTAAACTAATGCTTACCAATCAGTGCTCTTTACATATAAGGTAACTTTAATTAATAGATAAAACTAACGTGAAAAAGTAACGTTAAAAGTTGGTAAAGAAGGGATAAATATCGTAAGAAGCTTTTAGAACATATTTATATAAATAATATATAATTACTAACTCCTAATACGTTATTAATATTAATTAAACTAAAGGTTAAGTATTAAAATAAAGCTTATAAAAGTCTATCTTAAACCTTATATAAAAGATGTTGAAATGCAAAAGGGGTCAAGGCATTGGAAAGCAGTGTGTGTTGAAGGTGATTTTTTATTTCTATCTTCGAGAGTGGAAGCTGTGTTATTATAGCCGTGAGGGTGGCCAGTGCACGGAGTGCATTGGCCAC
>Ga0247770_1001571_pt1 | contig 16839 bp, 17 predicted proteins | sample UWRJL136409B6_FD_179943 | JGI IMG/M metagenome (GOLD analysis project Ga0247770, IMG submission 179943) | Plant litter microbial communities from Arlington Agricultural Research Station in Wisconsin, United States - UWRJ-L136-409B-6 | ecosystem: Environmental > Terrestrial > Plant litter >... | reverse complement strand
AACTTTCGATGTATCGCCATCTAGAAGATCGAGCAGAACTGGTTCGACAACCGACACGTAGCCCACGGCATCTTGACTTGCAGTCTTCGTATCGATCGTTTCCCAATAGAAAGCGCTTAGGCCAGGGATCTGAACAGAGATATTTATTATTCGGTTGCTGGTAGTATCGTCCGAGCCGTCCATAATGATGTTGATGAGAGGGGCTGCCTTGACATACGCTTGAACTTCATCTCGGCGCTCCGACTATATTGTTGTAAGCCAACCCTTGATGGCTTCCTCGCCGGCCGGCTTGTAGGTGGGGTTGAGCTCGTGGAGGAATGCCTTCATTGCGGGGTTCTCGAGCATGGTAAATGGCAACCCCATTGTAAAAATTGCTGTAGCTGCCATCTTCGTGGCTCGTTCTTGGAAGCCTTTCGGCGCGGCTTGTATTGTAATTGCGCTTGCGATTGACTGCTGTCGCGGAGCGGTCTTACCGCGCCGGTACGGAAGGCACCCAATTAGGTGCCGTTTCTGCCGCGAAATATTAGCCGTGAATGCCTTCAAACACCACTTGCAAGTAACACGCGGATTTTTGAAGCTCTCGAGCGTAACTTCGTCGTACTGCTCTCGGATGACGTCAGCGGTAAGGCTTGCTAGTAGAGCCTGGTGGCGATCCATTGCAAAAAAGAGGTGGAAATAGAGGGTTTGCGCGCGCAAAGAAGCCGTAACGTAGTGGTGGATTTTGAGGGTTGTTGATGGAGAGTTGGAAGGTTACGTTGGGGGCGGAAAATTCTGCAGTCACAAGGAAGATCCTGGTTGGATTTTGCCCCATATAAAACCCTAACCCTGCCCCATTCTTGGCATCACGTGTTTCGGAAATATTTCATTCAAAGGGAGGGATGAAAATCACGAAAATTTCGAAATTGTTGGGGTTGAAATGAAATTCCGGAACGCTAGTTATGAATTGCTTATCAAATCAAATCAGATGCCGGTCAAACCTCGGCTGAACTCTGGCCCTTGGTGCAACCTCTGGTATCGATAACTAAGCTGTCTGCACCTCAGCCGCTGTCGCCACCCACCTCCAGCCTCACCCACCGTGATCAGTAGCCCAATGTCGCTGGGTTCCAGGGTGCTGGGGATGCCGGCTGTCTCTGCGAGAACCGGCGAGACTTCATGCCAACTTCATCAAATCATATTATTGAGTTGACTCGCATAGCTTTATTTCAACCGCAGCCCGTCCGTTAGTCGCACAACGCAAGCCAGCTAAGGACCTTGCTGGGTACTCGGGCTACTCCAGCTCTCTCCACCTGCATGTACCTTATTTATCGGGGCCGACCGCACACCTCCTAGTCAGGCCGATCACCAGGGGCTTCCCACCTTCCCTCCTCTGTGCAAGACACGCAAACAATGCCGCCTCCAAACACACCCGAGGAGGGCGTGCTCACTGCCGACTCGCCCTCTGAGCAGAACAACCCCTCCATCGCTTATATCCCAAGTCGACATCGCCTCTATCCCGAACCCCCAGAAAGCCCGCCACCGCGAGCACCCACAGCTCCACCAGCAGCTACGACGGAGTCATCCCGGGCAACGACGCCAAACCCCTCCAGACCCCCCTCCCGACCAAGCTCGGCGGGGAGAGCCAGTCCGGCCTCATGCTCCGACCGAACATGCCTCCTTCCAATCAATTACCAAGACCTCCAGTACGAATCCGAGGTCGACAAGAGCCTCGAGTGCCCGATCTGTCGCACCCCCTTTCATCACCCCTTGACCACCAAGCCATGCGGCCATACCTTCTGCGCTGCCTGCCTTGACCGCGCGCTCGAGATCCAGCCCGTTTGTCCCATCGACCGTCAGCCGCTCGACGCAACCCGCGACCTGTGCCACACGCGCGTGCTGCTTGACCAGCTCGACCGGCTCCGCGTCAAATGCCCCAACCGGGGCTGCGACCACGTCTGCTCGCGCGAGCTTCTCGCCGTGCACTACGAACGGTACTGCGAGTATACGTTGGTTCATTGCCCGGCCCCGGAGTGCGACCTGCGTGTTGCGCGCGTCGACGCCCATGCGGAAAAGGGCTGCTTGCACATATACACTGTATGCCAGTACTGCGGCAAGGATGTTATGGTGGCTGGTCTGGAGGAGCACTACGATGCTGACTGCTGTGGACATACGGCCAAGTGCGCCCACTGCAACGCGATTGTGGTCCGCCACCGCATGGACACGCACATCGCCAAGGATTGCATGCGCACTGTTGTTGCGTGCAAGTGGAGACCTTTTGGCTGCGCTGAGTGGGCGCCTCGTGAAGAGGTTGAGAAGCATGAACAGGGCCACTGCGTGTACCAAGCCATCGGCCGGCTGGTCAGGGACCGCATGGACGACCGCATGATGATCAACGAACTCAAGGAACGCCTGTCGACAGTGGATGAGCGTTTGCGCAAGGCAGAGAAGGAGAAGAGGCGAAGTCGATCGGGCGGCAACAACCACGCCGCCTTCGTACCAGACCTAGACCTCAACGACAGCCCCCGTGCAGCGCCGTCGTACAACAGCGGGGCATGGGGCTCGCCCGAGGACTACATGCTGGCGCAGTTTGAACGCATGGAGAGTAAAATGGAGGACCTGCGCAAGATGATCATGGAGCTAGACGGCCACCATAGCATGCGTCTGCTTAACGACACGATGCGGCTGAACGAGCAGATTGCCGAGCTGGGCAGCAAGGTTGGCGTGTTGGGAATGCACACCACATGGCTCATGAACGTACAGCGGCAAAGCAGGGGGCAGCAGCGCGCTGGAACAGCTGGTGGACCGCCTGCCTCTGGGATGGTGGGTTCCAGCGGTTCTGCTGCAGGCGGGGGCAGCAATATTGGAGGGAGGAGTGTCGCGGACAGCGATGCAAGGAGGTATTACGGTGGGAACGATGGTGGCGGCGTACCGCTAAGGAGGAATAGCCATGAGAGAGGAGAGAACCCGCCCCGGCTATAAGGCGGCTTCATTGACCTCTTCGGGCTTTGGGTTCCGGATAGGAACATTAATACGCTTTGGTTGTAGTTGTCTTGGGGGTGATTTCGCTGTTGTTTGATTTGCAATAACGTCAATTAGACCATGACAGCCCTCCGCTGGGGCTAAAGGGGCATGTTTAAAGACAAAAGCATGAGAATATGATACCATAGTTTGAGAATAAAGATGTACTTTGGGCAGCGGACATCAACTTTTCCCCAGCCGCTCCAGGCAAGCAGGAAGCTATATTTGGCCACAATCAGGACCAAAGTAAATCTAAACAGCCTTTGCAGCCCTCCACTAAGGTTAACATGCCTTACCGTCACCCATAAATGACCTGCTTTAGATTTAGAGCCTCATTATAACATTGATATTGGATATTGCAACAGGCAGCTTACCTCAGTACCTAGGTACCTACTGGTGATGCAACTTTAAAGTTGCTTCACCCCCATTGGCTTCAACTGCCTGGAAAGAGACCTTGATACGCCCTGCAAAGAGCATCTTTCTCATGTTTCTGCTGCACGAGGGCCCCCATGAGCCCCCATGGGCAGTCATGCGTCCAGTTGGGCGCCCGTTCAGCTAAATTAATAATGTAGCGCGTTGGCCTCACCAAAGCTGACCTTCTGTGAGGTTCGATCTCGACTTTTTAGTGGAGTCCAGCGAATCAGACACCGCCTTCCCGCACCCCACGCTAACCTAAACGTCCCTTGTCGCAGCAGGCTGCGCCTCCAAGGTAACGAGCTGTTGCCTTCAACCCCGCCATTCTTCGAACTCCAGTCGAAGCTCCAGGCAAACCTTCGCGGCACCCAAAACCCGTTGCCGTCGGCGTCCGGAGCTCCTTCCCCCTTCCATTCCCTCGGCGATCTCCCCCCTATTCAGCCCCTTTCGTAATTTACAGCTGATTCCGCCGAGAAAATGGATCCGGCCGAGCAACCACCTCCGGCGACGCCAGACGCGCCCGATCGCGAGACGATGGAGCAGATCCGCCGACGCCGGATGGAGAAGCTTGGCGGATCTTCCGCATCACCGGCCCCAACAGCCTCGCCCAAGCCTGACGACAGTACAGAGACAGCTCGTCCCGTACCCAGCTCGTCCGGTAGTACGGATAAGGTAAACGAGGGGAGGAAGACATCGCCCGTTGCACGGCCGAAGATCAACATCTCGCCGGCACCGCAAGGCACAGGTATTATGAGCGCTTCAAGAAAGAGACCGGCAACAGAGGTTGATTCGCCTGCAGCGACCCCACCACGAAAGCAGATTCCACAGAAAGAAGAACCCATCGACGATTACGCCGATAGGATTTTGGGCACCGTATTCCGCGTAACGGTTGATCCGAGCCGCGAGGTGGACAGCTCTGGTAATCGGCTGACCTACCTCCCGAATCTTGCCCAGGAGCTGGCGGACGACAATGCGCCTCTGAAGCTTTCGGTGGATAGACTGGAGGAGGCCATTATGGAAGCTGTGACGAGCTGGCCTCAAGATAAGCCTCTGTTCGACTACCTGCTGCCATGCTGGAAGCGTGTCATACGGACGATCAGGCTACTCCGCGGACCAGCGCCCCAAAAGGAGGAGATCCTGAAGGAGGCGAAGCGGCTGTGCTTCAGTAACTGCATATTCGCAGTGACTATGCCGGAGCTCTTCAGGTACTTATATATGATCTGGCGCTGAATACCTTTGCTAACCGTGTCGATGACTAAAGCCGAGAACCGAATCCCCAACACGACACTCTGGTGCCCTACCTGTTGCGAGAAATCGAACACGACAGTGGTTTGTGCATGGACTTCTTTGGCGAGGCGATTTCCCGCCTCGAGGAGGACGACACCATTGTACCGCTTTTTACCAAAGCGATGGCGGACATCAGTGCTAAGCTTTCTACGTTGAGCATGAACGACGACTACAAGCCTTACGTGAATGTAAGTTGTCATGCTGCGGCGGTTCCGGCTATGTGTCTTCGTATGTGTACTGATCTTGTAGGCTCTCTTGACGTACTCGAGATTTCCTCCCCTGCTTAATGCGCTGGCGGAGCATCCTTGCTTTCAAATGGCACAGTCTGCCGCTGGAATTGAGAAGAACACAATCCTTGGCCCTTTCTTCCGGATATCACCACTGCAGCCAGAAGTCTGCACCGTCTACTTTTCAGGACCAAGGACAATGGATAAGAATCGGATTCAGACTTCGCAGAGTGCCCTACAGATGACACTTGGTACTCATCAGACCGACCTACGTACCATCGTGAACGCCTTCGTTCGCGCAAGCCCTCTAGCGAAAAACAAAATCCTCGACTGGTTTGCGTACGTCATGAACGCCAACCACAAGAGGCGTGCGATTCAGGTTGATCCTCGGGAGGTGTCTTCAGATGGATTCATGATGAATATCACCGTCATACTTGACTGTCTCTGCGAACCGTTCATGGACAGCACTTTCTCGAAGGTTGGACGTATTGACGTCAATTATTTCCGGAGGAACCCCAGGATAGACATCAAGGATGAAACCAAGCTCAATGCCGACCAGTCCCAGTCCGACGCTTTCTACGCCACAAAGCTCGATGGCGAGTCCAATTTCATCACAGAGGTGTTTTTCTTGACTCTTGCTGCACATCACTATGGCAGTGAAGCAGCAAATTCCAAAATGAAGAACCTGGACAAGGATATCAAGTACTATGAAAAGAATCTCGCTATGATGGAAGCCGAGCGGCCCAAATTGGCGAATCGCCCAGACCAGCTTCGACTCCTCGACGAAACGGTCAAGAGGCACACAACTGTCCTTGAAAGAGCGATGGCTTTGAAGTATGCGATCGAGGGCGTACTCTTAGAGCCAAAGATGCAGAGTCGCTCCCTGCAGTTTATGAGATACGTCACCGTGTGGCTGCTGAGGGTCGCCAGCCAGTCTGAGTATACCCCGGATAAGCCGCTCCGTCTTCCCCTACCGCAAAACCAACCCGAAGCATTCAGCTGCCTTCCTGAATATGCGCTGCAGGATATCGTAGACAACTTCAAGTTCGTCTTCCGATACATCCCGCAGATCATTCTTTCGGCAGTCGGGGACGAGATGGTCGCGCTCTGTCTCACATTTTTGGAGTCATCTGAGTACGTCAAGAACCCGTACCTGAAGTCTTCGTTGGTCTCGCTCCTGTTTCACGGTACCTGGCCCACGTACCACCTCAAAAAGGGTGTCCTGGGTGACATCATGATGAGTACCAAGTTCGCCAACGAGTATCTGCTCCATGCAGTGATGAAATTCTATATTGAGTGTGAATCCACCGGAGCAAGCACACAATTCTACGACAAGTTCAATATTCGATACGAGATCTTCCAAGTCATCAAATGCGTGTGGTCGAACGACGTGTACAAGTACCAGTTGACCCAGGCAAGCAAGTAAGTAGTATCCGGGAGCTTAAAGTAATATTGATATTCGCCATGCTAACTGAAATAGGACGGACCGGCCGTTTTTCGTTCGATTTGTCAATCTCTTGATGAATGATGCAACATATGTCCTGGACGAAGGCTTGGGAAAATTCCCAAAAATCCACGAACTACAGACGAAGCTCAGGGACCACACTCTGTCACAGCAAGACAGAGAGAAGCTAGAGGAAGAGCTCCGCACCACCGAGGGCCAGGCGACATCATTCATGCAGCTGGCCAATGAGACCGTCCGCATGATGAAGCTGTTTACCAGCACATTGAGCGAAGCATTCACAATGCCTGAAATCGTTCAGCGTCTGGCCGGCATGCTTGACTACAACCTCGAGATTCTAACAGGACCGAAGTCTAAGACCTTAAAGGTCGATAATGCAGAGAAGTACTTCTTCAACCCCAAGACGCTGCTCCCGGAGATTGTCGATATCTATCTCAACCTTGCCTCGATCCCAGCCTTTGTGGAGGCCGTTGCGGGTGACGGGCGATCATACAAGCCAGAGACTATGAGCGCAACAGCTTATATCCTCAAAACGAAGAACCTGAAGGATCCCCACCATCTTGATGCGTGGGACTCCCTCTGCAAAAGATTTGAGGTTACCAAGGCGGAGCTTGACCGCATCGAGCTTGACTTCGAAGATGCACCGCCCGAGTTTGAGGATGAGTTGATGGGAAGCCTCATGAAGGACCCGGTGATCCTGCCATCGAATCATATCCTCGACCGTTCCACTATTATCCAGCATCTCCTTTCGGATCCCAAGGATCCGTATACGCGTCAGCCCATGTCAATTGATGATGTGGTGCCGGACGATTCACTTCGCGAGCGGATTGAGAAGTGGAAGGACGAGCGCAGGGCGAAGGCGAGAGCCGCTGTAGCAGAGGCGATGGATACAACAGAGTAGGTGGGACGTCCAGGATACGGTAGCTACAGATGTACTGAGGCGGTATGTACTCCGCCTTCTTGAACTTCGGTTTGGCGTTGGAGGGACAGACTGGAGAGGTCAATTGGCTTAAGGTTAGGTGTTTATATGGATTATCAGGACATGTGCTTAAGCTTCTAAGATCTCAACAATCCAGACACAGCGTCTGTCTTGAGTATGATGGGGTTTCTTTTTAGGTATCTTAGACAGCGAAGATATGGGTTTTCCTCCAAATCAAATTGTTCGCATGACAAGTTCCGCAGCATACATTTCCTTCTATCATTGGTCGGCACAATATGCCGGTGTATGCTCCAAGTATGGGTAGGATGGTAGCCTCCAGAGAGTGGAGCAGGAGTGCAGTCTGGAAAGGGGTAAGTAAACAATGACTTGACGTCTTGTTATTCAGTCAACGTGGCATATCTTGATGGCTTCATGCATGGTTCAAAGGGAAGAAAGCCCACCTAGGTGTGCTTCCTGTGCAAGCCATCGCGCCTTGAAGCTGCAAAAGAAATCAAGGCTTGCTGGAGTCCTACGTGCACTCTTCACGCCCCGGGAACAAAAACCTACCGCTGTGTGGTCAGAAGACCCCACGACTCACCTCAAGTTCAGATCGAATTCACTATTCCGGAATGGCTGCGCTGAAATCTCTGCGGGTGGGTGAGTACTTCTTGGAGTTTGAGTTTTCCCTCTTGCCTGCTTGTTCCTTCTCCCACGCATCAAGCCTCGACAGTGCGCCGACCAGTGCTGCTGTGAGTATCACCCAACCTCTTCCAACCCGATCGCCGCTGATATTAGGGCGAGAGAGCTTCGTCTTATACATCGCGTTCTCACTTCCGTAAGTGCAAGCTGTCTTCCTCATTCGTGTGTGCCGGTCCTGACTGCTATGTCTGGGGTGGTCGGCGAGCCGGCACAGTGTTGCGACACCGACTAGTGTCATGGCGCCGACCGATATCACGACGCCGACTCATACCTCGTCTCTGGCCGTGAGAGTTGCCGCCTTACTGTTTGACTGGGCTGATGCTGACATGCTTTTGAATGGCATAGAAAACCGAACACGATGGATGTAAGTGCCGATACCTACTTAGCTCTTTTCGTCCGAGCCGTCTTCCGTCCCGAAGCGTCTTCCGTCCGGAGATATCTTTGGTCTGAGGGGCGGCTTCCTCCGTCCCATGATTTACTGACGGCGACTTCAGCAGGGAATCATCACCATCCTGGTATGTTCTCGGCATTTCTGCTCTTCGTCCCGAAACGTCTTCCGTCCGAGGGGCAGATTCCCCGGTCCCATAGATTGCCTACTGACTATAGGCTCAATAGGGCGAAGATATCATCGCTGCGCTGGTATGTTCTCCGTTATTCTTGCTTTTTATCCCGAGGCGTCTTCCGTCCTATAATGTACTGACGGCTCGTTCAATAGGATGAAAATGTCATCGCCACGTTGGTATGTCCTCAGCTATTTTTACTCTTCGTCCCAAAGCGTCTTTCGTCCGAAGCACAGCCTCCTCCGTCCCGTAACATACTAAAAGCCATTTCAGCAGGGTGGAGATGCCGAGCTCTCGCCGGTATGTTCTCATAGCGGTGTGAACCTATGAGATCAAAATCTAACCTCAAGTGGCACTACAGCTCATGTTGCAAGCCGTACGCTGCCCTCTTGTGTGCTTTCAGCAGACTACAGCTAACAACAGTGGGGCAGCATCTCTATTTTCAGATGATTGTAAGCCTCTCCAGTTCATGGCGATTCTCACTCCAGTATCTAGGCATCTTGTCACTGACGCGGCACTTACAGATCTGCTAGGATGATGCCGAGAAGGCGATTGCCAGGCTTCGTGTAGGTCACAGTTTGCATCTGCTCTCCCCTCTCCTGAACGAGGTCACTAACTGCTTTCTTCAATATTAACACGCTTGAATGAAAGATGTGGAACAGCATTTATGAGGTAAGAGTTCCACCCACTAAGATCAATCAAATACCAGGCCTCCCAGCTTACACCATATACAAGGAGGCTTGCTCTTGCTGGGTTGTGAGCAAACAGGCATTCCACAATCTGAGCACAGGTGCCGGACGTGCTAACATTATCTCAACAACAGAAAGCCAAGGAAAACCGCGATGTAAGAATCTCCTATGGCACCTGGCCTTCGAAGCCCCAACACTCGCCGCCGTCACTAACTCTCCATTTCATAGGATGCCGTCAAGAAGGCCATGGTAAGTTGGCCACATCCAGCCCATGACAACTACCTTGCCTAATTCATTACTGATAGGAATTCACAGATTTACAAGAAGGCGATCGAGGTAATATGCCCCCCATCATACACTCCCTATATTGCAAGACCAACCCACAATGCCACGAAACAACTCCAAGAACAACAACTATCAAATCAAAGACAAAGAGACCGAATCTCGCCCTCCCACTTGATCGAGTCCGGTGGAGGCTTTCTCGTTCATACCTCGAAGTTGAAGGAGCCTGGGAAAAGAATACAGTTCTCTACTGCGGCGAGGGCATCACGCCAGACTTGGCCCTGGTCTATGTTTCTCCGCAGGTTGTCGACAAACGCGTCGTGCCTTGCCACACCTCCTGCACTCCCCGCCATCACCACGATGCCTTCAATCCAGCGCTTGGCATTTCCTCTTCCCTTTTCGTCATATCGTACCGTACCCTCGCTAACATATTTCTCCCCCTTTGATAGAAACTCCGTGCCACTGTTAGTACCCCCGGCCTCCTTGAATTGACCTGACTATGAGTAAATTACTGACAGCCTCTGTGCCAGCCCCTCTCTGATGAGGTCGCCGTAAGCAATACATTTCCCCGTTTGGTAGGCAGATGGCTGCTAACACCCATTTCAGGAGTTGGTAGAGCGCGCCATGGGCGGCAACTAACGGTAAGTCTCCTGGCTTTTGCGGAGAACACAGCACATGCTAACTCAGCCTTCCTAGAAACGGCAAACACAACCTGGGAGGGGGCGGCGAGGAGGTGAGAGGGGGGACATTCTGGAGGGAGAAGGAGGGGGGATTACCCAATCCCCAAATCACAATCTTCTGCCTCGCCTCTGTTTAAACCATCATGTAAATGTGCTCCCGTGACTGTAAACGATAATTAGCTGCTTCCTGCACCCTATAATCCCCCAAACTTGACATCATTACCTCAAAATACAGTTCAGCAATACTTAGGAGTGTCTCTGAAGGGAAATTGTTACCAGTACGAAGGCTCAGGTCAAAAGAGAGGGTCCCCTTAATCAGTGCAAAAAGCCCTTTTTGGAATCTTCACACGGTCCTGCTCTGAAACGGTAAGAGCTGGGCTTACCGTATTACAGGCAAGAAAGCCCAATTGAAATGTAAGAAGGCCTTTTCAGTATCCATATAGGTCTTTTTAGAATAGGAGATAGCCCGTAGTAACGAAAGCCAGAGGTGGTCTTTACAGTAAGAAGGCATTTCTGCACTGGCAAAGGGGACCCTTTCTTTTGGCCTGAGCCTTCGTAGGAGTAAAACCAAGCCCGCGGTCTTCGACATCCACTGTTACATTGTTACCATGTCCACGGAACTCCAAGTTTCCACCATCAAAACGAATAAAGTCCTCCCAACACACTAGCAGCCACTGTGACCCGCTCTTCAGGACCATCCCTCTCTGATACTCTGCGTTGAGCATAGAATACCGAAGTGACCCAAAACGCTACTATGGTGAGCGAAGTCTGGGTGAAAACTCTTTTCTAGTTGGCGAAGGAAATAGGTTGGAGTCAAGCGGTAAGTCTTCACCAGCATCTCTCTTGTGTCATCTGAGACGCTGTCTAGGTTGTTTGGCAGCTCGTCCGGGATTGCCTGTGCCCATCTCCCACCATCACTATTGTAGAATCTCCTTAGAGGGCGCTCTGTTAGCGACGTGTCAATCGACACCCTATGATGGGCAAGCTAGAAAAAGGTTGACGGCTTTTTCCCCATCAGGCACTTCTCGTAGCACTCTCTTGCTACTAGGGCAATAAAACGCCCCGAGGCTACTAAGGACTGGGAACAGAAACCGGGATAGGTCCAAAAATCGATATCCCTGTGGGACACTATGTCAGGGAAAGCCTGGTTCCAAGATGGATCGAAGTCCACTGCAATATTACTGATGAAGTTGCACAATATACCGGCTTCGGAGAAGTAAGAAAGGGAAAGGTCGCAGTTCAGCACGCAGCGATCGTCCAAAGAACCGGGGTTTCCCACGTCCAGGAAAAATATATCTTCCTGTGGATCGACAAGAATGACTAGCTCTTCGGAGTCACTGAGATGTGCAAACACCATGGGAGGCTTTTCTCGGTGCTTGTTTGTTGTCAGGCACATTGGCTTGTTCGAGGAATTCACCCACGCGCTGTCACGTTGTCTTTATCTCGTTTGGTGTGTCATCTTCCGCAATGAGCCCAACTCCTGTGTGTTGAAGTGTGCGATGATGGTATCTTTGTATTCTCGGCACGCATTCTAGAATCCTCTGTTCTAGAGATAGGTGGAATCGTTGCCTTAGGTCCACGAGTATAACGGTGTTCATGCGCCAGGTAACATCGGCGCAGCAAGTCTTCCCTCCAACTTAATGCTGTCGACCAGCTCCGATTCGACCCACCCATCTGGAGGACTCTCTGTGTGATATTCTGCATCCTCAATATTTGGGTGTGGGGGTGTGAGAACGGGAAACGATCACGACCCCCGCGGGCAAGTATTGCGTACTTTTCTGTGGGACCGCCATGATAACTTGGATCTCCGTGAAAGAGCGAAAAGTAGTGCATACCAGCGCCTTCCGGACGAATAGCTGCCCTCCAGATCTCAAGGCGAAGCTCGCACGGCAGACGAGGAAATGGATGGAATGTCCGAGAAGACATCTTCGACTAATGCGCTGTGCTGTCTTCGATTTTGCTTTGCTTAAAACTGGACACATCAGCGCCAGATTCGATGATTTAGAAGAAACCTAGTAAAAGCCTTGTACATACCTGGGATAGAGAGACTCCCCTCGGTGGCTCCTCTCCAGCGAAAACCGAGGAGTCACGGGTGAGGTGATTCCTCGCTGCTTCCTTTTCAGCACTACTCGGAGTCTTGAGTGTGAAGGTTGATCGGGCCGAGGAATTTAAGTTGAATGTCCTGGAAGGATAAGGCGTGGCAGGTGCGCAGCTCATGACACCCAGGGCTCCTTCCATTTCCTTCTCAGGAGGCCCAGCGACTTCTGGCCATTCACCAATCCCATCCATCCAACAAATACAAATTTAGTCTAGGAATCAAGCAACGTTCGAATTGCGGAAAATCCAGTCTTTTATTCTAAAGTTTAATTTGCTGCTCAACCATAGACACCCTCTACATAAGGGGCAGGTAGCTGTTGTTGACCTGAAAAGGGGCTGCGTGGCTAATCGGTTTCATCAAGAGGGTTAGGGTTCAGTGTGAATTCCTGACGCAGACAGCGAAGTACCATGCAACGAATTTCACGTTTAAATTCTGATCGGAATTTCAACATTGTGAGCAATACCTGGGAAGCCTTACAGGGTTTGGTTATATATAGAGTAATACAAGGCCCACATCCCAACAAGTATCGTCAAGCACTTCTAGCGTCCGGGCATCCCCACATTTTCAGGCATTTTCCCCTTTCTGAAATTCGGAATCTGTTCCGTCAGAAAACGCAGAATTCGGAATTCCCGGGGTTTAATTCGCTATCGTTATTCCTCTGTGGTTCGGCGTTTGCGACTCGCAGCAGGCGCAATGTAGGTCGCAAATGATATCACCGATGCGGACACGACGATCAGAAGAGATACGCATTGTTGCGATTGCGAGCCGGCGATGCCGTTTATCACCGATGATAACATCACTTATACGCCCGGAGATAAGTCAACAATCAAGCATTGAGCGGGAGGATACCAGCTCTTGGCAGCGATCAATAGCGTTCCCGAATGTTGAATGAGGAGAGTGGATGACGTTTTGCCTTAATCGGCTCCTACCCCACCTAGAAGATGGCGGGGAAAAGGGGGCATCGGTTCGGGTCTATATAAGCCGGCGCGGTGCGGGAGGGGTGTTGACATCTTGGGCGTTGGTATCCTGTTCCTCAACCCCAAACTGATTCCTACCTTGAACAATAATCCAACCCGAAGTGACAAAATGACGAAGGTTTTGTTGACCGGTAAGTGCACACTCGGAGGCACGAGCTCATCTCGGAGCTTCAGGCCCAGACACACAGCTGATACAGACATGGCGAGGTAGGCGGATCTGGTTTCATTGCGGGTATGTTGAAACCATGAACACTACTCAATCCCACCCCATCGTTAACATTCGTACAGCCCATATCCTTGAGCAGCTCCATGCCAAGGGCCACGCCGTCGTCACAACTGTTCGCTCCGAGGAAAAGGCCGCCCCTATTCGCGCCGCCTACCCAGACCGAGTCGAGGTTGTAATCGTGCCCGACATCGCCCAACCCGATGCCTTCGACGAAGTAATCAACAAAACCCAGGGCATCGAAGTCGTACTGCACACCGCATCCCCCTTCCACTTCAAATTCAGTACGTACCCTCCCGTGCACTCACCCGCACATCACTAATATCCCCCAGAGGATCCCAAGACCGAGCTCATCGACCCCGCCGTGATCGGCACAACCAGCATCCTCAAAGCCATCGCCCGTTTCGCCCCCCAGGTTCGACGCGTAGTAATCACGTCGTCCTTCGCCGCAATCCTAGACGAAGCCAAGATCGCCGACCCAGGCACGACTTTCACCGAAGCCTCCTGGAACCCCGTGACCCTCGAGGACATCCACCGCAACCCAGCAACTGCCTACCGCGCATCCAAGACGCTCGCTGAGCGGGCAGCCTGGGATTTCGTGTCCAACGCGGCCACCACCGGCGCCAAGTTCGACCTCGCGACAATCAACCCTCCAATGGTCTTCGGACCCGTAGCGCACCACCTGGCCAGCATCGAAAGCATCAACACCAGCAATGAGCGACTCGTCGACCTCGTGCAGGGCAAGTGGAAGGACGCCATCCCGTCCACAGGGGCTGCCCTGATCTGGGTTGACGTGCGAGACGTGGCAGCCGCACACATCAAAGCCGGGCTGGAGATTCCCGAAGCCGGCGGTAAGCGCTTCTTCACCACCGCAGGGCTGTTCAGCAACGCGCTGCTGGCGAGTATTGTGAGGGAGAACTTCCCCGAGCTGGCAGACAAGCTTCCCGCGCCGGGCACCAAGGGTGGAGAACTCCCGGCGGAATCGGAGCGATTTGGGTTCGACAACGCCAAGACGTCCGAGGTGCTGGGGATCAAGTGGATCCCGTTCGAGAAGTCGGTGGTGGATACGGTCAAGAGCTTGCTGGCTCACGGTGCGTGAAGGGATTCATTCTCAGCCCGGGCGAATTTCGCAGGTGAGGGAGGGATGGGTGTGAGTATGTAGCTAGCTCGAGGATGAGAAGAAATACGTACGTACCTATCAAGCGAGTCAATTACCTTTTGCCACACTCCCTGTGTTGCCGTACCTTGATCTACCCGGTGTTCTCGGCGAAACTAAGCTTTGGCGTCATCGCCGCCCCCACAGGCTATCCATCAGCACCTGCAGAAGCTTCATACTCCATCGAACAGTAATTCAGCCCCCTTGGCTCAGTGGTAAAGCGTGTCACTCGTACAATCGTGTGATGATAAGATCGTCGGTTCGATTCCGACAGGGGGCATTCAGTTCTATTTTTGACTCCCGCTCTATTGAACAGAGATGTTAGTGAGCATTCACTTTTTTGCCTCGGGCGGTCAGACTCTCGAGGGGGTAGATCATGGGACGTACCCGAACCGTAGACGGAACAGACAGCGTCGCTGATAGCTAACGGACAGCTGCGCATGGAAGTTGCGGTCACCGAGATTGCTGGTGGGATTGGGTGAACAAACAGATGCATACCATGCCATTGACGCTCAGACTCGCCTATTCTTCGTCAATTTCCATTGCGTCTTCATCTCTCGCATTGTTCGGAGGCGTATCGCGCTCCAGTTCCTTGATCCGCGAAAGGATACCCTCCTTCCAAGCCGCATATTCCTTTCTCTTCCGCTCGCTCAGATAATCATACCTCTCTTGAAGCATCGTATCCGACCTCCTGATCTGCCCCAACCCAGGCGCAGGCTCATCGTCCCCCTGCTCAACCTCCTCTTCAGCTCCGTCCTCGTCGGCCCTCCCCACACCCATCTTCCCCAGGTCCTCAATCCCGGCAATCCAATCCATCTGCAGCCACCCGTGTCTGTTAAACCTCAACGTAGCCGCATCTAGATCCTTCACCTTCACCGCTTGCCACCCCTCCCAGGCATCCTCATCCCCTTTCGCTACCATCTCGACCTCCTTCCTCGCCTTCCTCAACGCCTGCAACAGCTTCGCCTGGCCCCGCCCATACTCAGCCGCATCAACCTGCGTCTTGTAAAACACTACCCCGCGCCAAACACACATGTACAGTGCCCCCAGAAGTGAGACCAAGTTCGCATTCACCCACACATCATCCGTGAGCTTGCCGCGCGGCGCCGCGATGGATTCCAGTCCGGACATGACCACGGGACCGATACGCGATGGCCCAACCTCTGCGCAGAGGTAGCGGAGAACGGGTCGGACCCAGGAGGGGAAAACGTCGCTGGGTGGGGGAGGGTACCTCGTTGCTCGGGACGTCTTGGAGGGTGTGGGGTTGCCGCGGAACTGGGCAAGGGTCTTTTCTTTGCTGGGTGTGGTGCGGGACTTGTGGGCTAGGGGTGAGTCGGCTGGGCTGGCGTCACCGCCGCGGAGCTTGGTGTTGGGGGTGCGGGTGCGGGTGGTGCTGTCGCCGCGACGGGTGCCGCGGCCTGGAGTGGAGGCGGTGAGGATTTTCTCTAGGTGGTTGTAGAGGCGCTTATAGATGCGGGGGGGAATTGGGGGCTGTGAGTTGATGGGGGGGAGGTTGAGTGTAATTTTCAGTCTGTGGGAGAGGTTAGTTTTGGGCATAAGAAAAAGGGGTGAGATGAGACGAGGAGTGTGAGTGAGAGTGAGAGTGAGAGTGAGGGTTACCTGTCGCATGCAATATGAGCACAGGCATATGGACGTGCAATCTCCTCTTCAGCTTTGAGGATTGTGGCGCGGTGCCGGGATTGGGCGAGAAGGGAGCTTGCCAGCTCAATGAGAGGCTGTGGGAGGATTGAGTTGTGCGTCGGCAGCAGCGAGAGCAGTGCCTGTTCCGTTGGCCGGTTCATCTTTGATGCTTTGAGAATCAATCTAGCTGAGTATTGCCGGTGGAGAAATGGCGAGTTCTTTGTGATTGGAAACAGTTCCTCTTGTATAAGCGCTGGTTTATTGTGCTAAAGTAAGGTAATCGTTCGACCTCAACTCGAGGTCACTGCATGAGAACTTGGAGGCTGAGACGCGCATTTGGCGTCTCGGTTGCGCTCGGAACGCCAAGTCACGTGGATCGGACATTTTGCGCTTGCCTCAGTGGCGCATGGAAATTCTCGGGGTGGCCAATAGAGTCATGCCAAGGCTAGCTGGCCCGTTGTCAGCAGTTTCCTAACGTTTATTCCTCCCGCAAAGCGCTCTCTTTTGTGAAGGAAGAGGCATACTGCCGCA
>Ga0247770_1001570_pt1 | contig 16841 bp, 15 predicted proteins | sample UWRJL136409B6_FD_179943 | JGI IMG/M metagenome (GOLD analysis project Ga0247770, IMG submission 179943) | Plant litter microbial communities from Arlington Agricultural Research Station in Wisconsin, United States - UWRJ-L136-409B-6 | ecosystem: Environmental > Terrestrial > Plant litter >... | reverse complement strand
GTAGGAAAGCGTCAATAAAGTTCGTTGGATTCGTCGCCGATGCGTAGTTGATGAGATCGTCAGGGCAAGTTGTGAAAGCCTCGAAAGTGAACAGGTCTCAGCCTTTTCGCGTGCGTGGACAACTGTTAATTAGAAAATCTTGAGCGCCACAGAGACTTTCGCAATTCAATCAAGTGTGGCGGTGCAATTGAAAGCTCGCTCGAACCACTAGCTTGCCAAGCCTTACCCTTGCCTGCTCCCGAGTGACGTTTACGTTTAAGGCCGAGGGAACCCGCCCAGGTCCACCCAGCTTCACATTGAATTGAGCTCGAAGGGGCACTTCACCATCTCACTATAAACATTCATGAATTGTGTTGCAAAGCTCACATTTTCTCGTTAACACCTATCAAAATCGCAACTATGTTTGGAGCATCAGCAATCAGAGCCACCTCCCTCCGCAGTGCGAGCCTGCGTGTGGCAGGGACCCGTATCCCCTTCCAGCCCTCGACGCTCCCCCGCGTTGTCCGCAGTTACTCTGCCGCCGCGAACAACAATGTATATTCGTACCTCGAGGTCTCCGAGCCCCGGCCGGGAGTCGGACAAGGTGCCCTTCCTTTACCATTTCCAATTGCAGTCCCGCCCCTAACACGCCCTCAGTGACACTCAACCGCCCCAAGGCGCTCAACGCGCTGAGCACACCCCTGATCAAGGAGCTCAATACCGCACTCAAGAGCCTCGATGCTTCACCCTCCATCGGCGCCATCGTTCTCACCGGTTCCGCTAAGGCTTTTGCGGCCGGCGCGGACATCAAAGAGATGGCGCCCCTGACCTTCAGCGAGGCATACACCACTTCCTTCATCGAAAGCTGGTCAGAGCTCACCACGGCCGTCAAGAAGCCCATTCTGGCCGCAGTGTCAGGCTACGCCTTGGGTGGCGGCTGCGAACTGGCGCTCATGTGCGATCTAATCTACTGCACGTCTGGCGCAACCTTCGGACAGCCTGAGATCAAGCTGGGGACAATCCCTGGCGCAGGCGGCAGCCAGCGACTGACGCGGGCGGTCGGCAAGAGCAAGGCGATGGAGCTGGTTCTCACGGGGAAGTTTTTCAGTGGCGATGAGGCTGAGAGGTGGGGCGTCGCGGCGCGGGCGTTCGGGACGCACGACGAGCTCATAGCTGCTGTGCTGGAAACGGCTGAGACTATTGCTAGCTATTCCAAAGTGGCGGTGATGGCGGCCAAGGAGGTGGTCAACAAGAGCCAAGACCTGGCGTTGCGGGACGGCGTTGAGTACGAGCGCAGGGTATTCCACAGCCTGTTTGGCAGCCAGGATCAGAAGATCGGCATGAAGGCGTTTGCTGAGAAGCAGAAGCCCGAATGGTCTCACAAATGAATGAAAGACGGACTTCAAGTTTAGAAATGTAATAATAATAATGATGATTTATCGTTAACTGTAACACCGACAGGGACATCCGCCCTTCCTCCCCTAAATTTATCATTTTGTTGGTTGTTGTCATCAAATCCTGAGCTCCATTCATTCGTCATGCAAATATATTATCCGAGAAGACGTGAAAGACGACATGATTTACCCCCTTCTGGAGGTGTGTCTTCGACAGGGTGCTCAACAGCGTCAGTTTTCAGCACTTTGACATATGGCGCTGGAAGTAGCCCTGGAGCCCCCATATAGAAGCCATGGAACCACTCTCCGTTCTGGTCTTCCACTTCCAGGATCTCGGCCCACTTGGGGAACATCAGCTCATCGTCGCCCTCCCCCTCGGCAGGGTACCAACCCCAGCCAGCTTTAGCCTTGGGTGCCGTCCCACCGTCTGGCGGAAACAAAGTATTGGTAAATCTCTCTGGATCACCACCAGCGACGTTGACTCCTTCCGCCGAGCTGCCAACGTTTGTGGTGACGAGCCTCTCAACCTTCTTCCCCGTCGCGCCCTTCCACGCCCAAACCTCCAATCCCTCAACAGTTTCATATTTGCTGACGGCTAGGCGCCTCCCGCCTACGAGGTCTTGCACCAGTTGCCGCCGCTGGGCCCCACGATTGTCCACAACGAAGTCCTCCACGACCATTCTGTGGCCGGCTTTCGGACATCGCCGCCAACCAGCTGGTCCGTTTTCGGTTGACACAAGCCCTGACACGACGACCGCGGTGTAGCAAGAACGACAGATATCATAGTCGCCAGTTCGTGCATCTATTATGGCGTCTGAAGCGCATGAGTAGCAATGGAAGCGGGTCTCAGGGCCGGGGATGCGCTTCCGGCAGACGGAGCAAGGATGGACAGCAATGATTGGGAGGAAGGCACGCTGTGGCGCAGGGCGAGAACCACCTGGGCTGGCTGGGGGGGTGTTACTGTCCGCCGAGGGCAGAGGCGGCGTCGATGTCATCCGGTACGCCATGGGCAAAAGAAGGTGGGTACAGGAGAGGCCGCGCCCGACGCAGTCGCCGCAGAAACCCCACTCGCCTTCATTGCAGGTATCGCAGCGCCAGTAGCCATCGTTGGTCCAAACGGTACAGCGGCAGCAGAAGGTGCCGCTCTGCAGCCGGTCGAGCGGGTTTTCAGTTGTGAGAGTGCGGCGGCCCTCGGCACCGCCCGGGGTCTGTTTAGGGGGCATGTAGCGGTTCGCGGTAAGAAAGTGCGGCGGCGCGTTGACCCATTTAGGGTCGCCAGCCTTGCGCAGCTTCTCCCATCGCTCCCACGCCGTCTTGCCGAAGCCGAGCCAATGCAAACAACCCTTGCGGCGGCGGTAGCAGTCTAGGCAGACGTTCCAGTCGCCGCCATGACAGGCAGCGCAATTATAGTGGAGCTCGTACTCGATGTGCTGCTTGGAGCAGCTGTCGCAGTTGATCAGGGGTTCCTGGTAGCGTGGCAGTTGTGCGCGTCGGGGAGACGAGCCTGCCGGCGAGCCGAAGTTTGGGCTGACCTGTCCCGGTGCGGGAGCGGGAGATGTCTGGATGATAGCAAGGTCCACAGGCCGGACAGCCAGCTTCTTGCGGCTCCGCGTCTCAGAGTCAGATACTGCATCGGTCTGCGAGGGCTGCATGATGCCCAGGCCCGAGGTTGCGCGGGTGCTGAAAGAGGCACCTTTTTGCTCTGGCGAGTCTCCGCGGCTTCGAGTTGGTGTTACTGTAGTAGGCGAGCTCGAGCTCCTCGTCTCCGAGGTAATCACAGCGGCGGCTGGCCGTATTGCCAGGTCGGTTTGCGAACGGACTGTAACGGCCCTGACATCAGGTTGAGCTGAGGGAGTCGGGACTGTAGCGCTCCGGCCGCCGCTAGGCGTCCTTCGCCGACGGTTAGGCTCCTGAATGTCTAGGTGAGTCGAGCTTGACGGCGGATATCGTCCCCTCTCATCGCCGCTATTATTGGCGCTCGGTGGTCGCGACGAGTGTCCCCCGTGTCTGCTCATAGGCCGTGAATTCTCTCCGGTAAGAGCCCTCGGCCGCAACGCAGTTGACAACTCAGACCGGTGCGACTGAGAACTGGCATTGCTCCTCCGTCCCCCTTCCTGCCGTGATCTCTCGCGGTACCGTCGCCTGTACGCCTCGGTGATCCTCTTGCTCAGCTCATCGTTATCCCTCAGATTGATGTTGTCCAAATCCAGCCCATCCAGCAAACCCTCCTCCTGAATCTGGCGCGTAAACTCCTCAATTTCCCGCTCAATATCCCTGGCACCAACACCCTCGGAGCTGATTAGTGACCTAAGAGACGACTGATGCTCTATCTGGCGGCTCCGCATAGCCTCCACGGCCGCGGCCGCACTCCCCGTCGCCGGAGCAGCCGCCGGAACCCGGTGCCTCGACTCACTCCTCCGCCGCCTCCCCTCATCCGCATACGTATTGTCAGCACGCAGCGTCGCACTATGCGCTCTCCGCCTACTGGAATCCCTCTCCCTACGAGCCCTATTCTCGCTCCGCCTCCCATCGGGACTTCCCTCCCTCCTAGCCGTCCTCGATGACGAACCCGACGCACGGTCCGCCCTCTCAGCAGCAGCCAGTGCATCCCTCAGACTCAGCTGCTGGACCTCTTCGATCATCCTCCGCTCCTCGGCATCCATCCGCTTCTGCTCGGGTGTACGATCCGTAAAGCTTAAGCGCGGCAGCACCTTCTCGCCCTTTTTATACTTGTGATCCATCTCGTTGCGATCTACCAGCGGCTTATTTTTGTCCGGGTTCAGAGCGAGGAACATCTCAAGCAGGGTAGCGACGCGGGCATCGTGCTTGGTGTCGCGCACGCGATCGCGGCATGACGGACAGGTGAAGACCGCAACATCGGGGGCCGGCGGCACCGGCGCATTCTCGGCGCGCAGGGCTTGCCATGAAAACCATTCCTTGAGACAGGCGCCGCAGAAGGTGTGCAGGCAGTCGAGCAGAGTCAGGGGTTGGTAGAGCAGCTCGGTGCAGATCTGGGAGGTCAGGTCAATTCCTGCATCATTCAGGTATTTTTGGGCTGCGGTGAAGAGGGGTTGTCATGAGGCGGGGCAAAGCCCGATGAGACAACCCCCAAGGAAAAAGGAAAAGAAAGCACTCACTGAGCAGGTCAACTCGGCTTCCAAGTTGACGGCCGCTTTGGCCGTTGACTCCATCCTAGTGCTCAAGATGTTGGGCACTGGCGGCCAAGGGTGGTTGCAGCGGTCGACACAAGCAGATGCAGCTGGACTTAAATGCGAGTTGATTCTGCCAAGCATGCCTTCTTCGTGTTTTCAGCTAGCCTTTGAATGCATTGGCTGCAAGTGGGGTGTGTCTGCATGTAAGTACATGTACCGGACATTCCTTTTCAGCTTCGTCAATTGCAGATGCATGCATGCCTTTCTCATGTAATAGGCCGGCAGAAGGTGCTAGCGTTCGCCCCGCCGGGCGGCATCACCTCGCTTGATCTTGTTGTATTTTATTTGTCTTGTATGTGCTGTGTGCCACTACCTGTAACCGTCCCAATGCTCCTCCGGTACTGTAACCAATACCTATACAAAATCCATTTTACACCGTCCTCGCAGCCAAGTTAATAATGAACAACAATGCATGGTTAAAACAACTACATGTCTTCCTTCGCCTCCTCTGGCGTTCCTGTGTCCCATTCGTCGCACATCCCGTACCATGAGCGCCTAAGGCACCTCGCCTTGCTCGTGGGTGGTGTTTCAGTAGGTGTGGCCGTTGGGAGGGCTGTTGTTGGGGGTAAGCTCGGGGGTTCCGTAATGGTTGATTTCGGCGATGTCGTAGTATCGCTAATCATCGTTGACGTTACGTCACTGCAACCCCAGAATTTGCCCGGCGTCAAGCATGTCGTACTTTCAGTAGACGTGGATGAGTAGGTTGGAGTGGAAGTGGTTTTGGTGGCTTGAACAGATGTCGTCGTGGTACTTGTAGTGATTGTCGTCTTATCCTTGCAACCAAACCAGCCCCTGTCAAAAAAGTTAGCCTTTCTTTAGCCCTTCAATAGCCGGCAAAGGGCTGAACTCACGGCGTCAAACAGGTCGTTGTAGTGGTTGCCGAAACCTCCGTCGACGTTTTAGTCCCGGTGGTTGTGGTCGTCTCATCCAAGCATCCCCACCAGCCCCTGCTTTATGTTAGGAATGTGGAAAATAGTCAGTCGGCGTTTGAGAAAAACTTACGGGGTTTTGCAGGTCTCTGTCCGGGTACGACTCTTAGTCGATGTTGCCGTGGAGGTAGAGGAAGAAGTGGGTTCCGTTCCATTGCTCTCGTACATCTTCCAACTACCGCAGTCTCTACATTCTGGCGTGAACCTGCATTCAGGAACGGTGTCATATTTCATGATGACATCATGAATAACCGATCGAATCTTGTGCGTGCCGATACCGACACGCCAGCCCTTGTCCCCAACAGTGTCATAAACACACTCCCGGCCGGTGTGACATGACGACTCGAGAGCATACCCGCCAAATGAACATGAAGCGGTAGCGCCGTTGCAGGTGCCGATATAAATAGGATCAGCCGTATGCCCGAAATGAAAGGCGCCTGTATATTCCCGTGTCTGGGGAACATCCGGATTTGATCCATGAGGTACAGGTAGCCCCAGCCTGGAAGCCGGCAAGGCTTCTGGAACCGCTTGGAACGTGACGACCGGGACGCCATATGTAAGGCCAAGCATCGAGCTGACAGCACCGCCAAGTGAGTGGCCTGCAAGCCAGATGTTAGAGTTAGGGTACAGCTCAGTGACATTAGCATAGAGCTCGCGCGCTGCCTGATAATATCGATTTTCCTCGCGCAGGGCTTTGACCACGCAGGTGTTGTTGCATGAGTATGTGCCAGTTGCGCAGTCGCACACTTGATGCCAAGTCCAAGGGCCCTGCTGGGCGCAACAACAGCTAAAAAACAGGTTGTCGTTAACCTTGTCGTTTGTGGTCGTGCCGTCGCCGTCAAAAACGGCCGGAGAGGTTCCCTTCAGGCCGATGACAATCGTCGAGTTGGTTTCATCCGCCCAAATATGGCCCCGGAGGCCATCGCCCTCCCAGCCAAAATCGGCACTCCTGTTGAACGGCACCCCAACTTCTTCCCAATCCGCTTGGTCGGGCGTCTGCACGTAGGCATTAGAGGCCATCAGTGCCAGACTCAGAACGGACCCCTTGTCGGTGACGTCGGGTCCTGGGACGTCATCAAGTGTCCATGCGTCTGGAGAGAGGACCGAAACGAAGCCGCGTTCCCGACCCATAGCCACTACTGGGTCAACCACACTTGGCCTCCGATCGACGAGTCGCTGTATTCGTACCGCGCTACTGCGGGCCTTTAGGGGTCCCAGCCGCTGCTCTTCGTAGCCATCCTCTGCTGCTAGCCACACATCTGCGTCTGACTTGACAACATCCATCCTCCGATGGAGTGATGGGTGTCTGTTTGTGCCATGGTGGTAGATGTGGCGAAGACTCTGTAGAACGTCGAGCACTTGGTAAGTGGCATGCATCTATGGAGAGCGACGCGCAGGTACAGGTAAATTACTTACAAAGGTGTGGTCTGCTGGCTGCGGAGGCTCCAGGATAAGGGGGGGTATGGGTGACACTTCGATGGGGATAACGAGTTGCGCTTCTTGTCGGGAGCTGCCTGCCGCGGCCACTGGTGATGCGGAGAGAGCAAGGAAGGAGAGGAGCAGTTTCGCGGTAACTCGGCCTGCGGAGGTGCATGTCGAGCCAGCTTTCCTCCGCCTTGAGAACATATTGAGCGCGTATCAAATGTGACCTGTGTGATGAAGGAAACGACAAAAGGAAGGGGACCGAGGCGTGGAAGATGGATTGCGTCTGCCCCGATGACGAACGGGAGAACCACTGGGTGACGCGTGACGCTGTTGCCAGCCCCGACAGAGCCCCGATACCGCCCAATCAATCGATGCTAACGGCTAGAGTGGCATGATAGGGATGGGGTACTTCCCCGCACAATGTTGGTAGAAATGACTTCACTCTTATCTGTCCTCGGTAACTTGTTAAGTGGGGCCATGGCAACGCGGCAAGGTCTCCCTAACCACCTAGTCCGTTCAACTAGACCTACCTAGTCGGCACCTCTTTTGAAACTCTTGCATCGTTGCTCAGCAGTCCTCCTATCCCGCTCGACATCTTTTCATGCTCACAGACTTGTATCTGAAGATTCACTGGATAATTTCATACCAGGTTACCAGGTTTAGGACATCCTTCAAACCCCAACAGCTCACGTCTATCATGGAATAATCGTTTCACCACCAAACGCTTTTTTGGGCTAGCTAGAGAGTCGAAGGTTTTCTGTCACGCGGGCTGTGGAGCTAACGTGGTGTCTCAAAGCAAAAGTCGCTGTTTGGCGTAAATCTTTCAGTGCGGGAATTGTCCACGCTTCCAGGGGCCAGGCACTTTCCAGTGTTCCAAGCATTGCCTCCGTACGGACGTATCCTAGTTGGCGAAAGACTTGGAAATGCCACCGCTTCCCTTTCAAGACCTGTTCTAATAATTTACCTCCACCTTTCATTGCTTACTACATCACAAGCACCATTCGTTGCAAACATGGCAGACAAGTGAAGCAGCTTTCTCGACGCTCAAGTAGATATGGCCTCACCGGGAGAGGCTGTCCCACTTCCATGGCCTGGTTTAAGCAGATAGATCCTTTTTTTCGCCGAGTCTTGTTGGTTGCTTCCATCCATCTTTAATGATTTGCAGTCTGTTATCAGCCAAGGCATTGTCTAGCGCTCAAATTTTTTGACATTTATCTACTATTACAGGAGTTTGAAGAGAGAGCCGCCTGGATCAACGTTTTGGCTGAACGGGCTTTCGCTTTGATGTGGCTCCTTCTTTGAGGCTGTGGCTGCTGCCCAAACGTTGGCAGTCTCGAAGAACAAAACACTTCCGTTATCACGAAAGATAACTCTTGGAGTATATTGATTATAAACTGCATGTTCAGGAATCTTTTGACCCGACTCAAAGGATCACCATTGGCCTTGTACTTCGTACGGAGTCGTCTTTTGTTCTCTACCAGCCCTAACCCTGAGAGACACGTCCAAGCCCAACCGAAGTGGGGCGGCGATCTCCTGCAGGCTGCAGCTCGGCAAGTCTGGAACCTGACTAACACCCCCAGGTGACGACGACCTGCTTGCGCTGTGATTGTAAACCGTGACGCGAACTGACAGCTCGAAGCTCTGCGATCTTGAAGATCTTCTGATGCGACGAAGAGCCTAGAGTTATCTCGAGGCACAGCCCCCTGTTTTTGCAGTTAAAAATGCGTGTATCTTCCAATCACAGTTATCTCTGGAGTTCAATTTGCCGACCCTCAGATCTCCTTGGCTTCTTGCGGTTTCAAGATCCCTAATCGCTTTATGCATCAAATCGAAGCTCAGGTAAGACCAACGCAAGTCCCATCCCAGCTTTACACCTATCCCGCGGCCCTCATCGGAATCTACCCAGCTCTAGGCTCAAAAGTTTTTCTTTTTCTGACTGCCATGCCGTCCAGCTTGAGCAATAGCCTCATGGCCTCCAATACATCCCATCGCCCAAGCCCCCTGCGGTCGACGCGATCCTTCCCAAGACCCGACCCTTCCTCGACGTCGGCAGAGACCACTCGGTCGAAGAGAGCCAGCACCCTTCAGAATGGCTCCAACCCAGGCCAATGGTCTGCCTCAAAGACGCAGGCAAAACAGGGGGCCGGCGCTGAGGATCCCGATACCTTTGAGAGCAGGATCAGCGAGGAGGCTGCCGAGCCACCGAGGGCATCAGTGGACTTGGATGACCTCCCTATTGAACTTATCAGCTTTACAGACCGCTTTATCGACCAGCTGTCCGCCAAGGTCCACCCAACCCCACCGAATATCGAAAACACCTCCCACATGTTCCAGGAATTCTATGCTACCGCTGCTGCTCATATCCAGACCCATATCGACAGTTTAGCAACTCGCCAGCGGAGAGAAGCTTCCCCTGCCCCGTCCAGCTCCTCCCGACAGTCTGCCGCGAGCTTGCTTCGCGCGAAAGCCGCCTCCCTTGGTAACAAGGAGAAGGCCAAGCCCGGCCCGGTTCGGCGAGACTCGGATCAGCAGATGCTGACAGCAGAAGAGTATGCTGATCGGAGGAAAGCTAGGAAGGCATTGGAACAAAAAAGGGTGCTGATGGAAGAGGCCGTGGAGCGAAGGCTCTGCGAAGGGATCTATGACAAGATCTATCGTCATCACACCACGCAAGACGAAGCCCAAGACGACAAGCTCCGGTCCAAAACGGCTGCTCTTTCTGTAGTAGGTATCGGTCTTGCCGACTTAGGGGTTGACATCGGTGGCACCGTCGATCCAGAGACCGCGGTGAAGAAGCAGGAAGAAGTGAAGAACTGGTTGGAGGGGGCGAGGAGAGAACTGGTTCTTATGAACGAGTCGAGATATCCCCTCGGGAAGCTCAACCACCTCAAGGCAGCACACAAAAGCATAATCGACACATTATCACACTTCCACCCATCTTCTTCCGCAGATGAGCTCATGCCAATGCTCATTTATACACTCATTACCCTCCCGCCCGCGAACCTCAATGTCATCAGCGACGTCAATTTTATCCAGAGATTCCGCTGGGAGCCGAAGCTTGTGGGCGAGGCCGCATACTGTTTGACAACTTTGGAGGCTACCATCAGCTTCTTAGAAACGGTGGACCTATCTACCCTTCGTGCAGATGAAGCACCTACTGGGCCACAAAAAAATATGCCGGGGACACCGAGAGCAGAGACATTCCCCCCAGCGTACTCTCCAGGGTTATCAACCTCTACAGCTGGCCTACCCGAGACGGCTCATGCATCCGGCACAACCCTCAAAGGCAACCCATCTTCTGCGGCTGGGCTTCGCGCTGCTGTCCAGCTGCGGAACCGCCGCCTCAGCGACCTTGTCAACACGCCGGCGCAGGCTTTCAATGCTGCTAGTGACGCTGTTTTTCTCACGGCAGACCAAGGCCTCAAAACGATTGGCACCAGTCTTGGCGAGAGCTATAAATTCCTGCTGGGCAAGCTCCGCGAGCAACCAGAAGGTCAAAGCGGCGAGATCATCCTACCCAAGACCCTCGACGACGCCCGCAAGTTGATCGGGACCCCCCCACCGAACGACGACGACGACGGCGGCTCCGCGAGTGGTACGAGCTCAGTACATAGCCCTGAAGATGGGGACGGTGCCCTAAAACGAACGACAACGCCAAGGGAGGACAAGATGCTGAATCTTATCACAGGGGGTAGAAAAGCGTCGAGGGATCGAAGTGTGGATAGTACAAGAAGCGGCGGAAGTGCAAAGCGAGTGGTGTCGGGGGCGGCTGGAGAGGAGAAAGTGTTGAGCGCAGGTGGCAGTGGTAGTTCGTCATCCCTCCCAGCCGGTCCAGCATCGGCACTTGACTCCATGCGGAATCTAGGGAGTTCTCTGAACCCCATGGCACGGTTTTCGGCGGGTATCGGCGGGCTCAGGGGATTTGGACGGACGATCTCGACCCCTGCGCCGTCGTCCACCTCAGGGGGCGGTGACCTTGCTACAGTATGTTCCCCTCTGTTTTCGCGAAAGAAAAACGTGCAACTAACCAAGCACTTCGTAGGCCTTCCCGGACATTGCCGCGGCGCTACCGCCTAAGGAGATACCCAAGGTGGATCCTCCAATCAAACGCTTCATGGAGTTACAAAATCCTGCCGATTTGAGACTCGGCGAGGTTCTCGAGTTGCTCAGAGACTATAGGCGGTTGGCCAATGCGCTGAAGGATGTGGGGGCGGTCAAAGAATAGCTAGGCTACAGGCGGGTGTATATTTTTTTGGTCAGGCCGGACACCTCGCCCGGATTGATAATAGCTCGGGGTGTTACTAAATTCCTCGAAGCTGTTTTCTGGATACTTCCTGTTTTTGTTTGGGTCTCAGGGCAGTGGACAGTGAGGTTTACATAGACTGTTGGCACAGATCGACATGGGATGGGTACTGTGATGTTTTTGATAGCATGGCGGCCGGGTAGCGGGTAATTTTCAATATGGAGTACTGAGTATTTGTTTCCCCAATCAAGGTTTCACCAGTACCTATGTCGTGTTTGCAGCACAGTTGAAGAATGTGCATGTGAGTATGGAGGCATAGAGTGTGTTTTAAGAGTCATTCACGAGCTGAGTAATCAGGTTACACATTCACTGCCAGCTCGCGAGACTTAGACTTTTAGGCCGGAGACGAACGCCTTTGCGAAATATACCGGACTCTACTCGCTTGCTATAGGTGTCATTGCGAAGGGCTTGTAGATAATCAGTCAGAAGATCCGAGGTCCCCACCCCCCTGGCCCCGGTTTAGTCTTACAGAGGAATAGGAAGTACTTAGTACTGATAGTGTTACCTACAGACATGGAAGAAGAGATCTGTCGGGCCCATCAACTTGGATCATAGATGTCGACAACTCCGGCCTGTCGGTGCAGTTACATCGGTCCCAGTTTCGCGGAGCGGCTGCTTGCGAGCCAAAGAAGATGCGTAGGATGTGTGGGCTGCTCGCTCAATCATAAGAAAGTCTCAGGGAGATGGTCTCGAGACTTAACAATATCCACCCTTCCAACGACGTTGCAGTCTGCAATATCGACGTTACATCAGGATCGTGGAGCGCGATATGATGTGGGGTGTTTCTTAGGTAGCGAAAGGATAAGACAGCGTGCTGGAGAAGCGCAAGATGGCAGGGCTCGCACAATCCTATACGGGTACTTACCAGGTATGTATCAACCAATCATGCCTCAGTGTTTGTTATTTATCGGCGGCTACACCTTACCTTAGCTGGTGACGTACTGATGGGAGACGATCGTTGTGATAAAGGGGAGCTGGGAAAGCGTTTGCTGTGATCGAGTTGCACCATACCGTTGGCAATGTCTCTGTGGCAGTGACCGATCTCGCCCACCACAGCTTGCAACATTTGACCAACTCGTCATACAGGAATTTCAAAAGGGGAGGGAACGGAGTAGGTCTAGCAAGCGCCGAGTAGTCCCGCAACGGAGCTGTATTGGGTGGGGCTGTATCTGTCATATCGCCTATGTTCAGACGGCACATCTCGGGCATTCCCGCCGGGCTTATTATGTGGAAAACAGTTAGTCAAAGACATCGAGTCATAAGTGTACTATTGAAAATTTAGTCGCCAAGCCCCGGCAAATGTGGGTGTGCCGTCGCCGTTGCCGGACGTGGCGCCGGGAGGTCGGCCGTGCTTCGTACGCCAAGCATCAGAATCCGGCTACCATCCCGCCGTCCGGCGAGATTCTCCTCCAAATTCCTGACAAATATTGAAATAGCACAGCCCCACCCGCCCGAGTTGCCGCTGGCAGCTGAACGACTCTGAAATGAACTTGAAGAAAGCACTCGGCGACCCGGAGACCGCTAATTCCAGTGACTCTTCGGCCCGGGTGCTCCGCCACAGACAGCGCTGGCGCCCGCATGGCCTTGGTGGTACGGGGTAGCGGAAGGGGGGTATTTGTCCCAGCAGGCTCGACCTGTTTCTGGGATACACGATGCAAAACATAACCTCGGTGCGGAACTAAGGTCCGCGCTTCCCTTGTTGTTCGAGAAGCTCGATGCAAGTGATGCCTCAGCCACCACCACCAGGCCGGGTGGGATACGCAGTGCGTATCGCGTGCTTGCCCGGTGGGAGCATGCTCGCGGGGAAGGGATGGGCCAGCGGAAGGGCGTCTGCAACCACACGCACTAATACTTGACCCGATACCCGATCAAGGAAAAAAGCGCGGCTCTTCAGCTGCCCCCGGGCGATGTGGATGGGGACCAGGGCAACCCATCGTGCCGGACCGGATAGCGTCATGCACCGAAGGTTGAAGCGCCCTTCTAGAAGGACTTTCAATCCATAGCACCATCCCCACAAGGCGGCACGGGGGGTTCGCGTTCCTAGATCGGGAGGTTGATTATTGAGATGAGTTGCGGTGGTGCGATAGGTGGGTTCAGAGCCGTGAAACACGCATCTCATCCGACAAGATATCGTCATTACGCTTCGACCCTTCGTTTCGTTGACTGGGACAGGAGACATCTCGGAGACTTGAACTTTGCGTTGGACGTGTAATCCAGAATTTGGGGAGACATATGCGGGGTACGAACCCGACGCGCTTCGCGAGGCGAAACTGTGGGTCCTCCGTTTTTTGCTTAACTGAGCACAGGAGCAAATGCCGGTCGAAGCTGACTGGCCAACTTCCGATGGTGGAACCTCGACCGCGGAGATGAACGATGACAAACACACAAAGCCAAGCATGCACCTCATTATACGTTGACCGCCATTAGTTATTCCATAGGCAGGACGGACGCAGCATTGGTATTGTTGCAACGTTTCGTCACTGAGCACGTACGAATTCTACCATGTGGCTGAGCAGGCTCGTCGCCCAAGACGAAAGCAGTGGAAACTGTGCAAGCGAGCCTATCCCTTCAATTGGCATTCAGTGCGGAGCCCAACAGCCATTCTCAAACGGGCTGGTCCTTTGTTGGCAGTCGTCAGCCCTGGCTGGGTTCGGGGACTGGCAATGACTCCGTACCGAGGAATCCCGCTGACAAACGAAGGCTCCGGAGCCGGGAAATGCCATGCACACTATCAATCAATCGCATTCATCGGAAACGCATTGCAACTTGCGTACCCTCATTCTGGGCGCCTGCGGGAATTTACGAATCTACCTGCTGCAGTCGCAGTGTCAGGGCGTCAGGCGACCCAGCTCTGCGGAATCGACAATGCTTCGCGATAGAGACCCGTATTGCGTAAATGATGGCATTGCATCGCCCCAGCGCAACGCCTTGCACCGCGCTCCGTTACGTGGAACTTGCGACGCTCCGTCAATTTATCTTGGCTGACTACGTAGCGGGCATACCCTGTCGTGCCTGTCTTTGCGCGAAAGGTTGGTGAAGCGAATAGAGTGAAATCGAACCTCGGAGGTAGACGGCGTCGCAGACGGAATTAACCATTAGAAATGCACCCACAACTTTGTCGTCGATTACAAGCCAAACCCCAGTCGGTCCTGATGAGTTGAGACGCCGAGTGGGAGGCGGACTTAACTCGCAATGGTTCACTTCCGCAAATGGCGGAGATATCTGCCTTCCGATGGGACTCATGGAGGTACAGTAAGCAGTCCAAGCGGCAGGGCAACAAAGAAATGGCGGGATGAAGGGACCGAAACGCGAGGGCGGATTTGTCGAAAGCCCGAACCTCCTCACCGCTGCAGCGCGGAACGGTGCCACCTGCGCAAACGGGCAGGGGGTGTGGACGGAGCAACCATCAGTTCGGACTCGTCGGCGTTAAACGGATGCGGAACCAGCGCCTGACACCTCCACATGGATCTTAAACACCTCGAGAGGCTTGGGTATACAAAAGAAGCTGACAGTCCCCTTCAACCCAGACACCATGATTCCACCATCTTCCTATAAGCTCCACAATCAACACAATCAATCGACATTACTGCGACTTTCCGACGCCCTTTGAGATACTTGATCGACCCTGTGGTTGCTAGAAGACTTTGGACTGCACTGCACCCAGCCCTACACCGCCCAGACCACTTTGCTGCCGGTAACCTCCAGGGGCAGCTAACCGAAATCGGCACTGAGTCACTCCAAAAAAATACGCCATAGCACACACTGAATATTAGGAAGCTCTGCTCCCAGCTCGACACGATGCCTTCTACTCTACACATTACAACATCGTCTTCGCAACAATCGAGGCCTACCAAGTCGATTATTGACGCCTCGCCCATTGTTGCATCTCCCTTCAAGCTTGCCACCAAGAAGATGTCGGTAACACAAGCATACTTTCTGGCACACAAGGCCCGGGCGAAGCTTTCGTCCGAGGCTGCCCGCCCCGACCACAACCTTCGCCTGCTCGTCGGCCACGCCAACCTCCTCGACTCCCTCATGCTTGATCTCGCCGAAGCCGAGCGGGAACAAGAATCGTGGTTCAACAAATCGGTTCGTGGCGCCGCCCCAAAGAGCGAAGACAAGCACATCCAATGGGCCGACTCGGTCGTCGAAGAGCCCGAGCACGACTGGCTCGCCGAGGACGTCGACTCAGACTCTTCCGATGACGACAGTGACTTCTCCGACGACGAGGACGTTGAGATGGCCGACATTGTTTCCCTCCAAAGGATACCCTCACACACAGTCAAGGATTTCGGCTACGATATGGAGGAGGATGAGGAAGACTTCGAGGACGACGAGGAGGACTTCACACAGCTCGCCCTACAAAGGAGTCCATCACACTCTGTATCGCCGCCAGAGCTCGATCACGATTCGGACACCTCCGAGGACGAGTCCATGCCGCCATCACCCCCGACCGTCGTGCTCCCTGCATTCTCAGACAATAAGCAAGCAGGGGCCTACTACGCAGCAACACAAGACGACAAGGACGCATTTTACGATGATGGTTACTATCTGCCGCCAAGAAACCCAGCAAGACTGATCTCGGCGATATCAGTTTACTAGCCTTCTTTCATCTCAGCATTTGTCCTTTTTGTCTGCTGCTTCACTAGGCATGAGCGCGGCGTTTTTCCAGCGAATGATACCATCTACTTTGGGTCATAAAAGATTCGGGTTTAGAGCGAATAACAGAGCGCGAAGTGTCACCACTCAGTATAATGAACATTTATGGGTTCATGGGTTTCAATTATTATTATTATTTTCTTTTCTATCTCTCGCTCCCAAGCCTTTGCACCTGGATGGGTGGGCTCATGGTTGAGTGAAGAGAGGCTGGTTGCAGCCTTGGGAGGGGTATTGGATAGCAACCTCGGAGGGGGGGAAAGCACAACAAGCTTCCCATATTCATTGGACATACATAGCTACACTGGACATATTGAACAGAAACAAATATCCAATTGTCACACTGGTTTCTCAAATGCAGTGAAATCGACCTTGTGGAATGGCTCAATCCTAGAAAACCTTGAATTCGCGATCACGATGTCACAGTCGTGTGCCCCCTGCAAGAACCTGACAACCTACCCCGACCTCGGGGCGTGGAGTTGATTACCTGAGCAGGCTTAGCTTCCCACCCCTTACCCCTGCAAGATGGGACACGTGTAAATCGATACGTACACCCCCTGACACAGTGAATGCCTGATGACTTCGCTTTTGGGTACGCGCACAAACTCGTGAAACTTTGCTGCCTCGGGCCAATTTTATCCCTTTTGCAAGGCGAGCAACAAGCAAGCGAACGAGCGTACGTATGGCGCCTACGTCTCAACCTAGACTTCAGAAGAGGCGGTGCCACGTCAACCAAGGAGTCAATACTTGCTCCCTGCCTGCCTGGGGAAGGGCGCCGCTGGGCCCCAATCCTGGAAACTAAGGCACATGGCTGTCTGATTCATCAGCACCTCCTTGGCGACCCAACCGCCCTCCCTCTGCCCGCACACAGGCGGCGATTGGAAATCGACCAGACGGCTCGGCGACTTCTTTGTTGCACTCTGCGCCCGGTCAGCAAAACGGA
>Ga0247770_1001569_pt1 | contig 16857 bp, 22 predicted proteins | sample UWRJL136409B6_FD_179943 | JGI IMG/M metagenome (GOLD analysis project Ga0247770, IMG submission 179943) | Plant litter microbial communities from Arlington Agricultural Research Station in Wisconsin, United States - UWRJ-L136-409B-6 | ecosystem: Environmental > Terrestrial > Plant litter >... | reverse complement strand
CCGTCATCTTCCTCATCACCAAGTACGGCGTCATGCGCCGTCGCAATCCCGTCAAATGGTCCTTTGTCAGCGTACCAATCTATTTCATCATCACCAGCTCCCTCATCGCCAGTACGCAACCCCTTTTTCTCTTTCGTCTTTCCGAGGCGGTTCATGGCTGACAGAATATATGCACGTAGTGCTCATCATCTGGAAGGGCATCTCGGCCGTCATTGACCAGATGAGCGACGCCACGGTTGTCGGGTCCATTCTAGGTGTCGGCTTCGGCGTAGGTGCCCTTGTCGTCGTCTTCTTCCTCCCCTATCTGTGGGTCAAAGTCGTCCGCGGGGACTGGCGCCTAAAATACTACCACATCCCCCTGGGCCCCTTTCTTCTCCGGAGACACGGCGCCATCCCACCGCAGCCAGAAGGTGTTGTTACGATCCAGGACTACTACAGGGGCCATCTGACGCGCGAAGAGCTCGAGGCAAGACGCGTCAGCGACGTTGAGGCGGCAGACGGCAACGGCAAGAGCAAGCCCCCGGGTAGCCAAGATGGAGGCGACGAGCAGGGAGAAGCCAGTGGCCATGCCAAGGAAGCGGAGACGCCAGCACCCCCCAACACGTCCATCTGCGGGCCTCGGCCAGAGGGTCCCTGGCACTCCCTCCCGGTCATCTGGTGGGTAGCCAACAAGGCGTTCTGGAACGGCATCGACAAGGACGTCGTCGAGGCCCAAAAGGTGAAAAATATCCTGTCGGGGAACGTCGAGGAGATGCATGCCCGGGCCGCCCACTACGACAACAAGGCCGAGTACATGTATTCGTTCCTGCAGGTCATGACGGCCTCGGCTGCGTCTTTTACCCACGGCGCCAACGACGTCTCCAACGCCGTGGGCCCGTTTGCCACCATCTACTACATCTGGGAGCACGGCGCCATCGACAAGTCGAGCCCGGTTCCTATCTGGATCCTGGCGTTTGGCGGCGGAGCCATCGCGCTCGGCCTTCTGATGTACGGATACAACATTATGAGGAACTTGGGCAACCGCATCACGCTGCACTCGCCGTCTCGGGGCTTCTCCATGGAGCTTGGTGCGGCCATCACCGTCATTATGGCGACTAGGCTGAGTAAGTGCAAAAAAAACATATAAAAAAAAGAATAGAGAAATAATTACATGGCTAACAAGATGCGACAGAGATCCCAATATCGACAACCCAGTGCATTGCCGGCTCAACCGTTGCGGTGGGTTTGTGCAACGGCGACTGGCGCAGCGTCAACTGGAGGATGGTGGCCTGGATCTATGCCGGTTGGCTCATCACACTCCCCGTCACGGCCCTCATTTCCGGCCTTCTGATGGGCATTATCATCAATGCACCACAGTTTGGCCACTCGGTCCATGCATAATTGCCAGAGATCGGAGCAAAAATGGAATAGGGGCTGTCTCGGTGTCGCTATCTGCGTTCATTATTGGAAGTTGTCGGGATTTTTAGCTGGAGTGAGGCTGGCGAACTGGCAAGCCGTGGTGCCCGGTTGGTGTTCAAGTTGGATTTAGTGGGCCAAATTGAAGAAATCTATGGAAAGACGTTTTCGCGCAGAAGTATTTATGTGCAAAGAATGCACTTCAGTGGTTGCTGGAGTTCTTGAGTGTGTGGTGTATCGTAATTACAGCCAACCTGTTGAAAACTTGGAATTGTGAACTTGCGTTCATCATACCTCCTTGTCGACCCATCTCCCTACCAATATCCGTAAGCTATGCTAGACAATGTCTCAGAGGTTTGGCTCCTTCACTCCCCATCCGGAAGCAGCTAGGTAACATGTAGGTCAACCCCCTGGGCATGCCTTGAAATATGTAGAACACATCATTGAGAAGCATGTGTTTCGTGCAACGAATCTGGGCATACCAAATTTCCTTTTTTCGTGCCTCATCCACGTGACGTTGCTCACCCTGGGTCGCCCGGCTCAGGATTAGTTTAGAGTTTGCTCAGGCTTGCTCACCCTAAGAACCCTTTCCGGAAGGCTGCGCCGCATTATCTCTGCAAGTACAGACCCATTTTTGAGTGCGCGCCTCATTCCAGCCATTTGCGCCTAGATGGCCCGTGCCAATGTACCTTGAACCCATAAAACCGAACGGACATCAAAAATAAGATCTGTGACCGCTTTGGTACGAAATTGACCTAGCTGTCAGTCATTCGTTCTCTCTGCAAGCACAGACTCGAGTTTTTGAGGGAAGCGCTTCGCACCAGCGCTTCGCGCCAACAGCCAAAGTGGTCCGTGCCAATGTACTGTGGTGTTGGGGGGGTGAGGCTCTGATTGGTTGGATGGCGAAACTGACCGCTACGTAATCGGGTTAGAGTGCTGCCTGCGGAGCGAAAAGGCGGTGTCTGTGCAGCGGAACTGGTCAAAATTTGACCGGCCCCACTTCACTGTTTGATGAGTTGGGGGCCAAAGTTTCAGCCCCTTGACCTCCGCGACCCCAAAATACTGCGCAAACATCTTGATATCAACCTTATTCACCTATGCCTAGCACGAGTTTCTATCTATTCAGAGCGCCATGTGGAGTCCCTTCGGAAACGAGACGGAGTTCGGCAACTACACTGTAGCATGGCGTCCCTCGCCGCTTCAACGCGGAACCTTCGACATCCTCTCCACCTGCCTTACTACTATGATCCTCTGCGTCTGGACTACCATCCACTTGAATATACCAGAGTATGGAATGGCAAAAACCGCCGTATGGAGGAAGGTGAAATGGGTTCTCCTGGGTGTTGTCATGCCGGAAATCGTAAGTCGTGTTTTGCGAGTAAATAGTGCCACGAAGCGTTGATGATGACACGGCTAGGTCATGCTGGTCGCCTTTCTCCAGTGGAGGAGAGCCGGGAAGTTTCAAAAAGCCATGGACTCGCTCCTCAACAGTGTTTCCCCGCCGGAGCACGAACTCGAAGACACCAGAGCTACACCAACAAGGATGTACCGCTGGACCATGATGCACAGCTACTATGTCTGTATGGGTGGCTTCGCGTTTGACAGGAGCAAAGATCCTTCGGCCGTCCCTCTGCACGATGGTAGGCTTCGCCTCACTTTGACGCCGGCGGCGATACTATTCTTTGCACGACATGAACCGGCTCTGCTCCCCGATCTTTCACAAGAACACATCGTGGACCGCAGCAAGACCAACGCCTTCGCCAAGACCATTGTCTGCATCCAAGCTTCTTGGTTCAGCCTCAGCGTCGTGTCTCGACTCGGAATCGGCCTACCAATCTCTCTGCTGGAACTCAATACCTTTGCCCACGTTTTATTTGCCATTTTCATCTATCGCTACTGGTGGTCAAAGCCCCTCGACGTGACAGAGCCGACGCTGATTGATGCATCCAAGGCTCCGTATGCCAGTCTTTGCGCCGCCATGTGTTTGCGGAGCTCCATCTATTACACACAAGCCTGCGAAATAACCGTCTCTGGAGCCCCGGTGAGAACTCATGGCATCCTTGAATGGGCCGAAGATGCCCAGACCGATGCAGAAGTCCTTGTCGAGGCACCGTCGGAAGACCTAGAATCTCGATCAGCACAGGAATCAGCACAGGAACCACAAGGGGTGCCGTCTGATGAGCTACCCGAGGTGCGATCAAAAGAAGCCGCAGAATATCAAGCCGGATCATCCCGAGTTCTACTTCAAGGGAAACCACAGGAGGAATGTCAAAAAGCGGCCGGAAACCCAGCCGAACTGTTGGAATTGGCTGACGCAGATGCTGGGCCTTCAGCAGCCAATCTCAGCCAAGCCTCCACCCCAGAAACCGGGACAACCCCCAGCAAGATCAGCAAGATTTCCAATGCAGCAGAAACTTCCGGTGAAGAAGTGCAGCTCCTACTCGCTATTTCAGAACCCAAGTACGGTCTCGTCTTTCGCCTATTCCACGATCCTGTGCAGAACCGTTTAGTTTATGGCGCCCCTCCCTCCGAGGGGGATGCACGGCCACCCGTCAAAATGACCATCCCGAGGGAAATCTTGCCACTGTTCGAGGTGGCGGCACACGCCCGCGGCACGTACGAAGAGCTACGCCAGTCTATCGGCGAGAGGTTTGGACAGCTCGGCCGGCTCAGCAGCGATATGGACTTCGTAACGACAAGAGCTAAGAATATCATGACGGGGACCACGAGCTTCGACATCATGTGGGCGGACGGCATCATTGTTGGTGCCATCTATGGAGGCGTACACCTCTTGGCGTGGAACGCACCCTTTGCCACACGTACCGAGTCCATACTCTGGCGTATCTCGGCCGTCGCCATCACGGCTCCTATCGTGGCAGCCGTCGTCGTCGCCGTCGTGTTTGTCTTGGGAGTTTTCATTTCGTTCGTTCTCCTCTCAGCAGGCTACGTAGAGGCCGCCACGAGGGCAGCCTATTATCACATCCAGGCATCTTGGGCTCAGACGAGGGTTCAGGCGCGCCGTACCGTCTCTGTGCCGAATCCCATGTCATGTAACACTGAGGCTGGGCACGACCATGGCGACCGCCAGAGCAGTGAGCCCACGGGATGGCCAGAACAATTCGAAAAGGCTCTCACTACGGGTTATATTCTGCATTTCCTCGGCCCGCACTCTCCCTGGGGCAGTTCAACATCTACAGGCGACCCCTCTGACCAACAGGCCGACTTGAAAGCCGTGTTTGCAGCCACGTTCCACGAGAAGTCGACTCAGGGTCCCAAATTTTCTTCCAAGTGGGTTCAGGGGGCAGTCTCTGTTGTTTTCTTACCCCTCTTCGTGTCATGCATCTTACTATACTTCCTTGCTCGCGTCTTCATTCTGTTGGAGATATATATTTCGCTTGCCTATGCACCTCCCGCGGTATTTCTCCTGCCGAACTGGTCCTCTTATATCCCTCATATTAGCTAGGCAGTGGGGGGTTTGGAAATCGTATGTCGCAGTGGGTCGTATTTTCTACCTAGGTTAGACGGAGGTTTTGGGTAGCACTTGGAACAACGTCTTCCATCTTCTTAACCAAAGGTGTTGTAAATTTATTTGAGAGGAAGGTAAAGGGGGATGCTCTCTAATCATTCAAGTGACCGCTCGCGACGGCGATCTGGGCGGCATCCGGGGCAAGGCGCCCGGCGTAACTCTGTGACCCGCTATCACCTCACCCGGGGAGAGTCATCCGCCATCTCCATGTCGACAGCGTTAAACAGCCCTCCACCTCCCACCTCCGCACCATCATACGTGTAAGCGCGCTGTCCCATGACGACCCTCGTCCAGACTGGCCCATGAGCCAAGTTTTAATCCCGCAGAGCCACGCGAGGCGGGCACTGGGATGATAGCACGGCACGCCGCCTCTTACCCCTCCCGAGACCCCCTTTTCCAGCTCCGCGCTACCCTCGACACCCACTCGACGGCCTCGAATTCGCCGAACCCCCTTTGGACGCCAGTCGTTCCGCCAGGTGGTGCAGAAGGTCGCGGCACCATCGACTTGTGCCATAGACTAGGCCCTGCAGACATTGGGCGGAGGCGCATTGTCAAAGTGCCGAGGATGGTTGAACTCTTCGGGACTAAAACTGGCACAAGGGACGAGAACTGGGCCTCCAAAAGAGGTGGGTGCAAAACCCCAACTAGCGGTGCCGTGGGTGGCAACTGGCGTATCTGTCTCGAGCATCAAAGCCGCCGAGCCGAGAAGGAGTTGGCGCATATAGTTGTGATACTCGCGCACTGGCCCCGCGATCGCCAATCCACCTGGGCTGGAGTTCAGGTCGGACCACAGACGCCTGCCTTCTTGGCCTGCAGGTTCTGCCGGTGGGACGCGCCTGAGCAGGGGGGTGTTAATATCTGTATGCCTTTTTTATCAAGGTTATTATAACAGTTACCTGTCCTAAAGGTCTTATTTAACCTAGCCTTTAAGTGCCTCTCCTTTATCTTAGGGCTTTTACTAACTAACGGATTACTGGCTTTCAGGCCTTCTAGAGGCCCTGGAGCCGTTTCCTAACTAATTATAAGGACGGCGTCCTGCCGCGATTACCGCGGGCATTTAGATCAGGAACCGAATGCGCACAAGGCTCACTGGTGCCGACCGCTACATGCTAGAGGCATTAGGGGCGCTTCTCTCCATGGGCCTGTCCATGTCCCCAGAAGACCTCGAGATGGCGCGGCCGGCGGATATGAACTGCTCCAAGCACCTTTCCATCATCAATGACATTTGGAACTACGAAAAGGAGCTTCTGGCGTTGCAAAAGGCGCACGAGGAACGTGGCGTCCTGTGTACGGGCGTAGCGACGTTTGCCAACGAGGCCGACGTGTCGGTCGATGCGGCAAAGCGCGTGCTCTACCGGTTGTGCCGTAAGTGGGGTTGCGTCACGCCGAGTTGGTGCGCGAGATTTTGGCCCCGCGGGATATGCCCTAGCTGCTCCAGTACCTCAGGGGCCTAGAGTTTCAGATGAGTGGGAATGAATTTTGGAGCAGGACTTCGCTGCGTTACCTGGCGCTGACTGAGTAGGCTGTCGTTCGTACTTGATTTTCGGGTATTGAATTCACGTACAAAAGACATGTAATAGCTCCGTACCTACCCGGTAGATGACTCAGACGGTTCAAGAAATCTGAATGTCGTTAAAGCGCTACACAAGTTGGCAAAAGTGAAATAAACCACTGACGGCGCAGTGTCACTGTTGACCCCCAGAAGTTCCCCCTTTCAGGCCCATTTCACTTCTGGGTGTGTGGGAGGGGTGTGGTCAAAGTCTTGTTTTCCTTGGATTTTCTGGCCCCGTTTGGTGATGTGAGGATATGTTTGAATGCGCGCCGGGGACGAATAGGTGAGTAGTACTCACAAGCTCAGTCAGTGGGAACAGATTTGTGTCAAAAAAGTGTGTACGTATCCTCGAATCCAGCCCCCTCATACATAAAAGTTACAGCCATTGCTTCAGCTCCGCCTCTGTCCACTCCCACAACATACCGCCAAGTTTGGGATCCTTGCTGTCCTTGGTAGACGCGCTGGACAGATCGCCGACCGGCTCGTAGTATGCTCCACTTTTGATTTTCTCCGGCGGAGCGCTGATGGACCACAGCAAGTTGTGCGTGCCTTCCTCGGGGGTTTTCATCTTACCCACGTTAGTGAGGTAGACTAGCGCCTTGTCACGCAGCCCGAGGTTCGTGATCAGCCCGGTCGTGACAACACCGGGGGTGATGCTCAGCGACAAGATCTTGGGATAGCGCGCTGCCAGCTCGCGCGCATATATCATGTTGGCAAACTTGCTTTGGCCGTATCGGATCCAGCGACCTAGAACCGGGAGGTCCTGTTGCGACTTGAGGCGTTCGAACTGAATGCCACCTTTGGGAGTCATGGCCCAGGCTGCGCTTGTCACCATGATGATGCGGACATCGGAGCCTTCAAGGTCACTCGTAGCCTGCAGGAGCGGCAGCAGCTTGTGCACCAGCAGGGCGTGGCCGAGGTGATTTGTGGCGAGGTGAATCTCGTAGCCGTCGGGTGACACGCCAGCGGGTACGGCCATGATGCCGGCACAGCAAACGAGCACATCGAGGCGTGAGAGTTGTGCGAGGATCTTGTCGGCGGCCGCCTTGACGCTGGCGAGGTTGGCGAGATCAACCTCTACAAAGGTGACAGGGACGTCGGACGCAGCCTCCCTGGCGCTGGCAATGGTGGCTTCGGCGGATTTGGCATTGCGACCAGTGAAGAGTACGTGGGCGGGCTTGTGGCGGACCAGCTCAATGACGGTGCCAGCTCCGACGCCGGCAGTGCCTGCGGGAAGGAGCATTCGTCAGCCAGCCGCACCAACGACAGCACACTACAGACTCTAGGAAGGCGCTTACCGCCAGTGATGAGGATGACCTTGTTTGTCAGGTCTGGCACGTCCTTTTTGGGGTCAAATCCAGCCATCTTGGTCATGCTGAAATGAAACTTGGGAAGTGACGAAATGCCGGACAAGTTGACGGCAGGTACGACTTTCTGGCATGAGCAACCTTATGGACGCCGCCGCGCTTGCTTTTGCTGCCTGACGTTTTTCTCGGACAGTTTTTCCGTCTTCCTCTTCGGACTCTTGCATTTGCCCGTAGTCCGCCCAGGCGCAGCCCACGATCATTCGCTCGGCCCCTGCCACATCGTACGGTCTGCGGAATTGGACCGCCCTTCACTGTTGCGCCGCGGAAACAACCACGCGAAAGTGGCCGAACAAACCTAGGGTTACAGGCCCGCTTTCGGCTCCTCCAGCAAGGCACTGAGTCCGAGTTTTGTTTCTGCAACGCCAGAGCACGGGCAAACAGTATTACTGCGGACGTCTCGGACTTCATCATCCTGTTCAAAGACGCCAATCTCGACCATTACTCCAACAAACAATCTACCTACTACTCAGCTCGCCCCTTCGCCCGAACTAAAAGCGCCGGCGTGCGCCATAGGGTGTTCATTTCCGACCCCCGATGCCAGTCCAGCTCCTTGCTCACCAATTCCATGTTGCACTTCCAAAACAGCTTCGCCGGCGTCGTGCGCAGCTCCATGTACCCAAGGCTACGAGAAAACGATCAGCATCTCGCACTGCAGAGTTCGCACTTGAGAAAGACTTACTTTCTGTCAATGCATCCGCGAGCACCCAATGAAAATGGCTGGGACGCATCGCGAATGTCTCGCTTGTTCTCGCCCAGCCACCGCTCCGGCTTAAATGCCTCGGGATATTCAAAGTTGGCCGGATTCAAGGTTGCCGCGAGGGGGTTGGTAGCGACGATAACGCCCGCAGGCAGAGGATAGCCATCGACCGTGTCGCCGCCCTCGGGCACTACGCGGGGGAGTCCTAGTGGTAGCGGTGGATAGATTCTCAGCCCTGGATTGCGGCGCCGAGGTACGGCAGATTCAGCGTGGACTTGGAGCCAATGTCCCCGTACGTCTTGAAGCTCTCTCGGATTTCCTTTTTCAGCTTGCGCATTGCCTCGGGCGTCCGCAGCACATAGTACGTAATGGCCGATAGCGCCGTAGCCATCGTCTCGCTTCCGACGAGAACCAAGTCAGACGCGTGCGCCGCAATCTGCAGATCCGACACTTTGCCAGGGCCGCGCTGCTCCAAGACGCGCGTCATGAAGTCCTTGCGGGACGACCCGCGCTTGATCCGCCTATTGATCAGATCAATGGCAAAATCCTCGTTCTTTCGCGTGTCCTCGGTCAGCTCCTTGATCTTGCTCAGTAGCAGCGGAGTCGCGATCATGGCTAGCGTAGGGAAACATTTCAACGCGTCGGCCAGAGCGCCCTGCGTCAGCGCCCCAAGGGTAATGGCGATCCAGGGGTGTTCGACACCGGTCTCAACGCCCCCAAACGTCTCGCCAAAGGCCAAATCCCCAATGATGCCAAACGTCAACATCTCGTAGGCCTTGCCAATGTCGAACCCTTCGTCAGCGCGCCGTCGACCCAGGCATCCAAGATGCTGAATACAATGTCCTCCTGCTCGGTCAGGGAGCGGTCGGAAAAGGCATGTGACAGGTAGCGGCGCATCTGGCCGTGGGAAGCTTCCGCCGTCGTTCAAGCCGCTCTTGATGAAGGTCTTCTGGCCCTGACGGAACCCGTAGATGTCTTTTCACGACTATGCCGAGTTGAACGACAGCTCGTTCGGTGCTGTTCTTAGCACAGGGCCGTACTTTTCGTGCAGCTCGAGGAGCTTGTACGGCTGCTGCCCTCCTACTCCTCGCCCTCCGACACCTCATCCTCACTCACGGTCTCCTCGTCTTCATCATCCTCATCCTCCTTATCCTCATCACTCTCTACAACCTTCGCTTTCCCCTTCCCCTTCCCCTTCCCCTTCCCCTTCCCCTGCCCTTGGCGCGCATGTGACCACCCCGCCCCACCCGACGCATCCGCCACAGTAGGCCTGCTAAAAAAAAGCGACGGCGCATAATTCTTGACTGCCTGGCGAAAAGGCACATCAGGATCATAATTATCATCGCGCACCTCACTCTCTCGCGCCAGGTCGCTGTCTTTCCCGCGAAGAGAGACAATGTAGTCCTCAAATTCGTTGGTGGTCTTGGCGATGCTGCGGAAGTTGTTGACGGTGAGCTTGACGCGCATCCACTTCTTGCGGTTGCGGGCTGTAGAGGCTTGTTCGGGGGTTAGGCCGGCTTCTTGGAGGGCGGTCTAGTAGGGTGTTAGTGGTAGGTGTTAGTAGTTGTAGGAGGTCAAAAGAGATGGTATGATGAAGATGTGACCATTGTAATGGAAACACTTTGCTCTTCAACGTCACTCCCAACGTTTGCTCAAATCTTGAGATTATGTGATGAAATAACTGACCTTCCGCGCGGCATGGCCTAGAGCGAGAGCAGTCTGGAAGGCATTCCGAATCTGGCGGCCGTTCCATGTCGTCCCGGTTGGCTTCCGGCGTTTGTAGTGTTGTTCAGCGAACGCGAGCAGGCGGTGGCGGTCGAATTCGACTTTGATCTCGGCCGTTTCGTTCTCAGTCTCGAGGCGGCGCATGATATTGCTCCACATCAGCTTCGTTGAAGCAAGGTCGATGCTCGGGTAGCGCAAGGAAATGTGGATGCGGGACTTGAAGGCCTCGTCCATGGTGCCTGGGCGGTTGGTCGTGAGGAAGAGAATGCCACTGTAGTACTCCAACTGGCGCAAGAATGTGGACACCAGGACATTGCGGCTGACCTCGGTCCAGTTGCGCTGCATCAGAAATACGTCAGCTTCGTCAAGCAACAGGACGCAACCCCACTTCTCAGCCCGAGAGGCGTGCTCTTCCAGCATGGTTTCGCTCTCGGTGGGCTCGGCGCCAATGTCGCCGGAGGTGAGGGAATAAAGCGGGCGCCTAGTGTATGCTGCAATGGTCTCGGCGGTGCTAGTTTTGCCCGAGCCAGGTGGACCATGGAGAAGGACGATCAGCCCCTGTCCTTTGCTGGGGACCAGGTCAATTTGGGGACCACCCGACCCTACCACACCTCTTTTCAGCGTGTCCCTCCGTTTTTGAATGCTGGAGGTGTGGTTGTCAACAAGTGCAAGCAGGAGTTCTTTGTAGTGACTTGGTATGACCAGATCGTCGAACCCCGAGTATCGATTGGGGTCGATATTCCGGACAGAGTCGATGTCCACGCTGTCTGTGCAAAGTCAGTGTGTGATCTGGTAGCATACCTGAGGTTGTCACACGGCAAGGTGCCCGTGCTGAAAGAAATTTACTTACACCATCGCCGGTGCCGGAATACGTAGGCAGGCACACTGTGTCCAAACAGCTGATAGATCTCGGGCGTCATACTCTCCGGTTCTTCTGAGGGCACAAACGGCTCAAGGCCCTTCCTGTTGTGAGAATAAAACATTCGTGCCAGCTTGACGTCAACCTCGTGTCCAATGTGACGAAACTTGATATCAGTTCCATTGGCACCCTGTATTGACTCAATATCCGCGTTGGCATCCAAAGATGGCTGTGAAATCTCGCTGAACTCGTATGTTCTGTATGTCGCCTGGGAGAACTCGTGAAAGTCAATGTAGACTTCCCCAGATATATCCTCTGGACGACCCAGTAACATCCTCTTCTTATCACGGCCGACAAACGGAGTACCCAGGCCCTCATAGAATCTATGGCCGACAGAGGACAGGACTCTACGCCCTCGGTCTTCAAAATACGAAGCCAAATCTTTCTTCGGGTGATACCGGAGAGGGTATACTGGGAGGTCCGTGATCGATTTCTTCCCTGTGTAGTGCTCGATAGACAATTCGTGATCCTTCGGCCCAATCTGGGTGCCGTCAAACTCCATCGTGTATGCGAAGACATCTAGGGAGCTCCACTGGCATTGTTCGGTCAGGCTCCGGCCTCCCAAAAGGGCCTGTGTTGTGGATTCCTTTCTTCGTATCTGCCCTCCCGTCACAAAGGATATGAGAAGCTCGAGCTGGTCTGCCCGAGCTGAGTCGGAGTTTGGGTATTGGCGTGTTTCGTCGTGCTCTGGCTGACTGGTATCAGGGTTCCCCGATACCGCAGTTTCTGTTTCGGGCTCGGAGACGGCTTTGGGGACTGCGAGCGCCTGCTGAAGTTCTACTAGTCTACTCTTCAATTGAGGGAGAAATTCCACCAGGATCTTGTAAGGAGGCGTAATTCTAATGTGAACCGTTAGTTGATTCAGTAAGATACCAGAATCTCGTGACATAGTGCGTGGCTTGAAATTTTCTGCTTACATCATAAAGTTGGTGTATGAACCGGATGTTACAAGTTCAAGTTCGCGCCGAATGAGATGCGAAACAATGCGGATCCGCTAAATATTTCTTTTGCCCGTGAAGTTCAAGTGCAACAGCGACCCGGCACCACAGGAGGAACGGACCTGAGAATCCTTTAGACCCAGGTTCTCATGAAACACACTGATGATGGTATATGGCGGCCCGGGTACGCGGGTCGCCAGATGCTTATTCCAATCCTCCATGGAGTACTCCAAAATGTCGTAATTCCAGTGGGGAGGTGGACGCCATGGTAATGGATTGCTGCGCGAATAGATGAGCGAGGTACTAGGAGCCGATGCCAGGCAGTGAAGACTTACAGCTTGGGCATGTCTGGCCTGTCGTACAACTCTGTCAGGGTCGCAGAGGCATTTGACACGGCCTCTAGTTCGTTTCGAACTTCGGTCGGCATGATAAGCTTCCAGGGCTCAAATTTCTTGAGCAGTGCGGATACATCGTGGGCCAAATCCAGCGCCCGGGCTCTGATTTCGAGTTCCTTACTGCTTTTATCGCTGTCACCACAGGCTTCCTTTTCAGATTGATGGCTTTCGGGAGTCGAGGGGCGTGACTCTTCCGTCCCTGCGGGAGGCAGTGGGGCTTCATCGGCGTCTGGGGAACCCATCCTGTATGCTCGACAAATATACCTAGCAGCGGTATAAAGGGGACCGAGGCTGGATTTGCTTTCGCTCGTCGTTGAGCGGTAAGCAGGGCATAACCAAGAGGGGTGGGTGTTATCTCTGTGGGCTGAGAGGTGGTTGTAAGGATGCTGAATTGGATCGATCTGCCTGGCTGCCTGGGACTGTCTTCGGCGCCCTGTGTGGTCAAGCGGGGTACCAATTTGTGCCTGAGGTTTGCTTTATGCCTTATAAGGCAGAACACGAACTCATGGCCATTCATGGTGTGTGAGGCGTTTGGTGGTCTGTGCTCACGTACTTCCTGTGGGTGGTGTGAGGTGTGGAAAGGTATAACCACTCATTGGTCGGGTGAGCTTGCTGAGATAAAGACGGTCAAGCAGCATTAGCTCTAAGAGACGAATGCAGTTTCGTTAGACTCGATGGATGATTTGAGCAACAACATAACTTGATCGAAGGCACGCTATGCGATTCAGTCTCTAGCGGGTGTGACTTTCAGAAAAGGAAGCGAACCGAGGTACCTACCAAGTTCCATAATCTAGCACCCCCGTCTTTCCCCGGCACACGCAAACAATTTATGAGACACCGAAATACGAGGCAATCATCTCAACTCGAAAAAGCGCAAAAGAAAGAAACAACCCCCTCAAACCATCATATTCCACGGCTCCCCATCAGGACTCATATCCATAACCGGCCCCAACTCATCGCCCTTCGGCTTCCTCACCGAACTCCTCAACTTCACAAACTTCTCCCGCTTCTCATTCCTCTCCCTCTCCTGCCTCGCCTGATCCATGCACACAAAATACGCCAAGTACCCCACCTCCTCCGTCCCCGTGAAAACCCCCGCCGCCGCACCAGCAACACCGCACACCGGCCTCGTCACCACCGGTGCCGTCAAAACCTCCACCACCGTCCCGACCACCTTCCTCAAAAGCTTCTTGCACTTCTTCCCGCACTTCAGCGAGAACCGCGGGTCGAGCCCCAAGCTGCGCGGATCGAGCGGAGGGTCATCGTCAATGCTGCGCTTGTCGAGCACGTCGCTGGTGAAGAAGTCATCGATGGCTACGCCAAGTGCGTTAAGGATGCACGGGTCGGCAGGGTATTTGGTGTGCATTGCGTTGAGGAGCAGGTCGTGCATTTCTACCTTGGTGGCGGCATCGGGTGTGTCTGGGAGGAGTTCCTAGTGGGCGGCGTCGACGGAGAGGGCGAGGTCTTGGGCTATGGTGGTTAGGTCGATGTTGGGGCATGCTATGGTAAAGGGTGTTAGTGTGTGTGTGCGTGTGGTTTTGTAAGAGGGGTTGGGACGTGGTTGGTGGGCTGAAGGGCTTACATGGCAGGGCACGTGGGGTTACGGCTGCTAGGGTAAGGGCCGGGAGGGAGAGGAGGATGCTCAAGAAGTGCATAGCTGTGATAAAAGGCAATAGTTGTCGTTCTGTTCTGCTCGGGTTGGAAAGCGGAGAGAAAACGAGAAGAGTGAGGGCTCATGAGAGCCGTTATTTATAAATCTGGGAGAGCCAGGAGCGAGCAATGAGCTTTCTCTCGCATGAGGAGAGACTGACTTCATTCAAATTCTGTCTGGTGGGCGTTCAGCTTTCTGAACCCAGTTACGTGCTAGTACTTGAGGTTATATTTTGCTCTGTTCAGGGACGCAACCACATGACACAACAGTGCTTTTACTGACTGGATAACTGCCAGGTTGAATTGCAGGGATTGTGTTACGGCTGAGGGAAACGCATTTCGATGAACGTTGATTGGGCCGACAATAGTTGTGTCTGCCTTGCCCCTGATGTCTTCTCCGCGCAATATCACCATGAGGACCGACATAGATGGGTCACTGGAAATCGTTTTCGATGGCCTTTTGACAAAACACAGCTGTCAAGGGGCTTAATCCGCTGCTTTCGGTGAAGAAGACGGCGGCTGCAACAACGTGGGCGGCGACGGCGGTGGGGACAGGATCTACGTCGGCTGGGGGTTGAGTACACCGGCTAATCCGAATGGGGCGGGAGCGGTGGGTGGTAATGGAATGAGAAGAATGGGGGTTGTGGTTGGGGGGATATTGGTGATGGTTGGGGCTGGGTTGATCATCAGCGTATGGAAAGACTTTTCAGGGTTACCCCTGATTCGCATCGGTATCTTGGAAATCCCATGATAGCTTTCATCGAGTTTCAAGTTCGGACATGGCAGTGGGATGTCTTAGAAAGACACCATGGGTTGGTGGCTGGCTGTCTTGGTGTCTTAGACATCGCTGAGGAAGCGGGTATTCAGGGGAATGCCGCCTCCCTTGGGTCCGAGAAGAAGAACTGCGGTGGTTGTCGCGTGTTTGGGCAGCATTCCTCGACGCCGGAGACGCGACATATCCCTTTTATCATTGAGATCGTCATGCCCCGCCACGAACGTTGGTTCGCCCCAAACATCCGTGTTTCGATCTCGGCGAGGAAGCTGCGGTATAAGTCGTGAGATCGCACTCCTTGTTGTACCACCTTTTCGTCTATCTCAACATCTCCAAGCCAGGAAAGATGCAGGTCCCTACAATTCTTCTACTTTCGTTGCTGGCCAACATCGACCACGCCGCTGGCCGGCCCAAGGGTGTCCACGCTCGGGCTGTGCCTGTGAGGCGCGATGCATCTGATGCTGTGCCGCCAGACCCCGTCTCTTTACCTCCATCCAGCGCTAGCAGCTCGCCCACCGGTCTTCCTCATCATCACAAAAAAGAGGATGTCCCTGTGTTCAACCTCACCAAGGTCGCAACAAAGACCATCACCATGTCTATGACGACCCCTGTCGCCCTCCCAACCCCTGGAAACATCACCAAGCCTGTTGATCTTCCAGGTGCCACAGGAGGATCGCCGATTCCCGCACCCACTCCGACCCTGCTACCTCTCGTAGACGCTAGACGAAACGTAACCCGCCGTAGTGTAGACACCCGACGCGTCCCGCAGCTCTTCGGAGGTGGTCCCCCGAGGTTGGGCTTTCTCGCACCATCTCCTCCGACCAACACCAATCTGACCGCTCGAGACGCCAATGTTAAGCAGCCCAAAACACACGTCCCGAGATGGAAGCCCTGGTTCGGCGGAGGAGGCCCTCCCTGGGGATCCCACCGCCCAACGCCCAAGAACTTCACCTCGCCACCGACGGACTGCCCGTTCAGAAATTTCACAAAACGGGACCTCGCCCCCCGAAAGCCCGGCTTCACCGTCACCCAAGTCCTGAGCCCCCGGCTCCAAAACACCACCGACACCCCGCGCAACGGCTTGCAGGCCATGATGGAAGCATACGCCAAGTACGGCGCCGACGTGCCACCCGCCATCCGCCTCGCCATGAAGCACAATCCATCCATTCACAGCATCAACAGACGCAACACCATGGCGGGCGTCGTTGAAGCCATCCCCGAGAGAAACGACTTCGAGTACCTGTCCCCCGTCCAGATCGGCACGCCCCTGCAAACCCTCAACCTGGCCATCGACACCGGGTCCGCCGACCTGTAAGCCCCTTTCCCTCCCTCCCCCTTTCCCACCCATCAAACATTCACTAACAAGTTGTCCTCACAGCTGGGTCCTCACCACCCTAACCCCCCCTTCCCTCCTCACCTCCCACAAAATCTACTCCCCCCTCCTCTCCCTAACCTCCTCCCCCCTGCCCAACCACACCTGGTCCATCCACTACGGCGACGGCTCCACCGCCTCCGGCTCCGTGTACACCGACACCCTCTCCCTCGGGCCCATCACCTCCCCGCGCCAAACCGTGCAATCCGCCTCGCACGTCTCCCGGGCATTCACCTACGACGCCGCTTGCTCTGGCATTTTGGGGCTCGGCTTCTCCCACGGGAGTTCGGTTCGACCGGGAAAGGCGCTGACATTTATGGATAGTGTGAGGCATAAGCTGGAAGAGGAGGTGTTCACGGCGGATTTGAAGAGGGGCGCGCCCGGGAAGTATGGGTTTGGGTTTGTCGATCGAGGGAGTTATGTGGGAAAGATGGGGTATGCGGGGGTGTGGCCGAGGAGTTCGGTCTGGTGGCGGTTTAATGTCACGGCTTCGGGGAGTGGGACGGGGGGGGAGGGGAAGGGTGGTAGTGGGATGGGAATGGGGGCGCT
>Ga0247770_1001568_pt1 | contig 16863 bp, 7 predicted proteins | sample UWRJL136409B6_FD_179943 | JGI IMG/M metagenome (GOLD analysis project Ga0247770, IMG submission 179943) | Plant litter microbial communities from Arlington Agricultural Research Station in Wisconsin, United States - UWRJ-L136-409B-6 | ecosystem: Environmental > Terrestrial > Plant litter >... | reverse complement strand
TGGCTGACTGAATACGAGGTTGGCAGTGGAGTCTGGCGTTCTTGGCTGTGCAGATCCACGGATCCAGCCGCGGAGCGGCTGGGTGGATCCAGCCACACTGTTCCAGCTACACTGGCCGGGCTAAGGTTGTGAAAACCCAACATTATAAAAGACCAACTCCAGGAAGAGATATTCCAGTTAACTGTTATAAGCCTTAAAAACCTTACCTTATAAGCTTAAGAATTAAGGAAGTTTAAGAAAAACCCTAACTTAAACCTTATTAAAATGGTTAAGGGAGTTAAAGAATTAGCCCTCTAGGTTATATAAGTAGTAAAGTAAACCTTAAAAGGTAAAAGAGAACAGACTGAAAGAATTAAGTTAGAAAAGCGAAAGTTCTTCTTAACAGTGCCCCTTAAGACTTTTAAACATTTTAAGTATATTAAGTAAATCAGCACCCTCACCTCCTTAAAAGAAGGACAGTTTAGATAGTTACCCCACATTAAAGACAGTGTACTTTAAACCAGTACCTTAAAGGTCCCCTGAGAAGGTATAAAGTAAGTATACTAATAAAGGCTCCAGGAGTTAAAAGAGAAACATTAAGAGTTAATAAACGAAATAAAAGACCTGTAAGTTAAAGGCCTTATTATAACGTTAAAGGATAAAGTGGTGGAAATCAAGCTGTAACTCTATAATAAAGTTCACTTCACTAATCAGCTTAAACACCACCTTATTAAAGAAGACTGTTTTATAAAAGAATAAGTTAAGTTACTGTTACTTAAGTTTTAAGAAAAGGTTTAGGAAAAATAATATATATAAAGGTAAGTAAAGGAAGAAAAGAAATAAGGCACCACTTCCCCCGTCCCGTACTTTATAACCGTAACACTTACAGTTAACATTAACTATCCTAGTTATAAGGATATATTATAAATTAACTGTATATATAATAATTACGCTTTTAACTAGTATTATAAACCTAAGGCCCTTTATAACCACTTCCCTAATATATAAAGACAGGATTACGCTATTATAAAAGTAAAGTTAGAACTAACTTATTATTAAATCTCCTACTCTCTAATAAGAGAATCTAATAATAAGCGGAAGGTTACCGTGGTTAACTAAGCCCCCGTTACGTGTTAGTAAAGGGGAGTACTTAATAACTACCCAGTTATAATGTGCTTATTACACCTTAACGGAAAAGCTTAAAAATAGTAAAAGTGAGAAGATTACTAACGGGTTTAAAAGTAAAAAGATATTATTATAATCTAATCTTATAAAGCGTATTATTATTTTATTAAGGACTTTTAAAATATTATACTGTTTAAAGTTAACTGGATATTAAAATATAAGAATTTAAAGAAGGTTAATTACTAGGTTTATTAAAGCTGCCTGTTTTTCTAAAAGGAACTAGGAAAAGGTTACAGGCCCTTTAAAAGGGCTAGAAACCAGTAATTTACTAGTTAATAAAAACCCTAAGAAGAAGGAGAGGTATTTAAAGGTTAAGCCAGATAAAACCTTAAAGATAAATAATTATTATAACTTAAATGTTAAAGGAGTATAAGTATTATTCCGTTAGTGTTAACATAATAAATGGAAAAGGAAGGCCGTTTAAAGTAAAAGTAGTAATTAATAATAGGAGTGCGTCTAACTTAATACACCCTTTATTAGTTAATTAAAGGAAACTCCCTAATAAAGAGTATAAAAAGGCTATTCCTATATAAAATAGAGAAAGAGGCCTATATTAATATAATAACAGTAAAGTCACCCACCACTTGCTACTCTTAATTAAAATAGATAGGGATAAATAATAAGTGGACTTTAACGTTATATTAATTATAAGTTATAATATAATCTTAAATCTACCTTAGCTGGAAAAGTATAACCCTGTAATTAATTAAAGGAGTAGCCACCTTACCTTTAGTAAGTCCCTTAATTATAATCACCGTTTAGAGAAAGTTAAGAAGGCTTTAAACCGCTTTAAAGATACATAAAGTATTTAAAAGTATATTAAACTTTTAAAACTAAGTACAGTTTAAGTTAGGTTTACTAAAACAGTTAAAGGATTAGGAGATCTACTACATTACTTAAATGATGATTTAAAAGGTAAAGGAAAGTAAAAAGCTAATTTATAAATAAGTGAAGAAATCGACTTATTTAAAGTACCTATAGAGTATAGGAAGTTTACCTTATTTTAAAAAAAGATACCGTAACTGCCAGATTATAAATTATAGGATTATAAAATTAAGTTAAAGCCGGGAGTAAAGCTTTATAACTTCCAGCCTTACCACTTAAACCCCCAGTAGGTTAAGGCCTTATAGAAGTATATTAATAAAAACTTAAAGAACAGGTTTATTATAAAGTCCCAGTTTTTAGTAAAGTACCTAATGTTATTTGTCTAATAAGTTATATATAGTTATTAATTACTAAACGTTAAATAAGGATATAATTAAGAATCGCTACCTATTATTACTTATTATAGAGATGTGAGAACGGATTATTAAGGTAAATTAGTTCTTTAACCTTGATTTCCCTATAAGATTTAACTATATTAGAGTAAAGGAAAAAGATAAGTATAAAATGGCTTTTCAGACTTATAACAGGTATTACCAGTACTGTATTATATTAATAAGATTAATAAACACCCTTATAACTTTCTAAGGCCTTATTAACAGTATTCTCTGCCCCTTTTTTAATAAGTTTATCTTTATATATTTAAACGATGTTTTAATTTATTTTAAAACTTTAAAAAAACATTAAAAGTATATGTGATAGGTTTTAATAACTTTTAAAAAGGTAAAGCTAATAGTAAATTTAAAGAAAAGCTATTTTTACATTTAAGAATTAAACTATTTAAGGTTTAAAGTAACTTTTAGAAAGCTTAAAATATAACTAGAGAAGATAGAAATAATTAGGGATTAACCTATTTTAAAAAACTAAAAAGAATTATAAGCCTTTATCAGCTTTATAAACTTTTATCACTATTTTATTAAATATTTTATAAAAATTGTAAAACCACTTTATAAACTTACAGGTAAAGGAAAGCCGTTTAAGTAAATTAAAAGATAATAAAAGGTGTTTAAAGACCTTAAACATACCTTTATTACCATATTAGTCCTAACTCTCCCTAATTTCTTAAAGCCTTTTTAAGTTAAGACAGACTCCTTAGAGTTTACAATTGGTAAAGAACTCAGCTAAATTTAAGATAATGGGAAATGCTACTTAATTACCTTCTTATTAAAAGGAATCCACAGCCTAGCCTTATAATATCTAATCTATAATAAGGAATTAATAGCGATTATTTAATATTTTACTAAATAGGCACTGTATTTAAATGGTATAAAGGAACCAGTTTAAGTCTTCTTAAATTATAATAACCTCCAGTACTTTCTAATAAAGGAGCTTAACTTATAGTAAGTATAATAAGTAAAATTGATAACCCTATTCTACTTTTAGATTTACTATATTAAAGGAAAAGATAATAAGTAAGTTAATACTTTTAATTAGAGACAGGATTATAAAGATATTAATCCAGTCTTAATCCCTGTTATTATATTTAATAAAGCAGGGAATAGTATATTAAAATATATATTATAAGTGTTAAATAACTAAATATGAAAATAAATTATTAACGTTTATATAAACTTATAAATAAAGTATAATATTTATTAATAATAATAGGACTTTTAAGTAAAAAGGTTAACAGAAGGTATATATAAGTATAAATGCCCCTTAGGAGACTTTTTAAGGCACGTGTAAGATTATAAAAAGGAGTGCTTAAAACACCTAAACTATAATAAAACCAGTTATTAACTGGAACAGTTATTAAAAGGTGTAAACGGCATATTTAAATTAAAAGTAAGGCTTTAATATTAAGAGAAACTGTACATTTATAACTTAGATAAATGGAAGGAGTACGTTTAGTAGGTTTATAAATCTTAACTTAAAGGATATATAAGTTGAGTTAAGACCTTTATATAAGCCTAATAAGCGTACGCCTTCTTAGGAATAAAAAAGCTAGTTAAAAAAGTGGTTAATAACTGTGATATCTGTTATTAAAAGCAGAACCAGTATTATAAGCCTTATAGACTTTTTAAACCACTCCCTGTATTATAAATGTTATAAAGTTCCATCTTACTTAACTTCGTTATCAGGATTTTAAAATTTAAGGACCCTGTTACAGGAGTTACCTATAACTAAATCCTTATAATAGTTAATAGATTAACAAAATAGGCCTACTTCCTATTAACCTTAAAGGATATAACAGCAGAGTAACTTATTTATATCTTTAAGAAAAAGGTAATTTTATAACACCTTTAATTAAATAATATCGTCACAGATTAAGATAAGCTAATTATATTAAAATTCTAATAAAGATTAATATAAAGAATAGGTATAAAGAGTAAGTTTTTAATAGCGTTTTACCTATAGATAAATAACTAAACAGAATAAGTTAATTAAATACTTATAACATATTTTTAAACCTATATTAACTTTAAATAAGATAATTAACTTAAGCTGTTATTAATAACACAGATAACTTATAATATAACATTAGTTAAGTTAACAGGTATGTTACTATTCTTCACTAACTATAATAAAGAGCCTAAGCTCTATTAAAGCCCACCTACCAGCACCCCCTAAGCCACAGTCTATGTAAATTAAATGTAAAAGCTATATAACTACTTATAAGCTAAATTTAAATTCACACGTAAATGGATAAAAAAGTTTACTAATAAACATTAAATTAAACAGCTAATATTTAAAAAAAAGACTTTATTATAATAGTAAATAAGTTAAGGGACTGACTTTTTAAAAGGGGGACCACGTTTACCTTTTTTCACAAAACCTGTATTTAAAACGACCTAGTAAGAAGTTTAACTTTAAAAGGTACAGACTGTTTTAAATTAAGAAAAAGGTTACTACTTTTAATTATAAACTAAACTTACTTATTAATATAAAGGTGTAAATTAAGGTTTTTCACGTCTCACTTTTAAAACCTACCTTAAAGGGAGTTCCTTTAAAAAAGAAAGTTAAGGTTAACGCTAATAAAGATAAGTACGATATTAAGGAAGTTATAGATTTACAGAAGGGAAAGAATATATTTAAATATCTTATTAAATAGTTAGATTACAGCCTTAAAAGTAACTTATAAAAGCTAGTTAAAAACCTTAAATACCCAGACCTAATTATAAAGTTCCATTAAAAAAATCCAGATTAATTAAAACCACCTGTAAAAAACGTAAAGTAAAGGTTAAACCAGTTAATATAACCTTAAGGAGGTAAATTAACCAGTTTACTTTAAAAACAGAAAAATAAGATAAGATCTAACATTTAAACTACTAAATTAAAAAGTAAGACTATTATAGGACTTAAAGCCTAAGAAGCGGTAGGAAACTCTTTAGTAAGTATAGAAGAACATTTATTAGAAACCTTAACTAAGGTTAAAAGGACCTTAAACCTTATAAGGAGGCCAGGCCTTTAAAGCTTTATAAGCACCGTTAAAAAGAAAGTTAATAAAAGAAATAAGTGTATTATCATTACATTACAGAACTGTAAGAGGAAAGAAGCTATAAACTAAGTTAAAAAAAGGTTGTTAGTTATAATAACCCCTTGGAAAAAGAACTAGCAAGTGTTCCTGCTAGAAAACCTCCCTAATTAAAGGACTTATTAACTTTAAAAGGAGCAGCCAGATAGGCCTTCTCCTACTCCTAGAAGTGGAGGACCTTTACCTCTTAACTAAATATAAAAAAAGCTTACTCCTTTATCTTATAACACTGGGTTTTAATCTGTTTAAATTAAGTAACAGCTTTATAAAGCTCTTAAGTTTTCAACTTTAAATTCCACACAGTAACGTTATATTTAACGTTAAGATAACGCTTCTTAGAAAGGAGCTGTTAAAGGAAAGCGTCGCTATAACTAAACGTGTCGTATAAAGACAAAACTCCTATTAATAAACATTTAAAACAGTTATCTAATCGTGTAATAATAAGATAAGAAAGCGATTTTAAAGAATAGCGATTATAAGGTAATATTTATAATTTAAAAGTTAAAGTAAAGTCCGTAAAGTTATGGCGATAAGAGGTGCTATTTTTTAAAGTGTGCTTTTACATACGGTTAATAAGTATAGTTACGTTAAAAAAGAAGGAACGCTCTTATTAAGGTTCTTTATAGAAAAAGAATGTTAAAAAGGGGGAATCGTGTAACAACCCTGTAAGCCGTCACTTAGGCCGGAGCGGCCTGATAAATCCCCAACATAAAGAACAGTGTAGGAAGACAGTACGTACGGTATTACACACTAAGCCAGGGGTGTAAAAACCCAAAGCCCTTACAACCAACCAGCAGTTGCTTAGTTTTAATAAAAGTGCTCACTTATTAAGTATCTGTAAGACCTCTAAGTAAAAGGTGCTTAGTAACAGGTTACTCAATCTCTCACTAAGTAACAGGCCACTAAGCAAGGTACAAGGTACCTCTGGCCGGTTAGTATAAATAGTTATAATTATACCCATAACCACCGTAAGGGACTCTGGTTCCTCACGCTAATATTTAATTATTTATTTATATCCTACTATTCAGACTCACCTCTACGCATTATAATAACAACAACCTATAGTGACATTAAACCCCCCGTCTAAAAGTGCTAGCTTAATAAGCCGTCTTTAGAACGCCCCTTACTTATTAGCGTCCTGCTATACGTTCTATCTTAACCCACGCCAGTCCTCTCAAGGCCTGTGTCAAGTGCAGGTCGTAATAATTATCTGTGAAAAAAGCGTCGCTTATAATCATAAGAACCTCTTACCTTACTCCACTATACTTAATCCCTATATATTATAAACCGTACAGGTACCTAATTATCTATTTTATTACAGCTAGGTATTTTAGGCTTAGGTTAGTAAGAAACTGTAAGAGGATTAAAGCTAAAAAGGTTATATTAAGTTAGATTATAATTACTATACATAGAATAAATCCTATAAGCTTTTAATACTCCTTAACTTCTACCTTTAACACGCTCCCTATGTTCTTAAAGAGTTCCACATTAGGGAGGGGGATATTTAGGAACACACCCTTTAAAAGGTTATACCATTTAGTAATCTTCTTAATATATTAATTATAAACTAGTTAAAGCTTTTATTCGCTTTAGTCTTTAATCACTTAAATACTAATAAAACTAGTAATTAGCCCCTTTTTATAAACTTTATATTTTACATAAAACTCTTATATAATAACTTTTATAACTTTATAATACTCTTTTATAAATATTATAAGGTAATCGTCTATGTAAAAAAGCATATATATAGTCTTATTCTCGTTAAATGTAAAGTATAGCTCTTTATTTAATAAGGTAAGGTTAAGCTCCACTAATATTAATATAAACTCTTTATATTATAGTAATAATAAGTTATACAGGCTGTACAGTGCTTATTTAAGCTTATAGTAAAAGCCCTCTTCTTTAAAGCTATCTGGGAGCTTATATATTATTAGGGAGTTATCGTCTCACTTAATATATAAGAAAGCTTAAACTATATTAAACTACTAGACTTTTAAGTCTTATTAAGTAGTAAAAGTTATTATTATCTTAAATAAGTAAGTAGTTAAAGTTACTATATAAGTGTTTTAAAGTGTATTAACCTTTTATAAGTCGCCTTTCACATAGATCCTTATCTTATATTTATTAAGTGTACTGTCTTTATAGAACTTATAAATAAACACTTATTTTAGCGGGAGTGGCTGTAAATGTGTTATAATACACTTAATCTTACACTACATTCCTTTACGTAAAAGGTGCTGTATCTTAATTTAATACACCTTTTTAAACTGTAAGCTAAACGGGTAGTTATTAAGATCTCTTTAATACTTTAGCAGTTATAATTTAGAGAGATTATCTCAATTAAGGTAAGGTATATTTAGGGAAGTGTTAAACCTTACCTTTACTTAAAGTACTGTTATTTAAAACATAGTGTGTAGCGTCCTGTAAGTTTTACTCCCTTTTTTAATTACTGTTTGCTAATTAGGTAAAAACGTTATAAAGAAGCCTGTAAAACTCTTGTTAAAAACTAAGTGGTTAATTCTTTCTCTACTGTAAATTTAAATAGTAAATATGTAAATTATTAACCTAGGTGTTCTAGGGGGAGTTAACTGCCCTTAAAATCTCCTGCTTTATCTTATCACAGGAGGGTAGTTAATTTGTAGGTGTGTGTTACGTGTTTTTAATACTTCCGGCTCTGTTATTATAATAATATCTTTAACTGAATCTTTTAATAAAGTATCTTTATACTCCTTTAAAGCTTTATGCTTAAAGGTTATAAACATCTTATTATTACTATCCTCTTATAGGTAGCCGTTTTCTTTAAAAGTTATATATAGCTTTACACTATTAGTAAAAGCCTTATCTTACTATTTTAAAGTTTCTTATTATCTAAACCCTTACTTAAAAAGCTCTTTAATTTCTTTAAGCCTATCACTTATTAATAATAATATTTCACCTGTTAGTAAATAATTACCTGTTAATAATCTTACACCACTTTTACTAATTAGGTAAACTGGCACACCCTAAGCTTTTAATTATAATTTAACCTTTAATGTTTACTTTAAGGTTAAAAATCCTCGTTTAAAGCTCACAAAGCTTTATTTAAGCCCTGTAAGCTTATCCTTAATCTGAAAAAGTGCCACACCGTCTTTAGGCGCGCTTACCCCTAAGTTTTAACCCTTAGGAGTATCTTTATCTTTACATTCAGTTAAAGTTTTATTATTATTAAGCTTAAGTATAGCGTTTAAGTTTAAAACATTAGTGAGAAACTTAGGCACAGATATAACATCTTATACTTATTACTTAATATTAATAAAGCTAAATAACTGTTAAGTAACTTATATTAACAGTACTTTTACTTCCTTAATTTCCTTTTTATAAAAGAGCTTCTTATTAAACATTATATTATACATTATAAGTACCGTTTTCAGTTACAGGTATTAAATATAATAAATGTTAAAGGTAATATAGTTAATTAAATACCTAATATACCTTTAAGGTTTAGTCTTAAAACTAAATTTATCTTACTCCACCTCTTACCTTTTATTAAAAACGTAAGTTTAATAGCTGTAAGTGTAAATCTTACTTTAATTTAAGTAATGATTATCAGCTAGGCTTTTATTAAGCTTACTTAGCAGAGTATATTATTAGAAATATTAATAAAACTATTTTATAAGCTTTTTATTAAATAATAACTAGTCGTTTTAGTAGCTGGAGCTATATTATACAAGTAGGTAGTTATACGTGAGCTTTTAAGCCAGATCGATTTAAGGAGGTTCACTCCCTCTTTTATCTTAATAACTTTTATAATCAGCTCTTAACTTACACACTTACTCTTACCATTTAGCTTATATATATATAATAGAGTAGCTTTAATTTTAATACCCTTTTTAATTACCTAGAGCTGATATAGTGTATATCCCTTAATTATAATTATAAAAGTCTTTTAATCTTAACGTATAATATATATAGTAAGCTTAAACTGCTATTTCACCTAGTTTATAAAGTTTTTAATAATTTTAAACACTTTTAGCCCTTTTTTATCCTATAATACGTAGTAAAAAAGCTTACCGCTATACTTATCCTTAACTATAAATAAGTAAATTAATCTATCTTATACTTTCTTAAAGTAAAAAAGATCCTCACTAACTTATAGGAACAGGCAGTAAAAGAATCCTTTAAAACAGCACCTTAAAATAACTTAATATAAGTATATAAACGTATAGTATTTACAGTTAATGATCTTTATACTTATAATTGTTACATTATATACTTACTTAATAAGTTTCCTTAAAGTATCTAATCCTAAGTGGCCTATATAAGCGTGTTAAAAGCTCTCTATATCCTCTTACAGGTGTAACTATTAATATAAATACTTTACTCCTTATATTATTATAATTATCAACATCCTATTTACAGCGCTTACAGTAATAGGTATAGGGAAGCTTAAATAAGTAATAATAAAAGTGTATTAAAAGAATAGTAAATTATACTAGCATTTTAGCTTCCTTAACATTACGTTCTTTTCTATATTACTGTAATAAAATGTACAGTTAAAACTATAATATTAAACTCCTACTTTAATAATTAAAGCTTTTAAGATAATATTAATATAAAATCCTTCCATTACAGTAACTTTATTAAATACTAAATCTTCAGTGTTAACCCCTATAAAGCTTATAAATACCCTAGAGATCACACACTTATTATACCTGGTAATTAGGAATAAGCTAATCCCCACTTAAACGTAATCTTCAGCTTTAACTTATTAAAAGCTCCCCTTAACTAACAGTAATTTACAATTAATAAGGTGTATTACTTTACAATTATTAACTAAGGTGCTGTTAAAGAGCAGGTACCTAGTAAATCCAGTAATAGTAAACTGCTTTATTACCTTAATAATTATTTCCATTATATAAATGTTAATTACTATAATATTAATAAATCTTAAGAACGTTAAAACAGTTAAGCTATCTTTACCTAAAGTGGTTAAAGCAGCTCCCCACTTCTCCTAACAGGTTTTATAAACCTTAAACCACTTAAAGCTGGTAAATTACATTTTAACCTTCTCCCTAACGTTAAACGTCAGTTACTTAACACACTTAATGGTGTATATAAGAACTGATCTAGTAATTACTAAACGTAGGGTGTAGTAATTAACAGGTAGCCAGGGGTGCTTTTCTCTATAGGGGTAATCCTTTTTAAAACTCTATTTAAGCTTCTTTAATACTCCAGAGCTAGGGCTTTTATAATCGGTATAAAACACACTACCTAATTAATTACCTCCTTTAATTAAGAATTTCACTTTATTAATAAACATTAAGATAAATCTGGTGTAATATATAACTTCTTTTATTAAAAGCCCCTGGACTTCTTATTCTACCAGTTTAATAAGCTTTAAACCGGCCCACACAGGCATTATACACACCTAGATAGCCCTAAGCCAGTCCTTAATAGCCAGGGGGCCTTTAATCTCCGTAATATAAAAACCTTCTACCTTATAATAAGTTACCTCCTAATCCTTTATCTATTACTCCTTTAACACGTTAATGCTTTTAACTTATTTTATAACCGCTTAATACTTTTAACACATTAGGGAGGTTAGTGAGGTTTAATTAGGTTTAAGGCGTTCTTTTAAAAAGTGTATAAACTTTTAAATTATAAATCCACCGTTTTAAATCATTTATTACATTACTAACACCTTAAAGCTTTTATTAACTATATGGTTAACCCAGTTTTAAATATACTAATACGCTCTGGTTATTTTAGTTATAACAGTGATGTAAATAGCGGCCGTAGTTACTAAATAATTATATTTATCCTTAACCTCTTTTACTGTAACTGTTTTAAAATTTAACTTATTTATAGCGTCTTTTAAAGTTTTAAACGTTTTCTCCTAAAGTGCAGTACTTAAGTTATAAATAACAGTTACCATTTCCTGTCGTTTACTTATAAGCTTGTAAATTATTGTAATTCTTAGTTTAATATGTGGATTTGCTGTGTTGGAAGTAGTTAGATTAATCAGGTCCCAGATCCCTTAGTTTATTACATAGTATTTGAGGGTCTTAATCTAATTAGGCTAGTCTTATAAGCTCTTAAGCTTTTAACTGTCAGTAGGGATACTGTTATAAAGTGTAGTCTCTTCAGTTATAATAAACTGGACCTGTAGATTAATAAATAGGTTTAGATTTATCAGGTTAAAAAGGATTTTACACATTATTAAAGGTTTTACAGAGGGCGCTGCTTGTGAGCGTCTCGAGTGCTTTATTCCACACTTTACTTAGTTAGATAGAGCCGGGCTTATAACTGTGGAATGTTTCACTGAGGGTACAGAGCTTATGGGAGTAGTGGAAGTGCAGTTGTAAAGTGACTTAATTAGGTAGAAAGGGTGGGAGCGAAGCTCCCAGACTAAATACAAAAGAGAGCTCCCTGTGTGTGAGGAGAGCACATGACGAAAGGCTCCTGCGTTCCAGCCTAGCCTGGAGCGGTAAGGCGCCTGGGCGCCTGAGCGCCAAGAACTGCCGCTGCAGTTCGACAGACAGAGACACACCTCCGAGGCGTCTCCGCAGCGTTTGAGTCAGGCACGAGCCGCGATTTTGCACTTAGGGTTACACGAAAGTTGGCAGCTGGTAATCCATGACACATTCTGCCGCTGGCGCCATCCGATCGTGTCATTGCCCCCTGTGTGTTTCGATACATATAAAAGAACCTTTAATAGTAGGTATTTCATGATAACATCCACACATGCTTGCTTACCAAGTCTCTCACTTTTACTTCCCACAATGCCTGAGGCATCACCCCCGGCCATGCACCCTGCGGAAATGCTTGAGCACTAAGTCACTGCGCAGGCTCTCGTAGCTGCAACCATCCCACTGGCACTTGGCAATTTTCCCCAGTTTTTCCACCACCGGCAGATGTTGTCGTCTGTGTCTCGATAGGCCCGACTTATCTGCGAATACCTTGCCGCAGCCGGGGTGGCTGCAGCTGCGTTGACTCTCGCTGCATTTTGTTCTAGTTAGCAAGCCCTCTTCTTGCTCGGGATTTCGTTTGGTCGGGTGATAGGGGTAAAGGAGGCTCACCTGTTCTTCTGCTTGGTATTTGGGCCGTCGCCGCTTCCGGCAGACATTCGTCTGCGTTTTTGAGATCCTTCAGAGACCCGGCCTGAAGGGGAGGGACTGACTGCTATGGCAGTGTCGTTGATCCATTGCATGAACCCCTGCTGCTGTTCTCGAGGGTGGAGGAGGTCCTAGGAATGTTGAACTAGTTCAGCGTGTGCCAGTGTTGTGGGACTTGGGGCTACGGAATGGGGTGGAACAATGCGTGTAAGGTCCCTTACCGTTGATACCGCCTGCAGGTAGTCCACGACATCTGCGCGAGTCTGAAATTTGCCGCCGACGACAAAACTCTTGGCCATTGACAGGAGTGCTCCCATTTCGGGATCCAAACCACGGGCCGCCGCCTTCCCTCTTCTCTCGAGAGGGCCAAAGAATTCTTGGCGCAGAATCCTCTCAGCCTTTGACCTGGCCGCAGCAGCCGGTTCACAACCTGCGCGGAAGCGAGCGATGCTCCTACCTCGGCCCGAGAGCGCGAAGAAGAACTCGCTGTGGTCGTGGAGGAAGTCGAGGACGGCCATAAACATCACCGTGTTCATCAGGTCGATTTCAGGGTCTTTCCAAACCTTGACCGAGATTTCGAATCTGCGGAGTTTGCGGCGGTCGAGGCCAGGGCTCGGGGCGGGTAGGTACGGTGTTAGTGACGGCGAGCATGAAGATGGCAGCCCCCAGAGATCGATTCCTTGGATGGGTTGCAGCGGCCCGTAGAGTGATGTTGTGTACCCGCCGTTGAGTTTACGAGGGTCAACGCAAGCAGACTCGCCCTCGCCACTGCTGACCGGGCCGCCCACGGCCCCATTCAAAGTCGCGTCACTCAGAACGTTGAACTGAGCAAAGCCGATGCTCTCCCCGCTCTCACACGCCATGCCGTATGCCTTCTCCTGCAATAGACAGTCGAGCGTATCTGTCTTTCCCCAGTCCCTTGGCTCCAAAGTCATGTTATGGCGATGGGTAAAGCCCACATCCCACATATCACTTTCCACTACAAAAGTAACGAAGAATTTTCTGTCCTCGGCATCGCGAATGGATTCCTTAAACAGAAACAGGTCCGAGAGCACCTGGAGGTTCTCCATCTGCCCCTTTTCGACGAAGAGTTTCGATATCACGTACGAGAGACTTGTGAACGCCAAAATGTCTGGGAGGCTGTCCACTCTATCCCTTTTCAAGATGGCCTCCCACGCGTCCTTACCCCTTGTCAACCAGGCCTCGGCGTCGGGGAAGATGGATTCCATGCGGTGGATCATGTCAGCGGACTGCGACCGTTTGACTATGTCTCGGAACCGGATAAAGTCCTTTTTGGAACGTTCTTCCACGCGGAACAGCGCCGAGACGGCACGTTCAATGGCCTTCCGACCCAATCTCGGGGCCCCGTCGTGTGCCATGGTCTGCAAGCTGCTGGCTGGTTGGGGGTCCAAGTTTGCGTGTGGCGGCTGAATATCTGGGTCTCGGTACTCGGCCGGCTTAGACATGGTGATCGAGGGCAATACCGAGCCGCAGGCTGGGAAATCATCTAGGCGTGTGGAGTTTTGCCAGAGTAGATCATGCAGATCTTCCTCGGGCTTCTCGTTTTTGGTAGACCCACGGCCAGTCTGGCTCAATTGCTGCACTGGGTCGGAGACTGGGGGCTGCTCGGCTGCGATCTCTTGCGGCACCCTGGAGGGGGAAGGTTCCTGAACGTCTTCTTGGCCAAGGTTGAAGTCTTCTAGGTCACAAAAGTCTTCTAGGCCAAGCTCCGCAGGGCAAAGTCGGCCGCTGGCAGACTCGCCACCGTCTGGTGCACCGATTGTGTCATCAAATTCGGCAAGAACGTGCGCAAGGAAATCCTTTTCGGTGACATGTCCGGCTGTTCTCAAGGCTTTGGTGTACTTGAGGCCTGCATCGAATCCTTGGACCTCGGCCAAGCATCGTTCGATATGGGACATTTTGGAGTCGAGATTGACCGTGTTAATGAACGGAAGTGGCGGGTTAGGGTCATCGACGTACATGCGTAGCCGCTGTGCGCGCAAGCCTGCATCGTTGGAGCGGTTGCGCCAGGCTTCGTACTGGAAGCCGCTGAGGGAACTCGAGCTTGAATTCGACGCCGACATGTCCACTGGTAAACAATCGTGGGAAGCCAGCAATGGTCCAGTTCAAGGGGGGGAGCACGGGTTGGATGCTTTGAGATTGAGAATGAGTGGGTGTAAGAAGAAAAAGGCACGGGCAATAGAGGTGTTGGGCAATAAGTGATTGAAGGTCGTTATCAACTCGCATCTGGGGTACTTTAATGCTCAGCAAGTTGGTGGGGTGTAGGTTGCGGGAAGTTGCCCACCCGCCAGCCACCCAAAAACCTTGTCCACCAATTTGCCCACCTGGCACCTAGACCCACGTTTCACAGCTCCGACCTCCGCCGCTACGGCACGCACTAACACAGATCCACTCAAGCTTGCAGTCAATCTGTTAGCACGGTCAAGAGCCACTAACAGTTTGTCATACAAATCTGCAGTATGCACGTTGGGGGTTTGGGAGCGAATATCTCGCTGTGCAGGAGATGATTCGGAATCAGATTTAGGCGTCACCTGTTACTGCCAACCTCAGGTAGTAGCACCCAAACTAAAGCTCATCATGGCCACCCTTCAGCTTCGACTCAAGAGCCTTGACCTTCCCGTCAATCACGTCTTCGAGAAACTGCTCCACCACCTTGTCCGTGATCTTCTTCTTCCCTCGGTAGGGAAACACATCTCCGTTGTTGGGGTTCTGCAGAGACAGGCCCGTTTTGAATCCCTCCTTCAGTCCCAGAAGCTTGAGCATTTCGGGGTACTCGTTCACGTCCGTCAGGGTGAAGTGTAGGAACTCGGCGTATTTCTTGGCCAGTGGCCGCATTTCGGTCCGGTACTTTTCCTTTTCGGCGGGAGAGGCGAAGAAGTAGTGGAGAAGGCTTTTTCCCGTCTTTGAGGGGGAATGGAGTTGTTAGATGCGAATTCTTTGATCGATTGAAAGTCATTCAGGGGTAGAGGACTCACTCCGGTGTATTCCGCTTCGTTTGCTCTTGTCAGTTCCGGCATAAATGGCGAGGAGCATCGCTTGACGAAAGCCTCCAAGCCCCCAATCGTAGCAAAAGGCTCTGTCGTGTGTTCCTCCTCGTCAATGTTGTTGATGCAGTGGAGTGCAGACTTTCCTTGAAGGGGGCCAGTCATGATGAATGAGTACGAGTCCCGATATCTCGCTGCCAAAGCCTTGAACTGGTCGCGAAGATCATTGTCGCGGGGCCCAATGTGAGCTAGGAAGACGATATTGTCGACGTCCAGGAGGGTGGATACGAGCGTGGCGTCGACTTCTATCACCGGTGTCCGGCGTGCTCTCCTGAGAAATGCAAGCATCTCGCTGGACGTTCTCTCTCCCCGGTGTCGATGCATCCCCCCGTCACGGCGATACAGACGGATGGCGGGATATGAAGCGATGTCGAACTCCTGGCACATAATCATATTTGCTGAGCAGTCGAAGCTGACGATGTCGGGGTCACTTGATGTGTCTTGCAGCGCCTTCCATTCCGGCTCCAGGGCCTTGCCGGCTTCGCTCTCGGGCTGAGTCATGGTTTGTTCAGTATTGTTGATAGAAGTTAGGGATGTGTGCATACAAGAACAACTGTGTTCTGTGTCAGTCTTAGGCATTCGACGGCCGTTTTCAAACTAGAATTAGACTCACAAGCAATCATCGTATATTCGCTTTCCTTGAGCGATGTCCGCAATGCATCCTCCGACACATGCTTCCACGCAAGCGCGTGGATGGCGAGTAGCGGCCACAGTAAAAGCCCTCGCATTGCCTTGATGGTATGCCGTCGCCGGATTTCAATGAGGACATGTAGTCGGAAACCCACCGACTCGGAGCAAGACTTCTTCCGCGGATGATGTCGGTCTGATCGGCCCCGCCGGTTAAGTGCAGCACCCAACCCGATTCGCCGTGAGCTGGCCTCTTCATCCAGGGAGGGCTAAATGCACAGACACTCCAAACTCAATTTCATCTCTCACATTCGCACCATCCCATAACCTCAACATGAGCGACTGATTTGTTTCTCGCAATCATGAGGCTTGGCCTTCTCTTCGTCGCCCTGCTTGGGCCCGTGAGCACCCTCGCCAGCTCCTCCTCCCCACAGGAGCCATCAACCCCTTACACCTGCTCTCACCCGCCGTACACCCCCCAAATAATCTCCACCTCCCCGCTAATCATCTACCTCCACAACTTCACCACGCCCGAAGAGCGCGCCCATCTGCGCCA
>Ga0247770_1001564_pt1 | contig 16893 bp, 11 predicted proteins | sample UWRJL136409B6_FD_179943 | JGI IMG/M metagenome (GOLD analysis project Ga0247770, IMG submission 179943) | Plant litter microbial communities from Arlington Agricultural Research Station in Wisconsin, United States - UWRJ-L136-409B-6 | ecosystem: Environmental > Terrestrial > Plant litter >... | reverse complement strand
TCACCCGCCTGCTGGGTCCAGGTCCTCACTGCCAATTACTCCCTCCCCCCGTCCGGCTCCGAGCCGCTTGTGACGATCGAGGCTTGTCATATCTGGGGCTGCCGCCACCAATAAGCCGTGCATTATATTTAATCATTGGGTGAGTACGCTCTCTTTACCTGCATCGATCTGTTCTCGGCGGTCTTGGGTCTTTAGCTTTTATCTCCCCCAAAACTGTCGACAGCCCTCCCCGCGACACTGCCACACCTGATATTCGCGGATCCAACTCGACGTCCCTGGTCGCACAACGTACGTCGGTCTATCCCGCCAGCGCCGTCTGGCTGTCTGCCGATCCCGCTGAGATCTAACCGTCGGCCCCTACTTTAGAGCGCCGACCCTCGACCGTGTGTATCCGACCGACCTGACCAGCCCGCAGCCGAAAAACATGTTCTGGAGCGTCTGGATTGGGCTTCTGGCCCTCATGCTGAGGGGCGGTGGGTTTACACTAAATTTGCCAAAGTTTCGCAATTGCTGACGCCTGCCCCAGTAGTCGCCGCGACAGCCTACAGGGATCCCGATACGGGCTTGACCTTTGCATCAGAATACAAGGACTACAGGCTACCCGATAAGAGGATCATCTACCGCGTTGCTGTTGCGTCTGATGCCCAGAAAGACCAGCCGTTCGATATCATTATCCAGATCGTCGCTCCCAATGATGTCGGCTGGACGGGTCTCGCTTTCGCTGGTCAAATGCCGCAGAACCCGCTGCTGATCATCTGGAGAAACTCCACCGGCAACGGGGTTGTTGTCACAACACGGTGGGCAAGGTGAGCGCCGAGTCTCGATCCAATGCTGAATCAATGTGCTGACACGCTCAGGGGTCGTGTAACTCCGGAGCCCTACACCGGCATGTCTTATACCCTGTACAAGACCGGAACCAAGGTCAACGGCACCCACTTCCAGGCGACGCTCAAGTGCACCGGCTGCACGTCTTGGATGCAGACCAATGGGCAAATGAAATACTTGAAACCAAGTGACAGCAACAGAATCGCCATGGCGTACTCGCCCTCAAAGCCTAGCAACCCCAACAGCAACACATCTGCGATCCCCGTCCACGAGGTGCACGCCTATTGGGAGCATCCGTTCAACCAGGGCGCGAACACAAACTTTGGTCAGGTTTTGCAGACGCTGCAATGAGTGGAACTGCAATGAGGGGAAGGGGGAGGGATGATGGTGCATGGCCGGGGGGGGGCGAGTTCTGTACATAAAGGTTGGAAGCTTTGGATATGGAGGTGCATTTTGCCTCAGCATCTGTCTCCATTGTTAGCGGGAGAGACCGCCGATGCTGCAAGGCCGATATATAGACTGAAGAGCATAGGAGTATAATGAGCCTTGAATTAGTGTTCATTTGTGATATTTCTGTGAAACGGTGTCAGCATGTGCGAAATTGGTGTTTGATATGGGTCTAGCAGGACCACTAGTTCCGGTTTGAGCTGTATGTGGAGGAGACGCTGACTATTCTAATACGACTGAGCTTGGGCATTGCCTTTCATGTGGCGCGGGCGAGGTTCATGGCTGAGAGTTTCTGATAGACCGTGACCGTGGGTAGTAAAGTGCTAAGTAGGGGGGATTGTTCACGCGTTAGGTAACATAACTTACGGCACAGCTAGCAACCAAATCTATACTAAATGTGAGACCTATGGGAGCGGGTCACCTTCCTGGACAGAGGTGATAGAAGGCAGCTCAGTTCGGCTAGCAAAAGATTTCCTAGGTACGTTAGTTTCCAACGACAGTAACCATCACATCCCTTGATGATAGGTGGCTACTACTACTATGTACGGCTTGAGAAGAGCTACTTTGTATCAATGCTGTATATTAAGGTATGTGAAGGAACTGCTGAGGGGAATTGAATATGCTGTCCAAATTAATGAGCTGTATATCCATACCCCCTTCTGCCCACCTCGTACTCTAGTGTAAGGCCCTGCCCGCTCTTGATTACCTAGGTAGTCGCCGTTCCTCTATTCGGAGACACCCTAGACCCTCTGGGGTACAGGCTTGCGTTTGATCTGTGCTGATGATGGCGGGGGTCCTGATGGTGATGGGTATGGAGGCGGGACATCGCAAGACAGTTCGTGGACTTCGTGGTCACTGTTCTTGTCAGTGTCGGGCCAGCTCGCAGGCGTATACTACGCATCAATTACTGGGCTGCGTATCAGCGGCGTGGCAGGAGAAGATTGGGATGACGGGGTTACCCTGTTTTCATGTTCCGGTGCTGCCCTGGAGTTGAAGGCGATGGTAACATGGCCCTTCTTTATGGCTATCAGCCTTCGTGAATAACTTGGGCGATGTGAGACGGGGTGTTACTTACTTCCCTGACGCTTTTGCTTTGCCCCTGAAGTCCCGCTAGATCTGGTCTATGCAATTCCCTGAGCCGATCGCGCTCATTCTCGATGAGCTGCTTCTTATCCTTCGGCACTCCCTTGGCCTGCGGTGGTTCCACAGCCTGAGGGACCTCCTCAACCTGCGGTAGTTCCGGCTCTTGGTACCCCACGACGCTGGCTGGTTTCTTGATTCTCTTTGAATTAGCTGCGCTGCGGAGGGTGTCATCCATCCATTGAGGTCTAGCGATGTAATGAATCCAGAGGAGATCAACCACTAGGAGGCCAAATGCCACGCATTGAAGCATCAGAAGCCGGTGACCAACGTACATCGGTATCGGGCCGCCGAATTTTTCGTAGGTGTAGACAATCCCGCTGGCAATCTGCCAGACCGAGATGGTCGAGACTACTGAGACTATTGGTGAGGTGATGAGGAACCACCAGGATATCGCTCGAATGCACCTCATCCTCAACCAGGCCCAACAGAGCAAGGCGATGAGACCGACGGTGAAGAGGAAGGGGGCGCCTACCTGCAAACTGTGGAAGATTTTGGACTGGAAGCCCAGAGCCGCCTCGACAGCTTGCATGGTAGGACATTTTGAGAGGTCACTGGTTCCAAGTGGCGGATTGCGGTCGCTGGGGACGAGCTTCCCGTATGTTTCGTTTGGCTGTGCCGAGTAGCCCGTATTCGTGCACCGGAATTCTTCGCCGTCGCGTCGAGCGCAGATGCCGTAGTATCCGACGCGCATTATGGTCTGGCAGGGCGGGAGGTCCATCTCGAGAATGTAGACATCAGTCAAGCCAGGGGCGTACTGCGAGCTATTGAGGCAGCCCACCATGATGAACACTTCACATTGCCAGTGTCAGTGTCGTTTAGTATTGTGCGTGTAGCTCATGGTGTGGGTTGTACTCACCCCAGAGAAGCAGGGTCGATGTGCAAAGTACAATCAGCGCCCCTAACATCCATCTATTACGGTTGCGAATTTTCGTTGCTTTGCTAACTTCCGAAGGGGTTGGTGCTTGAGCATCTGGCTGAGCCATATGTATGATGACTGATTTGAGGATTTTCTTGATTCGAGCGGCTAGAGTGGCGGAAGAAAGTGGGTATCGTTTAAAGAATCGCCAGTGCGCGCTCGAGGGATCACCAAGTTGCGTAACGTGAAGATATTGGCGAGGAGACATGAAACCCAAGAAAGAGACCTCTCCGCTCGTTTTATGGCCCTTTGAAGGGCAGTGACTGGTGGGGAATCACCAACCCCCCAGCATGATGGGCCATAACTAATGATCCCGCGATTCATCGGAGCGGTAGGACACTGCAGCGTCTGGTTGTAGGGGATGATCCAGGAGTTGAAGTTGTGAATTGCGGTGGTGACGCGGAAAGAACAGCCTAAGACCTGGCAAACTTTATTTGTCAGGCTCTGCGGGTGTATTTCACCACATGGTGAGTGAGCGGCGGCGCGGGACCTCACTCCATGTTTTGACTCCCAGCATCTTACCACAGTGACTCACTCACACCATGACAATTCATCTCATCATGAACATGGCGATTTGCTCACGGGTCTCAGGAACCTTGCAACCAAGGCGCAACCAGAATATAGCGCCGCCGGATGCCACAAGATGTCACATTGAAAGCCAGAAGAAGCCATCACACCTTGTTTCGGGCATCAATCACCACAATTATCCTGACAAGTTCCCCTCCAACTAAAATTTCTCAACTAGCCATCAGCATCACATAATTAACTTGAAATGACAGCCGACCTCGCTCAGTCATCTCATGTATCGATCGGGCTCTGAGCGGCACGAGTATCTAGTATCTCTGGACCCTCAGACCCCAGACAACGCGATTGGATGTGATCGTGACGGTAGAGTTTTCGAATGATGTAGACATTTTGAGGATGGATGTGGGTGATGGGGCTGGGGGACAGAGAGATTTTGAAATCATGAACGTGGCTGACACTGATGGATAAAGCGATTGTGAAAGCAATTATGAAAGCGATTGTGAAAGCAATTGTAAAAACAATTGTGAAAGCGATTGTGAAAACAATGCTGAAAGCGATTATGAAAGCGAGCGATTGTGAAAGCGATTGTGAAATGCCAGCCATGATCGAGGTGGAGAATCAATTAGGCGCGGGATAGGGTTATGTATTAGGCGTGGTTAGGGCAAATAGACGTTCTCCTTCTTTTTGGTGGAAACGACTGAGTCAGAATTCAGGTGGTGCTGCTAACATTGAGCTTGGGTTGAACGAATTTGAGAACAATGTCTTGTTTTTAGCCACTTCGTTCACTCACTTGTGCGCTGCTATTAGGTCTTCTAATATTGAGCTTTGAAGCACTCGGTGATATCAGTGTCAGCTTATTCGTCATCTCTCCTCTGTTTCACTCCTGACTCAAATAAGTATACCATAAATCATACGGTTAATCCACATACACAATATTACCACATTTTAGTTAAAGTACGGCATCTTCACTCGATTGAAGGTAGAATATTTTGTAGGAGCTACAGTGACTTTTGTCATAAAAGGTTAGTTCATTCAAAGGAGGTGTGATTCCTAAGAGCCTCACGACGGCATTTATAGGCGCACGTGCAAAATTACATTCGGGTGGCAACGACCGTCTAAAACAGCTAAACACTTAGCCTGCACGGGTGCCCAGGTCACTGCAATGCGCTCCGGCCAACCGGACGCGGCGACCCGATGAAATGGGACCGCCCCTCCCCTCCGGCCGGCACAGTGACCGGAGCTAAGCCGGAATCGGCCCCCTGACCCTGACGTCCTGCTGGCGCTTGCAACCCGAATAGCGGAGGCCGGACCAGAATCCTCACCTGCCTTCTGTACCGAACCCCTCGCTTTCCTTCCGAAAACAATCCCACTCTCCAAGTCTGAAGCACCAACCTCGTCGTCAAAACCTTTTCTCATCTCCCAGAGTCTCAGAGCCACTGGAAAGACAGGACGATACAACAAAAGACACAAACCAATACGGGAAACCGCCATAACAACTTTATATCACTTTCTTCCTCCTCCCACACAGGCTCTCAACTCGTCATCAAGAGCATCGTCATGGACTCGTGGAACCCGTTCTTCTCAGACCCCTTCCAGCAAACGGGATGGGGCACCCGATCCACCAGATCGATGACCGACACAGCCACCGAGACGGATGTGGAGAGTGCGTATAGAGGCCAGGCTGGAAGACCAGCTGCTCGTATGGATTGTGAGTTTTATGACCGTTTTGGTTTTTCTTGCTAGAAGCAGAGGCTGATAAAACTTATTTAGACGAAGAATCCACTGGCGAGAACGTCGTGCTGGCAGACCAGGCCGGATGGTTTAAGAAAGCTTGCAAGGCGGTATGGGGCGGGATTCGGGGCAGCTTTTTCTGTTGTTAGGCATGTGGCATCCCCTCCAACCCGAGTTGAAAGGGCCAATACGCCAGGGAGTGGATGGGGGACGCGTCGAGCAAGATGGCTTGATGCATCAGAAGGTTTCGAGGAGGCATCTGGAAGCTTCGGGGAGGCGTACATATTGGGGCCTTTGGCCTGGGCAAATTGCCCAAATTATCTGCATCTTTTTCGCCACACCCGAGAAAAGGTGACCTGCAAGCCCATTCAGTGCCGTTTCAACAAAGAATCGCTTATCAATTCAGCTATGAACGCTATGATCAACCACACCGTCTACCAAGACTCGTAGACGTAGCACATCGGCGTGCCGCCCACGGTATCCATCGCCTTGCCGATCGTAGTGTTCCGATTCAGCGGCTCAAAGCCCATGTTATCCGTCAACACCGCTACCGCGGACGGGGGATAGTTGAACATCGTGTTCGTGCCGCTGATCGTCTGCCTCTTCTCCCAGTCCAGATTCTGCCAGATGAAGTGCATCCTGTCGATATTGCCGTGGTGCAAGTAGAAGCCGGGCTCCAGCGCCGAGAAGTGGAAATCGCTGCCAGGGTCGCCACTGATGGCGTAGTGCCCGCCGGTGTGTACACCCGAGCCGAAGGTCTTGCCGCCGTCGCCACGCACGCCCTCGCCCTGGATGGCGCTCTGGAAGACGGCCACCGTGCTGGTGTAGAGCAGGACGTCGGTCGTGTTGCGCAAGGATGCCCACTTGTTGCAGATGTCGTCGTTGAGATCGCGCTTGAAGCAGCGCGGGTTGTATGCGAGGGGATTCTTGGCCTCGACCGGGCCGAGGTTCACCTTCATGGTGGAGAAGGGGCCGCTCTTGAGGCAGCCACCGCCCGTGCCGGCCTTCGCGCCACCGATCGCGGCGCGATGGTTCTTGATTAACTCGCCGTTGCCACCGAGGGAGTACTCGGAGCCGTCAAACACGGGGGACTTGTCCATCTTGCCGCAGTCGAGACCCCACTCCCAGTAGGGGAAGGTGCCCGTGTAGCCGCAGATCTTCTCGAGGTCCTGTTCGAGGACCCAGTTGTAGTGGCGATGCCAGAGGAGGAAGGTCGCGTCGTTGTGCACGAAGGGGGTCTGGTAGTGGTGAAGCACACCGTAGTCGTCCCAGGCCGATTTGGCGCCGGGGACGTTGGGATAGCGCGATGGCGCCTTCATCAGACAGGTGATTCCCTCCTGGTATCCCTTGCGGTCGGCCATGGTCATGTTGCGCCTGAGTTGTTAGTGATTTTGTTGGTGATGGCCCTGTCGGTGATGATAAACATACCACTCCTTTCGGATGCGGACCTTGTCCTTGGTGCACCCTGTGGTGGCCTTGGCCGCGCGAGCCATCGCATTGTCGTAGGCGATCTTGCCCAGCGTGCGGATGGCCTCGCCCGAGTCGATCTGGGCCTGCGTGAAGGTCGGGATAGTTGCGCTGATGGCCGTGCTCGCGAGCAGGGCCAGGGCCACGACTGGTTTGAGTAGGGACAGCATGTTTCCGTTTGTCGATGGCTGGTGCAAACTGGCCACTGCCAGCTGGGAGGAGACGCCTTTTGGACATCTTAATAGAGGACGCCCCTATATTGCTGGCGACGCAAATGCGGGCATTCCGAAGAACCGAGACTGCCTTCCGGCCGCTGCCAGACAATGAAGTCAATATCGCCCGCCTCTAATTTACATTGCCTAAACGAATCATGTACCCCAGATTTGCCCCCTGTGATGTGCTCGGCTCCACGTCTTAGCCGTGTTGGGTCTTAGTCGTGTCACGTAAACTTGCGGGTGAATGGGGCGGCCAACCACAGCATGCGAGGGTAAAAACCCATCCCAGCACTGGGAAGCATAGAACTTTGGAAGCTTCGCCGGCACTTGTAGACGTGAGCGTTTTAAGAGTCGGATTGGCGGCCGCTACCCACTCGGGCTGCTCGGACTGTGCGACGTCGCTGCGCAAGGGCATGTGAGAGGCGCCAAGCAGCTGGTTGCGGAGGCTGACGAGGTCGAAGGAGCGAGAGAGCCATGCCGTTGGAGCTGCCGGTCAAGGTGCGGGGCGTGGCGTTATTTGGAGATGAAAACATGCGGCGGGCAGAAACAGGAAAGGTCAGTAGGTATCGACACGTGGTGCGATTATTTTGCGGTTACGTCTTCATCTCTGTGGTTGGTGCACTAGCTCCCAAGCGTCAGCGTTTTGAGGGTCAATTTTGAACAGGCGGAATGACGGCTGGGCAAAATTGGAGCTGGGCGAACCAAGAAAACAAGATATCTGGCAGAAAAGCTTGAGAAGCTTGTTGGGGACGCTTTGTGGAGCCAAAACGTGACCTAAGCTTTGTTCTGTTCTTGGCGAATGGACATGTAACCTCGCTTTAGCGTGACTCCATTCCCAGGTCCCCTTCACAGAAAGCCACAGGGAGTTTAATTTTTGTCGAGCAGTCCGACATTGAACTTGATCGTGAAGCAAGCTCCAGCTACGTACTTTGTCCCAGGAACGAAAAGGTGCCATGCTCAGGGTGATGCCCCGTCCTTTTCTGTGCTACAGGGCTGCATAGATTGTGATAGGATTCCCAGTGATCGATGATAGGAAGCTCATGTAGTTCTGGGGCATGGAAAGGAAAATTGAGGTTTAGGATCGCTGTCTTTTAACAGGACGTAGATGAATATTGAAGTTTGTTGAGCCTGGGTAGCGAAAGGAGAAAAGCTACCATCACAAAACTAAAAGTTACTCGACATCACAAAACTCAACCTTGTAGAGGTAGGGATAGAGTTAGAAGGTACTGTCAAAGTATTAAAAATCGTTCATCCATATTTCCCACTCCCTAAGCCAGACGTCACATCTCAGCGTTCACCACGCTCTACCAATATTTCTCACGAATAACTCATCTCCCGTCAACGTGGAAGATTCCCAGCTATGTAAGCCATCCTTCTGGGTCACCTCAAACAGCGCCATCATAGGACAGCAAGATCATACGCCCCCACCATCACCATCACTATCACCATGTTCCCCTCCCTGCTCTCCAAGCTTACCTCCTCCGCCACCCTCATCGCCGCCGGCGCCGCCTCCGTAGCAGAGCAATACAACCTCGCCTCTCGCTCCGAAGAAGCCGTCCGCTTTGCCAAATCCGCTGCCACAGGCCTCTACACCCGTGCAACAGAGACCGCAGAGACGGTGGCGGAGAGGGTGCTGCCGTTGCGGAAGATCAATATAGAGGGGGAGCCCCAGAAAGAGCACTTTGTGAGTGAGCTCAAGGCGGGGAGTATGTTTGAGGAGGGAGATGATTGGGAGGTTGAGGAAGAGTTCGAGTATGTTGAGGGGATGAGGTCTTTCGAGAGGCGGGTGAGGCGGGAGAGGGGTGAAGTTGATGAGGGGGAGCAAGAGGCTGTTGGGAGCAAGAAAAAGGCAGAGACAGAGCGAGAAGGGTGCGAGAGGGGAGAGGTATCGCTTGAGAGCGTACGGGGGCAGAGACGGACCAGCCCGGGGCGTTGCAAGAGGAGCTGGGAGAAGCTACCGCTGCCGGCACTGAAAGAGGATATCCAACTGGCAAAGAGGAAGCGCCGGGCGACAAGAGTCGACAACGCGGTGCTGGATAACCTGGGCGCGCGATTCAAGCCTACGATGGCGACGGTGGCGCCGAGGAGGTGGACTGTGCCGATGGCTGACCAAGAGGCAAGAGAGGTGAGACCTAAGCCCAAAGTAACCCACAGCGAGAAACAGGTCATTCTCCGCGACGAAGAAAAAGAGGCAGCGCTAGAGAGGATCGACGAAACACTGAGCCGGCTTTCCCGGGGAAGAGAACGGCGACTAGATAGACGGTATCCGACGACGGTCGAAGAACAGGCGGTGGTAGTGGAGCAGATGAGGCGTGAAGAACGAGAGAGACCCCGTGGGCCTGGGGAAGATGAGGGGGGCATAGTGTCGCCTTCACGGCTGCGTGGGAAATATCCTTAGGATTAGTACTCTGCAAAGAGACATTTGCAATATCTGAGAGAGGTAGATGTGTGACCTCATAAGAATAGAATTCCCCACTCATCAGTGTTAAAAATGTGTAGGCAGTATCGCGTAGGTACTCCTGACTGAAAATCTGGATTGAAAATGAAAACGCAAGGCGAAAAGACAAAAGAAATAACTGCCTAAAGAGACTGGTGACTGATTTGAGAAGGGTGTGAGATACTGTTGATTCGGCACCCGGATTCTTCCGTTAAACCTGATGGTTCGTACCGTTCCACATAGTTTCTTTCAGATCTTTTATCCACTTGAACACTCGGCCTTTTGCGATTGTTTCATCTGACGGTTCTGTCGCATCTGCAGCAGGCGAATTCGGCAGTGTTGTGTCCGCACCGTCGTTCCGGTTATCATCCTGGGAAGCTTCTTTCACCTTCACCCCTTTTGATGTCGCATCTGATGGCCTGCTTTGACTTTGTCTGGCATCCGACTGTCCCGCATCGCTCTGTGACGGTGTAGTGTCCGGGGAAGGTATTAGAGATCGTGGTCGCTCGCTCGGGGCTGGCGATGTCCGGCGTGACATACCGACCAGTGGACTGTTCATCAGGGAAATCATCAATGGAGAGGGGCAAAAAGTGCTTGCTGGTCGGTGAGAGGAATCCTCGCCTGGGTTATCATCAAATGCCTCCTCGGCCGCTCCTCGAGACAAGACGCCGTTATAGTCTTCCGTCAAGGCGTTAACCCCCTCCTGCCGACGAATTACGCTGAGATCCTTCGCGTTTGGCTTCCATGTCTCCGCCGACGGGGGAACTCTCTTCGCTAGTGCTGAAGTCATATGAAAATCCCCCCCCACATCGGATTGTCGCATTCTCACCGGTCCCGCAAAAGCCGTCGGCCCTCTCTCGTGTATTCTGGCCTGTCCTGCTTCCCTCGGCGCCTCGAATACCATATCGTCTTCCTAAACCTCCACAGTAGTCGAAAAAGACTTTATCGCAGCCGTCGACGTCCTCCTAGGCCCTCTGATATTCTGCTCTGCTTGCCTAGCCAAGCTCCTCGATTCTTCTGGCGACAAACTCCCCCATCTGCTTCTTCTCCCCTCTTTCGAATCGCCCCAATCTGACGCTGTACGAGACACATACGATTGCGGAGCTGATTCGCGTCTAGTTTTTGCTTGTGGTGGAGTTACTAACAAGTTGTCAGAATGAGGCCCCCCACTGACTCGAGAAAAGGAGTTCACAAAGTTGATGTGGAAGGTGGTGTTCTTGGATTGACTCTCACCGCTCTTATTGGGGCCACCACGGGCTGCCAGTGGGGGGACCGGGCCTCCTTGTGGACCTTCGCGTTGTTTCCCTCCGCCTTCTGAAGGGACGGTTGCGGTACGCGCTGTGTCGTGACCTATGTCCCGGGGTGGGTTTGGGAACTGGGGTGGTTTTGGGTTCAGGCGTGGGATTGGGTTCTGGAGTGGGTTGTGGTTGGTGTTGTAGTCGTCGTCCCAGTCCATGTTGCGCCCTCCCGTTACACTTCCCAGTCCAGGGGAACTTCCTCTCCGCGAGTATGCCTGATGACTTAGGCTCCCCCTAGGCGTTTTCTTGTTTTTGTCTAAACAGTTCTTGTTCTTGTCAAGACAGAAGGTCCAAAGAAACGCGTGGTCCTTTTTCTTATGTCCTTGGTAGTAAAGCACACAACCAAAGAGTAAAATCGAGAAAACACACGAGACACCCTGAAGAGTAATGAGCGTCTTGCCAGCATGGATCGGTATTTTGCCGCCGAAAATATCGGACGTACTTGCGAACTCCAACGCGCTCGATATCTGCCAGACCGAGAGTGCCGAGGCGCCTGACAGTGCCGTCGATGATACGAGGAGGCACAGGAAGATGACTTCGCACCATAGCTTCCGCGTGTACGATTTGTCTCTGCCTTCTTTGAGCCCTCTCGCCCTCTTCATCTTCACAAACCCCCAGAAAATAGCGACAACGACTGCGGAGATGAGGAGCGCAACCGATGCTAGCTCCAAACACTGGAAAATGCGCCACTGGAAAGTGAGTGCGGCTTGTAGGGCCTCCCTCCTCGGGCAGTTGCTCGCAGGTCCCGTATCTGCTGAATTACTGTCGCCCGGCAACGCAAATATCTTGTCGAAGACATCCGTTGCTTCGGTTCCGTAATGGGTAGACTGGCACAAGATGAGGTTTCCGTGGATCGCGCAAATGCCTAAATTAGCCATGGCCGTTTGTTATCTAGGACATTTCTTGACTCTCTCGTTGACTGCCTACCGAAATAACCGACACGGAGGACGGTATTACACCCCACAAGGCTCATGTCAAGGAGGTAAAGGTCGGTAATTCCTGGGCTTATTGAGGAGCAACCAGATACAGCGAAGACTGCACGAGATATCAGAACAACGGATCAGCAGGAGAAATTGGAATGACTCACCAGCCGTGACCGCGGCGAGAAGGAAAAGTAACAGCTCGGCTATACCTCTCACCTTTAACCTAGTGTCCGTCTTCGGGACTAGCTCCGTTGATTTCATGTTGTACTATGTGAGAGTCTCTCGAAAGAGAAGCCTGCCTTCTTGAAGAGCGCTCGTGATGACAGCTGTCAATTTCTCGCTTTATCGGGCTCGAGATAGCATGGAGATGGAAGGATAAGTGCCGTGGAATTCCCGCGGACGGGGTGGCGTTGTGTCTAATGCTCCTGGAGTTGACGGGTATCGCGGCGTGGGAAATGCCGCGCTGCTTGTAGATGGTCGAGACGGCCGACTTGTGATCCTTGTGTCGCCAGACTCGGCTTCAGGCTGCCCTTGAACGCGCAGGTCAGAATACAGTCCTTAGCACAGAGGCTATGTGGTTGAGAATGGAAAAGAGGGATGTAGGAAGCAAGCACAGGCTTGGCAGAACGCCCGTATTTATATTTTCCATTTCCCCAGAGATGCGTCATAGGTATCCACGTGCAAACACCTGAGCAACACATCGTGTGTGATCCACGATGCAAGTGGTGATTGAAAGCCACGCAGCTGGTTTGAATCTGCCTGTTGCGTTGGACTTGGGGAGATGCGAGACCACCGGATGAGGCATCATCGCCATCGTGACTGAGAGGTTGCGTCAGACCTGGACGAGGGACGACGCTGGCTCGGGTGGCCATTCCGCCTTGCAGTTGATCCGAAGTCTCCAGTCCCGGTCGGCCGGCACGGCGGAAGACGTCTCACCCACACGGTGACTCAGATTCAATCGCTGACCGGGCATGATACAGTTGAAGCCAAGTCGGCTCTGTTGCTGCTTGGTCCGCAAAGCACGCTCGCTTGCGATTTTCACACCTTGATAGAGATTCCAGCCCCGACCACCGCGACACGAGGTAGGTAGACGCGAGGTATGATCCTTCCCAACAGCGCCGAACCCCGCGTCATAAATAAAGCACAAGCATTTGGATCTGTTGCGGCAATCTGTCGGATCGTCCAGTGCGTAGAATCGATATTTGCACACCAACTCGCAGCGGCAAGACAAACGACTGCAGCCCAAACAGTTCGTAAACCCAACGGTGACGTAGCCGCACCTTACGGCCATTTCTTTCCCCCCCGGCGCGCAAGCTATTTCGGCATCGCTTGTTGTGTGCTGCATGGTAGTGCCTGCCCACTGGACTCTGGAGCACCGCTATCATGGTGTCGCGCTGATAGACCGGTCTTGGCACGGGCACGGGAGGGTGAATCCCACGGCTCAAGCTATCCCGCGCTGTTATTTCCCGAACTGGCTTTACCCAGATTGCGTGTGGCCGTTAATGTAGCCCTGCCCCTGGATTGACCTCGATCCCCGCAACAGTTCGTCGTCCACGGCGTCGGACTTCCCCAGAAATGGGTGACGATCCAAGGCGCGACCGCATTCCGTCATCAAACAACAGCCCGGTCCCCGCGATATCTCGTCGAGCCTATAGAGAAGGACGGATTTCATCTCGCCATTCCCGGGTGGCGGATTCCGCAGCTATGAGCATCCCTGCCGACATGGACAAGAAACCGAGTTCAGGGTTCGCCATGAGCGTTTGTAGCCGGGCGGTTGGCATAAAAACCGGGACGTCCCTCGCAAGGGGGCAGTCGGTCTCCTCGTAGACAGGCTATCCGGATCTTGAATCGACTGAGAAGCCCGCCATCATGCACGGAGCGAAATACCTTGCGCTGCTCGCCCTTGCGGCGACAGCAAGCTCCGAGTCGGTCAAGAGGGAGACTGCGAAGTACTGCCCTGGCGGAACCACGATCTGCTTCTCCGAGTCTCGGATCGCCGAACAAGACATCACGTTCCGTATCGCGATCCCCGAGACGGCCGCGGCGCCGTTCGATGTGCTGCTCCAGATCGTTGCCCCGGTCTCAGTCACATGGGCCAGCATCGCCTGGGGAGGGAAGATGACCGGCAACCCGCTGACCGTCGGTTGGCCCAACGGCAAGAGCGCCGTGGTGTCTTCGCGCTGGGCAACGTGAGTCCGAAACCCCCAGCTTCCCGGCCAACTTGCTAACGTGCCAAAGCGGCCGGACGCTCCCCGGTGCTTACGCAGGCGCATCCTACACGGTACTTCCTTCGACCGCCACAAACGCAACCCACTGGCAGCTCGATGTTCTCTGCCGCGGCTGCAGTCAGTGGACCGGCGGGTCTCTTAACCCCAACGGCCAGGCAACCTTCGCCTGGGCCAAGGGTAGCCGTGCCGTGACCACCCCCGCGAGCAACACCAGCAACTTTGCGTACCACGACACCCACGGCAGCTTTGGTCACGATCTGGCTGCAGCCAAGATCCCCCAGGGTGTCTTCGATGCCGTTGCCTACGACCTCTCCAAGGGCGAGCCGGCTGCTTCCTCTGCCCCTGCCGTCGCCACCTCCGCCGCGACGCTCCCAACCACAAAGCTCACCTCCTCCTCGTTCCCCACCACCGGCATCTCCTTCGTCACTGGGATCCCTGACGTCCCGTTCCCGACCACCAACAACCTTCCCACCAGCGCCTTCGTCACTGCCACGTTCCCCACGTTCCCAGTCGTTGCGACCTCCGTTGCGACGCTGGCCCCGGTGGTAACGCGCACGACACTCACCCGCACCGCCAGCCCCGTGGTCCCTACGCGAGTCACAGTCCTCCCCTCGCTCAACCCCGGTCCGGGCCCCTCCACCACATTCGTGATCATCACCACGCGCGTCACGACGATCTCCCGCCCGACGACGACGACGCGTGTTGTGGTCCCGACAGTAAAACCGAGTGGCCCCTCCGTTGTGACTGTCACCGTTACACGCAAGACCACCGCTCCGGCACCGCAGCCAACTTATGTGCAGCCTCCAGGACCCCCATGGAGGGGAGGCCGACCCCCCGGTAGGGGTGGCCCGCCTTTTGGACGCGGCCGCGGTGGCCGCCCCACAGGCGAGGAGGTTGAGGAGGACGAGGAGTATTAGATTTGTGTGAAGGATGTGAGAGATTGACTTGATTGGAATGAATGGGGGAAAGTAATTTGAGTTTGGAGGGCGGCTGCATCTTTGTATAAAGGCCCTGGTCAAAGGAAAATGGGGCGTGGGCTAATCTGGTAGATGTGTTCTTACTGTCAACGCAACCTGTGGGCTGTGATCTGTAAGCTGACCATTCTACGTCATTATCAGTTCCAGTCTGTTCGTGAGTGAAGAGATATGTTGCCTCCGTCTGCTTGAACGTCAGCGTATCAGCCTCTACTACCCACCATCCAAGCATATCTTCGCCAAAAACGCGGCTGGTGCGGTTATTGACTCCCGGAAGTTTTGCAAATATCGCCCGTCTTGCGGGCTAGTCGTCGCCATCAACCTCTATCTCGGTCGCACTCCGATCGCTTCCGGTCACTTGACTCTAGTCGTTTCTCTCCATTGCTCCATCCTTCAACAGTCGCCTTTCCAGTCGCTGATCTTTTAGAGTACCCAGGCCGCGCAGATGTTTTCCATCATGATAAGCAGTCCTTCTCTCCAGATGCGAGTCCAGTGTTGCAACTGGCTGGTTTGGCGCTCTTCTTTGCAAGGTTCACATAGGTCTGGGACGCTGAGCACATGGTACAAGTGTTGGAAGAGACTGCTAAACATCTAGATATGGATCCGTCCTGCTTCCCTTGATATTATCCTGCCAGTCGTCATAATTGACAACGGCGTCAGGCAGCTCCGCCAAGGCCGCTTTGCAGATGGCTACAAGGCCCATAGCGCCGCCGTTCATGTTCAGCAACCCTGGAGGTATCAAGAGCTGTACGTCGTCGTAATTCATGCCCGAGATGATAGATAGACAGATTGTCTTGGCTGGGTCCCAACTATCCTCAAGAAAACGAATGTAGTAATCAATCTCACCATCTTCATACCATAGCTTCGCTCCATCCAAAGTCTCGGGCACCCAGGCTTTAGAAACGCGATCTAATGCATCCGAGTTGGCAAGGATCACACATTTCCTATTCATCACACATGTGAGGGCGGGAAGCAAAAAACGCCATGTCAGGCTTAGGGAGCTACTAACCAGTCACCTGCTCCTCCAGGCCAACCATCAGGCTTTGCTGTGGTATAAACACCCTTGCCAATCTGCGTGCTGAAGATATTACCATCATCAGTAGGAGTCCCTGCAGCATTCCATTTATCAGCTTGATGCTGCCCAAGGTTAGTTACTATAATCATGGAGTAGCTGGGGAAAAGAACATACCTTGTTGACACTCCTGTAGCCGATAATGACTTTTTGACTCCGCATAGCGATGCCGATAGGTGAAGCTAGGGCAGAGTGGCTGCCAAGAGCTAGGCATACAAGGAGAAGTTTGATGAAAATCATGGTGGTGATGGAGATATGGATAGCAGGTTGAGAATTTCCCAAGAGTTGTGAGATGGGAGATGAGAAGGCCTAGGTAGCACGCAAGACGTCGAGCTGGGGCAGGTCATTTATCTAAAAAGCAGCGTGACTTGCCAAATAAGTCGGAATAGGATATCCTTCCCATACTCTCGGTGTGCCCGCGGCGGCCCGCCTCTGAGCTGTTATTACGGCCGTAGAGCTCACGGGGAGATGCATCACTACATCTGCACAAAAGCGGCTGCGTGCCTACTGTAGAGCCTGTGGCTTAGACTATGGGTGCTTGAGCTGAAAGGTCCATTGCAACACATTTTTACATGCTGCTGCTGCGTACACCCTCTCGAGCGAGACCGCTTTGCATTCCCCCGGTCGGGAACAAGACCCTGCGCAAGCTCCCCCAGCTGCCAAAACACAATCACCTGCAACCCGCCGCCCCC
>Ga0247770_1001563_pt1 | contig 16896 bp, 13 predicted proteins | sample UWRJL136409B6_FD_179943 | JGI IMG/M metagenome (GOLD analysis project Ga0247770, IMG submission 179943) | Plant litter microbial communities from Arlington Agricultural Research Station in Wisconsin, United States - UWRJ-L136-409B-6 | ecosystem: Environmental > Terrestrial > Plant litter >... | reverse complement strand
CCCGGCCCGACAACTATCTCGGTGGTCGTAGGGAAGGTGGACACATCACCGATATGATCAAAATGCCAATGACTCCAGATAATACTGCTGATCTCAGTCAAGTTCACCCCGCCATCCTCAAGCACCTCAGCCACGTGCTTTTTAATTTGGATGTCCCAGCCGAAATCCTTGAGCTGCTGCACTATGGCTGGGGTATACGAGTTGAACGGATCAGGCGATACGGAGAGGTCGAAGACGGCCTTTTGGCCGGTGGAGCTTTCGATCAGGAAACACCATGCTGGAGCGGGGGGCATTATATCCAAGCCTTTGAGCTTGGGGGTTAAGAAGGCCGTGTCGGGGATGTTGCTGATTTGGAGGGTTGAGTCAATGATGCTCACACGGGCGGTTGCTCCGGGCGGGATGGGGAAGAGATCGCGTGCCAGTGCTGGCAGGGCCGCAAGCCCAAGGGCGATGAGGGCTGAGGCGGCCCGCATTTCTGAGATGCTGAGCGACGGCTCGGAGTGGGTTGGATATCTCTGCCGGGGGATAGGACGACCGCGGGATTGTGGTGAATATTGTGATGGGTTTATATCATCATCGTACTCAAACCCATCGGGCATGTACTTCGGTGCTGCTTCTACCATGGTGAACAACCAACAACCCACACCTCCCCGCCAACCACCCGTTTCCGCACTCCTATCCGCCGCTCCCGCCCACCAACAGCCCAAACAGCCAATATTTCCACCCTTGCATCTGCTGTCATCATTTATCCGATCACTTCGCACAGTTGTATTGCCAGGATTCTGCGCATCCCGCACCTCCCGGCTTACTGAAACTGCACCATCCCGATCCTGAAGCGGGGCTTCCCGCCCCATCGGCGCATAATAGGTAATATCGACATGATGCATCTGCGGCCGCCTGATTTCTAAGATGGATTTATAACATGCAAGTCACGCGCGAGAACGTCACTGTCTAACATTGGCTAGCATCACGTTGGATGTTGGATGACCTAATCTCACCCTCGAGAACATCCTGACGCAATGACATTGGCCCGTGCCGAATCCGAGTGCGAGTCCGAGTGTGTTTAACGCCTAACTCCGATACCTCAGCTTCATGGTGGCTTCGGAGATTGTTGCATTGTAGATCCAACAAAGTGGTGACCAAAAAGAGAGATTCGACAGCGCCAGTGCCTCATACCTCCGCCGAGTCCTTCTCCGCTGCACGGGGGGGTGGCTGCCCTGAAAGTCCATGACCATGGGAGGCACTCTCTTCGAAGCCTAATTCCATGTTAGTACCTCAATCTCCAGCCATGGTTCGATATAGGCCTAGCATGTTACTTACCCAGTCGTATCGAAGATGCACGTCTTCAACCTCTTCCATCTCACGGGCGGTGAACTTCACACCACTTCCACCAAACAGAGGAGCAAACCGAGACATTGCAGATTGGATTCCAGGTCCTGACCCGGCACTCAATAGGCCCCGGTTGGTGCTGAGGATGATTTCCCGCAATCTGGCAGGCTCTGCTAGTGGAACAGGGAAGGTTGGTGTTTGTAGAACTCAATGGGAGTCGGATTTCGTGGCTGAAAGCTGGGGTAGTATAGCGACGTCTCGGTTTCGTGGATTGACCGCTTTCTGGCGCCCCAAAAATCGATGAGGTGTAGGATGACAAGGGAGGGAGGGAGGGCCACGTAATACGCCAGTCTCTAGTCAGACAATTCATGGCTTCTTCCAAACAGCCAAACCGATTCTGTGTTAACATGTCTCAGGGAAACAAGGCTATTGAGGCTAATTAAGAGAGCGGGGACGCTGGATGTCAGTGTCCCGGACCAGTTGTTGAGCCCGCTGGTTAGAGTCAGATGTACCAAGGTGGCTGATACCAGAGACAGCGCCGATGAGAGGTCGGTTGGATTCAGGTTGGCATGATTCCAATTCTCCATGGCCAAGTGAAAGGGATCCATGTACTCGGCTTCGAGGCGAACGATATTCGGGAATGCTTCGACCAGAGCTGTCATGCCGCACTCTGGGTAGAACTGGCGAATGAGATGCAGTTCTTTGATATCCCGGGCGAAGATTGAGAATATCAGCTCCTCGAAAGGGGCCTCCAAGCCCTCGTCGTCACTGGATATCTGATCCGGGGGCACGATGGTGGTTTTTTCGAGGTTCCGAAGAAAGCGTCAGCACGGCGCCGACTCGGAGGGTGTGTTAGGCCTGCGACACGCGGCCAGCTCGGTGCGGGTGTAAGGCTAGCCGGGAAATGCGACTCGATGGTCCAGTGCCGCCATCCAATTCCAGAAGGCGAACTCATCGAAATCAAGCACTGGCTGTGGCGACATCAAGTCTTATAATTCATCAGTTTGCGGCGATGCTCCATACAGGATGAACGGGCTCTGTATATTGGGCATCAAGGCCAAGACGGCGACAGAGTGAAAGGGTTTGGAGACCAGGCAGAGCTTTGCAAACGTGGTTCGCGACTTGGCGTGGTTGCTGCGAGCATGGTTGGGTTGTCCAACTTCTGATTCCCATAGCTGCTTGGGGGCCATCAGGCGTCCTCTTGTCTGGAGATACCCAAAGATTTGCGCCGTGGGTTCGGCTGGGAGGCCCTCAAGCCGTCCACTAGGGGTTCCGGCTGTTGCCATCGGGCGTGATAGGACCGTTGTTTCTCCTGGCGTTGCTGCTGTCACGGTTGTTGTAAAAGGAACAATGGAACAGGCGGGCTCTCCGTTGGCCAGGTACCTTGGTTGAAACTCAGCGGTGTGGTGGTGTCCGAGGGCACGTGCAAGATGAGTTGGCGTACGCGGGAAGGTCTCTCTGTTTCTACTAGCCTGCTCCTTCCCTTCTTTCCGCATGCTATTTGCCTACCTACATCGGGCCAGACCTCTTCTCCACACGACTTTGTTCAGCCATCAATCTTCCATGCGGCTAAAGCTATGTTCTTTGCTGTATGTGCAAACATCCCTCTCGCTATGCCCTAACTGGCCAAATACGCTTTTACCACGTTCCACAGTCATTAGGCAGAACCAGAAACTTTACAGAAAGAGCGCACAAGTGCCTCCCGTCCACATTCCCGCTCTGCTGGTAGCTGCTGTAGTCAAACAACTGCCCTTGCTACCCATTCCTTCTTTCCCTTACGTCATGGCATCAGGGCACCAACCAAACCCCCTCCTCAGCAAACACCCCTCAAATCCTCACATTCAAAATGGAAGCCACCTATGAACAACTCCATACACCCGCAGCGCATACCAATGCAAAAGGACATCATGCTCCGTCCGATCCGGGGCAACAAATCCAGAATCCGCATCTTCCAGCCCCGGAAAGAAACCCACGTACTCCGGTCTTCTCCACTGGCTTTGCTTCACACCCCTGCATCGAGATGTTGAACTACAACGAGTCCTGTGCGCCCGCCGCCACAAACACAGGCTTGGTGTACGCTGCCGCCGGTTGCAGCAGGGATAAGATGTCGTCCGCCCTCTCCGGCGGCGAGACTGTCTTCTCCGCGGAATTCTAGTGGCGAAAGGGTGGGGCTGAAGTCGCCTGAAAAAGGGATGCTCAAGGGTGCCTTGGAAGGAAGTAAGCGTGTACTGAACGACGGCTGCTTCGTTTAGGGGGTTCGGTGGATCTGCAAAGACCACGTTCTGGCCGGTGAGGGCGACGTTGAAGATTGCCGCCGAGCATTGCTGGGCAGTACTGACTGCCATGCCTTAAAGAGCGAGGACGGTGGCAGCATGAGGGGGGTGTATTATCTTAAGTGTTTGAAGATAGGATAAGGGTTGCGGCGTTTCAACTTGCCCGCTTTGCATGCTTTGCATGCCTTGTGCCTGTTCTTTTTGGCTTTGGCTTGCTCTGACGTCTCCTACAATCCTATCTCCGATGAATGTTGGGAATAAACGTTCGTGCCTGTCAAGCCACCACCGCGCAGCCATGGCGAGCTGGGGGCATATATCCCGCAAATATTGCATTGCACTTGACAGAGCACTACTTGTCTTCTTGGAATTATCTGCTCCAAGTTACGTAACACCGATATAGCTGCATTAATACCGCGAGAGAGAGTAACACCGAGATAATTGCATTCCAGGACCAAGACTCTCCATTACGGGATGCGGGAGGCTGAGAAATACGCCTGGCCTTTGGTTAGTAGTGATGATTCATTTCAGGCACTTCGTGGGGTATCCAGATCTGGACGATGGGAGTGGGGGTAGGAGGGAGGGAAACTCAGATGATGTCCGGATAGTCAATAGTAGCCAGCAGGCACTAGGGGAAAGAACGATGTTTGTTCACGCCAAAGTTCTTACATTACAACCACTTTGAAGAGGCTCGAGACTACGTATATACGCCACGGAAAAAAAGGGAAAGGTCCAAAACTACCCACTTATCATCGGGAGACGAGAAAAGTACATAGAGCCGCCGTCATAACCACAGAGAACCGCAAAAATACTGGATGTGAATACTAGCTGGAACCATTCATAGCACAAAAAGCAATGCAAATCTATCGTCGGACACTCCATCCCGTAGCGCGCTGCTGGACCACTGACTGTGATCGATGGCCTTATCTCCTCTGTTTTTTTGCCAACCTCTTGACGCCATAACGCCTATAATGCTTGTCGTGCCACCCACTGGCGCGTCAAAACCCGACGGCGTCTCAAGACAGCAATTATCCGCCTCCATTCTGTGTGGCGGATTTCCTCCGATCCGGATCAGCCGCCTGATACAGCAGCTCGTACGGGATTTCTCCCGGCGCGGGGACTTTGGGGTATTTCGAGAGCTCTCCCGGGCCGTCCAGTTGCTCGGATTTGAGTTTCTTGAGAGCTTCTTTGCTCTTCTCGACCTCCTTGGGGTCTTTGCCGAACCTGACCACCTCTGCGAGCCTTTTGGACTCCTTCAAGAACGGCTTCTGGAACTCGAAGACGTCTAAGCCAACTGCGTACGTTTCATGTGCGTGCTTGACTGAGGATGAATGAATGAGCCATTCCGCTTCGTCTTGGGTGGCCTTTAGGGCGCCGATGAGGAATACTTCGAAAATTCTACTCAGGCTGTGGCCGTCAATGCCGCCGAGATCGCCCACCTTGGTACCAAAGACTCGATGAGGTGACTCCGTGTTGTATCGCGGCAATTCCGCACTCATGATTCCCAGCGCTCGCATGACGTCGTCGCCTACGGCGCCCATAGCGGCGCAGCCGTCGTATGCAATCACCTTGGCCAGAGGTAGTACCTCTTCAAAGCCGGGTGTCGGCTCCTGGAGCCTGACATATTCATCCGACCCGGGGGTCAGCACGAGACGAGTCTGGAGATACCACTCGGGGTTGAGCCGCTGCATAAACGGCGCGTTGTAAGGGTCCCAATAGAACTTGAACTCTTGCCGGCGGTAGAGCCATCTTAAGTGAGCGCCGATCGGACCGAGGCCAGCCAGCTTCGTGATGGCGCTGCCGTCGAGTATGGCTACCTTGGCCACCTCGCGAGACCACGTGTCGGAGGGTAGGCCGTACTTTGCGAGGCATTGCGTGTAGTTCTTGGCACCCTCGAAATTCCAAGCATTGTTGGCCATGTTTGCGAGGGGCTCTATTTTCCAGGGGTCAGGGCCGTCGGGAGTGCTGGTCACCGTGTAGCCGCCTTGCGAAACAAACTTTTTGAAATGCTTCTTCAAGAATTTAGCACCTTCTTCTTCTCTTTTGGCATCTGCTCTAGTTGGAATGGGTTCGATGACGGCTTCGGGCTTCTTTGCACTGTCCTTAGAATCGCTTCCACCATCCATGGAATCCTTTGCGGCGTCTATGGAAGCCTGTTCGGGGACCGATTCGGGGGGCGGTTCGGGGGCCTTTCTGGGACCGAGCTTGGAATCGAAGTACTCGGAAATATCTTGAAGGGAGGAGATAAGCAGCACTGTGAGTGGCTCCTTCCCCTTGGTGTCTACCTCAAGTGCCAGCTTCTCGAGAAGTTCGCATCCAGGTAGGAAGGGGTCCCTGTTCCACTCCTTCTCCGCAAAAGTGATGTTCTTGAGTTCGTAGTACGACCCGATCTCCCAGTGTTTGTTTTCCTCGGCAAGCTCAGCAGGGTCGCCATAACCATTTGTGCCCTGGGCGACTGGAATGTGGGCGAGACCAAGCAAATGCACGACGGTGCGTAAAAATTTGGCACGCTCTAGGGAAGCGCCGTGGTTCGCGATGAAGCCCGCGAGCTCGACGGCGCCCAGGCGATGCATCTCGCTCAGAAAGATGATAGCGAGCAGGTCGTCGTAGTCCTGCTCAATGTCGGTCACGACCACGATGCGCGGCCGGTCCGACGGCCCGCGCGCCTTGAGCACCGGAATGAGTTTTTCGTAAATGCGATACTCCTTGCTTCCCGGGACATAGCCGCCGGGGATCAACTTGCGCCAGGCATCCTCGTCAAAGACCGGCGACGGGAGCGCTGCGGCAACCCACTTCTCCTGCTCCGACGATGTTTTGGGCTCACTCATGCTGCCGCGTGCGAACTGGACCGGCCCGAATGACAGTTGCTAACGACGTCGCTGCCGATTGATGCGTGCGGTGGGAAGCTGGAAAGATGAATAGTTGATATCGCTCTCCTCGGCAGACGGAGCCTGATGGCCTTTTGGTGGGGTTGGCGCTGGGTGTGCGATGGTGTATCGCGGGGCAGCGAGCCTGCCTGGAGACAATCTCGATGAGTTTTGGAGAGCGGGGGCAGCGGGGATCGTGGAACGTGGCTGTGCCTGGCGTTAGGTATCAGTGTGGCGGCTCGAGTGGGAATAATTTCGCAGCTGGGCGTTGGGCTGTCGGATTGGCTGATTCGCTACCAGAATCTTATCTCGGCCGTCGCTGCGGGGCGGTAAAAAGATGGCGAGGTATTAAAGCCCCTCCCAGTCTCCAACCCTTAACTTTTAGGTTGCGAGGCTGTGTAGCAGCTGCCTGGGACCGTAATGTAGTCGCTCCAGAAGCTAAGCTGTGATTGGCTGGCGTTCAATGCTGATGCCCGAACTCTGTGTCCAGAACTCCAAAACGGTTGGAACGAGCCTGGGGGATAGGATGCTTTATACTGGAGTGCTGCAGGCATAATACGGATGCACTGAGGCAGACAGATCCGGCATCGCATCTTTTGTGGGCTCGGGTGGGTGAAGTCCCTTTGTGCATCCCGTGGAGTTCGCACTTGATACCTGATTGCTGCGGCAAGCACGACACATGTGACGTGACTCAAATTATCGATCAGATGCCAGGCGCAGCATCGCAACATCATGCCCTTTGACCGACACAATGTCACTCAATTCAACTCCGCGTTCTAGGTTTGACACTAGACTGATAGCAAAGATTGCGCCACAGCCCAAGGTGCCCCTAGCCACCAGCAAACATCATTCACCTTTGACTCTTTGTCGCCGCATCTCGTTTGCAGATGGCGGCATCCTCGGCCGAGGTAGAACATAATTTAAAACAAACCGCAGGCTGGGTGCGATTTCTCTGGTTTTGTTATGGGATGGTTTCTCGGGGCGTAGGTCCGTAAAACGCTCGTATTGCCAACCCTCGACAAGCGAAGGCGCGATATGGACTTGGATCAGTCCGTACCTAAATACTGGCACTCACTAGCGACAAAATAGACACTTCTTCAGTTCTTTGCTAGGTGCCGTGTTTTAGGGGGGGATTAAGCAACTTTGGCCGCGATAGAATTACTGACGAATTGGATCTTCGAAGCAATGACACGTAACCTGTTATGTTGCCATTAATAAAAGTCGGCCTGCCTGACGGACTGAGTTAAGGGATCGCATAGCTGCTTGGTACTAAAGACGGTTTTCGTGGGGACTGTATCTCACTATTTCTTAGCTAATGGACATGGAATTTCAACATCCCCCAAAGCCCGTCGCCGAGAATTACTAAAGGAAACAATTAAAATAGGTACAGGTAAAAAGCAAGAGTCACGCATGGCACGGACCACAAACAGTTCACATATATATATTTTTTACGCCGGAAATAATTCAACACTGAAACGCAATGCCCTGTCAGCATCTGAGGCCTCCTCGTTGAAGATTACGTAGGTTGCCGTAAGGCTCCGAGTCTGTCCCTGGGTTACTAATCACCTTGTTTCACCCCCAACCCCAAGCGCCCCCTAAATCGTGGCTTGCCAGCTCATTCCGTGGCTGTTACAGACCATTCCGAGGCGCCTAGGTATCGACGCACTCATGCTGAAGCAAAAGAAGAAACAGAGCGCATGCGGCTGCAAATATTAAGCGCCATCTCAGGGGGCGCCAGCTTTACAGCCGTCGGAGTCGCGGGTGTCCTCAAATATGAGCCGCATCCCGTATCTCCTTCTTCGAATCTTCTCGGAGCCCCTTCTCTCAGGTTTCACCTCTTCGCAGTCGTATTCTCACACTGCACTGTCTCCCGTTATTTTTCTTTGCTTTTCTCTTCCCTCAGTTCCTTCGGTCCAGCACCATCAAGATGGAGGCACAGAAACCAGCCCCCAAGTACACCTCCCCGAAGGGAATGTGGGCATCCAAGCTCATCCTCCGGTCCATCATGCTAATCTTCTCCATCACCCTCCTCGCACTAGCCGGATCGCTCATGGACCTAGGTCCCTTCTCGTACATCCCTTTCCTAATTGTCGCACCTGCGGGATTTCTCTCCCTCTCCTGGAATTTAGCCGAGGGCATCTGCATCGTGACGCGGGGAGGGCATCGGGGGATTCACCCGGGCGCAAATGTCGGTCTAGATCTCATCCTCTGGCTGGGCTTGACTGGCATGTGTGTTACTCTTGCGCTTCTAGGCGTGGGGGAATCTCTTGCCTCCGGCGACGAGTCATCCAGCAGCAGCTATTCCGACATCTTGGACGCTCGAGACCATCTAGACAGCAGCTTTTCGACGGAAAGCGACGTGGTCAACACTGTGAGTGGTATCGCGAGGAAGGGTCAAGCTCTGCTGGGAATTGGCGCCGTTCTGGAGTGAGTTTCAGGTTGAGCGGACTGTTGGGCATGATGAAGCTAACAACCTCGGATAGCATCTTGCACTTCATCACATTCGTCATCGCTTGCTACGAGACCAATGTGCGTAATCGCATGGGGAGGAGACAGACCGTCGTCATGGTTCAGAACACACCGGCAGCGATGCAACCCGCGTTCTATGGCCAGACAGGGCACACCCAGCCGGTCTACCCTCAAACCATGTTCTCTGGCCAACAGCAGCCCGTCGCCGGACTGCAGATGTACTATCCCCCGGCAGCATCCCCGGTCTTCAACCATTCTCCCCACATGCAGCCCGCTCAACAAGCTCTTTATCCAACGAAAGACATCGCAGCCTACCAAGGCCAGCCGTCGACTCCGTCGCCGCCACCACTCGTGTATTCCACCAGCAGTCCGATGTCTTCCGTATCAGAGCTCGTCTCGCAAAAAAGAAACTGAGGGCACCTACCATGCGTGTTGGATCGGCCCAGGTGTGACAAAGGTCTCTTTGCAGCAAGGATTACGGGACAGAGTATTGGGAATCGTCGATGCGGCTTTGTATTGAATAGAGGGACACTGTGCTAAAATTGATTTGCTTCTTTCCATTCTCGCGCCTCTTTATCATACTTTGAACAAGTTCCTCTCTGTCACCATAATGTCAGGACCTTGCTCTGCAGGGCTTCCCTTTGAAGACCTTTCTCCCGGGGCGATTCTTTCGTTGGCCTTGGTTCAGGATACCCCCTTGCGTTAGGTACGGCAAAGTCAGGGGGGAACTTCCTCTCTTCCTTGGCAGTTGCTACCGACCGGATGACCTCCTCGACCAGCTCACGTTGACGAAGCCTGAAATATCCAATGCGATCGTACCCACCGTCGGGGCTATCATCATTCGTCGCAATGAGGATTCCATGCACCTCCCCTTTAGGGTTCTGCCGCCAGAGATCTACTGCGCCGACCTCACTAGCTCCCTTTGTGGGGTAAGATATCAGAGCCAACGGCAAAATGTATCGTGCCCTCTTGGTTGGTACAGATGAAAGTTCTGGATCGTCATACACAATCTCCACCGATTCTGACTCGATGATCTTGTCGACGGGAAAGAGGTCACACAAGTGCGATATGTGGAGGCCGGGCCCTCGTGTTTCAGAGGGTAGTCCAGAAGTGGCGACCTCCTTGATGAGTGGAATCACATGGATGGGGCGCCATATCCGGTCTCTTGACTGGCTCGGTACTGGAGGTTGGACATGTCGTAGGCCCCGTCCCCCGTTCTGTTTCCGTATTTCCTCCCTTGGCGTCGATCCCAGTGATATTTCCGCGAGACCGTGAGAGAAGGGTGCGTTGGTACTGGTCCACGACCATGTGGGCGTCTCGAGCAATGAACTTTTGCCAGCCTTTGGCAAGACATTGCCCTCCCCGCTCCGAAACCAAAGCAGATTCAGAGGCAGCAGGCCCAGCCAAACCCCCTCAAAGCATTGGACGTGATCTCCATCGACGTTGTGAGCCTTCGTTATGAGGGACACGACGCCCTTCATGGCATCCAACTTTGAAGCCGTTGACGATTGTTCGAAGGACAGGTACGCTCCAACAAGACCGAACCAAGCCTCATTCAAGGCCAGCTTCTCTGCCCAGCAGTTGTTGTGCTCCTCTTCTTCTGGCTCACTCCTCCCATCGACACCCCGGCGTAATAGCCGATGGAATGATCCACAATGTCTTCTCCAAGCCCTGATCCCCTGTAGCCGCTCGAGTTGCTCCTGCACAGTGGGAGCGTGTGTAGGCTGTGGCGTTGGCACCACGAGTGTCTCGAACTTCCATACCCCTTTCTCAGCATCGACCACCTTCTTCCTAGTCCAGTATGTGTATGTCAGATTAAGAGGTGTCGAATCGGCGCCCAAGGAAGGGTCTCGGTGGTGCGGTCTGGGTTTCGATTGGCAGACGGCGGATTGAGGGAGATATGGTATGCCACGCGGATGAAGGCTGGAGGCGCGTAGGGTGTTGCACTCGAAGAAGACAGGCTCGTCCTCGCAAACAAATAGAAGCCGGCGCGAAAGCAGTCTCTCTTGGAACGACCATCGTTGGCGGTTGGGTGGATGACTGTCAACGCAGCGTTCGAACAACACATCAATCCCCGCAGAGCTCTCCCCCTTTGGAGTTATCGGGGCCCTCGCGACGAAAGCGGACTGTTTTCCCCGTGTCGACGAGGTGTTTAAAAGGAGAGGGCAGTCATCGAATCGACGGGCGCTTTTCGATAGCAAATCCGTGGGCTCTGCGGTCGAAACAGTGCAGGTGGCATGAGCGTAGACAAGCGCGAGTGTCGTATGCGACTCGTCCGGCAGGATGTCGCCTCGAGCGCTGCGCTCTGCGCAGAGGTCGTCGATCCACAGATAACGGAAGCCGAGCCGGCAAGCAATGCTGACTGCCCGCTGACATGCCCCGGGGAGCACCTCGGAGGGTACGGGGCATCGATGCTGGTGGCGCAGAGGTGAACAATGGTCGGCTGAGCTTTCAGTGGCGGGGTCTTCTGCGGTCTCACTGCCGTTCCTTCCCCAAGAGCGACCGAACACAATGTAGGCAGGTACGCAGTCGTACCTCTGGCTACCTGTCTCCACAAGCTTGACAGAAATCGTGCCAGCGGGCTTCTCGTCCTCGCCGACGCAGCATTGCGGCTGTACAATCTCGACCAGTCTCGATGGTATGAACGGTACAGGCGGTACCGTGCAACCCCCTGGTCCAGCAAAATCGTTCTGGCAGAGTTCGTGGCCACCGGAACAACTTTCGATCCACGTTTTCGCAGCGCTCCAATTTGAGGAATCGTCCATTGTCCATTCCGGCATGACTGTTTCGGATTCGTCGACTTCGATCACCAGCGGGTGCGCTTCTTCTGCCCCGCGCCCGTCGAGCCGCATCCTCAGTTGCGACAGCCCAGTCCTCCAGGATCTCTGTTGCCAAATGCACGCCCTCAAAGTTTCTTCCACATTCGACCCGCCGTCACGATGCAAAATTTGAAGTGGCCCCGTGCCTTTCTCGTCCCTCCTGGTGAGAATGTCACACCGTTCGGCAATGGAATCCTCGCTGATCGACAGCAACAATAAGCTGCATAAGTGGCAGTGCTTCGCACACTGCCGAAGCATCTTCAAGGAGTGATGCTGCCAACGCTCGCTCGATCGTGTTAGGCGGAAGGGCCAATCAGATCCAGTGAGGAGGCGGGAGCCAGTGACCATGGTCTTGCACACGCTGCAAAGCTTGCCCCGGGAGTCGAGTCGTTCTTGCTTGCGTTGATACCCAGGCATCGAGACAACGAAGCACTTGGCGGCCAGCCATCCCGGAGCTCCAAGCAGGACTGCAATCTCTCTGGTGAGCAACTTTACCGAAAGGACTGGTAAATCAATGCAGCCGAATCTGACGATCTCGAGCAGGAGTCGCCGCAGACGGTACTTAAGCGAAATGTACCCGCAGCAGTAACAAGCCAGCAAGATGGGGGGGATGAGGGCGGCGAGGAGGCTTAGTTCCTGGGTTTGAACAGTATGGACCACCAGCCACACTGAGAGACCCATCAGGGCGGTGCCAGAGAAGAGCAGCAGCTGAAACAAGCGCACTCCCTCGTTGGCGGCGACCGAGACGTACGCATGGCCCAAACCGGTGACTTCCGCGTCCGAGTCTGTTGGTTCGAGGTCTGCGAAGCATGCTGCCAGACAACCTGGCTCGGGCGCTTCGGGCCAGACATCGCTCCACTCCGCCCAGAGAGGCTCCGGATGCAAGGTACGGGTAGGGTTGTTGTCCATCGGGGATGTGCGCAGGTGAGGCTTTGAGCGCGGTTTGCTTCCGTCAAGTGACGTTATCATCGACTAGCAAGGGCCGAAGTCGTCTCCGCACAAAATCTGCCAGGTAGAGGTTCCTCCACAAATACAGACACCTTCAACATCATAGGTCAGCAGCGAACGGCCTGCAGCTGGCCAGCTGCCTCATTGTCGAAAAACCCCGCAGCCAGGCAGCCATGCGCAACCTGTTCAGTTGGGGAGTTTTAATTGGTGCAAGGGTGCCTTTCATTTATCAGAGGTGTATCTCAGCATTGGTGGCAGTTTAAATGCATCTGCAACATCACCATCAGCCCTCAACACCGGAAGCTCTCGCCGCCCTTCTCTGACCCGGTAACTTGGACGCCATGCGGTGGGTCTCATAGATTCGATGAACCATTAGGTACAAGCATTAAGAGTTCCGATATCCATCGACATTCAACTCTGGTCAGAATCTTTAACTTTGGGCACTGGCGACTTTGTGCCCTTTGCTATCTTTTTATTGAGACATGCAAGATATCCCCGGAACTTGGAAGTCGCCGAGTGATAATAACAAGATTGTTAAGGGCCTAAATATCAAGGCTCTAGGGCGACAAGCGGTGAGAAATCGCTTGCTTTGGAGGCACCGCAATGGCCCTTTGTCCTAGCATAGGTGCCAGTTGATGCATCGTCAACTCAGCTCTCCCGCAGTGGCCATTATCACGGGGATGGTGAGCTCAAACGCAAACCTAGTGCTGTGGAAACATCTCATGGTTCCACAACTGCCTCCAGCGCAGAAGAACGGGCTAGTGAGGTCGTACTAGCTGCCAATATTTCACGCCACTATTGAGGGAGCTGAAATGACGGACCGTGATCCAACCAATCCCCGGCCTGCCCTCCACCACAACCACGAGGAGCCCCAGCAACCAGATTGGTCTAGACCCTGCACTACCTGCACATGCCAGCCCGCCGCTTCAGCAAACTTCGTCGTTCGCGCATCATTTTGCTCCCAAGATCAGTCGACACCAAAAGGCAGCTTGTCAGCGGCTATATCCTGTTCTTTGAACATCACCTCATTCTTGAGCGGATTCTAGGATGAACGGACCTTCTATCTCGCGGAAGGCGGTTGGGCGGAAGCCAGTGGGCGCTGGTAATGCCGGCGCTGCGGTGATCCCCACCACTGCGGTGCCCATTCACACGTCAACTACTCCGGGATACCGTCTGCATTTTCAGACGCCGGCTCCGGTGCCAGCATCGGGACCGCCGCATCCGGTTCAGGCCAATGCGAGCCCACTCGCTCATCAACACCAACAATGGCAGTCTCTCGGCTCTCCAACGACATCTTACGCTCCAACCACCATGGCCACTCCTGCTCCTATCCTGACGCCAATGGCAACACCATCTCCTCATCAGAGTGTACCTCAGTACCACTCACAAGTCCCTCCGGCCTCCGTCGCCCCTCGGACCGTTGCAACCCCCACGGCTGTCTCGCGGCCGCCAACGATGGGCCCTGGCACGAGCCTCCCTGTGAGTACACGACCACCGCATGTGATGCAACCCGGATCGCCTCCTGTCGCGGCCTCCCAAGCCGGACACTTATACGCAGTGCCGTCACCAACTGCGACCCCGCCGCCTGGTCAACTCCGGAGAACAGCGACAACAGGAAGCATGCAAAGTGTCCCGTCCGAGTATGGCCGACGGACTAGCACCGTGAGTAGTGTGGCTCCCAATACACCCTCGACTCCGGGTACCGTACCTGCGGCAATACCGTATCTGTCCGGTACTACCCCAGCGGCTGGTAACGGAGGTACTGAGTCAGCGATTTGTGCTTCGTGTAAACAAGGTATGTCAACAACTCGGCGTCTATCAACTTCCTCGGAATTTGTACTTACACAAGCCAGCAATCGCTCCAAATGTCTCCATTTTCACTTGCCTCGTATGCACCACAGCCCAAATTACCACCGAAATATGTGTTTGGTGTTATACTACAGGCGCCGGCGCGAAATCTCATCCACATGATGCGTCTTTCTACGCTACAGATTCGGACCTCCGCATCCAAGGCCCTACTGGAAACATTCCTTCTAACATTTGGACGGTGCGCAAAAACGCCTCTGGTCGACTGTGGTATTCACATGTTCAAACCGGATTCAAAACCCACCTTCGGCCGATGACCGCTACCCTTGAAGACGAATCTGAGAGCATTGGTCTTCTCGGCTGGCAGGAGCTGAAGACACCGGATGGCAAACTGTACTACCGCCACTCCGTCACTGGTGCCACTTCCTGGACTAAGCCCGTCACATCTCTGCCATCTGGCTGGAGGATGGTCAAGACCCCTGATAATAAACCCTTCTACGTGCATGATGGCTTCCAGATCTCGACATGGGATCGACCTGGTGAGCAGCCAGCACCGAGGCTGCCACCCCGAACACAAACAGCCCCCGCTGCATCTTCCGGATCAGCTGGCACGGTTACCAGACCCGGAAACAGCGCGTTGCCAGGCAAGGGCTCGGTCTCTGCTGGAGATGTCAGGAGAGCAGCAAGCGTCGCGAACAACGTCGCCAAACTATCAGCGGCCTCGGACCTTTCGGCATCAGGAATTTACACGGCGACAGTCGCGGCGGCGAAGCTCACTGGACTGGGTGTGAAGATCGCAGGCAAGAAGATGGGCAGATTGGGGAAGGGTAATCGCCTGTCCATGGCGGCCAACTTCATTGGCACAGCGGCCCGTCTCGCAGGAGATGATGGCGGCGAAGACGGCTTCGATGGCGGTGGAGACATCGAAGAAGCAGAGGAGGAAGAACCCGCTGAGACACCGGATCCGGAGGCGGTCGATCCTGGTTATACGGACGCCAGCCAAACAGCAACTTTCCCCTCCAATCCTCCTGAGTCTGTACAAGTGGAAGTATACTACGGAGAGCAACCGATGGAAGAGCAGCAACTGTTTGGCTATCCCCAACCGACCGGATTCCCTCCCGAACCACTATTCGCCGAGGAATGCATGATCCCTCCACAGCCAACTGATTATGCCAATCAGCCTGTGTTGGTTTACGAAGCCACTTCAGTCGATCCCTACGCCCTACCCCCTCACGATGAGGCTTACGGCGTTCCTCAAGAACTGATAAGTTTTGCGGAGCAGCCAGGATACTTTCCCGAGCAGCAGCCCAGCTATCAGTATCCTCCAATGCTTCAAACGATGTCCCCGTTGCAACAAGGGGCCGTTCTGCCGCAGTCAGCTCTACAACTGGATCAGTATCAGTATGGAGCATCACTCCAGCCACCACCTGCTGAGCAGATCCAACAGGAGCCAACTGAACCAGCCACCAGCATCATCGCGACGATTGGGGACATTGCTATGAGCGTGGACAGCATACTAAACAATGAGGTCGCCGAGGGTTCTCAGGTGGCTGAGAATGCTCCAGTCAATCAGACTTCTCAGACCTCTCAGACAAACCCACCCACGGAGAATACGCAAATACAGCAGTACCCACAGCAGCCCGCCACCGCTACCATGACATACACAGGACCGACGGGAGGAACTAATACTTGGCAGCTTAGCCCCCAAGGGCCACAGCCACCGGCACTAAACCAACCTCAACCAGCACCTCCGCTCCAGACAGCCATACCGAACCCTCCCCTTGCTTACAATTGCCCCCAAGCGCCAGTCCCACCGCCAGTGTCGCCCGTGCAAGTTATTCAACCAGCTAGGCCACCACTCAACTCTCCGCTGCAAGCCGTTAGTCCACCTCCGCCTCCCGGGCCCCCTCCCGGACCGAGTCATCCGCCACAGTCCCCTGGGGAAATCTTGCCGCTGGGTGTTACTCCAGTACAACCTCAGGGAAACACACATGTCCCGAACCCGTCCTAGGTAGTGTAGCGCAGTTGCTATTTGTTGGGTCGTCAAAGGAGAGAGGCGGTGTCCTTAACGCACAGCCATGTATTTACCTTAGCCCGGCTATATTTGAAGGGCCTTGGTTCGTTGCTACATAGCAGCCATTTGTGTTCAATGTGAATTATCAGTACTGCCAACTACATTCCCTATCGCTCTCCAGTCCACATCTTCTTCCCTCCAAGTACCAACCATGCCAACAACTCAAACCAAACCCTCCCTAGCAACCAACATTCCCCCCGCTCCACCCGTTCACTTCCTCGCCAACACAACCCAAGCCTCAAACCTCACCCCCCCAAATCTCTCCCTCTCCCCCTCCAACACCCTATCCACCGCCCCCTCCCACCCCGCCTCCT
>Ga0247770_1001562_pt1 | contig 16899 bp, 18 predicted proteins | sample UWRJL136409B6_FD_179943 | JGI IMG/M metagenome (GOLD analysis project Ga0247770, IMG submission 179943) | Plant litter microbial communities from Arlington Agricultural Research Station in Wisconsin, United States - UWRJ-L136-409B-6 | ecosystem: Environmental > Terrestrial > Plant litter >... | reverse complement strand
CTGCCAGCAGCAGAAGGTGCATCCGCTCGACTTCGTCGCTCTCTCCATCGCTGCCCTGCGTTCCGGCAAGCCCGCGCCGAGGCTCCTGCCGGCCCCCTGAACGGTTACGCCGCGGTTTCAACCGCCCCGGCCGGGCTCCGGCTTGCGCGTTCGCGTCGGCGACGCCTACATACGAGGCGCCGTCTCCGCGCGGCTTCCTTCATCTCATCCCCTGAACGACTCATCCTCCCGATCACGATGCCACGGAATCCCGCTCTCCTGATCCTTCTCGCGCTGCTGCTGGCGCCGGGCGCGGCCTCGGCCCAGGCGATGGTCGTGCGCCGCGTGGGGCTGCGCGACGTGCCGGCGGCGGCGGCGCATCGCGGAACGGTGGAGGGGGCGCGGCGGTGGACCGACCGCAACGGGGAGAACCTCATCGTCCTGACGCGGACGGACCAGGCCACGACGCGCGGCGCGGACGGCGAACCGCTCCGGGCGCGGGAGATCCATGCCTACCACTACGTGCGGGAGGGCGCCGGATACCGGCTCCTCTGGCGGACGGCCGACTTCGTGCGCGACTGCCCGCTGGACCTGGCGCTGGAGTACGCGCCGGGATCGCTGCGGATCACGGACGTGGACGCGGACGGCGTCGCCGAGACCAGCTTCGTCTACCGCCTGGCCTGCCAGGGCGGCGTCGACCCGTCGGAGCTGAAGCTGATCATGCACGAGGGCGCCACCAAGTACGCCATCCGCGGCACCACCGACCTGCGCGACGTGGCCCCCGGATATCCCGCGCCGGAGATGCGGGTGGATGCGGCGCTGCGGCGCGTGCCCTTCCTGCGCGAGCTCGCGGAACAGCAGTGGCGCCAGTTCGTCCGGGAGCACCGGTGGCCCGATGACGGCGGCCCCTGATCCCTTCCCGCTCCGCCCGCCCTTCATCGCGGATCCCGGAACCTTGCCCAGCTCTCCCGGCTCCATCGTCTACCGCGTCTCCCCGCCCGTCACGGACGGGGAGCTGAACGCGCTGTTCGCGGCGGCGTGGGAGGGGCACGAGACGAGGAGCTTCGCGCCGGTGCTGGAGCGGAGCCTGGCGTACGTGTGCGCGTACGCGGGGGAGCGGCTGGCGGGGTTCGTCAACCTGGCGTGGGACGGGGGATGCCACGCGTTCGTGCTGGATACGACGGTGCACCCGGACTTCCGGGGGCGAGGGATCGGGGTGGCGCTGGTGGAGCGGGCGGCGGATGTGGCGCGGGAGCGCGGGGTGGAGTGGCTGCACGTCGATTACGAGCCGCACCTGGAGGCGTTCTACCGCCGATGCGGCTTCCGGCACACGGCGGCGGGGGTGCGCAGGCTCGACTCGCCGGGCTGAGCACGGCGCGTCATAGTGGGGTCGAAGCCGCGGCGGGAGATGCGGAAAACCTCCACGGTGCGAACCGCCGCACGTGCGATGCGGGGCTTCGCGCGGATGGCAGTCTGGCGACTACGACGGAGAGGACGATGTCGGCCTTCGAGGATGCGTCGATGGATGGGCAGTTTCCCCCGGTGCCGGCGTGGCGGCCGTCGATCGTCCAGCCGATCGAGCGGATCGTGGACCGCATCCGGTACTACACGAACGGGGCGAGGGACTTCGCCGTGCTGGAGCACGGCACGGTGGTGATCCTGGAGGACGGGATGTCGGACGAGGAGGCGGAGCGGTTCGCGAAGGAGGTCCTGCACGCCATCTTCAATTACCATCCGGACATGAATCCCCTCCCGATGGACGATGGCAACGTGCTCGTCCAGTACAACCACCCCGCGGCCAACGTCGTCCTGCAGGAGGTCGTGGAGGCGCACTGGGCGGAGATCGACGCGCGGCACCAGGATGCGCTGGCCACGCACGAGGTGCTCATCACGCCGATGGGCCCCAACAAGTTCGACGACTTCGGGAAGAAGGCGCTCTTCGGCCGCTGCTTCATGTTCATGGACGCGCAGGAGCCCGAGGTCGTCCGCATCGAGCGCAGGGCCGCCTGACGGAGGGCCGCGGCGTCGGCTGATTCGACCGATGCATCTGCCTTGCGACCATCCACCGGGGCGCCGCGCCACTGCTCGATCGAGCGGGTGAACACGTGTCGACGGGGGGCGGGAAACGAAAGTTCGTTGGAACGAGGATTGCGGACCCCGCCGAGCCGTCGCCCCGGGCCGGCGCCGCTCTCCAGCGGACCCGCCGGGGCTGGTTTTCAACCGGACGGGAGAGCACATCATGAACGGTGTCAGGCTGGCCATCGTCTACTACAGCACCTACGGCACGAACCACCAGATGGCCGAGACGGCCGCGGAGGCGGCGCGCGAGGCCGGCGCGGAGGTGCGCGTGCTGAAGGTGCGCGAGACGGCGCCCGAGGGAGTGGTGAACGGGCAGGATGCGTGGAAGGCGCAGGCCGAGCGCTCCGCGCACGTCCCCGAGGCCACGCTCGACGACCTGGAGTGGGCCAACGCCTACCTGTTCAGCGCGCCCACGCGCTACGGGGTGATGGCCAGCCAGATGCGCGCGTTCATCGACCAGACGGGGCCGCTGTGGGCCAAGGGAGCGCTGGCCAACAAGGCGGCGAGCGCCATGACCAGCGCGCAGAACCCGCACGGCGGCCAGGAGACCACGCTGCACTCCATGAACGCCACCTTCATGCACTGGGGCTGCATCCTGGTGCCGCCGGGCTACACCGACCCGGTGATCTTCAGCAGCGGCGGCAACCCGTACGGCACCACCGCCACCGCCGCCGGCGAGCCGCTCAAGGAGGAGACCAGGGCCTCCATCCGCCACCAGGCCCGCCGCCTCGTCGAGTACGCCGGCAAGATCGCCGCGAGCTGATCGGGGGCGATGGACGGAAAACGGCGGCCGCGGGAGATCGAGATCCCGCGGCTGCCGTTTTTCTTCCGTGTGATCGGCTGATCCGCAGCCCAGGCGGCCCCGCTCCACGTTGCCGCCGATCCGGAGTCCGCGAAGGCGGACTTCGCGCTTTCGTTGCCGCGGTTTCAACCGCCCGTCACCGCCGCCCGGTCACAGCCGCGCGGCCAGCTCCAGCGCTTCGATCAGGCCGCCTTGGTCCACGTGGCCGACGCGGTGGCGGGCGACTTCGAGGATCTCGGGCTCGGAGTTGGCCATGGCCACGGGGACGCCGACGGCGCGCATCACCTGCAGGTCGTTGGCGCCGTCTCCCACCATCATCACGCGCTCCAGCGGAATGCCCATCTCCTCCGCCACCGCGCGCACGCCGACCGCCTTGTCCAGCCCCGGCGCCGTCACGCTGATGAACGCCGTGTCCGGCATCACCGGCGAGGTGGAGGGGGCCATCGACAGCCCATCGTGCGGCCAGGAGAGCACTTCGTCGAGATCATCGGCGGAGAGCAGCCACTGCGCGCGGACGATGTCGCCCCGGATCGACAGGAGGTCGCGGGGGCGGAACGGGACGCCGAGGAGGCCGGCGTGGCGCTCGGCGCGCTCGCCGGTGCTTTCCACGGCGTAGTCGGTGTCGGTGTAGAGCTCCAGGATGCGGCCCATCTCCCGCGCGCGGCGCACCAGCAGCTCGATCGCGGGGCGGGGGATGACGCCGGAGCGCGTGCGGCCCGACGGCAGGTGCACCACGCTGGCGCCGTTCTGGAAGACGTGCCATCCATCCGGATCCAGCCGCTCCGCCAACTCCCGCGTCTGCCCGAACGCCGGGCGCCCCGAGCAGATGGCCAGCCGCGCGCCGCCCTCCCTGGCCCGCTCCACCGCGTCCCACACCTCCGGCGCCACCTCTCCCGAGGCGCCGACCAGCGTCCCGTCCACGTCCACGCAAATCAGCTCGATCATCACTCTTCGCGGTTGCTTCGCCCAAAACGCATCGCCGGCTCCGCACGGACTTCGTGCGATGCCGGCGATCCATCCATCGTCCCACCCTGTTACCCCGCCGCCGCCGAAACGACTACGATCGCGTCATGATCCGCTCGAACCGCGCTCGTTGCAGGGCGGGCTTTCTCGCCGCTGCCGCGCCCGGGCCTCGCTGCTTCGTCGGCTGGATTCTCAGGGCCCTGCCGTCACCTGGGTAGGGGCAGGATCCGCTCGGCCGGGCCTCAGAATGACAGGCTGGACGGCCGAGGTTGATCCAGATCCGGCGTCAGAGCTCGCGCTTGCCGTCCCGGAAGACGCGCATTCCCTCGTCGCCGCCGTGGACCAGGAGGCGGGCGCCGGGGGCCCCGTACTGGCGGACCAGGTCCAGCATCATGGGCGCCTCGCCGTCCCACGGGTAGCCGTAGATGACGTCGAAGTCGTCCAGCGGGTGGTTCAGCTCCACGTAGCCGGAGAGCCCCTCGCCGATGGTGCCGTGCCGGCCGTCGCCGCCGGGCGGGGTGTAGCGGTAGCCGGAGGGGATGAAGCTGCCGGCGGCGAAGCGCGCGCCCGATCCGTGGCGCGCGGCCAGCTCGCGCGCGTCGCGCACCAGCTCCGCGTCCAGCTCGATGCCGTACGCCTCGTACCCCAGCATGTCGGCCATGATGGTGATGACGCCCGTGGCCGAGCCCCACTCCAGGAAGCGCAGCCCCGGCGCGCGGAGCGCCACCAGCGTCCGCAGCACGCGCTCGTAGTCGGCGGCCACGAACGGGTGCCAGTGCTCCAGCCGAACCTCGCGGTCGAAGCGCTCCCACATGTCCCACCCCTCCTCCAGCAGCGCGTCCAGCCGCGCCCGGGTGGCGTCGTCCACGCCCGCCGCCGGGTCGCCGGCGTCCCTGCGCGGCTCCGTCGACACGGGATAGCTCCCCATCGTCCCTCCCCCACGGTCGGTTGCTGAAGCCGCCGGGACGATTGCGTCCGCGGCCGGCGCCGGCTCCATCGGCTCAGTCGCCAGCGGAGTCTCCGTCGTCGTCCTCGTCGTCCCCGTCTTCGTTCTCGTCGTCGTCGTCCGCGCCCTCGGGAAGGCCGGCGAGGGCCGCCTCTTCCTTGCGCTGGCGCTTCTTCTCTTCCTTTTCCTCGCGCTTCTTCTGCTTGTTGATTTCCTTGCTTCGCTTCTCGGCGCCGTAGTTCGGGCGTCTCGCCATGGTGTCCTCCCCTCGGTGAATGGCCTCGGGCCGGCCGCGCCCGGAACGGCTCCGTGCAACGCCCGCGCCGCGCCCACGCGAGTGCGCCATCGATGCGGCGCGCGCGGGGAAATGCGAAGGGACCCGGACGGCGCGGTCCAGGTCCCCGGGCATGGGCGTTGTTTCCGCGCGTAGCCTACGCCGCCGCCCCCGCCCGTGTCAACCCGGGGGAACGGAAGGGGACAGGGAACAGGTTACAGGGGACAGCTAGCAGGATCGGGGTGATTCAAAGCAGGATGCCCATCAATCGGGACCGCTGGATGATGCGGCGGAGGCCGGCCGCCCCAGCGGCACCGCGTCGGGGTGATCCGCATCCGCTGATCCGCCGCCGTTGATCCGTTGCCGTTGGCGTTGCCGTCAAGCAGTCATTCCAGGGCCGGCAGCGATGAGCCCGCCCGTGCGATACCGCCGGCAGGCCCGTGGAATCTACTGTTCGAGCAGTGAAGCCCGGGCGCGGCAGCGGCGACACCGCCGCAGCCGCAACCGCCTCGGCGCGAGCGGACTGGTGCCATCGGCGAGAGAGCCCGGCCGGCTCCGTGTCGCGCAGCCGGTTCCGCGGGGCGCGGGTGTGGCGGCTGCGGTTGTGTCGTCGCTGCCGCGCCCGGGCCTCTCGGTGGACGGCCAGTAGTCCGCCACCGTGGATCTGATGGACCGCAATTGCCTATCCTCCGACAGAATACCGGAACCTAGGCTTGGCGATCCATCAAAATCACAGAGGTCGACGACTAGATTCCACGAGCCTGCGGGCGGTTGCGCGAGGCAGGTTGGGCGCGGCCGGCCCTGGAATGACTGCTTGAAAAGCGGCGGACAAAAAGCGTGAAGCGCCGGGGTGTTCCCCTCTCCCGTTATCGAGAGAGGGGAATGCGTGATGTGTCCGCGAGGCAGTTTTCGCGGACCATCGCGCGAGGGGCGAGGGCTGCAGCGGGCGCGCACCGGAGCGTTTCGGCGTCAGCCAGGCGCGGAGGGGAGGGCGAGGGTGAAGGTGGAGCCGCGGCCGGGCTCGCTGCGGACGCGCAGGTCTCCGCCCATCCCGCGCGCCAGGTCGCGGCTGATGGCCAGCCCCAGGCCGGTCCCCTCGGAGGGGCGCGTGGGGCTCATGTCCACCTGCACGAAGGGCTCGAAGACCGACGCCTGCTTGTCCGCCGGGATCCCGATCCCCGTGTCCGTCACCCGCAGGAAGACGAAGCCGGGCTCGTCGGCGCGGGTGGAGGGGGCCATGGAGACGCGGCCGCCGGGCGGGGTGAACTTGATGGCGTTGCTCAGCAGGTTGATCAGGATCTGCTGCACCTTCTCGCGGTCGGCGCGCACCCGCAGCGGGCCGGTGGCGTCCACCTCGAACACCAGTTCCCTGGCGGCCAGCTGCGGCTCCACCATGGGCGTCACCTCGGCCAGCAGGTCGCGGACGGGGATGTCCTCCAGGAGGTAGTCCACGCGGCCCGACTCGATGCGCGCCAGGTTCAGCACGTCGTTCACCAGCCGCAGCAGGTGCTGCTGGCTCCGCTCGATGCGCTCCAGCGCCACCAGCTGCGGCTCGTTGACCGGGCCGTGGATCCCCATCTCCAGCAGCTGCACGTACCCGCCGATGGCGTTGAGCGGGGTGCGCAGCTCGTGGCTCATCACCGCCAGGAAGCTGCTCTTGGCGCGGTTGGCCTCCGCCGCGGCGGCTCGCTGCCGCTCCATCTCCTCGGTGCGCACCAGCAGCTCGTCGTTGATGGCCTGCAGCTCCTCGGCCTGCACCTCCATCTCCGCCGCCTGCTCCTCCATCTCGGCCGCCTGCTCCTGGAGCTGCTGGTGGTGCAGCTCCAGCTCCATCGCCTGCTCCTCCAGCAGGTCGTTGGCGACCCGCAGCCGCTCGGAGTGCTCCTCGGCCACGGCGCGCGCCTCCTCGGCCTCGCGGCGGGCGCGCAGGAGCTCGTCCTCGAACTTGCGGCGCTCGCGGACGTGCATGAAGACGCAGTCGACGACCCACGCGCCGCCGCGCTCGCGCCGCGCGGCGTTGGTCAGCACGCCCACGTCGCTCCCGTCGCGGGCGCGCAGGAGGAGGAAGATCTCCTCGGCGCGGCCGTGCAGGCGGATGAGGGGGAAGAAGTGCGTCTGGTAGAAGATGCGCGAGCCCACCCCCATAAGGCTCTCAATGCGCCGCCCCTCCAGCTCGCCGCGCGCGTAGCCCAGCATCTCCGCCAGCGTGGCGTTGGCGGCGGTGATGGTGCCGTCGTCGGCGAACGAGACGAAGCCGCAGGGCGCCTGGTCCAGCAGGACGCCGACGCCCACGGCTTCGGCCGCGCCGGTTTCGCTCACGCGGCGAGCGCCGGCCGCAGGTACTCCCGCATCAGCCGGATGGTCTCGTCCGGGTGGCTCATGTGCGGGCAGTGGCCGGTGGCGTCCATCACCCGCAGCGTGCTCCCCGGCAGCTCGCGGTGCAGGTAGGCGCCCACCTCCAGCGGCGCCACCATGTCGTCCGAGCACTGCAGGATCAGCGAGGGCGTGCGCACGGCGGGGAGGTCGGCGCGGTTGTCGGAGAGGAAGGTGGCCTGGGCGAAGCGCCGCGCCACGACGGGGTCGGTGGAGCAGAAGCTCGCGGACAGCTCCTCGCCCAGCTCCGGCCGGTCGGGGTTCTTCATGATGGCGGTCCCCAGGAAGTTGGCCCACCCGATGAAGTTGTGGTCCATCATCTCCAGCAGCCCGTCGATGTCGGCGCGCTCGAAGCCGCCCACGTACGGCGGATCGTTGATGTAGCGCGGCGACGGCCCGATCAGCACCAGCCGCTCGAAGCGCTCGGGCTCCTGGTTGGCCGCCAGCACCGCCACCATGCTGCTCACCGAGTGCGCCACCAGCACCACGTCGCGCAGGTCCAGCGCGTGGACCACGTCCAGCACGTCCTGGGCGTAGCCCTCCAGCGTGGAGTAGCGATCCGCGTCGTAGGCCGCGAGGTCGCTCCGCCCGGAGCCGACGTAGTCGAAGAGCACGACCTTGTAGTCGTCCTCGAAGGCCGGCGCCACCAGCCGCCACATGTTCTGGTCGCACCCGAACCCGTGCGCGAACAGCATGGGCTGCGTGCCGCGGCCCGTCACGCTGACGTGGTTGCGCGCGAGTACGTCCTGGGTCATGTCCGCTTTCTGTCCAAAGTTGTAGATCCGGCAAGCCGATACCGACATGCAAGCATCATGCGCCGTCCAGCTTTCGACGGCGTGCCGATGCGGATCCGGGTGCCCGGAGCCGCTCGCCCGGCTGTCGGGGGAGAAGGATCGGGGGTGGGTCCGATCAAGACCCGGTCCCACCGGCATGTGTTTGGATCCGGGGGCTCTTGACTCGGGGATCGTTGAGAATGAGTTTCATCTACTCTGAAATCCATGATCTTCCCAGCCACGGGCGTTCTCGGCGATGAAGCGGTTCCGCACCCTGATCTTCTGGACCCACCTGGTCACGGCGCTGTTCGTGGGCGTGGTGGTGCTGGTGATGTCGGTCACCGGCGTCCTGCTCACCTACCAGCGGCAGATCACCGCCTGGGCCGACACGCGCGGGCTGGACGCCGGCCCGCCCTCGCCCGGCGCCAGGCGGATGGGCGCCGAGGCGCTGATGGCGGCCGTGACGCGCTCGCAGGAGGGGAAGCCGACGTCGCTGAAGTGGTACGCGGACCCGGAGCGGCCGGCCGAGGTGGCGTTCGGGCGCGAGAAGACGCTGTTCGTGAGCGCCTACACGGGGGCGGTGCTGAGCGAGGGATCGGCCGGGGTGCGCGGCTTCTTCCGCACCGTCGTGGCGTGGCACCGCTGGCTGGGCGGCACGGAGGGCGCGGCGCGGGACCGCGGGAAGATGATCACCGGCGCGTGCAACCTGGGCTTTCTCTTCCTGGTGGTCAGCGGCTTCTACCTCTGGTTCCCGCGCAACTGGACGCGGGCGGTGGTGCGCCACGTGATCTGGTTCCGGCGCGGCCTGAGCCCCAAGGCGCGCGACTTCAACTGGCACAACGCCATCGGCTTCTGGTCGTCCGTCCCGCTCTTCGTGGTGGTGCTCTCGGGGGTGGTGATCTCGTACCCGTGGGCCAGCAACCTGGTCTACCGCGTCGTCGGCGAGTCGCCGCCGCCGCCCGCCGGTGGTCCGGGCGGGGGACCGCAGGCGGCCGCCGGCGCCGGCGCGCGGGGCGGGGAAGCGCGCGGCGGCGAAGGCCGCGGCGGTGAGCGTCCCGGTGGAGCGGAGGGCGGTGCGGTCGCGCGCGGCGGATCGGAGCGCGGTGCATCCGAGCGTGGGGGATCCGAGCGTGGTGGATCGGAGCCTGGCGGGCGGGGCGAGGAGAGCGCGCCGGTGTCGCTGGCGGGGATCGATCCGCTGGCGGCGCGGGCGGAGCGGCAGGTGGACGGGTGGCGCAGCATCACCCTGACGCTGCCGACCAGGGCGGACGCGCCGATCTCGTTCAACATCGACCGCGGCGACGGCGGCCAGCCGCAGAAGCGCGCCACGCTGGCGCTGGTGCGCGGCACCGGCGAGATCGACAAGTGGGAGCCGTTCGCGAAGACGACCAAGGGCCGCCAGCTGCGCAGCATCCTCCGCTTCGCCCACACCGGCGAGGTGCTGGGGCTCATCGGCCAGACCATCGCCGGCCTGGTCACGCTCGGCGCCGTCGTCCTGGTGTGGACCGGCTTCGCGCTCTCCCTCCGCCGCTTCGCTGCCTGGCGCAAGCGCCGCGGCGGCGGTCCGACGACCGCGCGGAAGCCCGCCGAGCGCGAGGAAGCCGTAGCGGTGTGATTTCGGGCACTTGGCCCTTTTCGCAGCTGTAGGCTATGCTAGTTTAGATTAGGGGTTGGCTATGCGTTGGCTTTAGTGTGGGCGGATGAATCGTCGGTTTCTCTGATAGGGAGATCCGAGGCATCCGCTCAGATTTTTCTCAGACCAGAGACATGGGGCCATGAGTCAGGACTTGAAGGATTCACTTCCCGATTACCTGATGGAAATTGACTTATCCTTGGCTGAAGATGGCGTTCCTTTGCACCGGCGTCCACTGGATGCGGCGTCGATCTTTGTGCTTGAGTACATCATCGATATACGAGGAGGTACAAAGAATGATTTTCTCGCACAACCGTGGTTTGCGAGTCTCTTCAAATTCGTTCAAGAGTGGTATGCTGATAAGTACGGAGCGGCACTCAAGTCGAGCGACCCTGCGGATGTTGGACTCACCGTGATTTTTGGTACTCCATTCAAAGTAAAAATTCCACTCACGCTTACTGAACGTGGTGAAACTCCAGGCACAGTGTGGTTGTGCTTTCCCAACGAGGTGCTGCCTGGCGAGCAGGTGGTGGGCTGGGTACAAGATCCACCCAATCTTTCACGATTGTCGACTGAGGATATGTCTACACTCGTCGATGAGATCGCGTGGGTAGTAGCTGCTGCTCGAACATTACACATACAACTCATGACCGCTGAACTCGCACAAGAATCTACAAAGCAGCTTGCGGCAGCGATTCGAGCACACGTTACTAGGGCGATTGATGATATTTGTAGTTTGGAGGGTGCTCGTATGTCTTTGGCAATGTGGGATCTCTTCTTCGCTGTGGAGAAAGCTCTGAAGGTGTACTTGATTCAGAAAACCGGTACGCCTCTGAGATCTCATGACCTTGAGAAGTTAGTTCGGCGCGCTGAGTCGAGCGGCCTTTCCCCTGTCGATCGTTGTCACCTCCATGCTATGCCTTCTGAGGAAGAGGCAATGCAACATCGGTACGGGGAGATTGAAGCTCCGACCGTTGAGGAGGCAGCGAAAACCTATAAGAGTGCTCTCGCTATTCTGGTCCATTGCGCAGATGGACTTGAGCGTACATTCGGCATGCGGAATGCGCGTTTACTAATCTCACAGGCGCCTTGGACTAAAGGCAGACGTCCTGATGAGGAGTAATGAATCGCCCCGCTGGCTAGGCGGGAGATAGATGAGGAACGAGCCGATTCACGCCACCGTGACCGCCGTAAGCCGCAGTCCGCGCCACAAGTTTAGCAAAGCGAACGAGCTGTTCGTGCGGCTGGTGGCGGGGCTGGGGGTGGAGGGGGACGCGCACATGGGGGAGAAGGTGAAGCACCGCTCCCGGGCGCGGTGGAACCCGGGGCTCCCCAACCTGCGCCAGGTGCACCTGATCCACGCGGAGCTGCACGATGAGCTGCGCGCCGCCGGCTTCGACGTGGCGGCGGGGGAGATGGGCGAGAACGTCACCACGCGGGGCATCGACCTGCTGGCGCTTCCCACGGGGACGCGGCTGCGGCTGGGCGACGAGGCGGTGGTGGAGATCACCGGCCTCCGCAACCCGTGCGTGCAGATCGACCGCTTCCAGCCCGGGCTGATGCAGGCCGTCCTCGACCACGATGAGCACGGCAATCTGGTCCGCAAGGCGGGCGTGATGTCCATCGTCGTCGCCGGCGGCGAGGTGGGGCCGGGCGACGCGATCACGGTGGAGCTGCCGCCGGAGCCGCACCTGCCGCTGAAGCCGGTGTGACCGGGTCCGCTCGAGCCGCGGTTGTTGGCGGCCGGGGCGATCTCGCCGCTGCCGCGCCCGGGCTTCACTGCTGCGTCAGCTGGATTCTCACGGCCCTGCCATCACTCCTGAAAGCTGAGGCACCGTGCGGCCGGGCCTCAGAATGACAGCGTAAGGCCATGGATCATCCAGACCTGGTATGAGCCCCGATCCGCATCTCCCGCCCATGAGCGACCGATCGCCCGCAGTTGATCGGCCCGGTCCCGTCGTGTGCCTGGAAGGGCCGAGCGCGGTGGGGAAGACGACGCTGCTCGGCGCGTAACCGCGTTAGAGTGTCATCAGAAGGGGTTAGACGCCGCCGCGTCGATCTCGGCCTTGCACTGGTCAAAATTCGAAAACTCGTACGTAAGTGCTACATATCCTCGGCGCACGTTGAGCGCCCTCGCCCGCAGGCTGATCGCCTGAAGGTTGGCAGGGAGCGACGCGCCTTCTTTGGGGAGCCAGTACGTCGCGAGAGTGCGATCTTCTCTTTCGAGCCCCATCATCCAGTGGCGAGGCGCGTCCCAAAGACTGCCGTCGCGCACGTAGTCGTACGTTTGCGCGCGTCCGTACTTGGATGCGACAGCCTCGCGAATCCGCTGGAACTCTTCTATGAGCTGTTCGCCAAAGTCATTCACGTCCAGCGTCACTCCGCCCGCGCGAACTGAGCAGAGACCCGACCTCGGCCCCGCAACCAGCGTGTACAGGTCGAACCGGTTGTGCGGCTCAGGAGCCGTTTGCATGTGGTAAACTCCCGGCGTGCCTGACGGCTCGGCGCCGAGACGGCGCAGATCGGAAACACTCATCCCCATCCTCAAGCCAAACGGGGTAGCATCCGTTCGGACGAGACCACTCCCGCCGGGAGCGGGAGAAGACGGTCTGCTGGACTCGGCTGTAGTGTTTTGTGCAGTAAGGACATTCCCGGGCACCAAAGAAGCCACGAGCAAAAGAATTCTTGCTGCGTTGCGCATCCTGCCAACTCCTGATTGGGTATGTAGGTGGGTAGGGATTTTTCTAGGATTCTCGCGCGACATGCCGCATCCCGGTCGCTGCCGATCTCTTGACCAACCCAATGCTGCTTGCTCGAGGTGCCCGGACCGCTCCGAGCTGGAGGAGGGCAAGCCTTGATATTCGGGAGGGCTTTGTCGTCGTGCGAAAGGATTGAAAGATACGAATCGGGCACTTTATGTTCCTGGCGCGGGAAAGGCAAGATCCCACCTTTCGTTCCCGCGAGCAGTTTATGGATGCTGGAGGAAGGTCGATGTTGAGACACGATCAGCAGGGCCCCGTCGTGTGCCTGGAGGGGCCGAGCGCGGTGGGGAAGACGACGCTGCTCGACGCGCTGGCGCGGGAGTGCGGAGCGATGGCGGTGCCGGAGCTGAGCGCGGGGCCGCCTCCGCCGCCGGGCGCGTCGGCGGCGTGGTTCGTGGAGCGGCACGCGGAGCTGTCGCGGCGCGCGCGGGACGCGGCGGCGGGCGCGCCCTTCGCCGTGCTGGACGGCGACCCGTTCAAGGGCTTCTGGTACGGGTGGATCTACGCCGACGAGGGATGGGAGGACGCGGACGCCCTCGCGGCGCTCCACCGCCGGGCGATCGAGGCCGGCGCGCTGGCCTTCCCCGACCTCTACGTGGTCCTCACCGCCACCGGGGCGCAGCTCCGAGAGCGCCGCGCCAGCGACGCCACGCGCGGGCGGCGGAGCTTCGAGAAGCACCTGCGCATGCTGGGCCCGCAGCGCGCGTACTTCGCCGCGCTGCGGGAGGCGGCGCCGTCGCGCGTCGCCATCCTCGACACGGGCGATCGATCGAGCCTCGTCCCCCGCGTGCTCGAGGCGATCCGCCATCTCCCTCCCGCCCCGCCGGACTCCCTCGCCCTCCTCGACCACGTCACCGGCTGGCTCCGCGCGCATCCGAACGCGGGCGATTTCGCCATGGACGATCGGTAGATCGGGATCGTCCCCGGAAGCGGCGTCATCGGCCGAACGCGCGCGGCAACGGGCCGGCGGGCGCGCGGCGTGACCGTCGGCGATCCCGATCCGTATCGTCATCTCGTCGGGTGGCATGCATTTAGCCCTTCGCGGGCCCTTCTGCCGAAACCGCGAAGGGGTGCCGATGCACGGGTTGCGATGCTGGATGGTCGGGGGGATGATGGCGTGGGTCGCCGCGAGCGGGTGCGCGCCCGCCGACGCGTCGGATGATGGCGAGCGGGCGCCGGCGGGGCGTCGGGTGGAGGTGGAGGCGCGGCCCGCCGCTCCGGTTCCGCCCCCGCCGCCACCCGCCCCGGTGACGGCGGCGGACTCCACGCGCGTGCTGGGGGCGATCGCGGCGCGGGCGGATTCGGTGCGCGCGGCGTTCGCGCGGGCGAAGGCGCTGGGGGCGCGGGAGGTGGCGGAGCTTCGGCAGGACGTGAACGCGGAGCAGCTCGTCTCGGCGCGGGAGCTGGGGGTGCGGGCGGGGAACCGGGCGGAGGAGCTGAAGCGGCAGGGCACGCTGGTGGAGCTGGCCGACAGCACGGAGCTCTGGGTGCTGCGCGACATGGACCACTCGGTGCCCATCGTGACGCCAGACGCGCGGGCCATGCTGATGGAGCTGGGCCGGCGCTTCCACGCGCGGCTCGACTCCCTGGGGCTGCCGCGCTACCGGATGAAGGTGACCTCCGCCCTCCGCACCGACGAGACGCAGGCGCAGCTGCGCAGGATCAACCCGTACGCCACGCACACCGTGAGCACGCACGAGTTCGGCACCACCATGGACGTGTCGCACGAGCGCTTCGCCATCCCGGCGGAGGCGGCGCGGACGGGGTTGCCGGAGCTGGAGGAGGAGATGCTGGACTCGGTGGGGAAGGAGCACGCCAAGGTGCTGCAGGCCGAGCTGGGCCGCGCCATCGCCCAGATGCGCGACGAGGGCGCGCTGCACGTGATGATGGAGAACCTGCAGCCCGTCTACCACATGACGGTGCGGCGCCGGTTCCCGGCGGCTCCGGCGCGGTAGCCTCGATGGGCCGACCCGCGGGTGACGTGAGCGGGGCCCTCGCCACCCGGCGGGGCCCCGCGTCCTTCTCCGCCGCCGATCAGGTCACGGGACGATGTAGCAGGGGCCCCCGTAGTGGCACGTCCCGTAGTTGTTGCAGGTGGCGTCGTTGATCGTGCCGCCGCAGTCGTAGCCGCAGGTGCCGCCGCAGCTGTAGTCGCAGGTGCCGTTGCACGACGCGTTGCAGGTGGCGCCGCAGCTGCCGTTGCACGTGGCGTCGCAGGTGGGGCAGCCCGGACAGGTACACTGCGTGTAGCAGGTGCACTGCTCACCGAAGATGGTGCCCGACTTCCGCTCCGGCGCCTCGGTGCCGAACGAGTCGACGGCCAGCTGGTCCAGGTCGAGCTTGAGCTTGCGCATGACGTCCTCCCCGCGATGGTTGGGCAGATGCCGGCGGCTGGAAAGGCGCGCGCCGGCGGAAACGGCGGCATCGGTGGATGCGCCGCGGAACGCATGGGATACTGCTGCCCCCGTATCAGGCACAGGGAGTGAAGGGCGGCAAACGGATGTTCGTCACCGCCGGGGCGCCTCATGGCAGAACGCCGAGGCGCGAGCCAGCCGGGTAGGGCCAGCCATCGATCGAATCTTCGTCTGGTGTAATTGCGTCGCTAAAAGTATGCCATGTGGACGATGGGAAGCGTCCGCTGATCCACGTCCGAGGGGAACGCGGACGGGGTCAACGGCCGAACCTCATGCGGTTCAACCGTTAACCCCGTTGCGCCAATGTGAGCCGTCGATGCGCCGTGGGCCGGCGCGGGCGGATCGTCAGTACGCGACGCCGAAGCGGCGGGCGACGTGCTGGGGGTTCTCCAGCTCGTCCAGGAGGGCGACGGCGTAGTCCTCGAAGGAGATGGTGCTGCGGCCGTGCTCGTCGGTGAGGAACTGGTCGATGGTGGTGCGGTAGCGGCCGGTGCGCTCGCCGGGGCCGATCTCGGCGGCGGGGCTCAGGAAGGTCCAGTCGAGCCCGTCCGCCTCGCTGCGGTAGACGGCGAGCGAATCGCGGCCCTGGGTGGCCTCGGCGCGGTAGGCGTCGGGGAAGCCGGGGGAGTCCAGCAGCATCACGCCGGGCGACACCTCCAGCGTCGCCGCGCCGCCGACCACCAGCAGCCGCTTCACCCCCGCCTGCCGCAGCCCGGCGATCAGCCCGCGCGCGGCGTCCACCAGCGACGGCGCGCTCCCGGTGCTCCCGGGGCGCGGCGAGACGGCGCTGACCACCGCGTCCGCGCCCGCCACCGCGCTGGCGACGCTGGCGGCATCCGTGGCGTCGCCCCGCACGAGGCGGATGCCCTCGGGGGCCGTGGACTTCGCGGTGTCGCGCACCACGCCCACCACCTCGTGCCCGCGCCGCAGCGCCTCGCTGACGATGCGCTGGCCCACGTGGCCGGTGGCGCCGAAGAGAACGATCTTCATCTGTCCCATCTCCTTGCTGTAAGGCGGCCCGTCATCGAGCCGCGCGTGGGTGCGGCGCCGGGCCGCACGGAAGGTACCGCGTCCGAATCAGTCGATTCGTATCTAACTTAGATACACAGCGGGGCGGCGGAAAATCACGCCGCGTGCTCCGACGCTGCCTTCCCGCGATCGCGGGTGGTGATGTCGGACGCCATCTCGGCGATGGTGGTGCGGTCGAGGTCGTCCTCCATCGCGCGGGTGGCGGAATCGATGCGCATCTCCAGCGCCGCCTGGATGTTGCGGCCCACGGGGCAGGCCGGGTTGGGGCGCTCGCGGTGCAGGGCGAACAGTTCGCCCTCGTCCACCGCGCGGTAGACGTCGCGGAGGGTGATGGATTCCGCGGGGCGGGCCAGGAGCGCGCCGCCGCCGGTGCCGTGCTGCGCCCGCGTCAGCCCCGCGCGCGCCAGCATGGAAAGGAGGCGGCGGATGAGCGATGCGTTGGTGTTCACGCTCCCCGCGATGTACTCGGAGGTGAGCGGCTCGTCCCCCGCTCCCGCGAGCAGGGTGAGGATGTGCACGGCGACGGCGAAGCGGCTGTTCATCGATCATCCAACCCGTTGCTGAGTGTGTGATCAAGATGGTAACATATCGGGCGTGGGTCAAGGGGGCGGTGTGGACGTGAGGGTAGGCGTGCGGTGAGCGATGGGCGGCGGTGCCTGTCCGCGGCGGCGGCCGGTCGCCCGGCCCCGCGCGGGTGCGTGAACACACCCGCCGGAACAACGGGAAGCCTCGCCAGTGATCTCCGCCGAATCGGGGAGTGGGCGGCGAGGCTTCGTGCGTGGTGTCGTTGCCGTTCTCCCTCTCCCCCAGGGGTTTTGGGGGAGAGGGCCGGGGAGAGGGGGCCCGCCGAGGCATGCGACGCAGTCCATCGA
>Ga0247770_1001560_pt1 | contig 16943 bp, 19 predicted proteins | sample UWRJL136409B6_FD_179943 | JGI IMG/M metagenome (GOLD analysis project Ga0247770, IMG submission 179943) | Plant litter microbial communities from Arlington Agricultural Research Station in Wisconsin, United States - UWRJ-L136-409B-6 | ecosystem: Environmental > Terrestrial > Plant litter >... | reverse complement strand
ACAGGTGGGAGAATTGAGTTTGGTCCCTGCAAGGCCTGCGAAGAAGACCAGGAGCGGCCGCACGGTCAAAGCCACGGAGAAAGCAATGGGCGCAGTGTAGTGGAAAAACGCAGAGTCTGGGCATTTCCCTGGGGTTGTAATAGTAATACTAGAATAGATTTCAGGCCTCGCGGCCTTGCAGTAATGCTGAGAATCATTTGGATTACAGTTTGGTATCAATAATTGGTGCGAGTTGCTGCAAAAAAAGATCTCACACTATTGCAGTAATGGTGGAAGCCATACAATTTGTGGGGGGGTGCCCCCCCATTAAAATGGGCCGTGCGTGGGTGCCCCCCTATTAGATGTCATTGGATATATAACGATAGCACACGTAAATAAAAGTCTTATCTCCCCTTGAGCCTTTTGAACTGGGCAGTGACATTCAAGCCGTTCGTCTCCTAGCAATGGCTGAGGCTTTTAGGAAAGATTGAAGTGGGTGTCGCTACAGCATCGGAACCAGATCCAAAGGTCCCGGCCCTGTAAACTGAATACAATGGGAAATGGCAGGAGGTGTAAAGCTTCATGGATTTCGGGCTGAGAGGGAAATTGATGGTGCTGAAGGTTGGGTGGAGACCCAAAGGAGCTGCTTCGGCACGAATCCTTCTGTCGGACATGCAATTGGGCGACTCATCAACTAAGGCTTCACTATCAGAAATCGCAGAGATGCAGTGATGTCCCTGAAGATGACAGACCAAAAAGGAAATTATTACAGCTAAAAAAAAAATGCAGCTCTGCCGCAAGGCAACTTCAAGAGGGATACGATAGGAAGCGGTTGATGCGAGCCCCGGATGTCGCGAAATGACGTGTCAAAGGTGCGTCGGGCAGCGGCACGCCCCCGTCAGCCTACCGAGCAGGCATAGCTGACTATTGCGGGCTTGCGCTGTCTGTGCCATACATACCTGGTACATGAATCTTCAAATTGTAATCTGATAACTCAGTTTCCCTAAGTCAACCTTTTGCTCAGAAATCAGCTGGTGGTCAAGTTGCTTGACGTGTCGGCCGCCTGCTAGCGCTTCGGCCCCGAAGCTTTGAGTGAGGAAAGGGCTGAAATCAGAGTTGGGGATTCTCAGGCGCGCTTGCCAGAGCGGGCGTTTGCGGTCCGCTGGCAGCGGGAGGCGACGCTCATCGCATCGTGTCCCCCAAGTCCAAGCTGTGGAGTAGGGGAAGAGGAAACAAATTGGCCGCATGTTGGAGGCATCTGGGAATATGCATATAATGTCATTTCAAGCGCATGTAAACTCAGCTGGCGGGAGTCCTCCCCACGAGCGATTTAGGCAACGCAAATGGACGGGTTGTCACCACGGCGCGCCCCAAGTACATCATGCGGCCCAAGGTCTCCAATATCTACGGGCTGCAAAGCTCGCCAGAGTGACAACTGCATACATAACTTACTGGCAGCGACAATGCCTATCGACCAATGATAAAACGGCAGGAGGGTCGATCGGCAGTCTTGGGGAGGGAACAGGTCATCACAGGTTGGGACGCAGGAGACGGGCTAAAAGAAGACCAGGAAGTTACTGCTATCTACAGGAAGTTAAGCCCTCATGGTATCTTTTATGATTGTCAGCGTACCATGTCCTCCCTAGGTCAGACTTTCAGCCAGTCTGGTCGAAGGCCTCCGGGCCCTGGAACTGGTTGGAAGTTGATAGGGCGTTCTTCGTACAGACCTTCTCTCATCCCGCCATCGAATTGGGCCCGGCATGATTAGGTCTTTAGCCTTATTGGGTGTTTTTGCTCCCTTCGCTTCAGCCCGCTCAGGGGTGCCATCATTCTGACCAGTCACTTGGATGCTGTCAGCCGTCTCAAGTTTCGGATCATCTTTCGGATTGACTTTGGGCTGGACAGGAAGGCCCAAGTTCTGCTGGCTAATCAGCTCGTTGATGTCAGAGTTTCGGGTACCGACGTTGATGCAGTTGCTATTTCCGTCTGAATACAGAGGCATCTTGATGGTCTTCTGTCGCGTCCAGGGCTTTCCGGAGTAAGGGGTCCGCCACTGGTGCAGCAACAACTCAACAGCATCGCCCGAGCCAGCCAGTGTTGCGAGGAATACCCAGTTTCCTTTCTCCCTTTTTCCAAGAGATGCAATGTCGTATGACCTGTTGGCGTGAACTTCTTTTGTAGTGGGTGAGGGTCGCTGAACAAAGAATGGGTCGCAGATGAGTTTGTATTGGTGGCGCCCAGAAGATGTGACAATGACGACGGGAAAGTCTTTCTGCAATTGCTCAATGGTAACAAGAGGAAGACCTTCCTTTGTTCCCTTTGGCGGCTCTGAGATGGCGGAAAGGATGGCATCAACCTGAAGATGGGATTCGTCCTGTCACGACGCTATTAGTATACGAACTTCGGGATGAAATAGGAGCGACTATGTGAAGGGAAATAGGAAGCCCCCAGCGTTGCCTCTCTGAGGAACAAGACTCTTGCTAGCAGTGACGCTGATATTTAGGTCTGGAACAAAAATAGCCAGGTCTCCAGGCAACCCAGCGAGAACCTGAAAGGAAGGTAAGGCTGCATGCGATCATCTGTACATACCGGTGTAGGATTTACCCCGTCAAGAAGTAACGGGCCCCAATCATCCCACATCAACTCGTCAAAACTTTTACTGGTCCTTGGACCGATAGATAAACGTTGCAGGCCAATAGCAGCGCCACGGAGGAAGAACTCTTCCACTGTGAGTGTCTCACTAGCGACGTAGGCTGCGGCCATGGCAATCTGTGCCGTGCTACTCACAAACAGTTAGCATCTAATGAAAGCATCTGTAGAAGAAACAAAAGAGCTTGCTGAGGTATGACAAGAGAACTAACTTACCCGTAGTTGACGGACAAGATCTTGTCCGTGAACAGAACGTCCAAATTTCTTTGGGTGCAAAGTGCTTGGATGCCTGCCCTGGCCTTTGGACTTCGGGCAGAGCCGCCCGAAACCACCACGAGAGGCTTGGAGATGCGTCCTCCTTCAACAAGAGTCACCAGCCGTGAAAGCTGCCGCTCCATTGTACTAAGAGGTCTCTCTAGGCCTTGCGCCCAGGCATCGCTGACCGCTTCGTTCGAAAGCGATATTCTCCAGGTTTTGCCATCTGGAAGCTCAAAGTACCAACTTTTGCCCCAGTTTGCTTGGTCCTGCCTCTTGAAAGCTTGGAAGTCTCCAAAGACCTTTCGCATTTCAGATGGAGGTGCAGGTGTTCCATACTGCTGGCGGTATCGCTTGTCAAACCATCGCCCGATATGGTACTCCCACTGTTCAGAACCACCCCCTGCGCCTGTAAATTGGAAATAGTTGTTAGCCGTGACATATCACCTTGCATGGGAGGGTACTTACCGAATGGCTTCCCAACAGAAAAGAAACTGTTGTCAACTTGTTGGTTGAGGTCTCGGGCAACTCCAAACAAACATCCATTCATGTTGTGGCCGCCGAAGTCGAAGAACATCAGTGAGTTGTACTGGTCATCAGGGTCGAGATCATGAGCGTAGTATTTGTATAGGTATCGCCCCAACGACTCTGTCTCCGTGAAGAAAGCTATGTCGGATTCATCGCTGTCGTGAAAGACCTCAAGAATGATGCCCCGGTAGGCGTCTTCAAAGTCTAAGGTCCATTGGACAGGGATGGTGAGCGCTATCTTGACGATGCGGTACCTCTGTGACTTGCAGATAGCGAGGGCGGCGTTTCGCACAACGGTGACGAGGCCGACGACGCCTTTCCTTAGCTGGTTTTTAAAGGTTGCGTCGTCCTTTCGCTCGGTGAGGTGATGGGCCAAAGGGTATTCTTCAAGGAGCTCGTCGCTTGCACGAGCAAAGACGTAAAAGGCGTATTTGGCGGAGGTCTCCTGGCGGCCGGGATCTCGATCCGGCAGATAGACGGGTAAGGAAACGTCGTCGAAAGGGTAGATGGCAGAAGGAAAGTCTGCGGCATAGTATGTGTTGTCGGGATTCATGCTATCCTTGTTTTCGACGACGACTTCGAGCCCGCTTGCCGTTCGCAGGCAGGCCCGAGTGCTGTAGCTGCCAAGGTCAAGCCCCAGAGTCCTGTGTGTGACTGCAATTAGCACAACCCCAAATTGGGCTCTTTCGGGAGCTTCTCACACGTCCTCAAGCTGAGCGCCGGGATTGCGTCGAAAAGCCATGGTTGCAGTCGGGGATGCCAGTGTCGGTGTGCGCCGGCAGACACCACAAAGACTCAGATGCAAACAGCAAGATTGATGAGGCAGGGAACGCAGAGGTGGGCAGCTACAGTGGAGTTCGCCCCTCCAGCTGGCGAAAGGGCTGCCGGCGACTTGGAGGAAGGAGCGCCCCACAACCCGGAGCCTGTTCGCACGCTGAAGGCTAGGCAAACGACCCAGCGCAGAAGAAATAAAGGCAACCTCAGCCAATGACCTTAAAACCACGAAAGCTACTTCGTACAGCCTAAGCGAGTTGACGAGCAGAAACGACAGATCGATTTCGAAGCCCAGCTATTCGCCGCTTTGCGGCAGGGATCCGTTGCCACGCGCAGCCGGCAGCTGAGATTTGAGAACCGGCGGAGAAAGCAAACAACGACGGCCTGGGGCACTTCCCCTCCGGCTACCAGGGCACCCCACACCACAGCAACGGCAGGCAGGTGCTCTTCTGGCCTGCTGGCCTCTCTTTTCGAACCGACCCTCTTGGTTCCGCAACTCTTCCCCCATCCAACGCCGCTGTACTACGGACTTAGAGACGGTTTCTTACGATGGATTACCAACCGCCTCCCGAAAGATCCCCCCCGGGCGGATCGGGGCCCACACCCACGCTGGACGAGTTTAGAACCATGCTCGACAAGATAAACCGTGAGCGAGATCGCGCCGCAAACAAAATGGACGAACAGCTGTACTCTATCATCACAGCGTACCGGAGCGCAGACCAGGTTTTCGTCGACCGCCACTCGGCGTGCCTGCAAGACCTCCTCATGGCTTACCCTCTGGCCGCTACAACATGCCCATGGGCCAGGCCTTGCGCAAATGTTCCTCACCAGGGCTCGTTCTTTCATGGGGGGCTGGTCATTCAATTTCACCCCTCCGGTTCTGAACTGGGAGCAAACATGATCGGCGATACATCTATGCCTCCGTCGCCCAATGCAACACCCGAAGTCGCCCAATCCCAGCCGAGCTCTGTCTTTGACAGCGCCATTCCGCCAATCCGGGATCGATCCCCCTCTGTCTCGGAGCCCACATCTTCCCCACTGTCTGAAACGACCTCGTCACAATTCAACTCATACGAACAGGATCCTCAAGATAGCCCGCATCAACCTTCTTCCCCCTCCACGCATCGCGCTGCCGCGCCGAAGTCACAGCCCATCCAGCCGCAAACACGTCAACACTCCCCAGACGAGCCCGCACCGTCTCAAGTCGTCCCCTCTGGCCCGAAACCGAACCCGCCTCGGCCTCCCCAAGCATCCAGAAAACGCAGAAAGAAATACCCACTAGCCCGCAAAGGCATCGCCCGCTGTTTTGATTGCAATCGCCGCAAGGTTGGATGCAACCGCGGCTTGCCATGCGACGCATGCAAGGCCAATGGCAGATTGTGTCGTTACCCTATTGATCCCAAATGCAGTGGGTTCCAAGGGGTAGGCGAGAAGTATGTCCCATGCGCGAAGTGTAAGAATGCTGGGAAGGAGTGTCAGTATGATTCTGGGGTGCTTGCGTCAGGTGCCAGTCACCCTTTGGTGGGAGCGGATGTGGAGAGGAAGGAAGGTCGTGGTGGAGGGTAGAGATTGACGCTGACGATGTTATGACAATGGGTTGGGCTATTTACAGTGTTTGGGGGGGTGGATGTCCACATTTGGTTGACTTTGGTACCGGGCGCTTGATCCTAGCGGATATTAACATGACTTTACGGCAAGACCTCATCGACGTGATGAAATTGGAACACAGTAGTAGTATTTATTAAGGGCGAAGGCCCAGCCGCAACCTCTTCCTTGGTCTCTCAATATCGTGAGAACCATCGGGTGCTTTTCTTGGTAAATCTGGCCTGCCATATGGGTTCTGTGACGACTCTCAACTTGATAGTCCAGCTGACCAGGCTGGTGTGGACCTCCGAGCAGGCCCCATATCCGGCGCTCGGCTACTGGTCCGCTGCAAAGGGGGGCGCCTGTATCGGCGACGGCGTGGGTGTGGCGAAGGCTGGAGGTCCTCGGCGTATTCTCTCGCCAAACTCATTGTCTTGTCCTCCAACTACCGGCCTCTACCTGGCTTGCAACGTATCCAAGATACCCGCCAAGGCTTTCTTAGCAGGGCCTGAGTCGGCATCTTCATCATTCCAGTCTTCAGGCCGATCAGGATATCCTGGAATGTTGAGCTCTCTAATGTCCTGGTTTCTCCTCCCAACTTGTGCAGTGTTGGAAGACGGATCCATGTAAAGGGGCAGGATCATCGGTTCCAAGCCCGTCATCTGTTTGTGGCGGTGGCTGTAGAATTGGTACCACTGCACTAACTTCAGCAATACACCGTCGTCCGTCTCGATAAGAGACGGGAATACCCACCATTTGCCCTGCTTTGGACAATTGAAGGAGTAAGTCGTATGATCCGTGGTGTGAAACAACATCCGTTCTAGGACAACTAGACTGGATTTCGTTGCCTTCCACGGTGCCTGCGTTGTCAGGCCTACTGGAGTGGTAGGGATGACATACGAGCTTGTATTGCTCACCCCCTCTGAGTTTGATTGATTGGTCACCCTTACCAGGGGGCCTGTTATCATCTCGATCGACGTTCCAGTCGTCGATGTCGACGAGTTTAGTCGCCATGTTTTCCCACTTACTGGTGGGGTTCGATCGACGTTGAAGCGCAATAGCTGCGCCACGTTGAAGGAACTTCCGAACAGTCAAAAGGTTACTAGCTGCGAAAGCGACAGCCCTTGCAATCCTGGCAGAGCTGTATCCTGTCAGTAGTCCATTCGGAAAGGGGAAGGAGGGGGAAGAAATGAACGTAAGCTGCTAATCGACATACCTATAATTGAGTGACGAGAACTCGTTCGTGAACTTGACCTGAAGGCCATAGTACGCGCAGATAGATATAATCATCATCTTTGTATACGGGTTACGAGCTGACCCGCCATAGATGACTACCAGACACGGTCCCTCAAGGCTGCTCTTTTTGACGAACCTGTTAGTTCTGGTGACCTCCTCCAGAAAAACCTCCAGAGGTCGACGTAGCCCTTTCTTGTATGCCCTGACAATCTCGTGTCTAGCCAACGTCATCCGGCGGTCAACCTTACCATCTGGCGCCAGCACGTGAAAGACCCCATTTCCGGGAAGCTTTCCGGGTCTTCACGCTTGACCTTGAGGTTCATTTCGTTGACAAACCTTTCCCACTCACTTTCGGGGACATCGGCCTTGAAGAGTTTGTCATATTGGCGGTCGAACCATTCGGAAATGTGCCACTGCCACTCCTCGGAACCTCCGGCAGTGCCTGTTTGGGAGTGTAAGAGCATTTCTCACCGCACTCTATGAGAGATCATGATGGAATGCGAGAGGGTGGGTCATGGGGATGAAAGGGGGCCGGAAAGCGGCACTCGCTGCGACGATGGCTTGAACGAAGACTGGACCAGAAGTTGACTATCTAAACTTGAAGCAGTCTTACCAAATTGGTAGCCACTCTTGAGGAAGGAGGTAAACTCTGGGTTTTTGGCGTCTCTGGCAAGAAAACATCAGGTGTCATTCTGTGCGGCCCCAAGAGTAATGGTTAGCAGACAACACAAACTGGACGTTTGGGGGGCGGACTAACAAGGCAATGCCCTCTGAAGTCGGAGATGAGGAAGGACTTAAACTCGGGCTGCGAGTCATCGTCCGGGCGCAGCTCATCGGCAAATTTCTTCAGAAGCAGCTGGGCATCGGGCCTCAGACTCTGTAAGGAAGAAGATGTTGGACTCATCGACGTCGACAAACACGGACTTGACAATATCCTGGTATGTGGTTTCGAACTCCAGGGTCCATTGCACTGGGATTGTGAGCCCGATTCTTATGATGCGCATCCTCTTCGTTTTGCAGAGATGTTGGGCCTGTCTTTGCATCTTGCGCAGAATCCCTCGGATGCTGCCCTTCAGAAGCTGCCTGGTATTGCCGTCTTTGAGAACGTGTTCCCGGATGAACCGTGCCTGCGGGTGGTGCTTCAGCAGGTCGTCGGATTTATGGACCAGAGCATAAAACAGATATTTCGCTGGGACCTGGAGGAATCTCGGAGCTCGCAACGTGACAAAAGCCGAGAAGTCGGCGGCGTAATGGGTGCCCCCGGGACTGACGTTCTCTTCCTGGTTCTCAACTGCGAAATCCTCACCATCGCGGTTTCGTACCAGCCATGCACGGGCACCGAAGGTCCCAATGTCAATGCCGAGGGAGCTGTCGTACGAGAAAACTGTGAGCATGCTGCGTGCAGGAATGGGGAAACATAAGAGGAAAACCCACGCTTCATCTAAGATTGCTTTGGTAGGCGGCACCTGACGATTCGATGGCACCTGCATCGTGGACGGCACGGACTGCATTCGCGATGAGTGAGGTAGGCTTTCGGAGCCAAATGGGACGGAAAGCCGCCTAAAGTAAGATGGTAGGTAATACCTAACTCAGCAGCGGCTGTGCACAAGTTTTGTAATAGTGAAAAGGAACCGTGGAACCAGCTTGGGAGAAATGGGAGGGAAAGGGAGGACACTGTTGTGTGTCTCGCACGGGCCACCTACTAACAAATGGAGCAACTGAGCCGTTGGAATTCCTAAATCCAAGCCAAAGCCCTCGGGTGCAGCCTCCCGCACGCTACGCCGTTTGTCCAGAACGATCAATCGCAAATGATTGGTCCTGCCTTCAGCAAAAGCTGGGACATTGCATCCCGGCACTACTCCCTAGTTCACCAAAGAATCTGGAAAGTGAGGGAACGCAAACACGCCTCCACTGCACTTTTCTCTCACGGTTGTTTTCGCCCTTCACTTTTTTTTATCTTTCCCCTATTTTGCCCATTTCAATTTCACATCATAGCTATTATTCCCTCTCTGGGCGGTATGTCTTCCCAGAAGCGTACGATATCAGACCTCGAGGCTCAGGCCAGAGAGCTGCTGCGGGATCGGTACAGCGAGTTGCAGCAAACACACGACCAGGGATCAACTCCCCATATTACGAATCTGTGCCAGAGTATCCGGGTATTGCAGAAGGAAGGCGAGATGCTGGCCGATGCCCAGGCAGCTCTGCTGAGAGACTTTGAGGCGGTCCATGGCCGTGTTGACTCTGAGGCCCATCCTTGGGCCAAGCCTTTCGATCCGTTCATGGGTGGGTCCATTACCGCGGAGGGACTTGACATTCGCTACGAACCCGCTGAGTTCGCCAGGAGTCCAGACAGCTTTGGTGATGCCCCGATGCATGCGAGCATGAGCTCCACGAACGCAATATTGCCACCGGCACCACCTTTTTCACTCCCGCTCCCGGCAATCGCCGAGCCAGAGCCAGCCGCCGTCCTCCCGTCCTCGACACTGGCACTGGGGGCTGCATCAGCGCCGCGTTCCACCAGACATGGAACCAGCACTACGGTGCCGTCACAGCCACCGCCACCGTCGCCGTCGCCTCCAAGACAACCGCCAAAACAAAGGAAACGACCAGCAAGACGGCAACCACCGGCACGGCGACGGCGACAATTGCGATCAGCATCACTGCCGCCCCTGCAAGACCGCATACCAGAGCGAGTTAAGATAAATCCTCGATGCGCCGCCAGAAAAGTCCAATCTCAACTTAAACCTTCCCCTTCCAGCGCGGACTTCAACAAACTCCGCTCTCCCTTCCCCTGCTGTGCGACCCAAGGTTTCAAAACGGGGTGCACCTCATCCCAGGAAAATATGCATCCCCTGGCGTAAAACTCCAGGATGCGGGAGAACGTGCGACCATGGAAAGACCTGTGCGGCGTGCATCAGGAGGGGAACCACGGCGCAGTGTGTGTGCCCTAAAGAGATGGAATGCGATTCTTGCAAGAAGGACGGGGCGGAGTGTTCAAAGTGAGTTGAGTGCAAGAGGTGTAAGGGAAAAGGATGGGATTGTCGGTATTCGCTGCCGGACGCAGCAGGGGTGGGGACAGCGCCGGAAGTGGATACCGTGGTGGGATCAAGCCGTTCACGTCCCAGTTTGATGGCGGTGTTCAAGAAAGACGGAGCTGGCTGGACGGTCAAGATGACACACAGTTCCAAGGGGGTCATGATGTCAGGAGGTGGCTGGTCGTGGCACTGATGGGTGGCTTCTTGGTCTTGTGATATTGATATTATTGATGGCACGGACAAACTTGGACGGGGCAAGGGCGGTGCGGTGCTGGCTTGCCGGGGGCTCTTGTTCTACAGAAGAAATGGCAAGAAATTTTCCTTATTAGTTCTAATGCATGATGGTCAACCAAGACGACAAGGACTTTGTACCTATTCAGCAACGGAGGCACGGCCGACGGTGAGGCATGCGTGCGGTCAAGGCAGACTCCGAGTCGACATACACATTCTATTGGTCGGTTGAATTGCGGTGCTGCCAAGCCAATGGCCCCTCTCTTACCCAGATAGGTGATTGGATGCCGAATCAAGCCGCAGCCAACCATCGCCTTCGCTGCGCATGCAAGTTGCCCCTTTCGGCCACAGGCAGTGGCTGGTTGGTTCCCGATCTAGGCGGCCGAGGTTGACACGGATATAACAACAGGTCAACCCCCCCTTTCATCTGCGCTCTGATGCAGTTTCTCTTCAGCTTATCCATGGCTTCTTCTCGGTTCCATTTCTCATCATTTCCCATCATCATCCTCATCATTCTCCTCTTCACCATCATCATGGAGGCTCAAGTCCCGGAAGACCCGACTGAGCAGCAAGCGTGGATGGCGACTATGTACTACTCAAATATCCGCGAGCAAGCTCGCCAAGGCGCGGGAGGGATGTGGCTTTCCGCGTGGAGTTTGTGCCAGTCCATCAACACCAGATTCCACCTCGGGGCACAGTCATCTGAATACCTGGAGCGGGATATGCATCACATGTGGTACACTTACTGCCATGCAGGCAGTACGCACCCTTCTCCTTGAACGGACGATGAACATTATTATAACTTGACTGACCACCTGACTGGACAGTGAACATCCCCGAAGATAGCCCTGAACAAGATCGTTTGGCTTTGCAGATCATCCAACTACGTGAGCAGGGCCTGCTGGTCCAAGATCAAACTGCAGACGCCGAGTCTAGGGGCCTCACACGGGGGACAACAGCCGACGGCGACGTCTGGACCGACTTACCCTTCATGATCCCTGACATGACCAAACACTGGCTCGACGAACACGCCGGCATGAGCTCTGCCCAACGCATCAGCTTCTCCAAGTTCATCGCCAAGCTGGCTGCTGCCGGTGCTGGGCGAAACGACGGCCTTTGCGGCATCGCGCTGCTGACCTTTCGCGAAGCCCTGGAGACGGATCGCCCCTTGGGCATCTCGGCGGACCAAGAACAAGCCGAAGATCCGGAGAGACATGACGCCGACCTCACCATTGCCGCGTATCTGCCGTGTGTGACTGTGTGGCTTGCCTGGGCCGGGGAGAAGATCATCCAGCTCTCTGAGAAGAAAAAGGCCTTGTCAAATACCGAGCCTGGCCCGCTGTTCCGGGACGCCAACACTGCGTCAGACACGTCTATTGGGTTCTCTGCTGAAAGATGGATCTTCTGGCTGTCTCGACTTGAGAGTCTGTCCAAGTCTTTCCAAGCTTCTGGGGAGGACGCTCTTTCTGTTTATGCAACACGCATGATGGATAACATGCTCAACATAGTTGATGGCGTGGGAGGACAGCTGAAGAAGGACCTGGCGGCGGCTTATTCGAGTGGATTGGTGGAGTATCGTGTCGTGCCCATCCGTGGCGTGCATTAGGGTCAGAGCCCAGCGCCCAAGTGATGCTGCCCGTGTTACTTCGTTTGTTTCACACATTCATATGTTTCCGGTGTCGTATGGTTCTGCATCCTTTGTAATATCCTCGTTCTGTCTTGTATTCTGTCGCTCCAGATAGTTTTGTTAACGTTGTATTTACATTGCCTCGACGAGTCACTGAAGCTGACACGCCAGAGTTCCACTCAAACAACACAGCTCCTCCACACACCAGCAAAAAGGGATCAACTCCACAAAACGTGTCAGATGCAAAAATACATACAATACCAGGGGTTCGCTGGTCGTCACCGACCCAACTACTAGTCTAGCCCTCACTGACTTATCTATGGGAGAGCGGACGGGATCCCGAGTTCTCCAGTGGGTATGGTCGTATGTGACCTTTTTGTAAACGGTAGCCCCTTTTGATGGCGCCAAAGCAATAATCCGTAGCTCCACACATCGTTTTGAGTACCCTCTACCCCGACCACCCCCTGGCAAACTTATAACTCCCGAGAGCCTGATAGTGGGCAGAATATACAGCCCTCCTACTAAGCTTCGATTGAATTCCTGGTAGGCTTATTCCCATAGGTCGGTACTTAGGCCCCTTTGCAAATATTTGCATTGCGAATGGCACAATCAAATCCTCGTTTCAACCTAGAAGCGTGCCAATCCCAAATCTTTACTTTCCAGCACACGATGAATGAGAAGTCTTCCTTCATTTTGCTGTCGAGTAGGCATCGCACGGTATGTAAAGCAGTTTGTCTTTTATGCTGCGCCAGGGCAAGGCAGACTTGCAGAAACTTAGAAATGCCAACTCGGGCAGCTTGTGGAAGCGCCCGGGGTTGAAGAGGCTGGATAGTGAGTGGTACCTGGTAGAACCCCTTTATAATCTGCACCTGGTTCGCGGGATCTTCCAGGGTACATTAGGGGCTTCGCGCGGATAAAAAACCACAGGAGTTGCCCCTTCCACATGTGAGTGGTCAAGTGCATTTTGGGTCTGTCGCTCGTGACCACTGTGGTGCTCAGCCCTCTGTCAAGATGGGGTCCTGCAGCGCGTGGCCGGCCCCACATTCCAGGCTCCCCACAACTAGCGGGAGACGGCAGCGGCAGGTGCACCGTTCCTTCCCTGCCACGGATAAGCCCGCGGTAGCGTCTGGGAAGTGTGCACGCGGATTTCCTTAACAGTTCGAGACCTACAATCTTCAGATTTCCGCAAGAATGGCAGCGACCTTGCCAAATGCAGCGACTGGGTGTGACAAAGTGCGTTATTTGCAGCAACTTCACCAATCAACACCTCCCCCACATTGAAGGTGCATCATCTGAGAGACTGCCATGCACGCCGAGCTGTATCCTTTACCCCCCCTGTTCGTTCGTCAGTGACCAGTGGACGGGGGACGGGGGACGGGGGTCGCTTCAGTCCCTCTTGGACATAGTGTGACAGGCATCCGCATCTGCTCCTTCCCCTCTCTGTTTCTCTCTCTCGCACGCGCTAGGGGGAGAACGAGAAAGTCAAGAGACGCCATGCTCATCAACATCAACAACACGGCCGAGCTTGCGGCATGGTCGACGGGCGCCTTTTTCGCGTGGTATGTCGTCACTAGCTTCATCAGTTGGTACCGACTGCGGCACGTCCCTGGCCCGTTCCTGGCGGGTTTCTCGTACCTCTGGCACCTGCGCAAGTACGCGCTCAACGGTCACGGCGGACCGCTGTACGAGAACCTCCACAACATCTACGCCGACGGCGGGCCCTTCATCAAGATTGCGCCTGGCTACGTGGTCACCAACGATCCCGAGGTCTTGCGCCTGCTCGCCGCCACCAAGAGCCCGTATGGCCGCCACGACTGGTGGAAGGCCGGCCGCTTCCATGCCGAGTACGAGAACCTCGCCTGCATCGTCGACACCCAGGAGCACGACATCCTGAAGGCCAAGACCGCCAGCGGCTACAGTGGCCGCGAGGCCGGCTCCGACTTCGAGCCCGCCATTGACGAGCAGATCGCCGCCCTGGTCGCCCTCGTCCGCCGCAAGCACATGTCTGACGCCGATACCCTGAAACCCACCGACATGTCCGCCCTGATGCGCTGCTTCACCCTCGACGTCATCACCCGTCTAGGCTACGGCAAGTCCTTCGGCCACCTCGAGAACGGTGAGGATGTCGTCGGGTACATGACAGGCGTCGACGACGTCATGAAGTACCTGGCCCTCGTCCTCGACATCCCTCTGTTCCGCAACATTGTCTTCAACCCAATGGGCCTGCGCCTGATCGGCCCTAAGGAAACCGATAAGACCGGCCCCGGCCGTGTTCAGGGCGTCATCCACCAGATCGTGACACAGCGCTTCAAGGAAAGAGAGCAGGACAAGTCCAAAACCTGGAACGACATGGTCGGTGGCTTCATCCGCAACGGACTCACCCAGCACGAAGTCGAAGGTGAAGCCAACCTCCAAATCCTCGCCGGCTCTGACACCACCTCCAACACCCTCTGCTGTGCCATCATGCACCTCTCCATCACTCCCCACGCATACGGTGCGCTTAAACGCACCGTCGCCGATGCGATTGCCGCCGGGAATGTCCCCGCCGATCGCCCCATCACCTTCGAGCAAGCCCTTAAACTCCCCTACCTGCAGGCCGTCATTCTGGAGGCTCTCCGCATGCGATTTCCCGTTAATTACGGAAATTATAAGGCGGTCCCTCCTGGCGGCGACACAATCAAGGGCGTGTACTTCCCAGCTGGAACGGCAATTGGGCATAACTCGCTGGCCGTGACGCGGAATTCGGAGGTGTTTGGGAAGGATGTGAATCTGTTCAGGCCTGAACGATTCATGGAGCCCGAGTGTGATGCCGAGACGAAGGCGTATCGAGTTAGGAGCATGGATATCCTTTTCGGCGGTGGAAGGTGGGCCTGCAGTGGGAAGCAGATTGCCATGTTTGAGCTGAACAAGCTGCTTTTTGAGGTAAGTTTGTCTTTCATGCAAGAGGGGATTGGCTCGGGTGGGTGATAAATGCTGACAGGGAAACAGTTGATGAGGCAGTTTGACTTCCAGGTTGTCAATCCCCTCACCCCATGGACGGAGTTGCATTTCAGCACTCCGAGGTTTGTGGACGCGTTTTGCAGAATTACGGAGGCCGATTGGAACAAAGCTGCTTGAGTGAGAGATCAGTGGTAAATTTTTAGCTTGATGGGACACATGATCCGAAGGGGCTTGCAAATTTACGTGTCGAGGAGAATAAATAGACACCATATAGGAAGGCATTTTGGCTACTGTGCAGGCGGTCAACATAAGTTTTGGAGCTGCTGATATTGGTGTCGGTAACATACGATGGATACAATGTAATTATTTACTGGAATAGAACACAAAGGGACGCAAGATATACATAGGAGGAACCGATCCGTCGCTACTCACACCAACAGAGACACAATTTCCGGGGCTCACCATGAGGCATCCTCCCTCCCCTTTCCCCTAACCATTACAGACCGCAAAAACCTGCACCAAAACAAACACCCTCCCCCCGCTCTACACTCAACCATGATGCCCTCCCCCGGGGGGGGTAACAACCTCGGCGTCGGCGCCGGCAACACCTTCGCCCCCTCCAGCACCTACAACCGATGCCACTTAGTCCTATAATCCGGAATCGCCCCCTCCCTCGCAAACTCCCACAGCGCATCAAAATCCCTGCAATGCCTCAGCGGATGAAAATCCGCTAGCGGCACCGTATACCCCTCCCGCTAATTATGCGTCACAATGTCACTACTCGCCTGATACAGACATTTCACCACCCTAAAATCCACACCACGAATTCCCCTTTCCTTCTTCAGAACTGAACAGTTGCCGCCTTATCCTGAGACAGACTGAGCTAGACTGAGCGAGGGGGTCACTGTTCTGAGCTGCCTCGGCTATAGTTGCCACGGTCTAAAATAGCCGTGGAGTTGCAAGGACCCAGTTTTGGGGCCTCGCCCACCACCACCTAGCCGCGATTTCCTTCACTCTAACAACAGCAGAGAAAAACCTATAGTTTTACCACGTTGATAAAACACTGTTTTGTATATAATATTTATCTTTTCCAGTATCTCTAAGCCTGTTATGCCTAGGTCGAATTTCTTCATTTTTCTAAAACAAATAATCCATTATTACAGACACTTCTTTTACAGAAGTGGAATGATAACTAGATAGCGTGGTGTGGACGATTATAGTTGTTGCTCAGTAGGCTTCCACAGGGCTCTAGTACAGCGCTGTGACTTCTGGGGAAGTAGGGTGGTATTGATCCAAGCTGACTACAGTGCTGAAAGCCATAGCGCTGTACTACAACCCTGTGGAAGCCTACTGTGCAGTAACTATGTAGTATTCTGATACTAAAAATATAGTTGCGACCCTATTTCACTACAATGTTGGCCTTGATAAAGGTACCTGCCAGGTAATAAGCCTTTTTTATTGTACCAGTGAACATGCTGAGGTGAGCTGATACCGGAACTGAGGCAGCGGCTGTAAACACCTGATTATAAAGGTGTATATACAGTTGAATTCCAGGGTCTCGAGATAACTCAGGTCCCCACTGCTTTTGCGCGGTGTCATGAGCATACGACCCGTGGGCATAATTCTCGGCCCCACGGAAGCATAACTTCGTGGCCAGACCTGGGCAGACACGCACAGACTAGTCCTGGTAGTTCCAAAACCTGGACCATTTATTAAGGGCGAGGACTCCCCGCTTTATAAATCCGTGGAGGTGGAAGCTGATCACTCCCTGAAGCCGATCATGCTCACACGTTTGTGCCATCTCCCCCCCACCCCAAAAGAAACACCGTAAAAAGATATATTTTATGTGACAATTATACAACTACTGGCATTTTTGGTGGGCCACTGATTGAAGGAGTACGCCGTTAAGGCGAACTTGGATGGGAGAGAATGGAACAGTCCACATCTTGACCGAGGCTTGTATATTGTTGGATTTTACGGTCTCAGCGCAGGCCTTGCGCAAATCTTCTTTGGTATACCGAACCGCCATTAAAAGAGTAACAGATTGATGGGAAGATGAAGAAACGGTCAGGAATGGATCGAGTGGGTTGAAGATATAGAGGGGA
>Ga0247770_1001558_pt1 | contig 16950 bp, 24 predicted proteins | sample UWRJL136409B6_FD_179943 | JGI IMG/M metagenome (GOLD analysis project Ga0247770, IMG submission 179943) | Plant litter microbial communities from Arlington Agricultural Research Station in Wisconsin, United States - UWRJ-L136-409B-6 | ecosystem: Environmental > Terrestrial > Plant litter >... | reverse complement strand
GTCTACATCGTTGCGCCTGCATTCCAGCAAAGCGGTCAGGGAGGCCGCGTCGATTTCACAGCCGAAGCAAACCTCACGGGCCCGACGCAGTACAACTTGGTTCCCGCGGGAGCGCCCTCGATCGGCCGTGACCCAATGGACAGCCACATCTGGTATTACAACGGAACCCCTGCCGCCTGCGTCTTTGTTGCTCTGGACCACGTGCTTCCAAACTTCAGCGACTTCTCCATCCCTGATCTCGTCTTGACCGGCCCCAATTACGGGACGAACCTCGGCCCCTTCGTCTGGACTCTCTCTGGCACCGCCGGCGCAGCGTAAGCACCACCGGACTCTTTTTTCTCGAGATCCAGTGGCTGACTTGACATGTCGAGGGATTAGATACGCTGCGACGGCCCGCAATATCCCCGCCATCGCCATCGCAGGGAGTAACGCGGCGGTGCCCTATTACGAGGTGAACAGCACCGAGCATGACGCTTACCGCGTCGCTGCCTTGTCGTTCAATATTGTGGACGCCATCATCAAGACCACCGATCGGAGCCATCCCATTCTGCCGCTCGGGTATGGAGTGAGCGTCAACATGCCCCCTCTCTCTGACAACTTCATGTCGGTCCCTGTGGTTCAGAGCAGGATGACCGGCGAGGCCGAGGTGGACGCCGCAGTGCCTGGAAAGACACCCGGAACGTTTATGTGGTCCAACCTGTCCCCTCGCGCCGCTGGCGTGAACCAGTGCTTAAATGGGGACTGCGACTTACCCGGTGAGACTTACGTGGTAGCGGCCGGCAAGGTATCATTGTCCCTGTACACGGTTGACTATACGGCGCCAGCAACGCGAAAGACAGCTTCCGTCATGCAACGCTTCGCGAAACTAACTGGCTGGAAAGGAGGGCGCGGCAGGTACTGGAGAGCATAGGGAGGGAAGTTGGAAGGGGACCCGAGAGCACCCATTCTGGCGCAAGTCTGAGATTTCCGGCCTTGACTTTTGATGATAAATAAACAGCCGCCTAGTGGCGGTAGTGTACTCGACGCCGTGTTCTGTTTCCTGTCGGCCTTCCATCTTGAACATCTGCACATAAACCGTCGGGTGGTCGGCCATGGCGGCGTACTCGTCGCTCCAAGGGGCTGGGCTGATGGCGTTTGCCCACCCGCCCACCGTTGTGGTTGGCACCATGAACATGCGCTTAATGATCTGGCCTTCGCCGGACAGCAGAAATGCCGATACATACCCCGGGTATGTGGTGTTACTTTGCGCCCTGGATGTCGCCCATAGGTATCTCTCGGAACGCGACAGCATCACCTCGGCAGACCAGTACATGGAGCTGTTCTTGTCTAGTGTGCGAACCAACACAGGTTAGCTCATTGCACGGCAACGACCTACGAAATCTCGCCTTCGGGGTAGAGGAGGTGCCGGACTCCTTCTTTGGCGGCCGATCCTGTCTGCTGGTCCAGATCAAACTGCACGAGGGAATTGTCGTTCTCCATCAAAACATAGAGGTACTTTCCTTTCGAGTGGGACGCTAGATGCCTTGGATGCATGCCTGATTGGGTTGTACTGAGTTGGCCGACCTCGGTGACCTCTCCGCTCGCCCGGTCAACTGCGTGAGTCCAGACCAGATCCCCGTTGAGGTCGGCCGAGTAGATTAGCTGCTGTCCGTCAGCCTCTCGGAGAGCTAGGCCGTGAACCCCTGAGCTATTCGCGTAGCTCCACGAGTCGAGCACCGTGCCCAGAGAGCCATTGCTGTTGGCGGGGAGGCTCATGCCGCAGGAGTTGGGCCCTGGCCACGATACCGAAAAGACATGATACGGCGGGGATTTCATTGCCTCTACAAACGCGCTTGTCCTGTTGAAGCAGGTGCTCGCGGCTGGGATGCTTCTCTCGAGCTCAATCGTGGTGGGACTTGAGACCCGATAGCTAGAGATCCGGGGTGTTTGTATACTGGCGCCGTAGATGTTCTTCTTGGAGTGCTATTTGGGCATGGTTGTCAGACAAACTGACAAGGGGAGGCAAGCTTCGGTTAGTTCTAGAGGCTGACATCGAAAGCTATCCAGGCGTGTGTTGCATCGGCCGCCGTTGTGCGCACAAGCTTGAAGCCATTGGTCTCGTCGTCGAACTCGAGAGAGTGTACCGAGGCAGGCAGGCCGGTTCAAATTTCCCACAAAGAGATTGTGCACAGCTCCAGATGCAGCCAGAAACAGAGACCCGAGGGGGAGTAAACTGCGAGATGAAATCCGCATGATGGGAGAGGGTTTATGCGAGTGTTGCAGGTCGCCCGTCCGGATGAGAATGATGTAAAAGTCGGTATTTGGGAGATAGCTAGGTAGGCAGTTACCATCTTCACGCGATGCCGTAACAAGACCATCGCACCCATCTTATAAACATCTCATCTGGGATCCATGTACATGAGGGGAGCCCTAGGCCTACTGTTGTTCGTATTCCATACGACTCAGCACTTAGCTGGCGCTTGGATAGTTACGCGATATCCTCAATGCTCATCAGCTTACGTGTGAGATAAGACCAAAACGCCTGCCACTTTCGTGCTATACTACCTGGTGCTATTGCCTAACTAGGTTACATTGGTACAACTTCATTCGGACATAGAGAGCCAAAACAATGAACATCGAATCTTACCAGGTAGTTCTATTGTCCAGACATTTCATACTAAGACAGTTGATACACAACTAATTGCACGAGTCAAAAAGTAGACGGATGAAATATAATTGTACTAAATGATGACACGGCTGGTCTGGGCATCTTCCCCGAGCACTTGAAGGCTTTTGTTCTACTCTAAAAGCCCAAGTCTGAAATGCTTCAAGTTCTCCATTCAGCCCCCTATACCCAATCCTATGCTCCCTGTCCAAGACCTAACATTCCAAACTCTCCTATGCTCGGCTGCCATGCCAGGCGTCGCGCTGAGTTGGGGTTTACATGCTCTCGAGGCCCGGCAGAGTGGTGAACCCTAACTCAGTGTTAGTGTGCGCCTTTCGGGGGAATAGGCAGGACAGTTTCCTTACATTGGTCGTAGTTCTCCTTGACCTTTGCGCCAACCTTGCAGGCCAAGGCCTGATCGATGGTCTGTCTCTTGAAGTCCTTTCCGCACGTGGGGCCGAAGCAGTTGGACGCGTCCATGGCACGCTGGAGAGAGTCTCCCTTCCATCTACAGAAAGAAGAAAGTGTTAGCCATCACTGGAACCTTTGCACAACAGACAGAGAACAAAAAAGAAAAGGGGGTGCGTCCATACCCAAAGACGTAGTCGGCATGCTGGCCAAAGCCAGTGCTGTCTCCAGTGCTGAGGTAAAAGGGATGCTTCACACCCTCGGGCCACGTCGACTTGTCGTTGAACTTGGTGGTGTCCCAGACGACCTCGAGCATCAGCTGCGGGATTCGGACGGGGTGGGTGGCCGGGCAGTTGCCGCCGAGGCTGAGGAAGGTGGCGGGCCCGTTGACCGGGTAGGCGACGTGGTCCTTGTGGTTCGGGGTGTCGAGGTTCTTGCCATCCCAGCATCTGATTTTTGAACACGGTTAGGAACGGAGACGGATAAATGAGGTCCAAGGACTTACGTCGGGAAGTGAATGTTTGAGCGGATGCCGCCGGCGCACGCCTTCTCGGGCAGGCCGGGGTGGTCGTTACTGTAGACTGTGTCAGTAGATGTGCATGGTGCAACAGCCCGCCAGACCGGGATGGCCTGGAAGGTGGTGATAGTGGTATGGCACATACGCGGCGTCTTGGCAGGGGGCGCCGTTGTCTCCCTGGAAGTTGGGGCCTGTGTAGCACCGGAAGCAGTTCTGCCTCTTCATGGTGGAGATGGCCGTACGCTGCATGGGATCACCCGAGAGCATGCGGAAGCCCTACAGCGAGTTTCGTGGTCAGCACGTGTCTTGTTGTCGTTTTACAAGTCATTGCAAACGTACCGGCTTGAAGGCTGTGATCTTTCCGGGCTGTGCCGAGACGTAGTAGACGAGAATTCCACCCTGCGTCTGGGTGCTGAATCGGTCGTTGAATTGGTATCTAGATGAGAGATCAGACTCAGTCCGCAGTCCCTAGTTTGGCAAGCCTCCCCTCCCAACTACTACTAAGATGGTTATGGAGACAAGAGAAGAGACTCACGCAGCACCACCCTGCGGCACGCGCTTGAAGCTGCCGTTCTTGTGCTTGAAGTACATGTTCGCGGTCCAGTAGTTGCTGAAGTCCTCCGACGCCTGGCAGCTCGTGCATTGGGCACCGGTCGACACATCGCTCGTCGTCATGGTGACGTTGAAGTTGTCTCCGCCCACGATCTGGTGGATATGGCCCGTGGGCGCCTGGCCGGGGTTGACGAGGGGGTCGATGCGGTCGATCACGATGTTGGAGCAGCCGAACCGCAACATGGTCGTGCCGCCAGTGCCCTGTCGCTTCTGCACCGTCTTGAGCCACGCGGGCGTCGAGTCCGACGGCGCCGCCTCCGCGATCGCCGCCACCGCGAGGATGGTGGTCAGGAGCTTCATCGTCGTGGAGTAACTTGTACCTAAGGGAGGTAGGTAGGCAACTTGGACGATTCGATTCCGAGTGTCTGAGACTGAGGCTGGGACTGAGATTCAACACGAGCGAATGCGGGTGCCAAGCAGGGACATGACGAGGCGCTGTCGCAGCCCGGCTAGACCCCCTTTTAAGGAGAACAACAAGGCGCAGAGCCACAGCCTGTAGAGCCCTTGTGGATAACTGCCGCCACTGTACCTTGGTTCAAAATGCCGAGTCATGTGGTCGTGCGCTCTATATTGACAATATCAGTAGCAGGTGCCCGTGGCCAATCGAAATAACGGCCGAGGACTGCCACAACGTGGGAGCAAGGGAGGGACGTATCCTTGGCAGCAATGCTGACTTTACCCAATTCAGTCCGACGTAGTGCACAATGACCGAAAGGGATGTCCCGCACTCTAGTGGAACGGCAAATTTGGTCATAATTAGGTACGTGGTCGGCCTGTGCAGACACCTGAAGCTCATAGCAGGCGTCGCCTAAAGGCGTTAGTAAAGTTATACGACATCTCGAAGCCTCGTGGGATGGCGTTTGCAAAGCCACTTTACAATCTTTCGGCTTCCTACTGTCGGAGGGGGCGTTTCACAGGACGAGACTGTCACGCCGTGAAGATGGCCAGAACAACAGTTGATGTGCAGTGCCCCGGCCGTTCCTTCAAAAGTACGACAGCGAAGCTAGGTAGACTCTGCGCGTGGTTGGCCCCTCGACGTATCGTTGAGCGCCGTTCCCACTAGGAATGATATTTGGCGCTATTCTTGTGTATCATTCCTGCGGCATTGCAGCACGAAACCTGAGCAACCCCAGATTTACCCGGGAACTGGGGCCCCAGATTCGCATCTTCCCGGGTGTGTGTGGGGTTGCATTGCCGTCCTGCTGGCATCTTGCGAAAACAACCAAGGCCTGGGATTGGCCCCGCGACCCCCATTCGCAGTTTGCTTTAGCGGCTTTCCCGCTGTCAAGAACTGGGCGATGTTACTCTGATAGCTTCCAGAACAAACCATCACTACGTTTAGATTGCTTCCCTAAGGCCGAGGGCGAATGCATTGTGGATTGGTCCACCCACGACGCGGATGTATTGCGTGACCCCATCGAAAAGCTTGCTTATAGTGCACAATATGTACGGGTTGTAATTAACCAACTGTGCCGAGGGTTGTGTGATCATATCCGGTCGTGCGTATTTGCCCCTTTCCCGACCAGCCCCAGTGCCCTCCGACTCTCCCTTTTGCAATGCATCGAGTAAACTGCCGCCAACTCACCAGTCCGATGTACCAGCAATCCCCAACGTAACATCAGAGCAGGCCAGCAAAGAAATCAAGAATTGTAGCAGTCTCAACATACTTTTGAGAGTGCACGGAGGCAGATAGGAATGAACTGTCTATTCCGGGTGAGCCAGTGGGGTTTCGGGAGAGGCTACCGCGAAATGCCCGACCCGGTGACGAAATTAATATAATAAGGAATAACCGATCGGTCCGTACTCTTATGACCGAACATGCATATGGAAAGGCGGCTGTCAAGCGGCGTCCCAATCAGGGGTGTATTGATCTATGTGGCGGACCTTTCCTCTCAGACTGTTCCTACCTGGTATGAAGGTGACCCCGGTATAGCGCATCAAAACAAGCAATTGCTGCTAGACGCTTGAGGAGATGCATGGGTTGAAAACAAACAACATCATATCGTTTCGAGTCCCTGTACACTGCCTTGCTGGGCGGCAAGTTCCCGGGAGGCAAGCAACTGCCGAGTCAGGGGGCTCAGACAAAGGCACCCAACCCATGATGATGTCAAGAAAGCCCCTTGTCCTAAACCCCCACCTACGAATCGTGGCAACTGCCGATGTCCCAATGCCCCGATGTCTTGACGCCGTAGTTGGAGTCATTGCGGTTCGATGGCGTGCCACGGTAGGTACGATTGCCCATTGCTCGGCCCCCTCAAATGGAGAAGCGAATTTTATCTGGAACTTTGAATTCCCCCTGAAGTACCAGCTGAAGTGTGGCCGACTAGAGAACACCCCAGGGCCAACATCAGCTGGGCAGGCGGGCGTTTCCGGCGGGTAAGGTATTAGGTAGGTAGAGAGAGACCTCGTGACCAATTCACTGTATCACTCGAATATTCCCCTTACAAGTGGCCCGGCAGCTACCTCACTGCTCAAGACTGCTTGAGCGGGTGTTGGACGTGGAGAGTTCCAAGTCTTCTGCCTAGGAGTTGCAGGTGGCTCCTTGTTTACCATCAGCCAAGTTTCCAATGATATTGTCAGTGGAATCCAGGGCAACAGTCACTGATGCGGGCCAGACACTGGAGGGTTTTGCACAACTCCAAAGGATGACATTTGCGCGGCAGAAGTCGCGAGATAAGACGTGGACAGACATATTTGAAGGCATGGCTGCATGCATCTCCCGACAATGGCATTCTGCCTCGGAATGCGGGTCCGTAGCGCCTAGGTATTTAGAGGGGTTTGCTTCAAAGGATCCAGTCCGCAGACAAGACACAATCAACCCAGTGACGATGAGTCGCTTTTATGAAGGCAGGCTCCTTGTCTCAAGGTGCACAACGTCGGCCATTCGAGGCAGAAGCGCACGTGCTGCTGCCTGTCGGGCAGCGCCGGGTGGTCTGGACCTCCACAGACTTCAATGCGTCCAACCAATCAAGGGCAAGGAACTTTGTCGCCAGTTAGCGTGCCGCACCGTCGGGACCGTCTCTCGACTGGCCATTCCAGGATTGAGCGGTTCGGCTCCGCTCTGGTTATCGCTTGGTGGCCACCAGCTTTAGGTGCGAGTCGGTTGTCGCGACGGCAGGGTGTGGTGCCTGCGGGTCGCCGGTGGCTGAGCGGTGCACTTTTCGCCGATACCAACGGTTTTGGATTGGGTGTGTTGCCAACGGGCCGAAAAGGAGCGCCGGGGTCTCCGCGTGGACGGCATTGGGGATTGGGCTCCTTCGGCTCTTGGCGCGAGATAGCGCACAAAGGTCGCGCTTGCATTTTCGCTGGGATATCCAACACAATACAGGCTCTTTCCAGGAGTTTCCGACACCTGCCAGATGGATTTGATGGCGTTCAAGACCGCCTCCTCGGGTTTGCCCACCAAGGGCCTCGAAACAGAGAGCAAAAAAAAAGCGGAAGCCCAGCAGGTTCGACCCCGTGGAGCCCACGGGGTCCCATGATAAGCTCCGCTGCAGGTGGGGCGATGATGCAACACAAAGACGCACGGTCCCCCCGAACTCCGCTCTGCATCATGTCGGGGCGGTCCTTATCGGACGGGCTGCGGCAGGTGGCAGGAACGAATCTTGTGAGTGGGCTGTCTGAGAATTTTCAGTATCGTGGTCCAGCAGCTGTGATGCACGCTTTTGGCTGGCGCTTGATATCCTCTCCCATCTCGGCGAGGAGGAGGACTCCAAATTCCTACCCTCGGCGGGTCGGCTGTGGTGCACGAAAATGGCAACCCCGATTGCTTTGCCAGTGGGCATGTGAAGGCCGTCAGGATCCGGCAGGCGCGTCGCAGTGACGGCACCGCACGGGCAACCCTGCAGGCGTACTGTGTAAGATAACTCGAACCGACCCACGCTCGCCCACGCCTGGGTGAGTAGCCCGCCAGTTCTGAAGCAAATCCCGTACGTAATCTCAACCCATCCCATAGACGGCGACCCTCCCCCAGAGTACTCCACCGCTCCGTGACAGCAGCGATTGGTCCTAGCAGTCGTCCAGTTTTGTCTCGCTTGCGAGCCAGGAAAACCCTTCCACGACCCATGCAGCGCGTGCCAAAGAAAACAAAAACGGAAAAGGGAGCCAGGCACCAGCTCTGGCATCTCCAACACTCCCATCTTTCCCCAACAGCAGAACCGGCACCACCACGAGCAGCAGCAGCGACGCGAAATACATCGCGCCGACGTCTTACCAGTACTTGAGCCGGATCGCCCATCTCCAGGGTACGCGACGGCATGAGCGGCCTCCTACCGAGCGCCGATGCGGGCCGGCGCGGGTCGCACGGGTCGGCCGTCCGGACACGGGCAATCGGGGGCGAACGCGACAAAGATTCCGATTCTGCCGACGACGTGCTCCAGGCCCTGGGCTACAAGTCCGAGCTGGTGCGCACGCGATCGACCTGGCACGTGGCCTTCATGTCGTTCGTGCTCGCCTCGATCCCCTACGGCCTGGCCACCACGCTGTACTACCCGCTGCAGGGCGGCGGCCCCGTTGTCGTCATCTGGGGCTGGGTGCTCGTCAGTCTCATCATCCTCTGCGTCGCCGCATCGCTCGGCGAGATCACGTCCGTGTATCCGACCGCCGGTGGCGTCTACTACCAGACCTTCATGCTGGCGCCCCATTCCATCCGTCGCGTTCTCGCCTACACCTGCGGCTGGGCCTACGTCGTCGGCAACATCACCATTACCCTCGCTGTGCAGTTTGGGACCACCCTGTTTTTTGTTGCCTGCGTCAATGTCTTCGAGTCGGAGCCCGGCGTCGGCGTGTGGCAGGCCGAGACGTACCAGGTGTTCCTGACCTTCTTGGCCATCACCCTGCTGTGCAATGCCATTTCTGTCTTTGGCAACAAGTTTCTGCCGCTGTTGGATGTCAGTTTTTGTGTTTCCTCCCCCCGCATTTCCTCACTCCCCCGTTCTTCTCGTCCCACATCCCTCTCCCGGGGGCCGTGGCAACCGCACCGGCCGTCTGTACACGCGCGACATCACGCTGACCTAATCATCCCCCCAAAAGACCTTTGCCATCTTCTGGACTTTTGCTGGCCTCATTGCCATCATGATCACCGTCCTCGCCGTGGCCAAGGAGGGACGCCGCGACGCCGCGTTCGCTTTCGGCGACTTTGAGCCCTCCTCTGGCTGGCCGGATGGATGGGCCTTCTGTGTCGGCCTGCTGCATGCCGCATACGCCACGTCCTCGACTGGCATGATCATCAGCATGACCGAGGAAGTCGAGCATCCCTCCACCCAGGTCCCCAAAGCCATGGTTATTACCATCATTATCAACACCTTCGGCGGGCTCCTTTTCCTAGTCCCCCTCATGTTTGTACTGCCTAATGTCGCCGACCTGGTCGCTCTGCCATCGGGTCAGCCCGTACCGACCATCATCAAGTCTGCTGTCGGAAGTTCGGGTGCCGCCATTGCTCTGCTGCTCCCGTTGATGGTCCTATCCATCTTGTGCGGAACGGCCTGCACCACGGCCGCATCTCGCTGCACCTGGGCGTTTGCTCGCGACGGCGCTATCCCTGGCTCCAAGATGTGGAGCAAGGTTCATACTACTCACGAGCTACCCCTAAACGCCATGATGCTGTCAATGGCCGTTCAGATCGTGCTGGGCCTCATCTACTTTGGCTCTACAACCGCCTTCAACGCCTTTTCTGGCGTTGGCGTCATTTCATTGACCCTGTCCTACGCAGCACCTATTGTGTCCTCCATGATCGAAGGGCGTGCCCAGATGAAAGCGGCTAAGTTTCCCCTTGGCCACAAACTTGGCTGGTTTTGCAACACCGTCGCTATAGGTATTTACTCCCGGGCCCTTCAAGTCCAACATTTGCTGATCTGTTTTTCGCCTGCCCAGCTTGGTCGCTTCTCGCGGTCCCTCTTTTCTGCATGCCTGCGTACCTGCCGGTGACCGCTGCCACCGTCAACTATGCGCCCGTTGTCTTTGTTGGCTTCGTTGCCATTTCCTTGGCTTGGTATATCTTCTGGGGCCGCAAGAACTATCGTGGCCCGCCCACCGAGTCTATTGGCATTGCGCCTATCCAGGGGGGCCCGGTGGACGTGGCTGATGATTCCTTCACCAAGAAGGATTGAGCGTCGGACATGATATGAGAATTGTCTATCAACTAGGCTTGCTTTTCAGATACCCAGCCTGCATTGTTGCTATCAGCTGTCTCTAGTACTAATATGTCTCTCCCTTCTCAAGGCGCATTCCGCTGTGGAATCTATGTAGCCTGGAAGTTGAGCAAATACAAATAATTTCAACAAGCGAGCGAAACATCAAGTGAAAAGCGCGATGTGTCGATCAACAGAACCTCAAGTGAGTAGTTGATGGGCAACTACTAGCACCTTGTACGAATCTAGGTACTAGTTACTGGCTGCATTTTCTGCAGTGGAAGATTCGACATGGGACCAGAAATTTCGAGACAGCGTTCCGTTTTTTTTGGCAGAGAGAAAGAGAACGATCATGAATGAAGTTGTTGCTCCGCAGAACATTCGAGCGGACGAGTTCACTCCTATTGTCACTAGTGGTGACATACCCACATCTGAAGAAGGGTTCAGTACCCAGCGGGTACAGTGGTTTTCCACTAGGTAGGCAGACTAACAGTGACAGCATTGGCATAAGTTACGCCAGGCCGACTTGGGTGTTGTATACATCCATCACGACTGAACAGTGTACTATCTTGGAACTCAAGTATCATCTTCTGTCCAAGTTGGGAATTTTGAAGACCCCCCTGGATGCTGCGTTCAGGGGAAATATGCCGATTACAAGGAGCATCCATGGACATGATGCAACACACGCCTCAGATACCAATATTCCATACGGCGACAAACAACGACAACCGGCAGAGACGGGAGGCAATGGAGTTTGAATCATCCATGGACCCGGCGCCGATCGGCTCCCAGATTTCTTGAAGGTCCGACCAGATACAAATAATCGACGGGCTTCTCTCTGCCAAAGGAGCGGATAGGACAGAGGTTGTCGGCTCAATCCGTTGCTTACTGTTCGGTGCCTGAATCAGGATTTCTGGGGTGCGTATGCTAGGGTGGGACGTTCTGTCAAACTCGTTGCTTCTGATTGGACGCGACAGACGAACGAAAGCGAAAAGCAAGGAAGGGATTTTTTTTCTGGATGGCGTCTAAGCACACCATCGGGGGTCAACAGCGAAAAGGACGAATCATGACACACCGGATATCCACCACGTTGGTGGCGATTGCGACTATCATCCTTGGGCGAGTCAGGACTCAGGCCTGGACGCGGCGGCGGGCCGATGCAACGCCCTTTGTGGCCTCCCCTTCTCATATCCCTGATGCACGCTGTGTCCGGTGACGACGACCGTATCCTTGTCCAGTCGTCGTACTCGGGCAGAATGGGGCCCGGCAGCACAAATGATAAAACCTAGTCAGGCCCGACGCGCTGTCCGCAGGTTGCTGGACTGTTTGTGTCACGCTGCCAAGTCGAGTGCAAAATGTCAAAATCCAAGTTAAGCTCGTCGCGAGTCAGCGAGGATGGGTCTGCAGACGCGGGCAAGACACCACCGCCCCCAAAATACGAAGAGGCCTGTTCCACAGCGGACTCGAAGCCCGAAAATGAAGACAGCAGTCAAATTGGTAAGCCCGCTTTTGTATCCTTCCGCCGCGAGATGATGCTGCACTGTGCTGACATATCATCCGGCACTAGGACAGCTGGAGCAGGCGCGGGAGGCCAAGAGACACATTGGTGTTGTTTCGGCGACGTTTTTGATCGTCAACCGCGTGATTGGCACGGGCATCTTTGCGACGCCCGGCGCAATCCTCGCCCTGTCGGGCAGTGTTGGACTCTCGCTGCTCATATGGGTGGCGGGCATGTTAATCGCCGCGGCCGGCACGGCCGTCTACCTTGAGTTCGGCACGGCCATCCCCAAAAATGGCGGCGAGAAGAACTATCTGGAATACGTGTTCCGGAAGCCAAAGTTCCTCACCACCAGCTTGTACACCGGCTATGTTGTTCTGCTTGGCTGGGCCAGTGGCAACTCGGTTGTCTTTGGGTGCGGCCCCCTTTTTTTCTCTGTTGCACCCTCCGTACCCCCTATCCCCGATCCTCAGCTCCAGTCCGTGCGAATACCATAGCTCAGGTTGTGTTGGCACTTGAAGACGAACGCCCACTAACGGGCGCCCCGTGATAGTGAGTACATTCTACACGCAGCAAATATCGAGGTTGGGCGTTGGAACCAGCGTGTAATCGGCCTGGCCTGCGTCACGGCCGCGTTCCTCATCCACGGCACAGCGCTGAAGTGGGGGATCCGACTCCAGAACGTCCTGGGCGCCATCAAGGTATTCATCATCCTGATCATTGTCGTTGCCGGCTGGGTTGCTCTCGCCGGCCACGTCAAGCTGCCCGAGGACGAGAAGCCCCACAACTTCACGAATGCCTTTGAGGGGACCACGGGAAGTGCCTACGGTGTTGTCACAGCGCTCTACAACGTCATCTGGAGCTACATCGGCTACAGCAACGCCAACTACGCCCTCAGCGAGACCAAGAACCCCATCCGAACGCTCAAGATTGCCGCGCCTATGGCCATCGGCGTCATCTCCATCCTGTACATGTTTGTCAACATTGCCTACTTCGCCGCCGTGCCAAAGGAGGAGATCCTGGCCGCCCGTCGCCTTGTCGCCGCATCCCTCTTCCGCAACGTGTTTGGCGGCACCGCCGAGCGCGCCCTCTCCGTCTTTGTGGCCCTTTCCGCTTTTGGAAACGTTCTCAGCGTCATCTTCTCGCAGGGTCGTCTCGTGCAGGAGCTCGGCCGCGAGGGTGTTCTGCCATTCTCCCGCTTCTGGGCCAGCAACAAACCCTTCAACGCCCCCCTGGCTGGTCTGTTTGAGCACTGGCTTGTGTCCGTCATCATCATGCTTGCTCCGCCGCCAGGAGATGCCTACAACTTCATCTTGAAGTAAGTGTCCCCCTTTTCCCCGACCCTCTTTTCCTATTTCCCCCCTATTACCAGACACCATTCCTAACATTGCACGCAGCCTCATCTCGTATCCCCTGGCCATCGTCAACACGTTTGTCGCCGCCGGTCTGCTGCATCTGCATCTCAACCGCAAGGAGTGGAACTGGAATCCCCCCATCTCAGCCACGATGCCCATCGTCATCTTCTTCATGCTCAGCAACATCTACCTCGTTGCTGCGCCGTTTGTGCCCCCCGAGGCCGGACAGAACATCTACGAGACACTTCCCTACTGGATCCACTGCGTCGTCGGTTTCGCCATCATCGGCGCCGGCGGCGTCTACTATCTCGTGTGGGCCATCATATTGCCAAAGATTGGGAAATACGAGCTCATACGCGAGACGACCGTCGACGAGATCGACGGCTGGGAGAGCAGTGTCTTTGTCAAGAAGCCTCTTGTTTCAAAATAGGTACCGAATGCTAGCGAGCGTCATTTTAAAATAGCATGATCATTACAATTTCATTGTTTCCATTGTTCCAAACCGTTATTGCCGGGGTTCATTTCAGCCAATAATCGTTGGACTTGACAATGGCGTTTGGCTTCCACGTTGCGTCAACCCACACAAGCCTATCGTGACGAAAGCAGAAATGCGGTGGACTGGTAGGGACATACTATTCCTCTCAGCTTGGCTGCATGTGCAATTGCAGCTCTTCTGCAAGGACTTCCTTTGTTCTGTCTCTTTTCCCCTTCACAGTGGCTCTGCAACGGATGCCGAGACCCCCCAACCAAACTGTCGCTTGCTCGTGCATGCATCCAGGGTAGCATTAGGATTCAATATCGCCACGCTGTTGGATCTATCTGCATGGACACCACACTACATATACCCAACGGGATTGGTAAGAGATGACGTCCAGCGAGCGCTAACCGAACCACACAGGTGTGTCTGTTGTCAATCTCGAACTTGACCCCTGATCTCACACAACAGAGCTTTGGTTCTGACACAAGATCACATCTGCTGACTGAATGTCGGATTTTCCTCACGTGTTTGGGTCCGACTGACTGGTATTTCCATCACAAGAACGAATCATAAGTTATGCATGCATTCGAACCAACCCACAGCCATCATGTACCTGCATGTGGTCTGTCTGAGATGTCACAGCTCTGACTTCTCTCACCAGACACTCCCCAAAATCCAAAATTCCCGCAAAAAAACAATCAACCATACACTCCACAGACACATCTTTCTATTCCTCTATAGGGCCAAACCATGCCACTTGAAGATCTAGCAGGGTATCGGGGGACAAAATCGTCCCATGAAGGACATGTCTCGCGAGATTTGCACTCAACTCGGACTGATTTCGCTTTTGAACCTCGGACTGAGTCGGAGGTTGAGGAAGCCCTCGGCTCCTTTCCTCGGGTACGTGTTCAGGTAGCGGTAACCCTCGGTTCTGTCCTTCTCCTCATCCCAAAGAGAAAGATCAAAGTTGTAGATGAGAGCAGCGAGGGTCTTTCGTAGGACTTGGCGGGCGATGCTGTTGCACACGTCAGCACCTGTCAATCCGCACGGAGAGGAAGGATTGAAGGCGGAGTCGGAACTCACAACTGTCCGAGACACGTTCTCGAACCTGTGCCGAACGTGGGTGATCGCATCCTGTTCTTCTGGGCCTCCGGGCTCTCGCCCATCCACCGCTCGGGCACGAAGCTCTCCGGCTCGGGATAGATCTGTGGGTCGCGCTCAAGGAGTCGGAGCGTGAAGCTCATGCTTGCCTGTGCTCTCGTCAGCATCCTTCTCGGTCCATGGAACGGCTTCGCCTCCCCGTCTCGGTTTCGCACATACATTTGCTGGGATAACAGTGCCGTGATACTCTACAGGATCTGCCGTCATTCTGGGCTGTCGGTGCCAGGAAGGCGAGCTCAAACGCGTAGACTCGCGGCAGATAGCATCCTGAGAATCCAAGTCAGCGGGAGATGATCAAGTTACGGAGAGGAGTGTCATACCAAATAGGGCAGCTGCAGGACCTTGGGGTCACGCCACACCTTGTGTCCGTAAAGACCAATGTCGAGCGTGTCGAGCTCGGCTCTCAGCTGGTCGACGCATTCTGGATTTTGGATCATGTAGTGCAGCAGGCAGGTCAGATTGCTGAGCAGAGATTCGTTGCCGATGAACATGGCCTGTGCCGCCTCTTGGCCGACGAGCTGGTTGTTTCCGATTCCTCTCCACAGCCGGGCCAAGACGCTGCTGTGGTCTTTGCCGTGGCGGTTCTCAAGATCATCGTCCACGATGTCCTGGAGGTGAGAGAAGACAAGCTAACGGGAACGAAGTCAGCATGATTTGCATCCATGGCAATGCCAACGTGTTACTCACCTCGTCGAGCCAGCTGAGTGGTGAGATCTTCCGCAGGGACGGGAACACGTCAAAGAGCTTCTTGATGGGAGGCATGGCGCGAAGGACGGTGGCAAATTCGATGGAGCTGAAAGCGCGGAGAGAGTCGTGGACCTTGGCCAGATCCTTGTCCCAGAGATAGCCCATGTCTTTGTCGACGAGATACGAGACCATGATATCGTTCGTGTACGCCCAGAGGTAGTGCGTGCTGTTTACAGGGGCGTCATGAAGGTCAGATAAGAGGCGATCGTGAAGGGACTCGATGTGGCGGTCCATGGTTGTCTTGGAGAACTCTGACAGGGTCTTGCCGCTGAAGAGGGGCTGGATGATGGACTTGCGCTCCGCATGGCCGTGAGGGCTGGAAATGCCGCCCAGCAGGGTCGACAGCAGACCGTAGTAGTTGGTGCACTTGCTAAGGTCGGTCCGCTTGTGAAACGACAAGCAGAACTCGTGGTCATTGAAGTGCAGCTCTTTTGGGCCGATTCGCACCACAGGTCCTGGACAAGCAGATACATGTGTCAGTCTTCGCCCACAACACATGGAAAGGAGGACAACGACCTACCGTACTGGCGATGGAGCCGCTCTAGGGTGTCTAGCCAGTCATCCTTGATGATCATGTGATATGCCTCGTACAGCTTCGTGGTCGCGGCAAGGCGGGGGCCTGGAAACCCGGCCAAGGGACTGAACACAACGTGGTAGATGGACTTTGCTGCAATGTAGAGGGCAAGAAGGAAGACGAGGGCCAAGATGTGGCTCGAGGCAATGATGGGGTACTCCATGGTGGGCAGTGAAGCAGCTGCTGTGTGAACTCGGAGTTGCTTGCTGTTAGTCTTGCAAATACCGGGCCGCGTATGTTGGTGAGTTGAAGAAGAAGGCAAACACGCGAAGGAAGAGCACGAACACGCAAAGGCTGGAGAAATGGAACGAACGGCGGAGGCTCCCCATAATATATATGACTCCTCCTCGGGGCTTGAGATTTCTCTCTCATCCGAACTGCTATCTCTGCGCCAAGGTGGGTACCGCAGCAGTGAATGGCGTGCGAATGATAGGAGCACAATGTCCGAGGGGAAGAGGAAGGAAGGGTGGAACATACCGGTGGCCTATTCACCTCCCCGTTCCGGCGGTCGAGGCTAATCCGCCCTCGCTCGCTGCTCTGCTCTCTGCAGGTCCTGGTTCATCGTCTAGTTTGGCGCCTCACGGTGGATTGGCACCCTATCATGGCCTCCTCCAGTAATCGGGCATTTCCTGCTTGGATTTTGCCCGGGGTCCGTGTTGCGCTGCGTTGACGCGGATGATCCGTCCCAGTCTGCAGGGCAGCGCCGACTCCAATGTTTCATCCGATAAAAGTCCCGCGCAGTGTGGATATGTGGACCTTGTCCAATGCCAGTGGCGCCCGAGTCCGAGGGCCTGGAAACGGCAAGACCGCCTCTGCCATCACTTTCGG
>Ga0247770_1001555_pt1 | contig 16967 bp, 14 predicted proteins | sample UWRJL136409B6_FD_179943 | JGI IMG/M metagenome (GOLD analysis project Ga0247770, IMG submission 179943) | Plant litter microbial communities from Arlington Agricultural Research Station in Wisconsin, United States - UWRJ-L136-409B-6 | ecosystem: Environmental > Terrestrial > Plant litter >... | reverse complement strand
GCCAGACTCCACTGCCAACCTCGTATTCAGTCAGCCAACCTCGCTTCGCAGAAGCGAGTGTAGCCAATGCACTCCGTGCACTGGCCACCCTCACGGCTATAATAACACGGCCTCCACTCTCGAAGATAGAAAGAATTAATCACCTTCAACACACACTGCTTTCCAATGCCTTGACCCCTTTTGCATTTCAACAATAACCTATTTTCCAGGGTTTTTTCAAAACTAATCCGAAACTGTAATACCTACTAACATAAGGTAACTAGCCATTTATAAGTAAGTAAGTAAGTTAAACCCACATATAAGTAGTAAAGTAGGCAAGCCAGACCTAAGACTTAGCTTAGTAATTATAGTTAATAAGCTAAGCCCTAACTCACTACCTTATAGCAGTAAAATCTGTTACAAATCTTGAAAAGTTATTATATAAGGCTATCGTATAAGGTTATCGTAACTTATTAAATATTTAACATATTAATTATATAACGGTATTATATGGAACTACTGTCGGAAGTTATTCAGTCACCGCTAATAAAGCTAATTATTAAGCTATATACTGGGTTATCACAATGATATTAAAAATCGTGCAAGTGGGGTGCGTCTTTAGTCACCCAGCCGTAAGGAAAGGTGCGTAATAGCTAGCTTCTCCTACCTAGCTTTATAAGGCAACAATACCCCACAGCTAGCAGGGGCGCTTCTGCAGCTACAGGACTGCCAGCAGCAGGCGGTAGGTAAGGCATGCAAACACTAGTATACTTACATTAATAGATCTTTTAGTCTATTAGTGTAACGGTTCCTTACTTCTAAGTTATATTATAATTAAAGTAACTCGAAGAGACGGGAAAAGTGCAACGATTAGTGGAGAACTGCATAAGTTACGTTTACACCATTACCGTAAGTGAAAGAGAGGAGTTGGGAATGTAAGCGGTTGAAGCCACCTAATCTGGCAGCAGATGCCGCCGGATTGGGAGGGTAAGACCGCGTTACTGATACTAATGGTATAATTAACTGTTAACTAAGTTAATGCTAAACTTTAAACGTACTTTACGTTTAGTATTAAAGCTTATTAAATTATATTCCTTACGAAATAGATTCTTAGTATAAATAAAAGCCTTTATAAACTGTTAATAGTAATTAACTAAAGTATTTCTAAGTTTAAGACTTACTTTACCGTACTTCTTTTAAGTTAAAGATATCTCCTAACGCTTCTCTTTATTAATAATATATTTATTATCGACACTTTTAGCGAAAATAATATTGATAACGAACTTTATATAGTATATAAACTCCTATATGTCGCACTTTATAAAAGTACACGGCTTTTAACTAATTAGCTATTAAACTGTAATAGGGAAGTGTATTATATTTACTAACTTATAAGTTCTACTTCAACTTATTATATTAGTTGCACTTTAATAACGTAAAGTAATTATAACTATAGTGGTTAATTAAGGGTAACTTAGCTTTAAGGAGATAGTTTAAAATAGTTATATTCTAACATGTAATGTAACTTAATAAATTAGCTAAAACGTACTTTTAAAATAAAAAACACTAATCAGTTAGCTTACAGGTTATAATGAAGTTATAAGTAGAGAGGATTTACTTTACGCTTTTCACGTAACTTCTTATTAGCAGTTTTAATCTATTAAAGTAGGCAGCCTTTAAGTTTTACTAGGGTAGATATCTTAAAGCAGAAAACGTCTATAATTAAGATTAGGGATAAGGTAAATTATAACTGTTAAGTTAAACGATTAATTAAAAGGAAGGGATTTTAAGATTAATTAAAATTATATTAACGGATAGGAAGGCGAAAACGTTTATTAATAAGAAGAAACCGAAACGTAACTGGGGAACAATTAGAGAGGTGGGGAAAAGGAAGTATAGTAACGGAACCGAGAATTTTTTCTTAACATACGGGTTATGTGGGGATCCTGCACGGAGTAACGGCAGGGTGGGGGGTTAAGCCCTAAGCGAGCAGGGACTACCCAGCTTAACTGGCAATTACGGTCAATTACCGTTTAGAGCCGGGGGTACTGTCACGGCACTAAACCCCCGTAAGCCCTGTGGGGCCTAGGAACCGCGCCCGGACTGGGGCGCAGCCGAGGTGCAACCGGGTATCACCTGACCTGTAGACCTACCTAAATAGCGTGCAGCTTCACTGCTCCAGATAGTTCCCTTACATAATAACAAGTCTATTAACTACGTTCTTAGTCGGCACCGTGACAGATAACCTTTATAACTTTAAGGAGTTACTTACAGTGCTGTAAGTAAGTTAAGGGATTACGAGAAGGCTTATAGTTATATATATAATGTATAGTTTAACTATACTCTTAGTAATACTAACTAGTTACTAATTAAATAGCAGTGGCTTTCTATAAGTAATTATATTTATAAGATGTAATAAAATAAAGGTTAATAGACTTAGAAGGTTAAAGCTAGTTATAATAGTCGTAGGTAAGGTTATATTAAGTATACTAACCATTTACTAAGCTCTAACTGCTAACTCTAATAACGGTAAACCTTTCCTTACTAACTTACTTATTAACGGCTGCTTAAAGGCCCTTAATAGTGGTAGAGATAAAGCTAATTATAAGATTATAAATCTCTTCATTTTTAAAAGTAGCGTAACTGTCGTCTTTAGAGATAACGTTACTACTATCGTTATTATCGTCGTTATTAATACTCTTTTAGTTGGAATACTTAGTTAGAGAGTCTGGAAAGTCGGAGTTAAGCTAAGAATTAAGGTTAGGGGTACGTTCGATCAGAGGGAGAGAGAATTACAGTTTAAAGGTGTAATTAATCGGTAGTAAGGTCTTAGAATCGCGTACTTTAAAGCTTAAACGGTCGTGAGGATTCAGATTACGTGGTGAAGGCGAAAGCTAGGCGTCATCGTTAGTAGAATCGCTATTATAATTGCGGCGCTGCCCTGTATTAGTTACTATCTTTGCGAATGCTTCGGATCGTAACGGCGCGACAGCGCGCGGGAATTTGATGCTTGCAAAGCCTTCAGGGTATACTGGGACCATGGAATTAATAGTGGAATTGATAGTAAAGCGATGCTATAAACCGTTGTGGGCGTTGAATTAGCCTGGGCGAGGTCTTCGTGGTCGTTGGAAATGGAAAATTTTCACTGACGGCGATGACGATGATGGTGGGGGGTGCTACTACGACCCTAACCCTATTAAGGGGGGGGGGATGCACCCGCAGTAAAAAGGGGATGCACCCCCATCAATTGCCTTTCCGTGTGGGGTTGTCACTTAAAAGTGTAGATATCAGCGAAGCATCGGTAGCAGCATCCGTAGGTAGTTACTTAAACCACAAAATAACTTCAGCTGTTACAATTGTTTCGAGAAGCAATGATAGGTGTTGCTTATAAAGGTGATTTGTGCTGAGAGGGGTTGAATTGGAAAGGTCCCCAAATTTCATGAATTTATCTCGGCAAGGCCACCAATGAAGTTGCCGATCTGCTTTGGGTCCTTCTCCAATTGCATGAAGGATCTCTAGCTGGAAGAGCGGGGTCAGATGGTCCTTCCTACCGTGACAGTCCAAGCACCAAGCGGTGAAACATTCAGGCTCGTCTACGATTGCTACGACAAAGCGCGAATACCAGATCTAACGGACAGAAACGACGACACGCGCTCTCTTCCGCGGCGCAATGCGACGACTCTTCCACCGGTGGCGCAATGGCGCAAGCGGCGAAACGGTGACCAAACAAACCCCACCAGAGCATTCTTCCGCGGCCTCCTCGTCGACTACCAAGGCTTTCCCAGCAGGGATCAAACTTCTTTTTGATCCTGCCAACGCTGTTGTCGAGTAGGTATACCGTTCCTAGGTAATAGCAGACGAAGTATTAACGGATAGCCATTGTGCAGCATCGTCTTTGTCCACGGACTGAACGGCCATCGAGAAACGACCTGGACTGCCCGCGGCGCGTCCGAGCCATGGCCCAGAACTCTCCTCCCCTCCGAGCTCCCAACCTCCCGCATCCTCACGTTCGGATACGATGCGAATGTAACAAACTGGCGGGGCATGGTGTCGCAGAGCAGGGTTGCCAACCATGCCTGGAGTCTTTTGACCTCTCTCGCGACATACAGAGAACGAAACAACACGGTTGGGCCTCCATATCTTATTCAAGGGGGTAACTGACTGACACTGTCTGGGGAAGAACGAGCGGCCCATCATATTCGTTTGCCATAGTCTCGGCGGTCTGGTATGCCAGGATGTAGGGTGATCCTCAGTCCTAAGAAGATGCGCTAAACTGACTCTGGTTGCGACAGGCTCTGGTAACCTCGAGGCAGCGAACCGAGAAACACATTCGGAATATCCTTCAATCAACCCGAGGAATCGCTTTTCTCGGAACACCGCACCACGGGTCAGGTCTGGCGCGATGGGCCGAGCTGCTGTCCCATCATATCGGCCTTGTCAAGCAGACAAACACCGACGTTGTGGCAGTTCTCCGGAGTGATTCCGAAGTACTTGCGCGGATTCAAGATGGATTCCATGCAATGATCATAGGCCGCAACAAGGAAGGCCAAGGGCACATTGAGATCACTTGCTTCTTTGAACAGCTACCCCTGACAGGCATTGGCCACGTGAGTCGCCGCAACTATTCTATGTCATTCAAGTGTTTCGCTGATATCCAACCTAGGTGGTGCCACAAGACTCTGCTACCCTCCCGGGTTATATTCCAATCGGGATACATGGAAATCATATGGACATGGCCAGATTTGGCTCAACAGCCGACCCGGGCTTCTTTTCTGTTTGTGGAGAACTTCGCCGGTGGATCACGCAAATAGGTAGGGCCGAGGATGTTCCACCACCCTCCAGTCGTACCATAGCCTCGGAAAGCGACCGGGCTGGGCTCACGAGCTCTACTAGACACTGCATGTACACCCATCAAATCTTCTAGGGCTCAGACTAATTGGTGTAGTCCTGGTTCCGTATACCAGCAACCCAGACTTTGTTGGACGGTCCCAAATTCTCGAACAGCTGAAGGAGCAGCTCGGAAACTACAGTAGTTCCGCGAACCGTACCTCGCAGCCGAGAGCATGTCTGTATGGTTTAGGCGGAATTGGGTAATGAGAACCTGTCCCGCCTTTAGTTTGGGCGCCTAACTGACCCGTGGTAGGAAAACCCAAATCGCAATAGCTTACGTATTCTGGCTGCGGGAGACACACCCTGATGTGTCAGTGTTTTGGATACATGCTAGTAACGCTGAAAGATTCCGTCAGACATATGCTGCCATCGCACGAGACTGTCAAGTGCCGGGCTATGACGACCCGAACGCTGACGCCCTGGATCTAGTAAAGAGGTGGCTTGAGCGGAAGACTGGTGACCAATGGCTCATGGTGGTCGATAATGCCGACGACATGCAGACCTTTTTTGGCCAACAGCAGCTGATAAAACCACCAGAGGACGCAGATAGTCCCCCGTCCGTTGTGGGTGGAAATCTCGGGCCTTACGTCCCTGACTGCCCCAACGGTGCCATTTTGGTGACGACTAGAAACAAGCAAGCCGGCCTGAAGCTGACCAAAGGGCGACCCCTCATCGAAGTCACCGGGATGAACCCAGAGGATACAACAATGCTTCTCCAAGAACAGCTTCATGGCATCGACTTCACTCCGGACGAAGCATCGTCCCTGTCTTCCCGACTGGAGCATCTGCCGCTTGCGCTCGTTCAAGCAGCCGCATTCATTCAAGAGAACACCATAACGATCAACAAATACCTCAACCTCCTAAATAAGAGCGACCAGCACCTCATCGATCTGCTCAGCGAAGAGTTCGAGACGGTCGGGAGAGACTCGGAGGCTCCTCGAACCGTTACAGAAGCTTGGATCCTGTCGTTTGATCAGATCCAACGGCAGAACGTCTTGGCGAGCGAGCTGCTGTCCCTGATGAGCTTTTTTGACCGACAGGGAATTCCATTGGAGTTTTTGTCTCAGTATTGCAAACAGCGAAAAGGCCAAGTGGCGGTTGGAGAAGTTGAACTGGAGAAGGCTATTGGGATTTTGAAAGCATTTTCCTTTGTCGCCGAGGAGGCGGGATCTCAGTTCAATATCCATCGATTGGTGCATTTGGTCACATGGAAGTGGCTGGTCAAAGAAAAGGAGGTGAGTTGGTTCTTAGAACAGGCTCTCATAACACTGTCTCAGGTTTACCCATACGGTAACTACGAAACCCGGGCGATATGTAGTGCATACCTCCCACATGCATATTCGGTACTGAAGTTTGATGGGTGTGGTTCAAGAGATGGGAGGCTAGCGAGGGCAACTATTCTCCACAACAAGGCCAGCTTTTTCAGGTACTAAGGGAAATTCAACGATGCCGAAAACCTGTTAGTGGAAGCGAAATCGCTGCGGATAGCTGAGTTGGGATGGGAACACCCGAGAACGCTAGAGACCATTGCAGCTCTGGCGTGGGTGGACTGGCGGCAAGGCCGATTTAAGGAGGCCGAAGAGGCGGATTTGAAAATGGTAGAGACAAGGCAGAAGGTATTAGGAGAGGAACATCCCAACACATTTGTGAGCATGCATAGTCTGGGGGTGACTTACACAAGTCAGGGTCGATGGAAGGAGGCTGAGGAAATTATGTTACGGGTAGTGAAGATAGGACAGAAGGTGCTGGGAAAGGACCATTACGAAACGCTAGTCAGTATGGGAAGCCTCGCAAGAATATACTTGGAGCAGGGTCGATTGGAAGAAGCAGAGGAGCTGTTTGCCGAAGTGGTTGAGAAATTTAAGAGGGTGTCAGGGGACGAGTATCCCGAAACTTTGACAAGCAAAGCTCTTCTGGCCCGAACATACTGGAGGCAAGGCCGATGGGAAGAAGCTGCAGAACTAAATGAGAAGGTCTTTGAGATGTACGGAAGGGTATTGGGAGAGAAGCATCCCCACACTTTGGTTACCATGAGCAACCTAGCCTGTACATACTTGCACCAAGGCAGACTGGAAGAAGCTGCCAGACTGGGGGAGAAGGTCTTGGAGGCGACCCAGAGAGTATTTGGGGAACAGCATCCCCAAACTCTAGGCTGCGTGTACACCCTCGCCATCACGCGGAGAAGCCAAGGAAGGATGGACGATGCCCTGGCGTTGATGCAGAACTGATATTGCCTTCGGCAAAAGGTACTTGGCACAGAGCATCCTTACACAGTCGAATCTGGCGATTTCGTGAGGAAGTGGGTTGCGGAATCTACAGGGGAATCATAGGCGGCAGGGGGTTAGACATCCATTGGTATCGTGATATGAACCAACATGCGCTGGCCTGCGTTTTCGAGATTCTCGAGAGATCTACGTGACCAACCCTTCCATCCTCGCGACCGACCATGTAATAATGTAGGTGATCAAGGCATGGAGTCCCGCGAGGGCAAGTACTTACAGGTACAGGGCAACTTTAATTCCGAGCCTGGGGTGACGCGTATCGCTCGTAGCCGTGACCGCAAGATTCGACCATGCCATGTCTCCCATTCTTTGTCAACATCAAATAAACCACCGAGACTAAGCCCCCGTGGTGCTGACTTTCTCTTTGACACCCAGCCCCTTGTCACCAACATCGTAGGCGATCCAACCTATGAAAGAGATGCAAACTGAATCTTTGCCTGAAGTACTTCCTGTGCTGTAAGGCCGTCACGTGGTAAGCAAACAGTTTTGTGTGTGTCTGTAAGGCAATCTGGGGGCATCTGGAGATGGCCCAGTCTTCCTGTCGTTGACCAGCTCACAAATACGGGGCACGTTCAATTTCCAACAACCCCTACAACCTCAATGGTTATGCCCAACTCTTTTCCCATGGATTCTATCCACGCTCGATTCGCAAATCCCTTCATCCGGACGACGCGTAACTTCCTCAGATCATTCAACACCGCCTCCAGTTCGTTTTGGAAGAAGACTGCGGCGTCCTTCTGTACGTCCCTCACCGGGGAGATCTCGATGTGCAACTCCTCAATCTCTGCGCACCTAGACGGGAGAAACCCTATGGTTTGGTCCTGCAACTTGACGTGTTTCCTTCCATGATCATGGAATGCCATCTCGGCCTTGGTTATGTGCTAACTTGGCATTGGGTGGTTCCACCAAAAGGCGAAACCACCGGTAGGGAGATTGATGGGGCTGACGTAAACCAAAGATCCCAGCTCCTGGTTGGTCTCTCCAGGGCCAAGTATCAGTCTAAGACTCGTCACACTGATGATTTCTTGGTGTGGTGGTAGGGTTACTTACGACTGCATGCTTGGAGCAGTGGGATGATTCTACCCCAGTCTCTAGCGGGAAGTAATATTTTGAGGCGAGTCCAAGCTGGTACCGGCGGATGGGGGTTTTGACTTCCACGGTGGAGCCATCTCCCGTCATCACATGGTTGTATACGATGTTGCGCAGCTCGCCGGGAAGAAGGAGGAAAGGGAATGGCTTGTCGAAACTGGGTGAGTTTAGCCCGAGAGATGTAAACTTAAAAACATAACAGTACTTGTCATCGGTTGGCTGTTTGACTTCCGAGCAAACCATTACGCAGATCGCACTGCAATGACAGCTGCTTTCATTACATACGGCTGGTACCGACCTTGAAGTTTGGCAAAACTCCATTTTTGTCATAGGTGTTCTCCAACCTACCATGTTGCGGCACCCATGACCCAGCAATGAGACCCCCCGTGGCGCAGCACATCACCGTGCAACCAGTCATCAGCAAGTTCTCTGAGGGAGCACGCAAGCTTTAACCCAGACAGGAACCGGTCAGCAAGCCACATGCACCTCATACACCCCCAACAGCGAAACGTGCCATTTTGTTCTTCAAAGCTCCCAACGAGGAAATACCCTCTCCAAAATTTGGAATTAGGCACCGAGCTGAAGTCGGCAACCGCGAGTAATTTGGGGCTGTTTTGGCGTCCCATCGGCTGCCAGAAGCGAGGACCTGGCCCCACGCCGTCCAAACTTTACGAGCGCTCCGTCTTACATACGCTCGGAGCCTGACCAATGGCATCTGACATCCACCACGTAGATCCAAGACTGTCGCGCGAGTCTTAGTCTTGCAACCACCCCGGCTGCCCAGAGCCACACCATCGGTGAGCCTTGGCAGACGCCGCAAGGATGAGCAGTCCATGTCAGCCCTAGCCAATGCCGACGGCCATTGCGTGCGGCAGACGTCTTGGCCAGGATGAAACCAGCAATTGGGACCTCCTGTCAGCTTTAGCTCTGAGGCCACAATATGTGACAGGATGCAGAGGGATTGCTAAGATGTGTGTATAAGGGTGCCTGCACCCCGAACCGTGAGTCTCGGGGGCATTCCTCATCCCTTCGCTTCCCACCGAAATTGAACGTCTTGCATTGCGGGTTGCTGTATGTCCCGGAATACCGATATTACTCACTTTAAGCACTAGACTGTGAGATAAAACACCAGATAATCCTCCCTAAAAGGCATCATGGCCCTCTCAAAACTGTCGCAAGACGACGAGCTGCACGCCAAAGACCACCCCTTCGAGCCCTTCCAGCCCAACTTCGGAGAGCGCCTCGGAATCAACCTTTTTCATCTCGTCAACAAAGTCGTCCCCTGGTACAAACTCCCCGGCTTCCTCGGCGCCTTCAACCTCGCCATCCTCCGCCTCGAGCTGCGCCAGTTCAACCTCCACGACGGATACGCCTCCCCCACAGCCCAAGGCAACGCCGTAGACACTCCCCTCCCCTCCGAACGATACTTCGGAGTGCGCCACTCAGATGGCAAGTTCAATTCACTGGAGCGTCCGCTCATGGGCTGCACCGCGATGCGATTCGGCCGAAATTTCCCGCGCGAGTTCACCAGCAAGCCCACGGAAGAGGAAATGATGACGCCCAACCCGCGCATGATCAGCGATAGGTTCATGACTCGCAAGGAAGGGGGATTTATTCCCGCGACGACGCTGAACTTGCTGGCCGCGGCGTGGATCCAATTTCAGATTCATGACTGGTTCAACCACCAGCAGGTGAGTCCCCCTCCTCTGTTTGCACCAGCAGAACTGACACCCCCAAGAGTGAAGAGAAGCTGGAGGTCCCTATCCCGCCTGAAGGCCATCCCTGGCCTCACGGCAAGATGGACCTGCATCGCACTAAGCCCGACGACATCCTCGACCCAAGCGACGTGAAATGCCCCGGGTACCGCAACGAAAACACCGCATGGTGGGACGGCTCGCAAATCTACGGCTCCAGCGAAGCCATCGCCCAAAGCCTGCGCAGCAAGCACCCCGACGGGAAGCTGACCCTCGACGAGAGCGGGAACGAGGCCTTCCTCCCGCGCGACGCCCACGGAAACGTCCTGACGGGCTTCAACAACAACTGGTGGACTGGCATGGAGATGCTGCACACCCTCTTCGCGCGCGAGCACAACGCCATCTGCGAAAAGCTGCGCGAGGAGTATCCCGAAATGAGCGGGTACGACCCCCTTCCCCTTCCCCCTTCCTACCCCTGCTTTCTTCCCCTTCACCCTTTCCCCTCTTCCCCTGGCAGAAACCCAACTAACCCTCCTCCCCAGCGACCAAATCTTCGACAAATCCCGCCTCGTCAACTGCGCCCTCATGGCCAAAATCCACACCATCGAATGGACCCCCGCGATCCTCGCCCACCCCGCCCTCCAAACCGGCATGTCCGCCAACTGGTGGGGCATCGCCGGCGAGACTCTCACGAAGCACCTCGGCCGGCTCTCCAAGACTAGTGACATCATCAGTGGAATCCCCGGTAGTGGCGCCACGTCTGATGGCGCGCCGTACGCGCTGACTGAGGAGTTCGTGTCTGTGTATCGCATGCACTCGCTCATGCCGGATAATATCGCTTTCTTCTCTGCTGCGACGGGAGCGCACCAAACTACGCTGCCGGTGGAGTCGTTGACTTTCACGCACGCGAGGGACCCCCTGTCTCCGTCAACTGGGAATGGCGGTAAGCCCCTAGCCTTCCCAGACATCTTCTACTCCTTCGGAATCAACTACCCCGGCGCCATCACCAACAACAACTACCCATCCTTCTTGCGCAACCTTCGCACCCCCGACGGCCAAACTCGTGACCTCGGCACCGTCGACATCCTGCGCGACCGGGAGCGCGGCGTCCCGCGGTACTGCGAGTTCCGCCGACTTCTGCGCCTCTCCGTGCCAAAGACCTTCCTCGAGCTAACAGGGGGGAATGAGACGCTTGCAAAGGACCTGTCTGAGGCGTATGACGGACGACTGGAGCTGGTTGACGCGCTTGTTGGGTCTCATTCCGAACCGGTGATTCCCGGGTTTGGGTTCAGTGAGACTGCGTTTAGGGTGTTTATTCTCATGGCGTCAAGGCGGTTGAAGGCAGACCGGTTCATTGCCGGGAGCTGGGACGAGAAGACGTACACTAAGGCTGGGTTCCGGTGGGTTCAGAATACGGGGATGAAGGATGTGTTGGCGAGGCATTACCCTGAGCTGAGGGAGACGTTGGCGAGGACGAAGGGGAATGTATTCGCACCGTGGGAGAAGCTCGAGGCGTCGAGGGGGTATAAAGGGGTGGAGACGAATGCGCCGGGGGTATGAGGGGTGTAATGGTCGCGGTTTGGTGTGTATTATTTCCGGGGCGAGGGATCAATCATGGCATGCTCGTTTTTTGGGCGAACCGGGTGTACGGGTAGCATTGAACTGAAATTGATGAAGCGGTGTTTCCAAACAGACATCTTGTGCAACTTGCGCCCTTCGCCGTTGTATATTTCTTAACCGTGGGTTCAATCTAACTAGAGGGAAAGCGCTGCATCTAGTCATTTTTTCCAAAGTTCTGCATCGGCATCCATGATTCATTCGCATGGTCCGAATCTAGGCATCGTCGAGACCTTCCATCGACATCGTCTCCGGCACGAACGATCCCACGGACCGATGCCGGGGGTTGCGCGAACACATACGCTGCGGTGCATACCAACCCTGATATTTGAAGATGGTACCGAGGTGCTCATCCATTTCCTCCAATACCGAATACGCGGTAGATATGCACATGTCACAAAGTTCTCTTTGGAATCTTTCTTCGAGCTTCCCGGCGGACGTCGTATTTGGCCGCGGTGTCACCGAGGAAAGCCGTTCGGCTTCAGCAAGAAGAGACGGCCGAAGGAGCAGTATTCTAGCAAGAGTACCCTGACGGTGTTTAGCTGCAGCCGCCAGATACGAGGCTGACGGAGCTCGCCCCTGATATCGAAACACCGCAGCCTGTGCTTCATTTAAACCTGTTTTATCCGCGTCGATACGGATATGAGCCGGTGCTCCCTCAATGAGATCCTCGATTCGTGAGTTGATACGGAGGATATCACTCGGGTCGGGGCCTAGGGAGGGACCGTTGCTTGTCGAATGAGCCTTGTGATTCGATCGCACTGTCTGGCGCATTGCTCGGATATCCTCGAGAATGGAAACAATCTTTACCCAATACATGCTAAAGTTCAGCCGTGAAGGTAGGTTGTCAGGCTGCTGGCCCTCTTCAGTCGCCGACAAGTGCTCATCGTCGATACCCTGCGGCAGAGGCGGAGCAGTCGCTTGCTTATACATCATATTGGGCCGGCCAAATGCGGTCGAGAAGGTCTCGAATCGTGGTTAGCTTGCTGGGAGGAACGTGGCCCATTCTTAGACCTACTAGTCAAAGATGAAAACACCAGGGTACCACACTCTCAGCCTCATCTCTCGTTCCAGTTGGCTATACGCCTTGCCTGACTGGTTGGTATGGAGTCCTAGGGCCATGGCCACGCGAAAGGCTGCGCCAATCATGATCCAACAACGATCAGCCATACTTGCGTAGTAAATTTAAAGGCTGCGTAACAAGAGGAGTTGGACGACAGACAATGGGAAGGTGTCGAGTGTCTCAATCGAGACGAGCTTCTGTGATCTCCTGTAGAACTCATTTGCCTGGTACTGCCTTTGCGCGAGACTCAGTGACTTGTTGATCCGGCAGCCGAGCGCAAGCACCATGTTCAGGGTGGCATGGAAAACGACGTCTTCGAATACGCGGTCGCCGCTGGAAATATTGTCCGGGATGACGGCCGGGTCCCATAGCCCAGCATACTCGGCCATGAATTTCGGTCAATGTAGAACAGGGTAGATGGTGTGGATATGTAGCCAATACCCTTGGAGAAGCTCGTCCGCGAATTGTTGGAGAGGAAGAACAACGGACTGGCGGTCAAACTCGCTCACTGGCTGTTCCTGCATTTCCACGTGGAACCCAAAAAAGCCAGGCAATACTCCTGTCGGCAAAGAGCCTTCCTGTCTCGGCCCTGACGGTTTGGTCTCCGGGTCCACCATACTAACGGCATGGTGCATGAATGTTTTGGACGGCTCCAGATCAATCACTGTCTCGTGGTGCTGCGGCACAGCAGCATCGCCCCTGTCGGTGTTGTCGGACTGCACCTCGTGGGGATAGGCTTTTAAGTCCCTGCGAGCAACTGCAGAGTAGGATGGTTAGGCAAAGGTTACACGAGCGGTTCATTCCGGGTGGATCGGTGTGAGGGCGGGGAAAAAAAAGACGTGTCACATACACGAATCCGGTGCTTCCAGACAGTGCGACCCAAAACTCTCCAACCGTTAGAGACGCCTGTCAAGATCAACGAGTGAGCTGGAAATAGAATTTAGGCCAGCGCTGCGATAACAAAGCCTCCGAGCTGCCGATACATCCGGCATCTACAACGCCAAAGGCGTCTGGACGGCGTGCTGGCAGATCATACAGTGCAGAAGATGCCGGCATCACACTGTCTTGCCACTAACACCTCTCGTCCCACCCTCTCAAGACACAAGCAGTGCACACTGGCTTGCGGCCATCGCAGCCCGTCTTTCGTACGCGACATGGATTACATGCCAGACCTACCTTTCGGTGCCGTTGCGTGGGGTGTACGCTCTCTAAAACAAACGGGCTGTTGAGGTCTTGTTCCTGCATTTCCAGCAGTTTATGTAACGATAACACTTCCGAGCAGGCCTGATATCCGAGTCGCTTTGAAGGAATGGGCTGTCCGCGATCCCCGATCGAGAGTTCCGTGACGTCCCCAACCTTCGCCAAGTCCGTGCCGCAGAGGCCTATATCGCGACGGATTAGCTAATCGGGTTGCTCCGACAGCTCCGAAGCTCCCCGACGTCCCAAAGGTTCAAGGTGGACGGAGATTGGCCACGATAGTGACGCTTGCATCCTGTTTCCCTCTTCCTGTGTGTTGGGAGCGGCCAGTGACGGGTGCTGTTCGGGAGTGGCACATCTCTTCGAATCCGAGGAGAAATCTGTGAAGTGAAACATGTGCCACCCATCTGGATCGCCCAGGGCGTCGAAGATCAAATCGTACGTTCGTAAACACGAGTTGGGGTTGGCCGCAGTGCCCTACTAGCGTTCCCAACGACAGGTTTCCAAATCGGCGTCGGACGAGTCAGTCGACGCAGTCTAAGCGGCTCATCCAGAAATGCCCTTGTTGTACACAATCACGTCGGGCGGTATGGTTTCGACATCAATTAGAGCATTCCGGAGGAATAGGTGCAAGAGGGTGGAGAGTTCGTGGACAGGTATTGGTAATGCAAATGGTGCCGGCCGAGGGGTTGACGGCGGACAAGCACGAGGTGCGCAGAGACTTCGATTGGATCTATGCACGCACTGGACAAATGCCCTAGCCCTTGAGTGCAGTGGGTGAAGGGCAGGTGGCGGGTCAGTGATAATCTCGCGATGGGCAGCGCCTTCTCAGACCTGTCGGAGGAAGCCCAAGCAACTGGCACCGATCGGAAAAGCGCATGGGAAAGAACGGCGGCCCCACGGCAGTCTTCTGCTCGAGCATCCTACAGAGTTTTTTGCTGCGCAAGCAATGCCACGAACTCGTCAATGCGCTTCTTGCGCGTCTCCGCCTTCTTTGCCATTTCTATTCTCCACAGGAATGAGAAGCGCTTTGTCTTCCCTAGTGTCTCAAAGAAGTTCTTGGCCCTCTTGTTGCAACTCAGCGCTGCCTCGAAATCCTTGGGCGCCACGATCGTGCGTGATCCCGCATAGGCCTTGTCCCATCGCCCGTCTGCCTTCGCTCTGTCGACCTCGGCATGCCCCGGAGACCGCATCCGTCCTGCCGCCACCAGCGCCGCGACCTTCTCGACATTCCGCTTCGACCAGATGCTGCTTTTCCGACGCGGCGTGAATCTCTGGAGAAAATGGCTCTCGTCGTGGGTCTTTCTCTGTCCGTCAATCCACCCGAAGCACAATGCCGTGTCGACTGCCTCGTCGTATGTTACCGACGGAACCGCGCATCCCTTTTTGCTGATCTTCAGCAACACACCGGTCGTCTCGGTCGCGTAGTTGGTCTCCAGCCAGTTCTCCCATGCCTGCATGTCCTCGAACAAATGGATCGGCAGCGAGGAGGAGGGCGTTGGCGATGTGACTGCTGTTGTTGCTACCTGCAGTGCTTTGGACGCCGATCGAGTCGTTCTTGACATGATGCCGAAGACGCGTCGCGTCACGCGTCGCGATTGGACTGTGGCAGTTATCGGCGCGTCGGCAAAGCCAGCGGTGCTGTCTTCGGGCCAGGTCTGAAGAGTGCGTGGGAAGCGACACGCGAAGAATGATGGAATTATGGCCACCGTCAAATTGCGCTGCTCCCAGAAGGATCAGAATGATCCATGATCATGTCTCGGGTCATCTCAGGTCCGACCAGCTTTCGCGCGGCCTGCATTACGCCAAGAGGTCAGTTATCAGGGTTAGGGTCCCCCTCGGTGTTGTTATCGGCGAGGTGCTGACTCCCGTCGATGTTGAGACTGGACCGAACAATATCTTCTTCGTGAACGTGTCAAAAGATATGGGTGAGCACAGAGCCACCATCGCTAGACACGGCGCACCTCGACCGGTTACCGATGTTCATTGATTGTTCGAACCCAACAACTGGTGCCGCCAGGAACGCACTGAGGGCACAGAGAGCGGCCAGCCTTGTCAAAGCGCTCCGGGAAACTCGAAATCAGGTTCTTTCGTGTACAGCATCTCAACTGAGAACTTCAACGGCAACGATGTGGTGGGACCGTACCCAGCCGCAGGAGCTGGCAAGCTTGCATGTTACCATAGCCGCCCCGCATCACGCCTTCGCGGCACTAGCATCGAGTCTCGCGATTACTCTTCATCGGAATCTGCATTTGTCATCGTTTTATGCTGGTTTTCCCGGTACTTCGCAATACGTTGACATCTTATAACTTCCGAAACTTCCGTCCCAACCCCTCCACAGCATTTCGGCAGCAACAACTCCATTTACCAGTCAACTGTGCCTGCCCACTCGGCGAATCAACAGCGATGTCAGACCCAACTTCCAAGAAGCTGCACCTCACGGCTTTCATGAGGCCGGTGAGCTTGCATTCAGGCGCGTGGCGTTACCCCGGCGCATACCCAGATGCCAACTTCAACCTCACACACCTCAAGTCCTTCATCACCAAGCTTGAGGCCGCCAAATTCGATGCATTTTTCATGGCGGATCACTTAGCCGTGCTGAATATGCCGGTTGAGGCTCTCCGGCGTAGCCATACAGTCACATCATTCGAGCCATTCACTCTGCTTTCCGCACTGTCAGTGGTGACGGACAAGATTGGCCTTGCAGCGACAGCCTCAACGACATATGACGAGCCATACCATATTGCTCGGCGCTTCGCCTCGCTGGATCACCTCAGCAATGGCCGCGCCGCGTGGAATATCGTGACAACCGCGAACCCAGACGCCGCCAAGAACTTCGGACTGGACGAACATGTGGAACACAGCGACCGCTACAAGCGAGCTCGCGAGTTCTACGACGTGGTCACCGGTCTATGGGACAGTTTTGCCGACGATGCTTTCATCCGTGATAGGGAGAGTGGTATTTTCTTTGACCCCGAAAAGATGCATGTTCTCGGCCATAAAGGCGACGATCTCAAGGTCAGAGGACCTCTCAACATCGCCCGCCCCGTGCAAGGCTGGCCTGTTATCGTTCAGGCGGGACAGTCTGAGCCGGGAAAGCAACTTGCGGCGGAAACTGCCGAGGTGGTGTTTTGCTCGCCGCGGGATCTGTCCTTG
>Ga0247770_1001554_pt1 | contig 16968 bp, 13 predicted proteins | sample UWRJL136409B6_FD_179943 | JGI IMG/M metagenome (GOLD analysis project Ga0247770, IMG submission 179943) | Plant litter microbial communities from Arlington Agricultural Research Station in Wisconsin, United States - UWRJ-L136-409B-6 | ecosystem: Environmental > Terrestrial > Plant litter >... | reverse complement strand
CCACCCGATCCCATCCCGAACTCGGAAGTTAAGCCCTGCTGCGCGGATGGTACTGCCGGGGCCACCCGGTGGGAGAGTACGGCGCCGCCGGCCTTCTCTACTGCAACGCCCGTCCCGATCGACAACGATCGGGGCGGGCGTTGCTTTTGTGCGTCCGCGGGTTTCGCGCGTGGGGCCCGGCGTGGGGACGGGCTGGGGGGCGCGCCCCCGGCCGCGGCGCCCCCGCCCGCGCGGTCGTCCACGAACCGCGCGTGGACGACTCGCGCGACCTCCCCCGTTCCGGGGGAGGTGGGGGCGCCTTTCGCTTGGGCGGCTCTCCGCGGTTTTCGATTACGACCTGGTCAGCGTTCCGCGCGGAACTCAGGCGAGGGCGGTGTTGCGGCGCGTGAGGAACGCGGTGGCCGCGCCGCCGAGGGCGCCGGCGACGATGCCGCTGACGGCGGCGATCGCCAGGACGATGGCGGTGACGTCGCCGAGGGCGAGGGAGACGGCGACGCCGAGCACGCCGCAGAGCGCGCCCGCGATGGCGCCTCCAGCGGCAGCCGGGCCGATGGGCGCACCGGAGAGCCGCGCGTACAAAACGCCTGCCACCAGCGACAGGAACGTTCCCAGGGGCGCAAACAGCGCCGCGACCGCCGGGACGAAGTGGCCGGTCACGACCATCGCTACCTGCAGACCCGTCGCGACGGCGGTGGCGGTGACGAGCGCGTTCCTGGTTGTGTTCGTCGGCATGATTTCCTTCGGAGGGTTGCGAGGGGAGGCGAGCTGGCGATCAGTGCCGGGGGGCGTGATCGTACAAGAAGCGCGCGGAGTGTCGCGCTGTCAAGGATTCTGTTCGGGGTGTTTTCGGGGTGGCGGGACCGGTGCGGCGGGAACGAGGAAGGGCTCCCGAGGAGGGAGCCCTTCGTGTGTCCGGTGGAGCCGCGGGGGCTACCAGTCGCGGGCGATCCCCTCGTCGGGGGTCTCGCGGCCCCGGTCGCCGGCGTTGCGCTCGCCGGATCCCCCGCCGCCGCCCTCGCGGCCGGTGCCGTGCATGCCGTCGCGGTCGGCGGAGCGCTCCTGGGGGTCCATGTCGCGCGTCGGCGTGGTGTCGACGGGGCGGTCGTAGCCGTAGCCGCCCTCGCGCTGGTCGGCGCGCATCATCTGGTTGTTGATGCCGCCGTCGGCGTTGGTGGCGGGCATCATCCCCTCCATGTTGTCGGCGCGCTGGCCTCCGCCTTGGAGGTTCTCGCGCTCCACGGAGCCGCCCGTCCCCTGCATCCCCTCGCGCTCCACCGGGCCGCCGCCCTGCATGGAGTCGCGGTCCATCCCGCTCCCCTCCATCGGGGTCTCGTCCATCTGGCGCTCGACCATGCCGGGGTTGCTGTCGTTGCGGTCCATCTCGCCTCCTTTGGTTGCGGTCGGTCCGCCGTCCGGCGGGGACCTTCCGCAGGTGCAAGTCGCATTCCGCGAATGGGTTACGCTCGGTTGAAGGTCACTGGCCGAACGGTTGGTCAGCGGCCGGGAGCCCGCACAGCCGTCCATCGGGAGGGCCGATGCGCTCCGCGATCACCGAATTGGTGGGAAATGCGTCTTCCGCATAGCCGAACTCGGCGAACCGGCCGGTGCCCCGCAGCGCGCCGTTCACGGGACGCAGCTCGACCTCGTAGCTCGCGTCGGGGGATCGATAAAGCCCGAAGCGGAGCGGATCGCCGGGCGCGGTGCGCCAATCAAGCGGGCCGGAGGGCGAGAGCCAGGCGAAGGAATTCACGCCGCGCATCCGCTCCAGGGAAAAGCACCCGCTCCCGTAGTCCGCTCCGGACGGATTCGTGGGAGCGGCGAGCACCAGGTACCCGCGGACCAGCAGCGAATCGGCACAGCCGGGGCGGCAGATGGATACGCGGTACGTGCCGGGAAGGGGCGCATCGCCTCCGCCGACTTCCGGCCGGCGCGCGGAATACGCCGAGCAGGCGGAGAGGAGCGCGACGAGCACCGGGGCGGCCGGAAGGAGCCGGCGTGAGGTCGTGATCATTCTTCATCTCCTGATCATCGTCATCGCACCAGGAAGCGCACGGCGAGGTCGGCGGCGCGGCGGGCGAACCCGCCGGAGTACTTCTCGCGCAGGTAGCCGTCGGCGGCGCGCTTGAGGGATTCGGGGTAGGTCGGGTAGATGTGGATCATCCCCGAGAGGTCGGAGAGCTTGAGCTTGTGGCGCACGGCGAGCACGGCCTCGTGGATCGTCTCCCCCGCGCGCGGCCCGACGACGTGCGCGCCGGCGATCCGCCCCCTGGGATCCAGGATCATCTTCGTGAGCCCCTCCGGCTCGCCGTCGCAGACGGCGCGGTCCAGGGAGTGGTGGTCGTAGCGGAAGACGCCCGTCGCGTCGCCCCACCGCTCGCGCGCCTCGGCTTCGGTGAGGCCCACGCGGGCGACCTCGGGCTCGGTGTAGGTGCACCAGGGGACGACGCGGTAGTCCACCTTCCGGCGGATGGGAAAGAGGGCGTTGGGGGCGGCGATGCGGGCCTGGTAGTCGGCCACGTGGGTGAAGCGGTACGGCCCGACCACGTCGCCCGCGGCCCAGAGGGTGGAGATGGAGGTGCGCAGCGAATCGTCCACCACGATCCCCTTCTCCGACGCCTCCACGCCGATCTCCCGCAGCCCGAATCCGTCGACGTTCGCCCGCCGCCCGGTGGCGACCAGGATCTCCCCCACCCGGTGCTCCCGCTCGCCGCCGGGGCCGCGCACGGTGACGATCTTCATCCCTCCATCCACCCGCACGGCCGTGGCCTTCGTCTCCATCTCCACCGCGATCCCCTCGCGGACCAGGTGGCGCTGGAGGATGGCGGCGATCTCGGGATCTTCCTTCTCCAGCAGGTGCGCGCCGGCGCCGACGATGGTGACGCGCGAGCCCAGCCGCGCGAAGGCCTGCGCCAGCTCCACGCCGATCGGCCCGCCGCCCATGACGAGCATGGATTCCGGGAGCGCGCCCAGCTCCCACACGTTCTCGTGGGTCAGGTAGCCTGCGTCCGCGAGGCCGGGGACGTCCGGGACGGCGGTGCGCGAGCCCGTGGCGACGATCCACTTCTTCGCGCGGACGCGGCGGCCGTCCACCTCCGCCTCGTCGGGGGAGAGGAAGCGGGCGCGGCCCTGGATGACGTCCACCCCCAGGCCGCGGAAGCGCTCCGGCGAGTCGTGCGGCTCGATGGTGGCGATCGCCGCGCGGACGCGCTCCATCACGCGGGGGAAGTCGGCCCTGGCATCCGTGACGTCGATGCCGTACTCCGCCGCGCGCTTCGCGGACGCGAGGACGGCGGCGCAGCGGATGATGGCCTTGGACGGGACGCATCCCGTCCACAGGCATTCGCCGCCCAGCCGGTTCTGCTCGATGAGCGCCGTCCGCGCCCCGATCCCCGCCGACACGGCCGACGACACCAGCCCCGCCGTCCCGCCCCCGATCACCGCCAGGTCGTAGCGCTCCACGGCCATTCCGTTCTCCGCCTTCGGGATGATGCCGATCGTTCGACAAAGGATCGACCCGCGGATGATAAGCCGCCGCCGGCCGAGAGTCGAGCGGAGCGATCACGGGCGGGGTGACGCCGATCCGCCGCGACGTTCGGCCAGATCCCGGAGGTCGCGTCGGATTGCGCGATCGATCTCGCCCCTGATCGGTATCTCGTGCTCGCCCGGGCCGTGCTAACTGCGTCATCGGGGGGATGTGGAGCAGGGGCCAGCTTCCGCGCGGCCCCTCCGATGACGTAGTTAACGATGCTTGAGGCCCGGACGCGACAGGCGGACATGGATCGAGGAGAGGGAAGACCGAAGGGTGCCTCGTCGAGAAAATTTCGATACTCATCTCGGCCGAGGTTTCCACGGCGGGACCGGGCTTTCTGTCCCTGATGCGGCTGCCTCCCTCCGACCTCGATCCATCTCCCCTCCATCCGCACGCGTCGGCCGATCCATTGCCTCCACCGATGATGATCCACCGATCCCGATCCTGATCGATCGCCTTCAATCGTCCGAAGTCCGCCGATCCATCGCCCTTCGATCCCCGGAACGATCCTCCTCGATCCATCGTCCTTCGACCCGCCGCTTCCGCCCATCCTGATCGAGATCGATCGCCATCCATCCCCCGAGGAACCCGCGATGGTGGCACGCGGGGCGCTCGCGGTGTATCTATATGGCGCAACAATCCACACATGCGGACGATGGGGACCGGAGAGCGGAAGAGCATGGCCGTCACCTGGAAGCGACTGGACACCGACGCGTGGCGCTCGCGGGCGCGCGCCGCCTGGGCGCGGCTGCGCGTGGCGTGGGGAGACAGGCACGAGCGGAAGATCGTGATGGGGCTGGCGGTCATCCTCCTGGGCGGGTGCTCCACGGGGGCGCTGGCGGCCGCGTGGACGCGCGCCTGCGCCGGCACCTGCCCCAGCGCGCAGCAGGTGCAGGACTTCTCGCCCCGGCAGGCCAGCCAGGTGCTGGACGCGCGCGGCAACCTGCTGGGCTCGTTCTACCGCGAGCGCCGCACCGTCATCGACATCCGGACGCTTCCGCGGTACGTGCCCATGGCGTTCGTCTCCATCGAGGACGATCGCTTCTTCAAGCACACGGGGGTGGATCCCGTGCGCGTGGTCGGCGCCATCCGCGACAACGTGGTGGGCGGCTTCGGGGCCACGGGCGGAAGCACCATCACCATGCAGCTGGCCCGCAACCTCTTCCCCCAGCAGCTCCCGCCGGGGGAGAAGAGCATCCGCCGCAAGCTTGCCGAGGTCAAGCTGGCGCTGGAGATGGAGCGCAAGCTGGAGAAGCCGCGGATCCTGGAGCTGTACCTCAACCACATCTACCTGGGCGCCGGCGCCTACGGGATCGAGGCCGCCGCCCGCACCTACTTCAACAAGTCCGCCTCCCAGCTCTCCATCCTGGAGGCCGCCACCATCGCCGGCCTCCCGCAGGCCCCCAGCGCCTACAACCCGCGCGAGCACCCCGACCGCGCCATGCGCCGCCGCAACCGCGTGCTGGACAAGATGGCCGAGAACGGGGTGATCACCGCCGAGCAGGCCGAGCGCTCCAAGGCGCAGCCCGTGGTCCTCCCGCCGCCGCGCGGCGCCCTGCGCGCCCCGTACTTCGTGGAGCAGGTGCGGCGCGAGCTGGAGCCCCGCTTCGGCGAGCTGCTGTACACGGGCGGGCTCAAGATCCACACCGCGCTGGATCCGGTGCTCCAGGAGACCAGCGAGAAGGCGCTGGAGGAGCACCTGCGGAAGATCGAGAAGGGGACGTACGGCCACTTCCCGCACACCACCTACGAGCGCTACACGCAGACGCTGCAGGAGGGGCACTCCGGCGCCACCACGCCGTACCTGCAGGGGGTGGTGGTGGTGATGGACCCCCGCACCGGGCTGATCCGGGCGATGGTGGGCGGGCGCGACTTCCGCCAGTCGCAGTTCAACCGGGCCACGCAGGCGCTCCGCCAGCCGGGCTCCTCCTTCAAGCCCTTCGTCTACGCCGCCGCGCTGGAGAAGGGGCGCTCCCCCCTCTCCGGCGTCGACGACGGCCCGCTCACCATCGGCTCCTGGTCGCCCAAGAACTACGACGGCAGCTACGGGGGATGGACCACCCTGCGCTCGGCGCTCCGCAACTCGCGGAACCTGGCCACCATCCGGCTGGGGCGCGAGGCGGGGATCGAGAAGGTGCGCGACGTGGCCAAGCGCGCGGGGATCGACTCCCGCATCCCCGGCTTCCCCTCGGCGTACATCGGCGCGGTGGACGTGTACCCGGTGGAGCTGATCGCGGCGTACGCCACCTTCGGCAACGGCGGCTACAAGGTGGACCCGCGCTACGTGCTGCGGGTGGACGACCACGAGGGGAAGCTGCTCTGGCAGCCGCCCCAGTACCCGGACCGCACCGTGGACCCGGGCGTCGCCTGGATCATGACGGACATGATGCGCGAGGTGGTGGACCGGTGGCCCGGGTACCTGGCGCGCGACCCGTCGGTCGGGAACCTCTCGTACGACATCCCCGCGGCGGGGAAGACGGGGACCACCAACGACAACACCGACGTCTGGTTCGTGGGCTACACCCCGGACCTGCTGGCCGGCGTCTGGCTGGGGATGGACCACCCGCGCACCATCATGTCCGGGGCCACGGGGGGGACGCTGGCGGTCCCTGTGTGGGCCCGCGTTATGCGTAGGGCGTACCTGGGACGCAAACCCCCGGAGGCCTGGAAGCGCCCGCGCGAGGTGATCACGCGGCGCATGAGCGGCGGGCGGATCCTGTCGGCGAGCTGCTCCTACGGGGGCACCGAGGACATGTTCGCCGCGCGCTACGCCCCCGAGCCCAGCTGCCCCACGCGGGCTCCGGCCAGCGGCGGGCTGGTCGATCCGACCCCCGAGCTCCCGGGCCGTCCCATCTTCCCGGACCAGCCCCGGGTTCCGCAGCCCGAGGACTTCGTCAACCCCCCGCCGCCGCCGGCAAAGGAGGGCAGGCTTCCCTGACCCATCCCCCCAACGGCGAAGGCGGGACCACGATAGAGAGCATGAAACGCAAGCTCATCATCGCGCTCCTGGCATTCTTCGCCCTGGGGCTGGTCGGATTCGGGTGGCTCTGGTTCGGGCCCTGCGGCCTGGGCGGATGCGCCCCGGTCTCGGAGCTGGAGAAGTTCCAGTCCGAGGGCTCGCTCCTCCTGGACAAGGACGGGAAGCAGTTCGGGACGCTGGCCACCGTCAACCGGCGCATCGTCGCGCTGGACTCGCTTCCCAAGTACTTCCCCCAGGCCTTTTTGGCCGTGGAGGACCGCCGGTTCTACGAGCACGGCGGGGTGGACTGGAAGCGCTTCATGGGGGCGCTCTTCCGCAACGTGAAGTCGGGCGGGGTGGAGGAGGGGGCCAGCACCATCACCATGCAGCTGGCCCGCAACCTCTTCCCCGACCAGCTCCCGTACACCGAGCGCTCCATCCGCCGCAAGGTCCTCGAGGTGCGCATCGCCCGGCAGATCGAGCGCCACTTCGACAAGAACAAGATCCTCGAGCTGTACCTCAACCACATCTACCTGGGGCAGGGCGCCTACGGGGTGGACGCCGCCGCGCGCGCCTACTTCGGGAAGCCCGCCTCGCAGCTGACGCTGGCCGAGGCCGCCACCATCGGCGGCCTTCCCGTCTCCCCCAACCGCATCAACCCCCGCGAGGACCGCGCGGCGTCGCTCCGGCGCCGCAACCTGGTGCTGCGGGAGATGGGGAAGGCGGGGTTCGCCACCCCCGAGCAGGTGGCCCAGGCCCAGGCCGAGCCCATCCGCCTCCGCCGCGCCCGCACGGGATCGACCGCGGGGGCGTACTTCATCGAGCGCGTCCGCCGCGAGCTGGAGGAGCGGGTGGGCGACCGCTTCTACACGCAGGGGATGCGCGTCTACACCACCTACGACCCCGCCGCGCAGAAGGCGGTGGACGAGGAGATGGCGCGCCAGCTGGCGGCCATCGAGAACGGGCAGTTCGGCGCCTACCAGCACCCCACCTTCGCGAAGACGAAGGGGACCACGGACGACGACGGGTCCACGCCCTACCTGCAGGGGATGGCCGTGGTGATGGAGGCCCGCACCGGCGAGATCCGCGCGCTGATGGGCGGCCGCGACTACGGCGACTCCAAGTTCGACCGCGTCTTCCAGGGGCGGCGCCAGCCCGGCTCCGCCTTCAAGCCCTTCGTCTACCTGGCCGCGCTGGAGCGGGGCGTGGCCCCCTCGCGCCGCTACGACGACGCGCCGGTGCGCATGGTGCTCACCGGCGGGCAGGTGTGGGCGCCGCGCAACTACACCGGCACCTACGACGGCCCCATCACCGTCCGCGAGGCGCTCACCCGCTCCAAGAACTCGGTGACCGTCCGCATCGCCGACGAGGTGGGGATGAGCGCGGTGATCTCCAAGGCGCAGGAGCTGGGGATCACCACCAAGATCCAGAACGTCCCCGCCACCGCGCTGGGCTCGGCCGAGGTCGCGCCCATCGAGCTGGTGTCGGCGTACGCCTCCTTCGCCAACGGCGGGGACCGCGTGGTGCCGCACGTCCTCAAGCGCATCGAGAGCCGCAGCGGCGAGGTGCTGTGGGAGGCCGAGACCGGCGGGGGCGAGCGGGTGCTGGACCCGGCCGAGGCGTTCGTGCTCACCAGCATGCTCCGCGACGTGGTGGACCGCGGCACCGGCACCCCGGTGCGCGGCGCCGGCTTCCGCGGCCCCGCGGCGGGGAAGACGGGGACCACCAACTCCGCCACCGACGTCTGGTTCGTGGGCTACACCCCGGACCTGGTGGGCGCCGTCTGGTTCGGGCTGGACCGGCCCAAGACGGTGGTGCGCGGCGCCTCGGGCGGCACCATCGCCGCGCCGGTGTGGGGGCGCATCATGAGCCGCGTCTACACGGGGCGGAAGATGCCGCTGGAGTGGTCGCCGCCGGGGGGCGTCTCCACCGCCGTCCTGGACCGCGCCACCGGGCAGCCCGTGGACGCCTCGTGCCCCGGGAGCGGGCAGACCTACACCGAGTACTTCGTGGGGAGCGCCCCCGCGCCGCAGCCCTGCCTCCCGCCGGGGGGCGCCTACGCGGGGATGGGCTACGACAGCGCGTACACGGACGAGGAGTGGGGCGCGTACGCCTACGACCCCGACACCGTGGGGATGAGCGACCTGGAGCGGCGCGGCGTGGACTGGCCCGAGCTGGAGGAGCAGCGCCGCCGCGAGGCCGCCGGGGCGCGGCCCCGCGCGCCGCTCCCGGGGAGCGTGGAGGAGCCGCTCCCCCCGCTCCCGCCCGCCGGCTCGCAGACCACCGTCCCGCGGACGTATCCGCGGACGACGCCACCGCCCCCGCGGACCACGCCGCGCCCGCCGCCGCCGCCTCCCCCGCCGCTGCCGACGGAGGACGAGGACGAGGAGCCCGCGCCGCCCCCGCCGCCGGCGCCCGCGCCCGCCCCGGAGCCGGCTCCGGCCCCCCCTCCGCCCCCGGCGCCCACGCCCGCGCCGCCCGACAGCTCGGGCGGCGGCGGGCGGTGAGTCGCCCTTCCCGAAGCGCTCCGCTGAAACCTGCGGGGCGCTTCGGGGTTGTACATGCCCGCCGCGAGACAGGAGTGCGGAAGGCCACCGCCGGACGAGAGCCTTGATGGCGTCTCCCGGCGGCGGTAAGCTGTCCACCGCTCGCGCGGAACACAGGCACAACCGATCCGCCCGGCACGCTTGCCGGGCCGGGGTCCCCAGCAGGGAGAACGTCTTGTCCAACCGACTGACCCGAGCGGCGCTCGCCGCCGCTTTCCTGGCGCTTCCCGCGACGCTCGGCGCCCAGGCCCGCGCCACCGCCGCGCGTCCCGCCACGCCCACCTCCGCCGCGGCCGCCAACGCGCGCACCTGGCTGAACGAGCTGCAGCGCATCAGCGCGCGGCTGCAGGCGGCGCACAACCGCGCCATGCAGGACGCCGCGCTCCGCACGGCGCAGGAAGCCTTCATGCGCGACGTGAAGGTGGCCATGCAGCGGGTGGACCCGGGGCTGGACGGGATGGCCACGCGGGTCCGCGCCATCCAGGCCGAGGGCGCCGCCGCCCAGCAGCGCGGCGACCGCGCGCGGCTGCGCACGCTGAACCAGGAGCTCTCGCAGGTCCAGGCCCGCTTCATGACCGCGCAGCAGGCGGTGATGCGGCAGCCCGCCATGGCGCGCCGCGCGTCGGTGCTGGAGCAGCAGCTGCACAGCCGCATGATCCAGGTGGAGCCCGAGACCGACCAGCTGATCGAGCGGGGCAAGGAGCTGCAGGCGCGCCTGGCCCGCGCCCAGGCCGCCGCCCGCCAGCAGCAGTCCTCCACCCCCGCTCCCGCCGCCGGCCCCGTGCGCCGGCAGTAGGAAGACCGACCTCGGTGGGATGATGGAGCGGGCCTTCGCCAATCGCGCGGAGGCCCGCTCTCTCGTTGGGGAGGACGGGGGCCACTGGCTCCGTCGCGGGACCGCTCCGGAGCCACGCGCGCCGCGCGGTCGATCCCGATCCTCCGATCGTGGCGTGGTGGCGCGCGTCTCCTCCGCGGGGGCGGGGAGCCTCCTCGCCGGCGCGTCCCGTCGGGCCGCCGGCTTGCGGGGTCTCCCCGCCCGCTCCGGGAGCCCCGCGCGCCATCCATCTCCCGATGACGCGTCTCCTTCCGCCGCGCGCGGGTCTTCCTCCGCCCATCTTCCGGAAAAAGCCTGTCGCCCCTGCCTGGACGGACGTGCGGAGCAGGTCGCGGCAGTCGCATCTGAGAGGAGCGCCCGCATTCCGCCGTGGAACCATGGGCGGAGATGAGTATCGAGATTTTTCTGGAGAGGCACCTCTCGGTCTTCTCTCCTCAACTCCCTCGATCTCCCCGATCTCTCCTGATCCCCCCGATCTCGCGTCCGCCCGCCGCGTCGGGGTCCCAAGCATCGCGAACTGCGTCATCAGGGGGACCGGCGCGGAGCATGGCGTCTGCTCCACATCCCCCCGATGACGCAGTTGGCACAGGCTGGCGCAGCACGAAACTCCGATGGTGGGAGAAAAGGACGGCGCACCGGAGTCCGCGGAGGCGGACTTCGCGCTTTCGTTGCCGCGATCTCAGGTGCCCGTCTCGGGCGGCGCACGCGAGGAGACCCCGCTTCAGCACGCGATCCTCATCCTCCGGTCATAAACCCTCGGCGTCGGGTCTTCTATAGTCGGCGACCGCGACGAAGGCCGGCAGGCGACCGGCGGCGCGGCCCGGGGGTTCCGGAACCTTCCCGATCGCAACAGATTCGTCCACATAAACCGACCCGAGGATCGCAATGCGCAAGATCGCTCTGACCGCCGCCCTGGCCATCGTGGGCCTGTCCGCCTGCGAGAAGTCCATCTCCGAGCCCGAGGGGCCCATGACCGGCACCTGGCGCTACCGCGCCGTGGACGTGGTGGAATGGCCGTACGTCACGGAGCCGTGGCGCTGCACCACCGAGGCCTACGTGGACATCGTGCAGACGGGGAACACGATCGAGGGCGAGACGCGCGGCACCGTCAAGACCTGCGTCAACAAGGACACGGGGAAGGTGTCGGACGTGATCCCGGCGGACGTGGTGGTGCGCGGCGAGGTGCAGGACGGCCACGTGCTCCTGGCCTTCGGCAACGGCTACCAGAACCACGGGGAGCTGCACCCGCAGCGCATCGAGGGATACGTCGAGCTCGCCGCCAGCGTCTATCCCAACCCTCCCGAGCCGTTCCGGGCCGGCGAGTTCGTCCTGACGCGGGAATAGGCACCGCCCGGGGGAGACTGTGGGAAGACGGGAGCCGGCGCGAGGCGATGATGCCCCGCGCCGGCTCCGTTTTTCGTCCGCATCGTCCCGCGCGCGGCCGGATGCATGGCGCGATCCGGCCCGGCGGGGTTACCGTTGAAGACGGATTTCTTTCGATCCGCATCCCCCCGATCACATACCCTGGAGGACGGCATGCGCAAGCTGCGGCTGGAGCTGGACGCGTTGACGGTGGAGACGTTCGAGACGGCGGCCGCGCTGGCGGGCGCCGGGACGGTGCGCGGAAACGTGCGCTACAACACCGCCGCCGGCGGCTCGGGATGTCCCGTGGACACCTGCACCTGCGACGAGTCCTCGTGCTGCCCGGAGGGGGCCGTCACCGTGCCGGCCAACGCCTTCCCGGGAGTCGTCGTCGGCGCCGACTCGGACTGCAACGCCACCGACGGCGTCTGCACCTGCCAGCCGATCGAGAGCTGCTCCTGCGCGGCCCCGGGCACGAACTACTATCGCTGACGGCGAGTCTGGGATCGAAGCGGTGCGGGCGGCGTGGATTGTCTTTCGCGCCGCTTCGCATTTCTAAGTGCTTAGTGCTTAGTGCTTAGTGCTACAGCTCCTGAAGAAGCTTCATCCACTAAGGACCAAGCACTAAGGACCAAGCACTTCTTTTCTCCTTTTTCCGTTCAGCAACGTGGCGCGGGCGGTGATCGGCCGGTATTGTTGGGCTCGATCCACATCATCCCACCCGCCACACCCGCATCCCGATGACCATCTCCCCGCGCATCGCCCTCGCCGCCGCCCTGCTCTCGCTCGCCGCCTGCGGATCTGGCGACGAAACGGCCAGTGGAGCCGCGGATTCCGCCGCCGTGGTGCCGGCGCGCGACATCAACGTGGTCGGCACGGCGGACGACCGGGCGCGCGACGCGGCGGTGGTGCAGGACGCGGCGGTGCAGGCGCGCGACTCGGCGGTCGAGGCGCTCTCGCGGGACGCGTCCGGCGGCAACTGACGCCCGTGCCCGTACCCTCTCCCGCCCCGCCCGAGCCGACGACGGCGCCGTTCCTCACGGCCGCCTGGCGCACGCTGGTGATGCTGAACTACGCGGTCGATCCCGCCGTGCTGCGCGCCCGCGTCCCGCGCGGGACGGAACTGGACGCGTGGAACGGCACCACCTTCCTGAGCATGGTCGGCTTCCTCTTCCGCGACACGCGGGTGCTGGGGGTGCCGATTCCCTTCCATCGCCACTTCGAGGAGGTGAACCTGCGCTTCTACGTGGGGCGTCGGGGGCCGGAGGGGTGGCGGCGGGGCGTGTGCTTCGTCAAGGAGATCGTCCCGCGCGCGGCCATCGCGACGGTGGCGCGCGTGGTCTACAACGAGCCGTACGTGGCGTTGCCCATGCGGCACCGCGTGGACGTCGCGGCGGGGGCGGCGGAGTACGGATGGCGCCACGGCGGGCGATGGAGCTCGCTGCGCGCGTCGTTCTCCGGCGCGCCGCGTCCGCTGGCGGCGGGATCGGAGGCCGAGTTCATCACCGAGCACTACTGGGGATACACGGCCCAGCGCGACGGCGGCACCGTGGAGTACCGCGTGGAGCATCCGTCGTGGAACGTGTGGGGCGCGACCGACGCCGCGCTGGACTGCGACGTGGCCGCCTTCTACGGCCCCGAGCTCGCCGAAGCCCTCTCCGCCCAGCCCACCTCCGCCTTCATCGCCGACGGCTCCCCGATCACCGTCCGCCGCGGCCGCCGCATCTCCTGATCCGCTCGATCCTTCAACGCGGCGAATCGGCCGGCTGGCAGCTACTCGCAACCGGCGGCGGGTGACGCGCGTACGGACAACCCGGACCTTCACCGGAGCGTTTCGATGCCGCGCGTCATCCTTCTCTTCTTCATCCTCGGCCTCATCGGCGTCGCCATCCATCGCGTCGCGACGGCGATGATGGATCAGCACCTCCGCGAGTACGGGCCGCCGCGCCCCGACTTTCCCGAGAACGTCGCCGACGTCCCCGCGTGGCTGCACGCCGTCATCACCGGCGCATACGCCGCCGAGGGAGAGGGGTGGGCGCTGGACATGGTGCGCCGCATGGACGCGCGGCTCCAGGCGAATCGCCTGCCGGAGGAGCGCTTCGAGTCGGTGATTCTGTGGATTCCGGAGCTGAACGCCTTCACCATGCCGGGGCGCTACCTCTACCTGTCGCGCCGGCTGGTGGAGCGCGTCCGCGACGACGACGCGCTGGCCTTCATCGTGGCGCACGAGATCGCGCACCACGACCTGGGGCACCTGCCGGACGCGGAGGAGTGGGGGCGGGAGCTGGATTCGCTGGGGAGCGCGCTGGCCGGCCCCTTCACCTTCCTCCTCCAGCGCCGCCTCGCCGGCCCCGAGCGCGAGTCCGACGCCGACGCGCACGGCCTGAACCTGTGCCTGGCCGCCGGCTACGACCCGTATCGCTGCCTCAGAGCGTTCGACCTGCTGGAGATGGCGCTGCTGGACCGGGGCAACGTGGAGGGCGTCTTCGGCCCCGACTCCGCGATCGACGCCGAGCTGGCGGGCGATCCGAAGTGGGTGGTGGAGCTGAAGGAGTGGATGTGGGAGCGCCGCCGCGGCTACCCGTCGCTCCGCGACCGCAAGGAACGCCTCCTCGCCGCCTACGAAGCCGCCGACCGGGCGCGGCGGGATGCGGAGGAGGCGGCGTAGCCAGGGCCCACACGCCGACGCTCGAGTCCGGGAGCGCGGGTGCGTGAACACACCCGCTAGAACCACGGGAAGCCTCGCCACGGATCTTCGTCGGATGAAGATCGAGCGGCGAGGCTTCTTGCGGGATGTCGTGCCGTTCTCCCTCTCCCCCGAAGGTTTTCGGGGGAGAGGGGGCCCGCCGAGGCATGCGAGCAGGACCGTCGATGCGCCGCGATCCCGATCTCACTCCCTGAAAGTAGTGCTGGCGAGGGGCGCCGTCGAAACCGCTTCGAGGGCATGCAGCACTTCTTGAAAGCGGCGCGTGGAGCCGCACGGGCACGGGTCGTTGCGCCCCAGCTTCTCCATCAGCTCCTTGTCGCCGTGCACCACGCGGTCGCCGCGCATCACCCGCGTCTCGGACGGGAAGCCCTTCCGCCGCTTGCTGGTGCGCTCAAAAGGACGGCGCGTCGATCATCTGCCGCTGCTTGCGGTCGCGCTTTTTCGTCTTGCCCATTGTAGCACCCTCCACTCGAGAGATGATGATGTCCGGCAATCCGCCGGACGGGACGGGGCCGGATTCGACTGGCCCCGACGCGTGCAGGCGCGTGAACACGCCTGCTAGAACCACGGGAAGGCTCGCCAGAGATCGTCGCGGGATCAGGGATCGAGCGGCGAGGCTTCGTGCGTGACGTCGTTGCAGCTCTCCCTCCCACTGCTTGCGGGGGGGAGGGCCGGGGAGGGGGCCGCCGCGGCATTGTAGATCGCCCGTCGAACCTCCCCGACCCGCCGTTCTCCCCTACAGCCGCGGGTCCACGGGCTCGGATTCCAGCGCGAGGACGCCGAAGACGCACTCGTGCACGCGGCGGAGCGGCTCGTGGCGGACGAAGCGCTCCAGCGCCTCGATCCCCAGCGCGAACTCGCGCATGGCCAGCGAGCGCTTGGCGGAGAGGCCGCGCTTGCGGAGGCGCTCCAGGTTCTCGGGGAGCGTGTACTCCGGGCCGTAGATGATCCGCAGGTACTCGCGGCCGCGGCACTTCACCGCGGGCTGCGCGTAGCCGCGCTTCCCCGGCGCCAGGAACGACAGCGGCTTCACCACCATCCCTTCGCCCCCGCGCTCCGTCATCTCCTCCCACCACGCGGTCGCCGCCTCCTCCTGCGCGGGGTCGGCGAGGTCCACCACGCGGTGCTCCGTCGGGTACAGCAGCCGGTCCGACGCGGCGCGGATCTTCGCGATGGTCTCCAGGTGCCAGAGGTGGTCGCGGTCCACGTGCACGGCGCCCTCCGTGGCCAGGACGTGAAAGGGCGCCAGGCGCAGGTCGTCCACCGACTCCACCGGCCAGCAGTAGCGGCGATAGGCGTCCGCGAACCGGTCCGCCAGCCGCTCGCGGTCGGTGAAGCGGGCCAGGAGCGCGCCGTCGTCCACGCCGCGCGCGGCGGCCCGGCGGAGCGCGTCCGTGGCTTCGGCCAGCGCGCCGCGGGCGGCGGCGCCCACAGCGGCGTACTGCGAGCGGATCAGCTCCTGCGCCTTGGCGGACCAGGGCATCAGCTCGCAGTCCAGCACCGCCCAGTCCGTCTCCATCTCCTCCCAGAACCCCGCGTCGGTCATCGCCCCGCGCAGGATCCCCAGCGCCTGCCGCTCGACTTCCGCCTCGTCGAAGAAGCGCCGCCCGGTGCGCGTGTACACGATCCCCGTCTCCCCGCCCACGCCGAAGCGACGCCGCGCCGCCTCCTCGTCGCGGCAGACGACGACCACGGCGCGCGAGCCCATGTGCTTCTCCTCGCAGATCACCGCCGGCACGCCCTCGGCGCGGTAGTGCGCGAAGGCGTCCGCCGGGTGCTCCAGCAGCCCCGGCGCCCTGCTGGTCTCCGACGGCGACATGGTGGGCGGGAGATAGACCAGCCAGCGCGGATCGGCGGCGAAGCGGCTCATCACCTCCAGCGCGGCGGCGGCGTTCTCCGGGCGGATGGTGACGGTGCGGTGCAGCCGCGTCTCGATCACCCGCTTCCCCGCCACGTCCTCCAGGTCGAGGAGATGGTCGTGCGCCTGCTGCGCGCTCCGCTCCTCCTCGCCCGGCGCGGGGAGGAAGGGGCGCGCCGGCTCCGCGTGGACGCGCGCGGCCGGGACGGAGACCAGCTCGCGCTCCGGCCACCGCAGCGCCGTCAGCCTGCCGCCGAAGACGCACCCGGTGTCGATGTTGATGGTGCGGTTCAGCCACTCGGCGCGCGGGACGGGGGTGTGGCCGTAGACCACCGCCGCCTCGCCGCGGTACTCCGACGCCCAGTCGTAGCGCACCGGGAGGCCGAACTCGTCCGTCTCGCCCGTGGTCTCGCCGTAGAGCGCGAACTCGCGGACGCGGCCGGAGGCGCGCCCCTGCATCTCCGCCCGCATCCCCGCGTGCGCGGCCACCAGGCGGCCGCCGTCCAGCACCAGGTGGCTCACCAGCCCGTCCAGGAAGTCCGCCACCTGGGCGCGGAATTCCGGCGTCCGGGCCGTCAGCTCGTCCAGCGACTGCTGCAGGCCGTGACGCGGCTGCACGTTCCGGCCGCGGAGGGCGCGCACCAGCTTGACGTCGTGGTTCCCCGGCACGGCGAACGCCGACCCCGCCTCGACCATGGACATGGCGATGCGGAGCGTGTCCACCACGCGCGGCCCCCGGTCCACCAGGTCGCCCAGGAAGACCGCCCGCCGCCCCTCGGCATGGCGCCGGACGCCGTCGTCGCCGGGCGCGTAGCCGAGCGCTTCGAGCAGCGCCTCCAGCTCGTCCGCGCACCCGTGCACGTCACCGATCAGGTCGAACGGCCCCGCCTCGCCGCGCCGGTCGGCCCACAGCGGCTCGCGGACGATCTCCGCCGCCTCCATCTCCTCGGGCGAGCGGAGGACATAGACGTAGCGGAACCCCTCGCGGCGCAGATCGCGGAGGTTGCGGCGCAGCTGGCTGATCTGCTGGGGGATGACGTGCGGCGGCACCTGCCGGTCGGTGCGCGCGGCGTTGCGCTCGCGGCAGACGCGCTCGGGAATGTCGAAAACGATGGCGACGGCGTGCAGGTAGTGCTCCTTGGCCAGCTCCACCAGGTTCTTGCGGGCGGGCG
>Ga0247770_1001553_pt1 | contig 16970 bp, 10 predicted proteins | sample UWRJL136409B6_FD_179943 | JGI IMG/M metagenome (GOLD analysis project Ga0247770, IMG submission 179943) | Plant litter microbial communities from Arlington Agricultural Research Station in Wisconsin, United States - UWRJ-L136-409B-6 | ecosystem: Environmental > Terrestrial > Plant litter >... | reverse complement strand
GCAGCCGCGCGTCGCGCTCATGCTTCAGCCGAGACTCGAGATCCTCGACGGACTCGAGGATCGTGGGAAACTGTTTCCGGTACATGCACCCCGCCTCCGGTTGAAGGTCCGGGTTTAAAGTAAACGAAGTGAACAAATAATCAAGGAATTTGGTATTAGTGCCAGAACGATGTCCATCCGCAGTCAAGGACTAAGCACTAAGGACTAAGCACTTTCTTTCTCACCTGCACCGGCGCGCCGCGGCCGCCGCCGCATCCGCCTCCGGATACAGCTCGTGCGCGGCCAGCGCGTGAGGACAGCGCTCGGCGCGAGGGCCGGAGCGCGCCAGGCGCAGACGGACGCGGTAGTTGCCGGGATCCAGCGTGGCGGCGCGCTCCAGCGAGGCGCGGCTCCCGGAGTTGGCGAAGATGGCCATCGCCGCCAGCTGCCCCGCGCTCCTGGCCGCGAACGCGCCGAGGACGGCGATCACCACCACCGCGCCCAGGATACGCTTGGGCGCGCCGACGTCCACCTCCCACCGCCCCGGCTCGTTTGCGGAGAGGGCGCCCAGCGCGGTCCACACCAGGAGCGAGGGGAGCGCCAGCATCAGCACCGCGTCGAAGGTGCCGACCACGAAGGTGCCGGCGATGGTGGCCGCCAGCGCCAGGGAGAGCAGCCCCTCGTCGGCGTCGCGGGCGCCGCGCATCCGCCGCCACGCGATCACCAGCAGGCCGAAGCCGGCGAAGACCAGGAGGAGGAAGGCGGGGATCCCGCGCTCGGAGAGGAACGCCACCCAGTCGCTGCTGGGCCACGGGTTGGACGTCATCCCCCCCGTCCGCCGGTCCATGGACGGATCGCCCGCCTTCGCGTAGCGCGGGTAGGCGACGGACCAGTTGCCGGGGCCCACGCCCAGGAGCGGGTTCGAAAGCGCCATCCGCAGCGAGTTGCGGTACTGCACCAGCCGGCCGGCCCCGCTTCCCTCGCGGTAGTTGACCACGCCGCGCGCCGTCTCGGCGTAGGGGTTGTCGCTGTTCCACCGCAGCTTGTTGGGGACGGCCAGCGACGCCGCCCCGCCGCCCGCCGCGAACGCCAGGAGCACCATCAGCCGCATCCAGCTCTTCGCCTGCCGGCGCACGGGCGGCACCAGCAGCCAGCCCAGGAGGAAGACGGCCAGCACCGCCGCCGCGCCCAGCCACGCCGCGCGCGAGCGGGTGAGCACCAGCGTGGCCGCCAGCATCGCCACGCCCGCGCCGGCCAGGAAGAGCCCGGCGAAGCGGTACGCGCGCAGTCCCGCCAGGAAGAGGAGCGGAAGCCCGAAGGCGCAGAGGTGCGCCACGAAGTTGCGGTTCCCCAGCGTCCCGCCCGGCGCGCGGTTGATGGAGAAGAAGTCCGTCTTGACGCCGTACGTCTGCATCAGCGACGTGGCGGCGGCGAGGGCCACGGCGACGGCGAGCGTGGCCAGCAGCGGCCGCCCCAGCCCCGCCCGCGCCAGCGACCGCGCCGTCCAGAACAGCACCATCCCCGACGCTCCGATCGCCAGCGAGCGAACGCCCACCCACGGGTTCTGCGCCAGGAGGGCGGAGACTCCGCTCAGCAGCAGGAAGCCGCCCAGCGCCAGGTCCACGCGCGTGAGCTCCGCCCGCTTCGCCGCCCCCACCGCCAGCACGCCGGCGACCAGCGCCGTCAGGTGGAGCACGAGCTCCTTGGGCACGAAGAAGCGGTCCAGCTCGAAGACCTTGTAGACCGCGGCGGCGAGCACGACGAGGAGGGCGCCGGCCTGCACCACGCGCAACGCCGTCCGCTGCGCCGGGCTCCCGGCTTCGGGGCGGCCGTACGGATCGGAGGTGGGGATGCGGGCGGCGCGGGGTCGGGCGGCGGTGGACATTGCGGTCGATGCAGATGCGGGGGCCAAGCGGAGGATTTGGTGGAGCCTAGCGCCGTGGACGGACGATGTCCAGTGACCCGCGGCGAAAGCAGCACGGGAGATGGAGATTCCGCGCGGCGGATGCGCGCCTTGATGGTTGATGCGGCGAGCGAGATGGGGATTGGGTTGACCGACGCCCCGGTGCGTGCGGGGTCGTCGGCGACGCGCATCCGCATGTTCACGCGCCCGTGCGGCGCATCGGGTACGCACATCCGCACGTCCACCACGCGCGGACGCCGGCCACGCGCCTCCGCACATCCATCCACGCCCGCGGCGCATCGGCCACGCTCCTCATCGGATGGCGCGGCCGATCATCATCATCGAGATCCAACTCGATCGATCATCTCCCGCGAAAGTTGTTTCGCCGCGCCGGATTCCGTATACTGGCGCCGATCCTCATCTCCCAGATCCGACACGCTCAATCAGGTCCAATCCGATGAACCACACGGGGACCCCGCGCGCGGCCCTCGCGGCGCTGCTCCTGCTGCTCGGCTCGGCCGGGGGGGCGGCGGCGCAGCAGGCGCGCCCGTTCGACCTCTCGGTCCGCAACATCATGCGCGGCGAGGGGCTGGTGGGCCGCTCGCCCGACGAGGTGCGCTGGTCCGAGGACTCGCGCTGGGTCTACTTCCGCTGGCGCGAGCCCGAGGCCCGCGACACCGCCACCCGCGTCTACCGTGTCCCCGCCCAGGGCGGCACCCCGCAGCCGCTGAACGCCGCCGACGACCGCGCCGCGCCCGCCATCAACGGATGGTGGACGGCGGACCGCACCCGCCGCGCGCAGGAGCGCTTCGGCGACGTGTACGTGGTGGACGCCACGGGACGCGAGCGGCGCGTCACCCGCACCCCCGGCCGCGAGCGCCAGCCGCACCTGTCGCGCGACGGGCGCACCGTCTACTACCTGGCCGACAACAACGTCTTCGCCATGGACGTGGACGGCGGCACCCTCCGCCAGCTCACCGACATCCGCCTGGAGACCGCCCCCAAGCGCGACACGGCCAAGGCGAAGGAGCAGCGCGCCGAGCTGGAGCGCGACCAGCAGGAACTGCTGGGCGTGGTCCGCGACCGCCGCGAGGACCGGCTGAACCGCGAGCGCACCGATTCGCTCCGCCGCGAGCTGACGCCCGTGTGGCTGGGGCGCAACGCATCGGTCAACACGGCCGAGGTGTCGCCCAGCGGCCGCTACCTCCTCCTGGGCGTCAGCGAGCGCGCGGACGGCGAGCGGCAGGCGCTGGTCCCCAACTTCGTCACCGAAAGCGGCTACACCGAGCCGCTGAACGTGCGCGGCAAGGTGGGCGACGTGCAGTCGCAGCAGCGCGCCGCCATGGTGGAGCTGGCCACGGGGCGCGTCACCTGGATCGAGCCGGAGGCCAAGGAGCGCCGGCTCACCCTCTCCACCGTCGCCTGGGCCCCGCGCTCCGACCGCGCCCTGCTGATCGGGATGCCGGCCGACTACAAGGACCGCTGGATCTACGTGGCCGGGCCGGACGGGAAGACGGTGACGGTGGACCACGTGCGCGACACGGCCTGGGTGGGCGGCCCCGGCGCCTTCTCCGCCGGATGGGCGAACGACGAGCGCGTGTGGCTGGTCTCGGAGAAGACCGGGTGGGCTCACCTCTACACCGTCGCCGCCACGGGCGGCGAGGCGCGCGCGCTGACGTCGGGCGAGTGGGAGGTGACGGACGTGCAGCCCTCGCGCGACGGGCGGACCTTCTACGTCACCACCAGCGAGACGCACCGCGGCGAGCGGGCGCTGTACGCCGTTGCCGAGGCCGGCGGCGCGCGGCGGCGGCTGACCAGCCTCGAGGGATGGACGGAGGCGATCGTCTCGCCCGACGAGCGCTCCGTCGCCCTCCTGCACTCCACGGCCAACGAGCCGCCGGAGCTGTACGTGATGCCCAACCGCGCCGGCGCCCAGGCGCGCAAGGTGACGGAGTCGCGCACGGCGGAGTTCCGCAGCGGGCCGTGGATCCGCCCCGAGGTGCTGACCTTCGCGGCGCGCGACGGGGCGCCGGTGTACGCGCGCATCTACCGCCCGCGCGACCTGGGGGCCCGGGCGCACGGCGGGGCGGTGATCTTCGTCCACGGCGCGGGCTACCTCCAGAACGCGCACCGCGGATGGTCCACCTACTACCGCGAGTACATGTTCCACCACCTCCTGGCGCAGCGCGGCTACACGGTGATGGACGTGGACTACCGCGGATCGGCCGGGTACGGCGCGGCGGTGCGGACGGGGATCTACCGCCACATGGGCGGCAAGGACCTGAGCGACCACGTGGACGCGGCGCGGTGGATGGTCGCCAACGAGGGGGTGGATGCGAGGCGGATCGGGATCTACGGCGGATCGTACGGCGGGTTCATCACCCTGATGGCGATGTTCACCGAGCCGGAGACCTTCCGCTCGGGGGCGGCGCTGCGCTCGGTGACCGACTGGTCGCACTACAACCACCCGTACACGGCCCGCATCCTCAACCTCCCGCAGGAGGACACGCTGGCCTACCGCCGCTCCTCCCCCATCTACTTCGCCGAGGGGCTGAAGGGCGACCTGCTGATCGCGCACGGGATGGTGGACACCAACGTGCACTTCCAGGACGTGGTGCGGCTGGCGCAGCGGCTGATCGAGCTGGAGAAGACCCATTGGGAGATGGCGGTCTACCCGGTGGAGGACCACGGATTCCGCCGCCCGGAGTCGTGGGCCGACGAGTACCGCCGCATCCTGGAGCTCTTCGAGCGGACGCTGCGCCCGGGATCGCCCCCCGTGGGAGCCGCGGGAAGCTGAGCGGCGGCGCGCAAATTGGCACGCTTCCCGCATGGACGCGGAGACACGCGGAGATGCGGGACGCCGACAAAACGATGCGGGCGTGGGCGACAGCCCCGCCCGCACTCGTTTTTCCGCGACAAATGATTGCGATCCAAGGAGTTGCGTGGGCCCGTACATGGCACAGGGGTTGCTTACTCCCCTACCACGCCGACACGGGGAACCAAAGACCCGAAGTCAGGGCCTCATTGCGAAGGAGCAAGACCATGAGCAATCGCATCGAGAAGGAGCTTTCGGACACGCTGCCGCAGCCGAAAGGGCCGTTCACGGACGCCGAGGCCCTCGAGCTGCTGATGTCGTACCGCAAGGACCCGTCGGACGTCCCGTGCCCGCTGTGCGGCCCCAACACCATCGAGGTGCTGGCCTTCATCGAGCCGCAGATCGATCCCAACGGCTTCGCGTCGGTGACGCACCCGGAGGGGGAGTACGCGGCGGCGCTGTACTGCCACAAGTGCTTCCGGGCCGTGGGGATCCTGGCGGGCGCCATGCGAGACGACCGGGTCTGACGGCCCGGCCGCCGGCGCCTTTCCCCGTGGCGCGGCCGCCGGCACCGGAAAACTCAGGGTCTTCCTCGACGCAGAGGCCAACGGCGGCACCGTGATCCACGGTGCCGCCGCTTTTCTGCCTCTCGCTCGTCTCTCGGTCGACATCCTGGTCTGCGGAGGACGCGGGGTACGCGCGAACCGGATCGCCGTCCATCCCTCCTTGTCGCCCCTCCCCCAGCACCGTTAGCATCTGGCGGAGGATTTCACCCGCAGGAGGTCCCAGGTGCGGGGAATCCTTATTACCGCTCAGGAGTCTATAGAATTAGTACTAGTAGTAGAGGGTGTGGCGCGCCTCGTACGGGTGTCGAACGAGAACACGCGGCACTGCGTGGGATGGTGTCTGGAGGTGCACGATCTCGCCGCGAGCAAGCTGGCGGCGGGCCGAGAGAAGGATTTGGAGTATGTCTCGGCATTGATCCGCCACCGGATGGTGGACGCCGCGGTGCTGCGCGACCGGCCCGCCGCCCTTCCCCTCCCCGATGTCCGCCGGGCAATGCTGCACCGGGTGCTCGCCCGCCTGCTCGCGGAATCATGAGCATCCGCCGGTAGAGGCGATCCGGACCGGGATCCAGGAATACAGAGCGGGGCGGGAGGCCAGTGGCCTCCCGCCCCGCTCCGACTGCCGGCCGGCGGCGGTTAGATGCGGTCGCCGTCGAGCTTGCGCTGGACGTCGCCCAGCTTGTCCTGGAGGTTGCCCTCCAGCCGGTCCATCTTTCCCTCGCCCTGAAGGCTGCTGTCGCCCGTGAGCCCGCCGATGGCGTCCTTCACGCGGCCCTTCAGGTCCTTGGCCTTGCCTTCGAGCGAGTTGTCGATGCCACGCTCGGTCAGGTTGCGGTCGTCGGACATGGTGCCTCCTTGTGCCAGGGTAAACTCCCATCCTCGACGACCCCATCTGGCAAGTCGCGTTCCACGAATCACTTACGCGCACTCTGGACGCAGGTGAGGCGCGTTCGGCGCGCAGTGGCTCTCGGACGACGGCAAAGGGCTTCGGCGCGCGCCCGCGGCTGCCCCTCCCCTCGCGTGGCGGCCCGCGGAAACCACACCGCGGACACGCCACGCTTCCCCCTCCCAGGTGGCAGGGAAAACACCCTGGCGCTTCGCGCTTGCGTGGGGGCCGCCTTCATCCGCTTCGGTGACCAAGTCGCGATCGACCGTCGGCCGCGAGGGCGGTGACCGGGGCGCAACCGAGCGCGGACACGCCAGCGCCGGCTGGTACCTGTCCCCTGTACCCTGTCCCCCCTCCCCTTCCCCCGCCCTCGCTCAAGCCATCGGCAGGCTCAGCGTGAAGACGCTGCCGCCGCCCGGGTTCTCGTCGACGGCGAGGTCGCCGCCCATGGCGCGGGCGAGGTCGCGGCTGATGGCGAGGCCCAGGCCGGTGCCCTCGGTGGTGCGGGTGAGGCCGCGGTCCAGCTGCACGAAGGGCTCGAACACCTCGGCGCGCTGCTCCGGCGCGATCCCGATGCCGGTGTCGCGCACGCGGATCTCCACGCGGCCGTCCCGCGCCTCGGCCTCCAGCGACACCAGGCCGCCGGGCTCGGTGAACTTGGCGGCGTTGGAGAGGAGGTTGAGCAGCACCTGCCCCAGCCGGTCGCGGTCGGCGGTGACGGCCAGGTCGGCGCCGCAGCCGTCGCACCGGTACCGCAGGCCGCGCGCGGCCACCTGCGGCGCCACCAGCGGCTCCACCCCGGACAGCGCCTCCCCCACGTCCACGCGCTCCAGCCGCAGCGCCAGGTGCCCCGTCTCGATGCGGGCGAAGCTCAGCACCTCGTTGATCAGCCCCAGCAGGTGGCGCTGGTTGCGCTGGATGCGGCCCAGCGCGTCGGCCTGCGCGTCGCTCACCGGGCCGTGGATCCCCATCTCCATCAGTTGCGTGTAGCCGCCGATGGCGTTGAGCGGGGTGCGCAGCTCGTGGCTCATGGTGGCCAGGAAGTCGCTCTTGGCGCGGTTGGCGCGCTCCGCCTCGTCGCGGGCGCGGCGCTCGGCGTCGTACAGGCGGGCGCGCTCCAGCGCCTGCGCGCACTGCCGGGCGATGGAGCGCAGGAAGGCGCGGTCGGCCGGGTCGAACTCGCGCTCCTCGGCGAAGGTGAAGGCCAGGCTCCCCAGCACGCGCCCCTCCACCTCCAGCGGAAGGGCGGCGCAGGCGCGGTTCCCGATCCGCCGGGTGGTCTCGCCCAGCTCCGGGTAGCGCTGGTCGTACTCGGCCGCGGTCTCCACCAGCACTGCCTCGCCGGTGCGGAAGGCGTCGGCCAGGGGGATGGGGGCGTCCAGGGGGAAGGTGCTCCACGCGGCCAGCACGTCGTCGGCGATCCCGCGCGGCCCCACCAGCTCCAGCCGCGCGCCGTCGGCGGTGGGTAGCGCCATCATCCCCTGGTGCGCGCCCAGGTCGCGCATCCCGTTGCGCACCACGCCGCGCGCCACCTGCTCGGGGGTGACGGCGCCGGAGAGGGCGGCGGTGATGGAGAACAGGCGCGACATCCGCGCGGCGGCGGCCTGCTCGGCCTGCACGGCGCGCTTCTGGGCGGTGATCTCGGCCAGGGTGATCCCCACGCCCAGCACGGGGCCCCCCTCCACCCGCACGGGATAGAAGCTCTCCAGCCAGTGGCGCGTCTCGCCGGGGCCGCCGGGGACCTCGCCGCTCCACTCCCAGTCCAGCACCGGCTCGCCCGTCTCCAGCACGGTGCGCAGGTGCGGCTCCACCAGCTCGGCGCACGAGGGGACCACCTCGCGCACGGTGCGGCCGGCGTGGTCGTAGGCGGGGGTGCCGTTGACGGCGGCCAGGGCGTCGTTGACGGCCAGGTAGCGCATCTCGGGGTCCACGAACGCCAGGCCGATGGGGGCGGCGCGGAAGAGCGAGTCCAGCAGGGCGCGCGACGACTCGGCGTGGTCCACGGCCTCGGTGGCGTTGCCGTAGAGGCGGGCGCTCTGCACGGCCAGGGCGGCGCGGGCTGCGATCTCCCTGGCCAGCGCCACGTCGCGCTCGCCGAAGCGGCGGCCGGGGTCGTCGCTGGCGTACGAGAGGGCGCCCAGGATGCGGCCGCGCGCCACCAGCGGGACGCTGAGCAGGGTGGTGGGCGCCAGCCGGCGGAGGAGGTCCAGGTACTCGGGGTCGCTCGAGAAGCGGGCGTACGACTCCGGGGTGACCTCGGGGACCAGCTGCGGCTGGCCGGTGCGCGCGGCCAGGACGTACGGGTGCGTCTCGGCCACGGCGTCGGCGAAGCGGGGGCCGATCTCGCGGAGGAGGTCGGCCTTGGCGGGGTCGACGGTGGCGTTCTCCAGCGTCCGCATCCTCCCGTCCGGCTCCACCAGGTAGACGAAGCACCACGAGCCCAGGAGCGGGAGCCCCAGCGGCGCCACGCGGCGAAGAAGCTCCTCGGCGTCCAGGGTGCCGGCCAGCACCTCGCCGGCGGCGGCCAGGAGGGCCTGCTCGGCCTGCACGCGGCGGCGCTCGGTGACGTCGCGGGCGTAGGCGGCCACGCCGCCGCGGGTGGGGTGGAAGCGGAACTCGAACCACCAGCCGAAGCGCGGGTCGCGCACCTCGCACTCGGTGGGGCGGCCGGTGCGGGCGGCGCGGCGCAGCTCGCGCTCGAAGTCGCCGCCGGCGGCGTGGGGGAAGCCCTCCCACACGGTGCGTCCCAGGATGGGGCCGCGCGTCCACCCGTAGCGGCGGAAGACCTCGTCGGCGCGGGGGTTGGCATAGCGGTAGCGCCACTCGTGGTCCAGGAACACGAAGGCGTCCGACATCCCCTCCAGCACCTCCCAGGCGGAAAGCTCGAACGGCGCCGCCTCGGCCTCCGCCTCCTCCAGCTCGGGAAAGAGCGAGAGCGCGCCGAAGCTGTCCCGGGGCCGCGGGTACAGCGGCGGCGGGTCGAACGGGAGCGCGTCCGCCTCCGGAAAGACGCGCGCGGGCTGACGGTCGGGGGGCGACGACATCGGGTGCTTCGATCTGTGGCTTGGGGGACCGAGAGAGAGGCGAGACCGCCACGGCCGCGCGGCCGGAGGGACGAAAGGCGCGCGTGGGAGATCAACCTGCAAGATCGCCACGAATGCGCCATCGAGCAAGCCATCCGTGGCCTGGGCCGCGAGAAAGTCGGGTTTGTCGCGGGGCCGGCTTTAGATCCTTCGGCCTGCGGATGTCCTCGCACGCGAAAGGTTATGCTCGGCCGGCCTCAGGATGACAATCGTGGAAGGATTGCACGGCTCCGCACAGCCCTTAGGCGGGATCGGGATCGGAAGATGATCATCGATCGATCGCCATCAAAGCATCACCATCCACCGATCACCCTCTACCGATCGCGATCTACCGTCGATGCAGATCCGCGTGGACCGATGCCGTTGCGGCCGCGGTGATCTCGACGCTGCCGCGCCCCTGGCCTCGCTCGTTCCCGGGTTAGATCCCACGGCCCTGCCGTCACTTGCGCAATCTGCGGGATTCGCGCGACCGGGCCTCTGGATGACTGCTTTACGGCAACGGATCAGTCGGATGGGAATCTCGATGCTACATCTCATCCCGCTTCCCCACGTTTGTCATCCTGAGGCCGGCCGCGCGGAACTCTTTCACCCGCATGGACTTCCGCAGGCCGAAGGATCTATAGCCGGCCCCACGACAAACCCGGCGCTTTCACGACGCAGGCTCCTCCGCGAAATGACCGTGCCCACGAACGTCACTCGCCGCGCTGGGTGACGATGCCTCGGGCGGCGGCCCAGGCGGCGACGTCGTCGCGGCGGAGGGCGGCGGCCATGAGGTCGGGGAACTGGTCGGGGGTGCAGGCGAAGGAGGGGATGCCGAAGCCGGCCAGCGCCGCCGCGTTCCCGTGGTCGAACGACGGCGCGCCCTCGTCGCTGAGCGCCAGGAGCGCCACCACGGTGACGCCGGCCGCCGCCAGCGCCGCCGCGCGCTTCAGCATGTCGTCGCGGCTGCCGCCCTCGTACAGGTCGCTGATCAGCACCAGCACGGTGTCGGCCGGGCGGCGGACGACCTGCTGCGCGTAGGCCAGCGCGCGGGCGATGTCCGTCCCGCCGCCCAGCTGGATGCCGAACAGCAGCTCCACGGGATCGGCCAGGTGGTCGGAGAGGTCCACCACCGCCGTGTCGAACGCCACCACCCGCGTGCTGACCGCCGGGAGCGACGCCAGCACCGCCCCGAAGATCCCGGCGTAGACGCACGACGCCGCCATGGACCCGCTCTGGTCCACCAGCAGCACCACGTCCTTGAGGCTGGACCGCCGGCGCCCCCAGCCCACCAGCGCCTCCGGGATCACCGTCCCCAGCTCGGGACGGTAGTTCTTGAGGTTCGCGCGGATGGTGCGGCCCCAGTCGATCTCGGCGTGGCGGGGGCGGCGGTTGCGGACGGCGCGGTTGAGGCTTCCCGTCACCGCCTGCCGCAGCGGCTCGGCCAGGCGGCGCTCCACCTCGCGCACCACGCGGCGCACCACCTCGCGCGCGGTGTCGCGGGTGCGGGCGGGCATCACGGACTGCAGCGAGACCAGCGTGGCCACCAGGTGCACGTCGGCCTCCACCGCCTCCAGCGTCTCGGGCTCCAGCAGCATCCGCGTGAGGTTCAGCCGCTCCAGCGCGTCCTTCTGCATCACCCGCACGACGGACGAGGGGAAGTACGAGCGCACGTCCCCCAGCCACCGCGCGATGGCCGGCGCGCTGTTCCCCAGCCCGCCGGTGCGCTCGTCGTCGTGGTAGAGCGCCTCCAGCACGCCGTCCAGCCGCGCGTCGGCGGCGCCCAGCTCCACGCCCACGCCGTCGGCGCCGCCCTCGCCGCCCAGCACCAGCCGCCACCTGCGCAGCCGCTCCTCGTCGCCCGTCATCGGTCTACCGGTTCATGAAAGTCCAGGCGCGGCCCCCCCTCCCGGCCGCTTCGGGCGGTCCGTCCTCCCCCGTTCCGGGAGAGGTTGGCGGGCTCGACGTCCATCTCGAGGTCCAGTCGGCCGGATGCGCGGAATTCCTCCCCCGCCCTCTTCCCCCGGAACGGGGGAGGACAGGCGCCCCCAGGCGCCAGGAGGGGGCCTCGCGCGGCGGCCGGCGTCCTGCTCATCCCACCTCGATCTCCAGGATGATCCCCAGCAGCGGGAGCACCGCCTCGGCGCGGGCGACGTCGAGCTCCGCGGCGGCGGCGGCGCGCTCGGGGAGCGCGGAGGAGGCGCCGCGGCGGGCGCGCTCGCCCAGGGAGCGGCGCTCGGCGGCGGGGTAGGTGGCGAAGGTGCGGCGCAGCAGGGGAAGGAGCTGCGTGAAGGCGTCGGGATCGAGCGCGGCCAGCCATCCGTCCAGCACCCGCCACAGCCGCTCGTCGTGCAGCAGCACCAGCCCGCTCCCCGCCAGGAACCCCTCCACCCACGCCCCCGCGTACCCCGCGTCCGACGCCGTGGAGAGCGCCAGCCCCATCCGCCGCGCCGCCTCGTCCGCGTCCGCCGCGCCCACGTCGAAGAGGAGGCGCACGGCGCGTCCGGCCACCGCGCCGTGCACTCCCGCCTGCCCCGCCACCCGTGCCAGCGCCCCCGTCCAGTCGGCCATCTGCCGCTCGTCGCGCAGCAGCGTCACGGCGCCGTGCACCCCGGCGACCGCCCCCAGCATGGCCTCCGCCGCGTCGTCGTCCAGCGAGGCCACGGCGGCGGAGAGGCCGATGGCGATGCGCGCCACCAGCGCGTCCACCACGTGCTCCAGCACCTCGCCCCCGCCGCCGCGCACGGTCCCGTAGCGGAGGGCGCGGGCCAGCGGGGGGAGCGCCAGCATCAGGTGCGCGGTGTCGGCGGCGCGGGCGGCCTCGGCGTCGATGCGGGCGATCAGGTGGCGGGCGGCGCCGGGGAGGCGGGCCAGGAGGACGCGGTCCAGCATCTCCGCCAGCGGCGGGAGGGCCGTGGCCTCGTCGGCCACGGAGCGGACGCGGCCGTCCGCGGCGGCCTCCACCGTGTTCCCCCAGACGCTGGCCTCGATGACGGCCACGGCCATCTCCGGCTCCCAGCGCAGCCGCCAGTGCTCGTGGAAGGTGCCGCGCTTCCGCCCCCGCACCGCCTCGTCGCTCCCCCAGGGGACGCCCAGCAGCACCAGCCGGTGCAGGAGGTGGCTGCGCTCCAGGTCCAGCTCCTTCCGGAGGTCCAGCTCCAGCGTCCGCTCCCCCGCCTCGGCCGGCATCCGCAGCCGCTTCCGCTCGCGCGCCAGGTCCTGCTGCAGGGGGACGGCCGGGGCGTCGGCGGGGACGGCGCCCAGCCGCTCGCCCACCACCAGCCGCTCGTGGATCAGCCGCATCTGCGGAGGCACCGCGCCCGTGGCGGGGCCGCCGCCCCAGAAGACGGCGCGCGCCGCGTCGTCCAGCTCGCCCAGGCCGGGAATGGGGAGCCCGCGAAGCGCCGCCAGCGACTCGGCCAGCCGCGCCGCGTCCACGATCTGCGCCGGCGAGGCGTCCAGGTCCTCGCTCCGCAGCAGCCTCGCCGCCTTCGCCAGCCACCCCACCACCACCGCGCGCGGATCGGCGTCGCCCGACTCCCACAGGTGCCCGTACCACCCGGGCGACGACACCCCCGCGCCGTATCCGCTGGCCGTCGCCAGCCGCCCGTACGTCCACGGCACCCACGTCGCGGCCACCTTCGCCTTCGGCAGCCCCTTCAGCAGCGCCGCGTCGTCCTTCGCCGGGCCGAGGCTTACCAGCGCGGGGACGTGCCACGCCCCGCAGACCACGGCGATGCGCTGGAAGCCCTCGCGCTCGGCCGCGCGGATCTGCTGGCGCATGAACGCCTCGCGCAGCAGGGTCTCGCGGCTCTCCGGCATCGCCAGGTCGCCGCGGAGCGCCGTCATCGCCTCCGCGATGGCGTCGAAGAGCCCCGCGTCGTCGCCGCGGCGCTGCTCCACCATCTCCTCCCACCACCGCTCCCCGTCCCCGTGCCCCGAAACCCGCGCCAGCCAGTCCAGCGGATCCCCCCGCATCTCCGCCGGAATCCCATCGTCAGCGGGCGGAGCGTGATCGGTAGATGGAGATGGGGATTCGTCAGCAGATGCAGATCCGTCGGTCGATGAAGATCCATCGGCAGATGCAGATCCGTCCGTAGATCCAGATCCATCGCCCGACGGCAGTTCGTCCGCGGATACAGATCCGTCGATGGATGGAGATCCGCCGGCAGATGCCGATGCGTCGTCGGATGGAAGCGCGTCGGATGGGGATTGCGACTGATCCGCATCTCCATTTCCCGCAGCCGCTTTTTCCATCGCCTCTTCCAACGCGATGCGCTCGGCGATGCGGTGGGACTGGGGGAGGTCGATGAAGCGCACGGGGACGCCGCGCTCCAGTGCGTGGCGGATGGCGCGCCACTCGGGGGAGAACTCGGCGAAAGGCCAGTAGCCGGCGCGGCGGGGCTGGTCGGGGTCGTAGACCAGGAGGGCGACGGGCGGACGCATCTCCTCGTGGGCCGCCAGGGGGAGGAGCGCGTCGGCCTCCGGCGGTCCCTCGATGAGGACCGCGTCGGGCGCCCACGCCTCCAGCGCGCGCCCCAGCGACCGCGCCGACCCCGGCCCATGGTGCCGAATCCCAAAGACGCGGACGGTCATCTCCAGCCCCGACGAAGCAGTTCGTAACTCATCCAAGGAATGCTCCCAAGCCCGGCAGTCCCACTCCCCAACCCAACGAATGTCATCCTGAGGCCGGCCACACCGAACCCTGAACCAGCACCAGCGTCCGGCAGGCCGAAGGATCTATAGCCCGCCCTCGGACCAGCCTCCGAGACTGCACGATCGGACCGGCCCCCGGCTTCCGTGTGCATCATCGCGCGGACGAGGCGGTGGGAAGGAAGAAGCCCGGCTCCTCCGCGAGGTCTTTCCACTCCGGATTCATCGTCTTGACCAATTCCACCTTCCGCGACCGGCGCCATCCCTTGATCTGCTTCTCACGCGAGATCGCCGCGCCCACGTCGCTGGTCGCCTCGAAGTAGACCAGCTGCTTGACGTGGTACTCCGACGTGAACCCCGGCACCAGGTTGTTCTTGTGCTCGTGGACGCGCCGGGCCAGGTCCGAGGTCATCCCCACGTACAGCGTCCGGGACGCGTTGCTCATGATGTAGACGTAGTACTGCTTCATCGGTGGATTCGCGGCCCCCCGCGACTGGCTGATCCCCGGCTCATCCGCGGACCGGGCGGGCTGAGGAGCACGGCGCGGACGGTTTCGCGAAGGAGAGTATAGATCCTTCGGCCTGCCGACTCGGTGCGCTCGGCGGCGTCGGCGTGTCCGGCCTCAGGATGACAGAATTTGGATTCTGATCAGGAGGAGTCATCGACGGCGATGACGCCTGGATTCCACGAATGACGGCCGCGCGCCGCGATGCCGACCCCGCAGTCCGCGGAGGCGGACTTTGTGCCTTTGTAGCCCCCGCTTTCAACCGGGGGGATGCGCCGACGACGCGCACCCTCACGCCGCGATCTCCCGGCAGGCGCGGTACAGGTCCTTCCACCCGTCGCGCTCGCGGACCACCGTCTCCAGGTACTCCAGCCAGACGGCGCGGTCCTGCACCGGGTCCTTCACCACCGCCCCCTGCAGCCCCCCCGCCAGGTCGTCCGCGCGCAGCCGCCCGTCGCCGAAGTGGGCGGCGAGCGCCAGGCCCTGGCTCACCACCGAGATGGCCTCGGCGGTGCTCAGGGTGGCGGTGGGCGACTTCACCTTCGTCTTCCCGTCCTCCGTCACGCCCGCGCGCAGCTCGCGGAAGAGGACCACCACGCGCCGGATCTCCTCCAGCGCCGGCGGCTCGGCCGGGAGCTCCAGCGCGCGCCCCAGCTGCTCCACGCGCCGGCGAACGATGTCCACCTCCTCCGCCGATGTGGAGGGGAGCGGGAGGACCACGGTGTTGAAGCGCCGCCGGAGCGCGCTGGACAGCTCGTTGACGCCGCGGTCGCGGTCGTTGGCGGTGGCGATGACGTTGAAGCCCTGCACCGCCTGCACCTCCTCCCCCAGCTCGGGGATGGGGAGCGTCTTCTCGGAGAGGATGGTGATCAGCGTATCCTGCACCTCGGCGGGGATGCGCGTCAGCTCCTCCACGCGGGCGATCTTCCCGTCCGCCATCGCCCGCATCATGGGACTGGCGACCACGGCGGCGCGCGAGGGGCCCTCGGCGATCAGCCGCGCGTAGTTCCACCCGTAGCGGATGGCCTCCTCGGAAGTCCCCGCCGTCCCCTGCACCAGGAGGGTGGAGTCGCCGCTCACCGCCGCCGCCAGGTGCTCCGAGACCCACGTCTTCGCCGTCCCAGGGACGCCCAGGAGGAGGAGCGCGCGGTCGGTGGCCAGCGTGGCGACGGCGATCTCCACCACCCGCCGGCTCCCGATGTACTTCGGTGTAACCTCGAAGCCGCCGGGGAGGGTGCCGCCCAGGAGGTAGGTGGAGACGGCCCACGGCGACAGCCGCCACGACGGCGGGCGGGGGCGGTCGTCGGCGCGGGAGAGGGCGTCCAGCTCTTCCGCGAACTGCTGCTCGGCGTGGGCGCGGAGGACGGCGGGGGCGGTGTCGCTCATGACGCGAAAGCCTCGTGCAGGGCGTGGCGGAAGTGAAGGAGGTCGATCCAGGCGCCGCGCGGCTGCGCCTCCCAGCGGGCGATGATCTCCAGCGCAGCGCCGGGGTCGGCGCGCGGGGCGATCTCGCGCAGCTGCTCGCGGAGCGCGTAGTCGGTGACGAGCGCCGAGGGCGAGAGGCGGGCGAAGAAGGCGCGCGTCAGCTCCGGGCCCAGCGGGTGCGGCGCGGCGGCCATGTAGAGCACGGCGTACTCGCCCCCCGCCAGGGAAGAGCGGTTCTCGGAGAGGATCTCCACCCCCAGCGCGCGCCAGCGATCCGGCGGGAGGAGGGCGGCCAGCGGCCCCAGGCTCCCCCACGCCCCGGCCGCGCGGGCGCGGATCAGCGCCTCGGCCCAGGCGGCGTCGCGGTGGCGCTCGGCGGCGTCGGCGAGGGCAGCCAGGAGCACCTTGGACCACTCGCTCCGCGCGGCGGCGGCGATCCACGCGTCCGGCGGCGCGTCCGCGCTCCACGTCGACGGCGGCGTGGCGGCGACGATCTGCTGGAGCCACCAGGCGCGCTCGCCCGTCCCCTGCGGAGGCTTCGCCTCGATCCCGTCGCGCACCATCTCCTTCGTGCACTCGGCGGGAAGCTCCACGCCGATCTCCGGCTTCGCCCCGGTCAGCTTCGACACGAGGCCGCCGGAGGGGAGGGAGATGCGCAGCAGCGGCCGCGCGCGCTCCACCATCCGCCGCGCGAGACGCGATGTCGGAAGGCGGCGGAGGACGCCGGCGGCGGCGAGGCGGACCTCCTTGCGCTTGTTGTCCAGCGCGGACTCCAGGAACGGCTCGTCCGCGTCGGAGAGCCCCTCGTCCAGCTCCGCCACGAACGCCGCGCGGTCCTTGGGCGGATCCGCGTCCCACGTGGACCGCACGAGTTCCAGCCCCAGCGCGGGGTCGGCCTTCCGCGCGCGGCGCAGCAGCATCCGCCGCACCTCCGCCGTCCCCGTCTCCCACATCCCGCGCGCGTCCTCCGGCGCCCCGTCCGCCGACGCCGCGCCCGCGCCCCCCGCGACGGCCCACGCCCACGCGGGGTTGCGCGCCGCCAGCCACCGCCCGCGCGCGCCCAGCACGGGGAGCGCCGCCTCGCGCAGCGCCTCCCACGCCGAAGCCGCGGCGAGGAGGGGAGCGAGGAGGTCGTCGGGGACGGCCACCCCGCGCGCGGCGGCATGCTCCAGCCAC
>Ga0247770_1001552_pt1 | contig 16981 bp, 9 predicted proteins | sample UWRJL136409B6_FD_179943 | JGI IMG/M metagenome (GOLD analysis project Ga0247770, IMG submission 179943) | Plant litter microbial communities from Arlington Agricultural Research Station in Wisconsin, United States - UWRJ-L136-409B-6 | ecosystem: Environmental > Terrestrial > Plant litter >... | reverse complement strand
TCGGGCAGGCGGTAGGGAACCCGCCAGCCAGTACGGCTGCTGGATCGAAGCACCGGGCCGGTTGGGATTGGGCCCTCCCTTGACTGGTGAGATTCGAACGCAAATTAAGGAGCTGACGCCGGGGGGTGATATCTGACCAGAGCGACGGAGCCTAATCAATGCTGTGCACGCCCGACTTTGCGATTTCGAGGGACTCGGCCCTGGCGATCGGAGAATTCCTGGAGCCTCCAAGAGACACAAAATATTGCAGCGCCCGAAATAAGCATTTGACGTCGGGAGGGTTGGGCCTTGTGAGCGTTGCCCATTTTACCCAACAAAATGGACGGCCCGGGTTCGCCAAACAACAGCTCATTGCTCAGGATGGCCACCGACACACGAGACACTCGACAGGCCAACCGCCCGAGAGGCCCAAGTGCCATAAAAAGTCCGACCTGAGTTCTTTTCGGGTGCAACAGTGCCCGACGGGTGACAGGTCATCCTCTTCGGAAGGCACAAACCACCGAAATAAAACGAGCCAAGCCCAGGAGGGAATGAGTGGTTTGAACTCTGGTTGCTCTTTCCTGACAAGATGGGTCGAAGCCGTTAGATAGTAACCCATGGGAGGATTACTGCAGGCGACAGCGGAGACCAATGGTTACATGCCACGGTGGAAAGCTTCCATTGTCAGGGGGAGATGAGCCACCGGTCCCAACCTTGGAAGGCTCATTCAGGCTACCAAAGGCAGGACGCAATGTTGGCACGGCCTTTGCAAAGCTGATGAACTCCATGAAATCCCAATCTTACCACGACCACACTAGTGGTGCATAAGCTCTCCCGAAGAACACCCTCTATTTATTTTGCGGGTATTGGACGACGTCGACACCAACACGTCATCAAGCCAATCGTAGACGGTTTACACAACCAAGCGTCATTGATACCAAGGAAGGTACAATATCTTCCGTAGATTTATCCTTACTCAGGAGGTAATATCCCATTTCCATTCGTATAGTCGTTACTAGGTTGCCGCCGACAAAAAGAGCAGTTCTCGTGATCTTATGTTGAGCTTGGTGAACGCTTTGAATGGACACCACTCAAACTTGTGCGCTCACCGTGGAATTCGAATATTATGACCCGGAATGGAAAGCCGCTAACCTCGCCGAATGATGCCGTAAGAAATACCTGACCGAGTCAAAGATGGGAGTTGGAGGACCCGATAGAGGAAGACTGTAGAGAGGAAAAGTTCAGTGCAAACGGGCCTTGAAGAGCATGGAATACGATATCCAACAGGGAGGCCCTGCAAGACAGCAACACGGTGGCATGTGTCAACGGGGATAGGCTAGCATCTCAAAGTTTGGAAAGTCGATGTAGTTGTTGCCAGTCATGGCTAGAACGGCGACGGTCCCACCACCCGGCGACAAGGAGCGGTTTTGGAGGCCGTTTGAGGGTTTGGTTTTGGGATGCTCGCACCGGTGAGGCAGAGTGAATGGTTCTTTCAACCGAAGCTTTTATTGCACTGCGTTGGTTATGCCCAGAGCACCATTTTGCAGGGTTTTACTGTAGGTCTTGCCGCTTGACCAAGGTGCTCTCGATTGTGGTTCTCTTCAAGAAGTGTTGAAGTCGTGATGCAATCAGAGACATGCAGTTCAAGTGGCTTCTTGGCGCCAGAGTGGGCCCTGCAGATCATCTGTCACCCCTGCAAACAAAACGGAAAGCGCGCTGGTGGCTTGTTTTGGTTGCCTCAGGCACCAACAGGCTTCGCGTCTCGAGTCGCGCCAAGAACGCGGTCTGCAGCAATTTTGGCCAACGTTCCCTCCCTCCAATTCGGGACAACCCACGAAGTTGTTGTTTACATTCGACAACACCCCGCCAACATCACAACAATAACAACGGCAGCGCCCTTCTCATTCCCTCTGGTGCCTGCTGTTTTGGCTTTCCATATCGACGCAGGCCGAGTCGACTTGGTGGTTGCACTCGTTTTTTGATTCTTTCGCCCGCCGGCGCGCTGAAAGAAGGCTTTTGTTGCCTTGGAAGATACCCCCCATTTTTCGCCGTCGACTCGTCCAACTTGCCTGCACATAAGACCACCCAACCGATCTTCGTGGAACTTGTTCCCAACCACCCGCCATCATGGATTCTGATGTCGAATCGGTTTTCGACGTCCAAGATGAGTCCGAAGGATATTCTCCAGTGGTGGTACGTTCGTTCTGTTCAGCAACGGTCTCACCAATAATGGTGTCTCTACTCGTCGCCACCGTTGGGCGCGCCTGCTTCCAACAGTGACGCGCCTCCTCTGCCCAATTGAGTCTAACAAGTTCACGTCTAGAAACCTAAGGCGAAGGCACCCGCAAAGACAACAGCAAAGGCGCCGGCGAAGCCAAGGGCCGCCCCCAAAAAGGCTGCGACAGCAAAAAAGATGGTTCAGACAACGCTCACATCGAAGGTGACTTCTAAGAAGCGGGCTAAGTCGGAGAGCGAAGACGAAGATCAAGACGACGAGATGGCAGACGACGGCACTAGCATTCTCTCCCACACCCCTCCAAGCGCTAAGAAGCAGAAGACGGCGCCGGCAAAGAAGTCCAGCGGCAAGCCTCTTACCGAGATTGAGAACGACAGCATGGCGACTGATGGCCCTTCGAAACCGAAGAAGAGCAAGACGGCGACAGAGACCTACCAGAAACTGACGCAAATTGAACACATCATCAAGCGTCCCGATACCTATATTGGCTCTGTCGAACGTCAGGAGGACAAGATGTGGGTGTTCAACAAGACCGAAGGCTTGATGGAATACCGAAAGATCTCCTACGTCCCTGGTCTCTACAAGATCTTCGACGAAATTCTCGTCAACGCTGCAGACAACAGCCAGCGCAAGTCAAACCCTCCCATGACTTATCTCAAGGTCACAGTGGACCGCGCGACTGGTGAAATTTCGGTCGAGAACAATGGCAAGGGTATTCCCGTTGAGATGCATGCCAAGGAAGGGTGCTATATTCCGGAGCTCATTTTTGGTCACCTCCTCGCCGGTTCCAACTTCGACGACGACGAAAAGAAAACAGTCGGTGGTCGTAACGGCTACGGTGCTAAGCTTACCAACATCTTCAGCACCAAGTTCACGATTGAGCTGCAGGACCAGGACAATGGCAAGCGGTACAAGCAGACCTGGACGAATAACATGGGCAACAGAGAGAAGGCGAAAATCACCAGCAACAAAACCGCCCCCTTTGTGCGCGTGACCTTTTTGCCCGACTACAAGAAGTTCGGCATGGAGGACGGCATCGATGACGATCTCGAGGCACTCATCTACCGCCGAATTTATGACATGGCCGGCACTGTCACGGGGATCAAGGTTCATTTGAACGGCGAGCTCATCAAGCTCGGGTTCAACAAGTACTGTGAGCTTTATGCCAAGTCCATTGCCAAAGAGCGTGGTGACGTCGCCGAAGGGGAAGATAGCAAGCCGGCCGCCGCAAAGGTTGAGTTTGATACTCAAAGGAGTGGTGACAAAACCTGGCAAGTCGGCTTCACTGTCTCCGACGGCTCATTCCAGCAGGTCTCGTTCGTCAACAACATTGCTACAACATCGGGCGGTACCCACGTCAACTACATCGCGGATCAAATCTGTGACGCCCTATGCAAGGAGCTCAACAAGAAGAAGAAGGGCCACGGCCTGAAACCATCGCACTTCCGCAACCACATCTTCATCTTTGTCAACTGCCTTATTGAGAATCCAGCCTTCAGTTCGCAGACCAAGGAGCAACTGACCACAAAGCAAAGCCAGTTTGGAAGCAAATGTGTTCTCAGTGACACTTTTCTCAAGAAGATCAAATCGTCGGAGGCGATTGAGAACATCATGCACTTTGCCGACAAGAAGGCCGACAAGATGCTGGCCAAGTCCGATGGAACCAAGCGTGCTCGTATCAGTAATGAGAAGCTTGTCGATGCCAATTTGGCGGGAACAAGACACGGTCACGAATGCACTCTCATTTTGACAGAAGGTGACTCGGCCAGAGCTCTCGCTGTGGCTGGTCGTGCCATTCTGGATCCCGACCGCATTGGTGTCTTCCCTCTTCGTGGAAAAATGCTCAACGTCCGTGACGCTTCACTCGACCAAATCATGAAGAACAAGGAAATTGAGAACATCAAGAAGTTCCTGGGACTGAAGCACAAGCAGGTCTACACTGACACCAGAGGCCTTCGGTACGGCCATTTGATGATCATGGCAGATCAGGATCTTGACGGTAGTCATATCAAGGGTCTTCTCATCAACTTTCTCCAGGTGCAGTTCCCCTCGCTTCTGCGGATTCCCAACTTCTTTCAGGAGTTCATCACACCCGTGGTCAAGGTGTGGCAGGGCACGAACCCCAAGAAGCCTCAGCGGCTCAGGGCCTTCTTCAACTTGCCGCAGTACGAAGAATGGAAACAAGCACACGAGAATGAGCTTCGCAGATGGAAGTACAAGTACTTGAAGGGATTGGGTAGTTCTACCAACGAGGACGCCCAAGTCTACTTTACCAACTTGGATTTGCATCTCAAGGAGTTTGCGACAATGACAGCGGAGGATGCCGAGCTCTTCGAGCTAGCCTTTTCCAAAAAGAAGGCCGATGCTCGTAAGGAATGGCTGGGTAATTTCGTTCCTGGCACATACCTGGATCACTCTGCAAACCAGATCACCTACAACGACTTCGTCAATAGAGAACTCATTCTCTTCAGCATGGCCGACAACATGCGTTCCATCCCATCCATGGTCGATGGCCTGAAACCGGGTCAGCGCAAAGTCATGTTTGCCTCCTTCAAGAGGAATCTCGTCAACGACCAAAAGGTCGTAGAGCTGGCTGGTTACATCTCAGAACAAGCAGCCTACCATCACGGTGAGACATCTTTGCAGCAGACAATTATCGGTCTGGCGCAGAACTTTGTTGGCTCAAACAATATCAACTGCCTCGAACCTAGCGGTAACTTTGGTTCTCGCCTTTCCGGCGGCTCAGATGCTGCCAGCGCTCGTTATATTCATACCCGTCTGTCACCGTTCGCGCGGCGTATATTCTCCAAACTTGACGAACCGAATCTTGAATTTCAATTCGACGATGGCAACATGATCGAGCCCAAGACCTATGCGCCAGTCCTCCCAATGGTTCTGGTCAACGGCGCTGATGGTATTGGCACGGGCTGGAGCACGTCGATCCCCAACTACCATCCCATGGCCATTGTCAATAACTTGAGGCGCCGTATGGGTCGACTGGATCCCAACGACCCGGAGGAAAAGCCTTTTGAGCCCATGATTCCATGGTGGCGCGGCTGGAAGGGCAACCCTGAGTTTGAATCCGCAAACAGGTTCAGAGTCAATGGCGTTGCGTACCAAGACCAACACAATCCCAATGAGATCGTTGTCAGCGAATTACCCGTTCGCATGTGGACGGATGACTTCAAGGCCAGACTAGAAGATATCATCCGTGGCGAGAAGACACCTTCGTTCATCAAGGATTACAAGGAGTTCAACGATCACAAGACAGTCCACTTCATCATCGAGCTGGAAGAGAAGCACATGAAATCCGCTCTCGACGAAGGCTTGCTCGAGAAATTCAAGCTGACCAAGACGATCGGAACAACTAACCTAGTTGCCTTCAACACCCAAGGCCGAATCCACAAGTACGAGAACCCAGAGGAGATTCTGGAAGAGTACTATCACTACCGTATAGGCATGTACACAAAGCGCAAGGTTAGTAGTGCCATACACTCCTGAGGATGACCTGTTCACTACTAACTGTCGCAGGAACACTGGCTCAAAGTCTACCACGCGGACTACCGCAAGCTGAAGAACCAGTATCGCTTCATCTCCGAAATCATCGAGAACAAACTTATAGTTTCGAAGAAGAAGAAGCCAGTTCTTGTCCAGGAACTGCGGGACCGCAAGTATGAGGCTTTCCCCCCAAAGAGCGACGAAAAGAAGCCGAAGTCGGATGACGATCCTGTCGACGGAAATGAAGATCCCGAAGAGGACGATACTACTCAAGGAGCCCACGATTACGACTACCTACTTGGTGTATGTATCACCAAACTGCCAGCCAAACACTTTTAGTACTAATGCGATGTTAGATGCCCATCTGGTCTCTGACTCTCGAGCGTCTGGAGAGACTCAAGAACCAGATCGCAGCCAAGAAAGCAGAGCATGACGAACTCGATGCCCTCAGCGAGAAGGATCTTTGGTGCAAAGATCTTGATGCTTTTGCCGAGGAGTGGGAGATTCAGCTCAAGCTGGACGAAGAAATCCAGACAGGCATCAAGAGGATGGGTCGTCGCGCTTCCAAGAAGATTGGCGCTGGCGGCACTGGCAGGGGCCGTAAGGCCAAGGCTGACGACGAATATGCCCCCACCAAGAAAGCTAGCAAGCAGGATAAACCGGTCAAGACTGAGGTGAAGTCTCAACAACGATTCCTTGAGAAATTCCAGGCAGCCGCCAAACCCAAGCCTGCAGCTACCACGCTGGGCGGCGGCGACGGTGTGGTCGATGACTTCTCTGATGATGATTTCGCTCTGCTCGGCAAGAAACCTACTGTCAAGCAGGAGGTCAAGGAAGAATCTCAGCCGCCAGCCTCCATCAGCGACGTCGCCAATGCTCGCGCCAAGCGCGCAGCGGTCACGAAAAGCAAATACGTCATTGATGATGACTCTGAGATGGAGTCAGACGAGGACTTTATGGAGCTGGGCAAGCCGACGGCAGTACCCAACATATCAGAATCCGCGTCAGCATCTGCCTCGGAAGCCGCTGTCAAGCCCACAAAGCGAGCCGTGGCGGCCAGGCCTAAAACATCGTACCTCGATGACCTTGAGTCCGAGAGTGATGCTAGCAACATGCTCGGCGATGTCGGTGCTATGGTCAAGGGCATCGGGGGCTCCGCTTCAGGGAATAACGGCAGACTTAGCTTGTTTGCCATGTCCAGGCCTGAGGCTGGCGACGTCGCTCTCCCTAAGCTGAAACACAAGGCGTCAAAAGCCAACCTTGACTTCGACAGCCATGACGACACGAATTACGAGGCGCTGGCCATGTCTTCGCCCCGTAAGTCGGTCAAGGCCGACGAGATTGACGACTTCCTGTCGGATGACGACCTTCCTGTTACAAGCAAGCCCGTTCAGGCCGCTCGGGCAACATCACAAACGGCGGCATCCAAGGCCAAAGCGCCGTTGAGTGTGGTGCCTGCTCCTGCGAAAAAGGCACGCGGCCGTCCGGCTTTGGCCAAGGGCAAAGCCAAGGACGACGCGCCTGCCCCCAAAGCAGCTGCCGCCAAGAAAGCCCCTGCGAAGGTAGCAGTCTCGAAGGCAAAGGCTGTGCAGCTCTCCCCCGCGGCGAAGGCGTACGCGGCCAAGCAAGCCAAGAGCAGGAAGATTGTGAGCGACGACGAGGAGGATGACCTCATGGATGAGCCATCCAGCCCTGTTGTCAGGCCGAAAGCCAGGCCCGGACGCGCTGCGGCAGCCAAGGCAAAGCCAATTGTCATCGACGACGATGACTCGATGGAACTGGACGGCCAGGATGCGGAGAGCGAGGACGCATTTGCGATGGATGAGAGTGATTAGGCGCGCAGGCGCGGGGTGGACCTGCAATGGACCTCATTTACGACTTGATATGATCACTTGGGCTACTTTGGCCTGTTTGGCGCAGTGTTTCGATTTTGCTTGCCGGAGTTTGCGAAGGGAGTATGGATAATGCAGCTGTAAGAGTACATACATCGGGGACCGGAGGCTCGATCTTTTGATTTGTAGTGGGTTTACTGTATGTTCCCCAATGTCAGCCACTTTTTGACCTGATCATGCCGTGTTGTCGTTCGTGCAGTTGTATTAGTCAGCGGATCTCTGAACCGTCATTGTGCCTTCAAATGTTCGATCCAAAACATTCGACGCCGAGAGATATGGGCGTCCTAGAAATCGTCCCTCCCAGAAAGAGTGCACGCCAGCACCAGACTCCTGTAGCACCGTTTTTCCCGATCTGTTATATATCCTTAGCAACGACCTGTTTATCTCCCCAGCTAAATGTTGGATACGAGACATAAACCTCAGCTCCAGAACAGGCGACCAGATGGGTGACAACGATAAACCAGAGAAGATGGGCCGCGCAGGTGCGAGCGCCAAGCGGACTCAGGAAAACGCTATTGCTGAAGAATCGCCCCGAAGCGCGACACCTCTCACTCTCACGCATCCCATCAGTCCCCCAATGAAAAAGCGCCGTCTCGCTGAGCTGCCGAAAAACGAGGATGATCAGGCCAGAGTCCCCGAAGCAGGACCCACTGCCCCATCTCCGTCCCCTTCCGCGCTCCAACAGCGGTTCAGGTCCCCGTTTCAGCTAACGAGGATCTGTGACTTGCCGCCTGAGCTCAACCGTGACACTGTCACGCTGAAAGACATCCTTGGCGACCCTCTCATCGCCGAATGCTGGGAATTCAACTATCTCCACGATATTGACTTTCTCCTGGCGGCTTTTGATCAAGATGTGCGCAGTTTCGTCAAGATTCACGTTGTCCATGGCTTCTGGAAGAAGGAAGATCCAAACAGACTGGAACTCGAGAACCAGGCGTCCCAGCACAAGAATGTGGTCCTTCACTCGGCGTACCTGCCAGAGATGTTCGGCACGCACCACACCAAGATGATGATCCTTTTACGACGCGATGATACCGCTCAGATTGTCATCCACACCGCCAACATGATTGTCCGGGACTGGACCAACATGACGCAGGCCGTGTGGCGCTCGCCGATGCTGCCCCTCCTCGCTACTGCTACCACCCAAGGGAAATCAACTCCCTCAGAGGAAACCGAGCCGCGAATCGGGAGCGGAGAGAAGTTCAAGATCGACTTCCTGAACTACCTCCGCTCCTACGACAACCGCAGGAAAGACTGCAAGCCCATCATCGACCAGCTCACCAAGTACGACTTCTCCGCCATACGCGGCGCCCTGATCGGCAGCGTCCCCGGTAGACACGAAGACGACATCCCTACAAGATGGGGCTGGCCAGCCCTGAAGCAAGCGCTCAAGGAGGTCCCTGTCCGCCCGGGGAAAGCAGAGATTGCGATTCAGATATCCTCTATTGCTACTCTTGGGCCGACAGACAATTGGCTCAAGAACACGCTGTTTGATGCCCTACGCGGCAGCAGACAGACTCCGATGCCGGATTTCAAGGTGTTGTTTCCGACCCCGGATGAGATCAGGAAGTCGCTGGACGGATACGGGTCTGGTGGCTCGATTCATACAAAGATTCAGTCGGCGCAACAGGCGAAGCAGCTGCAGTATTTACGCCCGATATTCTGCCACTGGGCGAATGATTCGGAGGATGGTAAAGGTAAGTTGGTTGGGTTCTGACTATGCTTCTGTTAAGCTTGGAGATATTGACCAGTTTTGCAGGGCTGGGAGATGGCGTAGTCGTCAAGGAAGCCGGTAGGAAGCGGGCAGCGCCACATATCAAGACGTATATTCGCTACGGGGGCAAGTCAGAGAAGACAATCGACTGGGCGTTAGTCACCTCCGCAAATCTATCCAAGCAGGCATGGGGAGAGGCGAGGGCAAACACTGGCGAAGTACGCATTGCATCGTATGAGCTTGGCGTTCTGGTTTGGCCGGAACTATACGCAGAAGACGCCGTCATGTCGGCAGCCTTCCTTGAAGACACGCTACCCGACGACCAAGAGGGCGACAGCGAGAGCTCGGTCGTAAGCTTGAGAATGCCCTACAACTTACCACTTCAGCCGTATGGAAATCAGGAGGTGCCCTGGGTCGCTACGGCAAACCACGACAAGACAGACTGGAAGGGCCAAGTCTGGCAGCACAGATGAGATACCCTCTCCGATGATGAGCAGACAAACTCAATTCAGTAGTAGATCAGAAAGGTCCTGTGTCCCTTAGTCTTCGCAGTGCTAAGACAAACAACAGAATATGTGAATCATCCCGCTCCTGCTTGCTCTCGGTAACCACCACTCTTTCACCTCCTCCTGCTCCTCGAGAAACAATACCCCCGTTTAGTTGGCACCAACGGCCTCGGGCTGCTTGTTCTCATCGTAGCCGTATTTTGTCTTCATCTCTTCGATCTTGGCGACGTACTTCTCCTGCGCGTCCGGGGCGGAGACGGCGTCCTCGACGACGGCCTTCCACGCGTTGTACTTGGCCTTGGCCTATTTTTGGGGGTGGCATGTGTTAGCTGCGGGCTATGGCGGCGGAGAATAGAGCGGGGTGAGGGGGAGGGGAGGGGGGCTCGCCTTGAAGTCAAAGGTGCCGGGCTTGAGGGCAGTCTCGAAATCCTCGCCGGTGCCGACCTTGTAGAGGGCTGTGAGGTGGTGGTTAGCTGGGGGACGTGTGCACGTCAAGGGGCGGGTATAGACGGACCGTAGATCTCGAGGAGGTCGTCGTTGCTGGGCTTGGAGGTGAGCTTCTTGGAGTCGACAACGGCCTTCTTGAAGGCGTCGCTCTGAGGGGTAGCCATTTTGGTGGGTTGGGTTTGGGTTTTTGGGTTTGGGAGGGGCGGGTGTTTGTTTGTCTGTTTGTGTTTAGAACTGCAATATGCAAAGCTTCCCGGCCGTACTGTGATGCTATCGGCAAGTGTTGAGGGGGAGAGGGAGCTGTCTGTTCACTTTGTTGAGGGCGAGCAGAGGCAAAAGCGGGTATTTGGCGGGGTAGGTCAGGAGGAGGGGTAGCCAGGCTTTTTGGTCGACCCCTTGTGACTGTCAGCGTCATTTGCTCCGCCGGGGCGCCTCGGCAAGGCAAGGTACGAAGGGACGTACCGAAAGTAGTCCGTACCTTGCTAGCAGCGCCGGACGGACACGTGCTGGGCAATATGGAGGCTACGGAGCGGCCAGCCAGGTCCGTCCCGGCCCTTCGGGGCGGACCTACACTAGAGTTGAGTGGGCATCCGGCTGGCGGGATCGCCCGCTCCGGGATGTGGATGTTGCTGCTTGCTAATTTAAATGTCTCTAGAGCTGCAACCACATAGAATTCGATGGTAACTTTGGTGATACCACCTACATATGCGCCTCGCTCCGTACGCTGATGTGAGTTGTACATCTCACCTTCGACACACCTATTACTGCATAACGCAAGATGCCGGGTGGAACAGGGGATCAGATTAGACCTCACCTTTTAGCAATGTGTGCAGGCCTAGGTAGATGGTGTATGCGCTGCTCGGCGATTCGGGACATTAACTCCAGGGCGGCGGGAGCCTTCCCAATCCCCGCGATTGACCATGCTCGCTCTCGCTGTGTACGTTGAGTGCGAAAGAGCTGGAAAAGTCTCGCTCCTCATCTGCAGTGATTATTTGGGAGCTACTCCGCAGGCTAGAGGCACCAGCCACCGGACAGTGGACCCTCCACGGCTTTGCTTCAGGCACGCCCGCGCCGCGCACTCTGGGAGTAGCAGCCTCACATCAAGAAAACAGCCGAACGTAGCGGTGGTGGCTCAGAGCCTCACAGCTCTCGCAGCAGCAATGATGAAAAGCGAGACTTGGCCGCCAGCTATCAACGAATCAATATTGTGGCGTGATATCACGGCCTGAAACCCACCCGCTTCGTTTCCAGCTGAGGTAAGCCGCGCCGCATCCAAAAGAGGTGGGCTATCGTTGGTTCGGACTTCGGGGGGCGTCTGAGTTTAGATCACTTTCGGTCCCGAGTCATCTAGAATCCGCAGCCTCAAATCGGAGGAGGTTATCAGGCCCAGCGGTTTTGAGAAGGACTGGCCCTCGCGATCCCACGACTCGGGATGGTTGGTGCTGCGGCCCTGCGTCCTGGCAAGGCAGCACTCCTTGTGGTCGGCATGTCGGCGATAACTCTGCCGTCACTAGCTGTGGCTGCAGCTGTGCCTTCGAAAGCCTGCAGGCCTAACCGTGTTGCTGTCCCATCTGAAGCTCTTTGCACCTTCGTGACGCGTCACACAAATACCGGCGAGGCAATCTCATTCCCGACGAGAAGCCGGGGAGGTTGCCAGATAATCGAGCGCTGGACGGGTCGAACGCTCGTCCGCTTCGGCTCCCGTTCGTCGATCGACCCAGCCGCGTCTAGCTTGGCGCAGAAAGTTCGGCATGGTCCCTGGCCGGATCTGAACCGTCAGACATTTACTAATCTGACAAATCCAACTTTTGAGCCTCGACCATTTTGACGAGACTCAACCAATTGTTGTTTAAACACGCGATAAACTGGGTAAGCAAGCGGTCCGTTTGACATGCAGTAAATTGCCAAAGAGGAGTGTTTGTGTTCCCAGGCACCCTCAAACAGCGCCGAATTCGTGGGGGAAGACCGACCGGAGGTGGGTCCAGGGATAGGCCCAGGCGCTACGCTACCACCTGCTAATCGGGTCCTGCAGCTGCCGCCAGCGGTGCTCACCCATTCCTTGCCCCGAATGACGCCTTCTGATTGGCCGCCTTCCTGCTTTGCGCCAGTGGTCTGCGCATCGTCTCAGCTCATCTTATAAAACAAATCCCCTGTCGTCCCGGTCGTCGCCCTGACAAAGTTTCCGGACTCCTCTCTCGTGTCTCGCCGATCCATTCGCCCATCCCAGACCCTGCAGTGAAAAGTTGCAAAGTTAAAACCTTATCATCCCCCAAACTGTTGTCTGGTTACGGTTCCCTCCATCCACCAAGACCTTTCGCAACTCCGATTCAGCGCCTCATCTCCAGTCAGTCAACCAACCCACACACCAGCAACCATGCCCGCAACCGTCGTAATTCTTGGTGGCTCCTTCGCCGGACTCCATGTTGCCCACGCTCTGCTCAAGAAACAGGTCAAGGACCTGAAGGTCATTCTTGTTTCCAAGGTATGTCCAAAAAGATCATGCGCATGGGCCACTTCGGGCCCCGGCGCGCACGTGCAGATCATGTGACCTGACATCAGCACAGAACAGCCACTTCTACTGGAACTTGGCCTCTGTCCGCGCCATCGTCCCTGGTATTCTCAAAGATGAGGATATCTTCAAGTCTATCGAGGGTGCCCTGAAGCAATATCCCGAGTCCAGCTACGAGTTTATTGTCGGCACCGCCGAGGAGGCCGACTTCGATGCCAAGTCCGTCCGCATCACCACAGCAACGGGCGACTCCAAGACCCTCTCGTACGACCAGCTCGTAGTTGCCACCGGGTCGCACACCGCTGGTAACGTCCCATGGAAGGCCGAGGGTAGCTACGAGGAGGCTGTTGCCCTGCTGCACCAGACCACGGAGAAGGTCAAGGCCGCGAGCCACATCGTTGTCGCTGGCGCGGGTAGCACCGGTATCGAGGTGGCTGGTGAGCTTGCCTACGAGTTCGGAAAGACCAAGGAGATCATCTTGCTCAGCAGCACCGACAAGCTGCTCGGTGGCGACATTGTTGGGCCCGCAGCCGCCAACGAGCTCAAGAAGCTCAACGCAACTGTCAAGTATGGCGCCCGCGTCAGCGAGACCCGCCCCTCTGCCGCCGACCCGTCCAAGACCGAGGTCGTGCTGGCCAACGGCGAGACGCTGACCACCGACCTGTACCTCCCGACCATGGGTCTCATCCCCAACACAGGCTACGTCAACGCCAAGTATCTCACCGAGAACAAGCTGGTCGACGTCGACGAGTTCCTGCGCGTCAAGGGCACCACCGGTGTGTGGGCCGCTGGTGACGTTGTTTCCAAGCCCCGCGCCGGCTTCATGATCACGCAGAAGCAGGCCGCCGCCGTCGGCAAGAACATTGAGCTTGCACTCGCGAGCAAGGAGCCCATCGTCGCAAAGGGGCTGCCCGTCGACATCCTTGCCTGCTCGGTCGGCCGTGGCAGGGGTGCTGGCCGGATGAACTCGTTCAAGCTCCCGTCCTTCGGCGTCTGGCTTGCCAAGGGCCGGACCATGGGTCTTCAGATGATGAGTGGTTATATTGATGGTAGCGTCGCCTAAGGGTGATGAGTGTATTGGCTTGTGGAGATCGCTTAGGTGAAATTGCATACCAGGCAGGCGAAGGAGCAGAGGAAGAAATACCCCGTGTTGTTTTTGTTTCGAGTCATTGCGCTTGGCGCCGTCGTCTTGAGAGGAGCCGCCTGGCGGAATGCAGGATACTGAGATAGATAATAATATATTGCGAGACTTTGATGCAGTCACAAGGCTAAGGCTTGTTGGTGATCTGTTTGTGGAGAGTCTGCGTGTACGAAGTAGGAAGTAGCGTGCTAGTTACTCGCGCCGTTTGAAGGTCTAAATAGGGGGGACAGAAATAACGAATGACTGATCCATAGCCTTGGCCGCTTTTCCTCACCGATCGCCAGATACATGACCCCTCGGGAGACCGTCTGCCGGATGGAGGAGGCGAACACCATTCAGGGGAAGCTCCAGTGTCACCGCCTCAACAAGATATTCAGGAGGAACACGAGCTTTGTAACGATGAGATATTCACTACAATCCTCCTTAGCTCAGGGTATGTGCATGATTGGATCAGATGCTGTTGGCGATTGGATATTACGCAGGTATAGTTGAGTATTAGTATGTGCCAGTTCCACGCTGGTATCTCAAAGCCACGCCGTTACCTGGAAGACAAATAATATAGAAAGAAAAGAGATGCCAACATGAAGGCTCAGAGCACGAGCGGCCTGGTCCTCCACCGGTAATGTCTCCCCCTGGCATGCATATTCGCCCCTGAAGTACTCCTCTCTTCCCATGTCATGCAACTTGGTGCAGTTGAACTCTGACTTCGACAGAGTAAAGTTGACGATGAACGTTTTCCAGACAGTTGGCTGTTCGCCCTCCGGTCGAATCAAGTATTGGAATATAGGGGCAACAAGGACTTACAAGAAGGCGTTATCGAAAGCCCCCTCAAACACCATGGACGACGTGTCTCGGCGCGGCCAAATGAAGGCGGGCTTGTGGTCTGCCGCGTATGGGTAATAAAATTTTCCATAACCGTAATCCATGAAGCTTTCGTAGGCTTGGCTGACTTCATTCTCAGTTGTGGGTTTCCCGAGATGGCAATGTCAGACCAGTTGTAATCAGGTGCTTCAAACCGGAACTTAATCTCTCGTAGGTATGGGTTCCCGATGATATAAAGGCTCTCCAAGTCCTCAAAGCCGATGTCGAGGGACTTGAACGTGTTGTTGACGGCGCGAAAAGTACCCATTGACAGCTCGTTCACCGGGCGGTAGATTCTGTCTCTTGTCGGGTTGGAGATCCCGGATATGGTCAGATTAGGGACATGGTAGAAGCTTGTGTACGGATACCCGTTGGGCTTCCAAGCTTTTCCGGTCGTGACGCATATATCGCAGCTGAAAAATACCGTCAGGTTTCCATCCCCTGTAATTTGAGACAGATTCTCTCTGGAGAAATCCTAAGCTTATGTTGTCTGCTTTTGGGATCCCCTCAACCACGGCGGCAAATGGCCCTCCGTTGTCCGCAGACAAGAGATTGCTTACCGATAATGAGCTGAGGCCGACATTCCGGATCGTCAAGTCCACTGTGACGGTGGCAGGAGCTTCCGCTACTAGGAATGTTGCCAGTCGCGGCAAATTATCCAGCTTGAGTGTGCCGAAGAAGCTGATGGGGGACAAATCGGCAACCTCGAGGTTTGGAAGGTCTTGTATGACCAATGAGTTGAGATCGGGGGCATGATGTGTAAATCGTGTGAGGCTCGAGAGGTTCCTTAACACGGGATTGTCAACGGCCTGTTGCAGAGCCAGCAGCTTCAAAAGTGGCGCGTTCTCGGCGATGAAAGTGCCATTGATAGAGCTATGGCCCATAATGCTGAGGTCGCCCGATGCCGAAGGGGCAATTATGACATTTCCCTGGAGCGTATTGGCGCATTCCGTGAGACTGTTGGCGTCTTGCTGTGTGGCGATGATGGACGGTCCCTTGTTGCAATCAATGGCCGAGGTTAGGTCTGAACGGCGTAGCCCTCGTTAGCTTCGCTGGTCAAGTTTATATGTAATCCAAATGCGCCTGTACATGGTTGGAGAAGAGTTGACGCAACGGCACAGTGACAGAGTGTTCGTCGCAGCGTCACTAGCATTGTAAAGCTGCAGAATTGTGCTGGAAGACGGGCGGCGATGCAAGAAGAAAGTACAGTAGAGAAACAGGACCCGACCTCGGGCTGAGAACCACGAAGAGGAGGAATGACCATCGGCGCGTACCGACAAGCAGAAACCTCGCAAGCTGAAGAGTCTGACCCGGAATACGACACCATAATTCCCATCACTCCCGTCGGCCCAAGCAGGTATGCTGCGTGGTGATGGGACGGGCAAGTCCGGACAGACCCGACAGAATGGTAGCATTTAGCTAGTTGCAAAGTGACATGTTAAATGTCTCTTCGCACTATGATCCTATACATACCACCAACTGGCGCAGACGGTCTGGAATTTGCTGTCATAGGCCTTATCGCATTCTTAAAAGCACAAGTGAGACGGAGGCCATGGTGCAAAGAGACATTCTCCTCAGTAACCCTCGGAAAACCACCAATGAGGCGGCTCGGGATGAACCGTGGCCATTGTTTGGACCTATTTTGTGACACTTTTTTGGCCATCAATGGCTTATCTATGGGAGGGCAGAGCAGACGGGGCCTCAAGCTTGTATGTGGCGGTTTGGAAGCTGAGGGGGGTTATCATGTTGGGTTGTGTCGGCGGTTAAGAGTCGACAAGGCCGTGAGAGCTGAAGCAAGGCGGAGATGGTGAAGAAACGAAGAATTGAATGTCAACAGTTATTATGAATATGGGATGGTCGTTATTCTTATCGTATAAATGCAGTGTAAGCCTGGAAGGATGTGGACCTCCAGTCGAATGGGAAAGGTAGCTTTGTCTATTGTAAGCTCGGAGAACATGTCTGTCGGAAGTCCCCATCGAGTGGGAATTCTTTACGAGTTACTAACTCGGTACTAGGTAAGTAAATGCAGCCTTGACAACCGAGAACTACAAACGGAGGAGTTCAGAAACGGGAACCCAAACGGCAACCCACGAGCAAGTTACCACAACCCCTTTTCAAGCCAAGTAACTCTCATTTCAACATCGATCAATCCCCCTGCATCACCGCACCCCATATTCCGCGAATCTCACCCGCCGCCG
>Ga0247770_1001549_pt1 | contig 17036 bp, 20 predicted proteins | sample UWRJL136409B6_FD_179943 | JGI IMG/M metagenome (GOLD analysis project Ga0247770, IMG submission 179943) | Plant litter microbial communities from Arlington Agricultural Research Station in Wisconsin, United States - UWRJ-L136-409B-6 | ecosystem: Environmental > Terrestrial > Plant litter >... | reverse complement strand
ATGCCACACACAGGGGCTCATACCAGGGCTACTCACCCACTATAACACACACACAACAGGGTTAGCAAAGACCACAAACAGGGGCTTATACCAGGGCTACTCACCCACTATAACACACACACAACAGGGTCAGCAAAGGCCACAAACAGGGGCTCATACCAGGGCTACTTACTTCCTATAACACACACACACACACACACAATAGGGTCAGCAAAGGGTTGATCCCGAGAATAAATATCTAGCATAAAAGGCTACCGACTTCCTACATCCAATAGTTAGCAATCTTTATCATTGGCGTTTGAAGAGGCCACTTACAGACTAGATTCCGTTAGCGATAGAGCTTGAAGATTTTGTCAGTTGCCGTACTTCAAATAGGTCATCAGACGAATCAGAATCCATCTTCCTCTAGAACTGTCTACCTGGACAGGCTGGAGCAATGCTTTGCCAGATGCAAGCGCTTTGGAGCCTTTGTTGGGAGAACAAGATGCGTTGGAGAGATCAAGGGTTAATAGGCATCGCTTTTGTGGGGGAGTGCTGCTGCCCGAAGCCGTTGGGCGCTAACTTGGGAGACGTGTGGAAATGCCCTTATTGGTGAGATAGCCACAACCAAAAACCAGCTGCTTATCTTGCATAAGCTAGCTGGTTCTGGTTGGAGCGGCCTTGACTGGGTGCGGGGTTATTGGCTGGCGGTTGGCCAATACCAGCGACAGGTTGGCGACCCCATGGTGCATGTGCTGGACGTGTTGGTCTCTGCAGTATGATTGGGGACATGGATTCTGGGGGAGGGGTTGAGCATTCTGCCCATGCGGTGCTCAGTGGGGCTGGGTGGCAAAGCAATTAGCGCAGACCGGTCTCACTTTTGGCCCCTGGCAGAATAATTTGTACAGTAGTGAGGGTCTTGGGAGGGTCGGATTTTATGGGGTCCGGGTGAGTCGAAGTAACCCTGGACACAGCTGCCACCACTACGGACTGGGGAGACTTGAAAGGGGGCAAGATGACAACGTTTGTACGAGAAGAGCACCTAAAGGATATTCGGTCCATGCTTCCTTTTCAACCTGAATTTGAGTAACGGACACCTAGTCACGAGGCCTCATAGTCAATGACAGGGTGCATCACAGGGTTTTCCGGGGTGGCGTCTTCTTTACCCCGCCAAGAACCGTAAAACGACAACAACTCAAGCCCTTTCTGTGTTTTCAAGCTCTGGGCAGATCACTGACTCCACATCAATGGCTTGCCTGGACCACGTGCCCGTGAAGCCCCTCCTGAAGATCTGCTCCCATCTCTACTAAAGATCTAGGACTGAGAAAGAACATCAGGACTTGTTGAACCTCTCGCACATTCTGCTACCTCCGAGCCATCATCCAACCACTTGTGTTTGTCTCTCTCAGCTGCGAAAGTCCTTCGGGCGCTGCATCTCCGCCCCGGACTTAGCTCGCTGTTTCGAGTACTTTCAAGGTCACATTTATTTACGACATCGTCCCTACCGACCTCTCCGTCGCTGATACCCGCTACAGCAACTCCCAGGTCGCAAAGATTGGCATGCCCCCGCTCGACTCCAGAGATGACCAACTACGGCAGCGGTACGGGCCCCGTGGGGGCGCATGTATTTCGACGACACCAACCTTCTTAGCCTCCCTCTCGACACTCACTGGCGGCCGCCCATTTTACACCATGCCTCGACCCCATTCCCTGCCTTTGGGTGATGAAAGACTCTGGGTTGCTTCGAGCTGGATATGGCTATACGTCATTATCACTGCCGTTCTCACCGTAGCTGCGTTTGGGATGCGGATGTGTTTGTTAGCAAGGGGGAAAAGGGCGATGACAAGTTGTTTCAAAAGTGTCCTAAACCGGTCTTGCGTATTTATTAACGGCGGTCGGCTGAGCCGAAAGGGCAACTGTAATGAGCTCCCTGTGTGTCAACACCCCTTAGAATGTTGCTCCGTTTGTATCTGGTTACCTTGTATGGACGATGCAACGGCAATCTTGATCCATGCTATGATAGTCCGTACGGCCCGTTCATTCGCGTATGTCTGTATCTCGTGTTCGTTCCCAGGCCTACCTTACGAATTCCCTATTGCATCTGGAGGCAAGCGAACGTATGGTGATTGGTTTTGAGCCCGGAAAGTAGAGAATGGCAGAAACACATCACTAATAATGGCGCTCCAGCTTTACGGAAGCAAGCCGAACGAAACATTTCGTGTCAAATTACGTAATCGCGCCTTGGCGCCACGGAACCGCAGCGCGGCCGAGCACCAGAGCTTCGCTTGGCTGAGAGGACGGCTCCCGGAATACAACAAGACTTGAAGGCGGTAATTACTGTGTTCTTGGTGGACTGCGTTGAATTCAACATTTCGATGTGCCGAGACGGTTTGGGCCTGTATTTTTGTGTTTTTTTTAGTCTTACCATGCTCGGCTTGCGGTCGTCGCTGCTGTTGCTGCTCCTGTTGCTGTCGTTACTGTCGTCGTCGCTTGCCGGCAGCTGACGCAAGATGCCCGAATTTGTCTAGGCGCTGGCTATCGAGACGTAGATGTTGTCGACGCTGGGCATCCTCCTGATCGCCTGTCGGATGTAAACGCCGGCCGGACGTTTCGTTTCAGTGCAGCCATCGAGTGCGGCCGCGACCATCTCATGACACTCGCTAGCATCCAACAGCCTTCGCGAGTTTCTTTCATAGCCCGGGTCTCGTGTGATGATGTTCCTCAATCACGCGACATCTCGTTCCAGCTTACAGCCATGCGCTGACAAGAACCTAATCATGGACGCGACTTGATGGACCTCACAGAGTGCCTGATCCAAAGACCATATGACAAGGGATAGGAGCGACTCTGACTAGGATGCTCTCGCGATGGCTGTGTCGTCCTCGTCCAGCGCTTGCTTGATAGTGAGATGGAGCATGCCGGCAATAGCGATTCCAATAGGAGACACCATTATATGCTCTCCTTGGGGTACGTTTGATGGTGAACCTTCTACCTAGGGTGAACTATCGAATATAAAGGTGCCCCCTGAGCATGGCGTAGAGTGATAGGGCTCAGCTGGAACGTGTCGCGACACAACAAGTACTTTGTTAAAACGGTATGGCAATTCTCCACTGTAATGCACGATAGAGGCCCGAGAACAATTTGCCGAAAGTCTGGTTGCTCGATAAATTCCATCACCGTCTGATGCAGAAGCTGTAGCAGCATGCTCGGCGAGGAATCGTGGATGGCCTGAGCAAGTCCGCCCGAGACATCACGCATTCGAGTCTCAAGTTCCTTTGTCGACGCTGTTCCTGTAAATCTCTGGCTTGTGGAAAATCCTTAGAGCCGCTTGAAAGAGTTAAAAGACCTGCAAGCCAGCATAGAAGACGGTTCGTCGAGATGTGTCGATTCATTAGAGCGGCAAATGCACTCAAGTAAACAGTAGGTTTCCCACCTTAAGGCTGGAGATATTCTATCAATAATTGCCACATAGTAGTCTATCAGGTTGGTAGGTAGCGCCTCCATCGAATTGAGGAGTTGTTTCTGGAGCTCGAGAGAACCCATACCACGATCGATACAGTCGGCAACATGGCGGCAAAGATCGGGCATGACGAGCTTAACCCATAAGAATACACCCCGGGCCCGCTGAAAAATCTTTTCAATGAGTCGAATAATCTCTCTGGCATCTTGTGCGTTGGGCGCCTGTGCTTGTAGAATGTACGCGCAGACTTGGCGAACATCATCCTCAGTACGATCGTGAATATCAAAGCCCATGCAGTCTTGAAACTCTTCGACGAAGACATTTCATGGGCGACTGGAGAAGAGAATGCGAACTCGAGTTTGCGAATCGGGGTTCTTCTTGACAAGGTCCATGATAAATTCGGCAACGAATTCTGCTGGCCCATCGTACTCATCCAGAGCGTCCAAGAAAAGAAACAGATCGAGCGGCTTTGACGTTGGTCAAGTATTAGTCGGAGGGCTTTGCTGAGTGTAGGTCTTGACCACACTTCTAATTCAATGTCCGACTGATAGGATTCGCGTCGTAATTGTCGTTGAAAAATCATGTCAATCAGAACTGCAAGTCGTTGCCTTTCATAGTCTCAAGGTCGGGATGCTCCAGGGCGTCAAGGGCCGTCAGCCTGCTATGCAAGTCCATCGCTTCTCTCCACTTCAATACAAGAGAAATGAATTAATGCGTGTCGAGATGCGTGTCGAGTTCGTCCCAGCCCGGACGGTAGATTGGTGGCTGCATAGCGTTCGTAATAACACTACCTGGCTCGTTTGCCTTTATAACGCAATGCCTGTACTAAATAGTAAACACATATAATATTGAGCTCTAATTGACCTAAAACGGTGAGTTCTCAGATGGAAAGAGAAAACGGCAGTAACATGACTAGGGAAAGTGACCGTTACGTGCAGAGAGGTGATGTCCTAAAAGTGAGCTGAAGATCGTTCTTGCAACCACGCTGGCCCAATTATGGTCACAGCAAGTATAGCCAGGACTCACCTCGGCTCAGGCAGCCATAAGTGCGGCTTACCTCTTGCTCAGGATCTGCGCCTAATACAGACTCGGCCAGCAAAAAGTGTCGGGTGAGACTATAGAGGAAGGGACGATCAATAGCCTGATCTAAACGGATCTAACCATTTGGAGGATAGGCCTATACCACTTATTACCACAGCCCTATAGGTGGGGAAAAGCTTAATTCCTTTAAACATCCCCCCCTGTGAATCATACCACGGCATCTTATCTGCAACACCCCGCACTGCCCTCCTTATTGTGATGGCACGGGATTACCCCAAAACCCCTGCCAACAAGGTGAGGCCATGGGATATGGGCGGTCTAGAGCATTTTGTCGGTCGCCGTCGGTATTAGCCTTTAGGCGCACGCGTGTGACTATAGTGCCATTACATGCGAAATTCACCTTTTGTACCTTAGCAATTAGCAACAGTCCGAAAGCAGCTCAGCTGGGGCGGTTCTTGAAGGACCGGGAAAATGTCCATTGCCATCCTCCCATTAGCTGCCATATATACCTGGGATTCGGCATGCTGGGATCACGGCCTTGCGTTCAACCTGTAGGCGGGGTCAATCTTCAGCCTAGATCTCCATCAGAACTACCGACAACGGCAAAGAGGGGCTTAGGACTACATAAAGAGTGGGGGATGTCTTTCCAACACACTCATCGTTCTTCACTGTCCTGCTGACCGCAGCGCTCTTGAATTTTGATCTACCAAGGATACATCCTGTTTACCATGAAGCTCCTCAGTCTGGTTAGCCTGGTGCTGGCAACGTCGGCCAGGGCCCAAGCCCAAAACTTGGCCTTGTCTTCCTTTACAGATGCTGGCGCAAATCTTACATTCAAACTCGCCATACCCGAGACGACATCGGCACCCTTCCCGTTGCTCATGTCCATCATCGCCCCCATCGGCGTTAGCTGGGCCGGCTTCGCAACGGGAGGCTGCATGCTCCGGAGCCCGCTCATCGTCGCCTGGCCGAACGGGACAGGCGTGGCCGTGTCAACCCGCTGGGCTACGTATGTTCATCTCAATCTCACCTCTCACTTGTCTCTGCCAATTTATTGCTAACACTGCACCTAGCCAATTCCACCCCCCAGCTCCCTACCTCAACACCACCATCACCGTGTTCCCCACCTCAACCGTCAACGCCACGCACTGGAAGGCCGACTTCCTCTGCTCCGCCGGCTGCAGCGACTGGTGGGGGGGCTCGATCGACCCAAATAACAACAATGCCACGTTTGGGTACGGCGCGAGCAGCAGACCCATTGCGCAGCCGGGGAGCGTCACGGGCTCGATCCCCTTCCATAATGTGGTCATTGATCATTTTGATTTGGATCTTACCAAGGCAAAGCGTGGAAAGGGTGATTGGGATGCTCTTATTAAGGGGGTTGGGGCGTTGTGATATGAGCACCAGACGACATGCTGAATTCGCTGCGATTGATGCGGCTGCGCAGCTGCTTGATTGAATCCTGTTCTTTTTTGGCTACTAAGGTACTAGTGCCTATGTTCTAAGTTAATTAGGTCCTCAGGTAATTATCTATGCGTCATGGTTTTCTCACCACAATTTAAGGGGCTGAAATACACCTACCTTTTGCACCTAAGGGAGAGGCCAGGCAAAGTGACGAATGTTTCCCAGCCTTCATAGATACTTCCCTGTTATATTCACTAGACCTTTATTACACAAGTGCGGAACTCTTCAAATCGGAGCCTCTTGACCGCAATAACTCAAGCCCTTCCCCAAACATCAGTCCGTGAACATAGCATTCGCCGAGAAAATGATAGTGGTCGGTGCCAGGGCCTTCCTGCTGTCGCAAAATCACCGGCATTCGCCCCCCCCCCCCACCCCATGAAAATATACACAGGATCTCCCTGTTGAGCACCATTGTTGGCAAGACCTATGAAACCCCGCTGCGTGGTAATCAGGCTTCTCCCGCCGACGCTACTTAGAAACCGACGTTTGAACTTATGGGTGAGGGATGCGTCGGCGGCGTCAGTTAGGACCTGGTGAGAAGTTGCTGTAGTCCACTCACCGATAGTTCTCGCCCCTAGCTGTATTTCCCTGTGGTTGGTGATCCATTCGTCGAGAGGTGAGAGTCTAGGTGGCGGTGATCTATATTCCTGGCAGTCAGCTTTTACGGGGAGCACAAGGTAGTTAGGTACCTTAGGTAGCTTGGGGGTATTCCAGTAGCGGGGGCTCACTGGCCTCCTACCACATGGGCTCGTTCAAGTCTTTTCGCGGCAGAAATTCCTCGCTTATTGTACAAAAGCCCGAAGGACGGCGGCGCCCGCCAGGACTCTTTCGTTCCTTCAAAGTCCTGATCCGTCATGATGGTCCTCCAGATGGCGTCAAATATGGTCCGGTCAGTTTCGTACGCGTTGGCACCCGGACGTGTTTGGGTGATTCCTCCCTCGTCACCGCCATTTCCATGCCGCGATCCATGAACGAAGCCGGCCACACCGACCTCGTCGGCCACAAAGCCGGCGATGACGCACAGCGGGGGATCGAGCCTGAATTCCACTTCCGGCAAGGTATTTCCAGTCGTCAGGAAACCGCAGGTCTTGCCGTCTGATATGGACCTCGAGGTATTGACCGACATACCACCGGTGACCTCCCCCATAGATCCGGATACCACGAAGGTAGTGACGGGTCCTGATCATCACCGTCCCTGAGGTGGTAATTCCCTGCGAGCGCGAGCCAGCCCAGATCCCCCCGGACATCCGTCATAGCCTTGAACGGGTTGAAGTAAACCTCCGCAAGAGGTAAGGTATAGTCAGGACACGGCACGATGCGTCGGGCATCTGAAGCCAACCCCAGGACTCCGTACACCTTGCACTGACATTGGCCCGCGCATTGGCTGCGATTGCCTTATCTTAGGTACTCAACGTACCTAAGTACCTAAGTACCTAAGTACCTAAGTACCTAGGTACCTTCCTGGCTGAGTTGGCACTGGGCGTAGCCTCTGTTCAGCCACGACGCCCGGCGGCGGTGAGTAATTTCTTGCATTGAGGGGTCATGCCCACGGAATGGTGGACTCTCCCGCCCAGTGACAACCTCGGGGTGTGGCGCCGCAGCGGGGGTTGGACAGCTCATTGACCAAATCCGCCCACCGCACCACACATATTTTCCGGGCTCTCAAATCGATGGTCAGTGGAGAACTTGCTCGACCAAACGGGCCGCCTACATTCTGCAAAGGCGTTCCTCTATACGAGAACGGCGTCACTAGTCCAGCGCAAGACCGTGTGAGGATTCCAAGGACGGATTTTCGCACAGGGAGAAGAGACTCTTCCATGTTTCTTTAGCCCGAGCCTTCGTACCGAACTAAAAGAAACAGCAGATTTGTCTCTCCTATTAATCCCTCCTGCGTTGCTCAAGTCATCAACCTACATTAGAGTATTTATCTATGTGGATACAGGCCCGGAGTGGCCGGGAGTTCAACCAGTCTCCTCATACCGTCTGATTCGCCATGTCCCAAATATTGGTTATCCAATTCTGAAGGACCCCATGTTACAGGCGAAATTTTCAGATCGACCCCCTGCTCCGCCCTATGATTTGCTACTGAAGCCAAGGGCGGCGGCGTATAGTCTTCGGGCGACGCCGGCTTTGAGCTCGAGCTGTTCTTGCCCCTTTGTCGCCGCACAAGCTAGAGCGCCACTATTCCCGATCTATAGAGAAGTGCCAGGCATCCAATGACACCGCCGATGATTGCTCCAGTGTTATTTGCGGCGGAATTTGACGGCGCAGATGCTGCATCAGGGGTTGCGGCTGCCGGCGTTGTGACGACGCTGGATGTGTCGGTCGGTGGTGTTGTTGGCAACGGACTTGTCTGCGAGGGGCCCTTGGTTGATAGTGAGTTTGGAGGAGCTGTAAATGTTGACGTGACAGTCGAAGTCGGTGTTGTCGTCAAAGCTGAATACCGGTCGGTCGTTGGGCCGCCACCACAGCCGATGTAGGAGAAGGGACCGATGCTTCCTGTCAGATACAATTCAGCTGTGGTGCAGAAGTCACCATTCGATCCGGTACTTACAGTGAGTCAGCAAAGGGAACAGCATGACGGTAGTGTATCTAGTATAGGTACCATGTGAAGGTGGTCAGTCCGCTGCCCTTCCCACAACCCTTTGAGCAGGCATGGCGGTCAACGCAGTTACCCGCGAGACCACAGTCAGATGCCACGAAGACGCCTATCGGACAGAAACCCCACAGTCTTCTGTCAATATTAACACGAGCATCGAACCCAACTTCGGCCGTTCGCGACTTCGACGCATCGCCCGAGAAAAATATGCTGGAAAATCGGGTGACGAGGGGTGCTCTTTTCTGGGCGCCTAGTGCTGTGAGTGTTGCAGCCGATCCATTTCTCACTTGTAAAGCGACTGACACATCGCAACGAAGAAGTAGCAGAAAAACGTAAAATAGGAACACCGAACCAAAGGACGAACAAAAAGTCAGGTAAGACGCAAAAGGCTTGGCAGAGTGACAAGTGATAAGCTGGGGAAACTGGAAAGTAAAGGAGGGAAGTGCAGCAGATGACTCAGAATAATAAAGAGCAGGGCCAACACTTCTCGGGAAGACGACCCGACCATCGTGCCTCCTAACCGACATGGATCCTCTTCCTCCATCGGTTGCAGGAGAGCCGAAATTATCTTCGTCCAGGTCGCCGACCCTTGGATTCGCTCTTTCTATCTTTCACCCCAAAGCGAACCAACCAAAACGGCCGAACCATGCAGCTGTGTGGCGGCTGTTAGGACTGCAGGCGCAGACCCTGAGGTGGATGTTGCCGAATCACAGGCCGTACCAACTGGCTGGCACCGGCGGTTAGCCTGAAACTTACCCGCCGAATTACATTTGTTCCCGACCGCGATTGCCAGATCTCCCCCGTTCCACGACTTTGAGCTTCGTCAAAATGTCACAAATCTCCCTCACTTTATCTGTCCATCGTCAATTTCAGGTTCCCCCAATGCCACCATGCTCGGTTGCACCAGCTTTTCTGTCGCGCCGAGCGTACGGAAGAAGTTACGCTTCGTGTTCCAGACAACCTTAATTATCGCTGGTGTCCTCGCCCTCTTTTTCAATCGCGATCGTATCCTCCCATCATCGACGACCTTCTTATCTCGCTTCGGCCACAACCAGACAGAAATAATTGTCGCCGGTAGGTTCCACGACCACGGCGCCGCTCTTGCGATTAAGCTGACCTTCCCAGCGCCTCCCATTCTCACCGCCGACGTCCTCTCTACATACCTCACATCAATCCTCGACGCCGACTCAACCGTCCTCCCGCGCCTCGAATGTCCCGTCCCAGAAATGAGCCGCTACGAGCCATTAATACCAAGCTCCTCCTCCCCCACAGCAACAACCTTCTTCTTCGCCCTCAACCTCCGCCAATCCCTCCCCATCCTGCCCCGCCTGCTTGGCACCCTCCTCACAACAATCCGCTTCCTCATCCCCTCCAACTGCGCCCTCTCCATCGTAGAAGGCAACTCCGCCGACGGAACCCCCGAGGTTCTCTCCTCTCTAATCCCCGCCCTCGCCGCCCTCGGCGTGCCATACCATCTCGTCTCAAGCCCCATCGACCCAAGCCAAGGTGACCGCATCCCAAGGCTCGCCGCGCTACGGAACCTCGCGCTGAAACCCCTCCTCGATAAGCCCGAACGGTTCTCCCCCGAGAACACCACCGTAATATTCCTCAACGACGTGGCCATCTGCCCCGAGGACATCCTCGAACTCATCCACCAACAAGTCCACCTCCAAGCAGACATGACCTGCGCCATGGACTGGACGTACGCCGGGAAGGATCCCACCTTCTACGACGTGTGGATCGCGCGCACGATAAATGGGGACTCCTTTTTCGAAATCCCGCCAGATGGGAACTGGAACTCGGCGTGGAATTTATTCTGGAACGAGCCTGAGACGCGGTCGCGGTATGATCAGCATCAGCCCTTTCAGGTGTTTTCGTGCTGGAATGGCGCGGCGGTGTTCACGGCACGGCCGGTTTTGGAAGGGAAGGTTGGGTTTAGGGGGCCGAGGGAGGAGGAGTGTATGCAGGGGGAGCCGCAGCTATTTTGTAAGGATTTGTGGGCGAGCGGCTATGGGAGGATTGCGGTGGTGCCGGGGGTGAGTTTGGAGTATTCAGATCAGAGGGGGAGGGAAATTAAGGCGTTGAAAGGGTATACCGAGCGGTGGAGGGTGGATGTGGGGATTGAATGGAAGGAGCCGCCGGAAAAGGTGAGGTGTATGGCGAGCTATGAGAATCAGTTTTGGGAGGCGTGGAATGTCAGTCTGCCGGGTTGAGGGGGGCGGGAGACTTTTGGCATTTATGGCGTCTCGGGTTTGAAAGATTGTGGAATCATATGTTTTGAGATACCCAGAAGAGGTTGGAAGGCGGCGAGATTTTGTCAGCTGAGGTTTACAATGTACAGATGCAAGCACTAGGCCGAGAGTGCAAAGCGGCCTGTTTTGCATTTGCGAGGAAGGGTATATAAGTTGGTTTGGCTGAAATAAGGCCAGCATGATCGACGTCATTTCATCAGGCTGCTACCATGGTTGATGAGATATAACGGCCTGTAAATTTCAGTAACCCTCCACAAGCCCCGTCTCATCAAAGCTGTGTAAACTGTGCTAGAAGCGACATGGGGAGAATATGCACGTTCTTGATGTATTCAGGCTCTCCGCTATCTTCCCATCCATCAGATTGGCACTCTCCCTACACGCTCTCTCTCATAATCTCATAATAGTGTGGCGGGTTCTCCCTTCCATCTGCCCCTCGATCCGCCACTAGAGTCTGCTAGAGGCGCTTGGGTGGATCAAAGTCCCAGTCTTCCCAACCCTAAGGCTCAGCCACGATATGGGGACATCACCGTTCTGCGCCATGCTAGACACAGTCTCGATCTCATCTAACTCAAATTCCCGCACGTATCAACTGTAATGGCCGCAGTTCTAGCGTTTGCCAAACCTGAGACCACCGGGATTGACGGGGCGGGAGGAACAGGCGGCGAACCGTCGCGTGGTTGGCCGACGAGGGGACCGCCATTGATTCTGCAAGCGTCAGAGACGGGTGGCATATCTGTATTTGGGGAGAGGACCAAGGGCGCGGAGGAGGAGGACGCTACCCAGCCTGGAAGGGGGTCAAGCTCGCGGTTCTCCCTGTATCCGCTGGCTTTAGTTGCAGTCTTTGGGGAAAATACCACTTGACGCCGTCCAACTCGACGTTGCGCCGTACCACAAACTCAACAAGGTCCCGGGAAGCATCTGAATACTCACGTGCGTATGGTAGGTAGTCAACAGCAAACGGTTTCCGTCCGGCGAAGTAGGTTGTGTCTGTCGCGATTGGAAGCGATGTATCCATGCCGTATATTAAAGACTTTATGACTGGCGTAGCCTCTCTCTAAAGAGCAACCAGTACGTAAAGTAAAAGGGGGTTTATTCGTGGACGTTGGAAAGGGGTTTACCTGCAGGCAGGCAGGGGCGTGGTGGGTCATTGGCGCCCTTTCAATTTGCCAGCAAGTGGAGAAAATTCTGGTCCATAAGATACATACTTCTAACCCTGCTTTCCAAGAGCATAGTATTCAGGTTTCATGGTGCGCAGACTGGTTGTCTTAGTTCTCGGAGAACCCGTTGCCTGAGGTGCGCGCGTGGGCATGCAGGAGCAAGTGCAGACGCAACGGGAGAAACCTCTTCATTTTCGTAAATCATTTTAGCGACGCACAACAAAAAAGAGCAAAAAAGAGATCCAACAGTGCAATCTGTTAGTGACTTCATACGACCTTTCGACCCGGATCATGCCCCAACCCCCCTCCGCCGCCTCCACGCTTTTACTTCATCGGAGCCTTTAGTCTTCAAGGTCCTCCGAGTCCACGGCGTCGTCATCATCGTCAATACCGATTTGCTGTCGAACAAGCGACGCGAGTAATAAGACGTGGATCCACATCCAATGCCCGAACGATGTCTCAAGCGCCCGCATGCTGCCGGCATTGGCACCTAGTCAGCCCTCCACCATTATTGCCAGCTCACGAATATTATGCGGCCTGGGAGAACAAGGGTGACAACGAAGCTGTTGTCTAAACCCCCCTTGATAATCGTACACCCCCATTCAACGGGCATGAATTCCTCAGGGCGAGATGCAAGCCCCGCAACTGGGCGCTCTTGCTGCGGCCGCCTCCGACCAAAATGGTTGGACAACGCGAGGGAATGGGGTAATTCAAGGTGATTCACTGCATATCAGAATGCTGAGATTGGCTGTGGGAATATCTTGGAGCGCTGCTATTATCTCTGGTTGGTTAGAAGAGTATTGTGGGATGTGGGAAGATATCATGATACCTACCACCTGCAGACGGTCGCAGCGTTGCGTTCGCAGGTGTTGGGGAGAGTTAAAGGTAATTCTTGCCCGAAGCAAACCCGATTCTCTTGGTAGCCGCCGAGGACTGGTGTCCAGCCCCTTGCCCATAAACACGATGTTCAAATCCAATTTCCCGTCACGTCCAAGTAAGTGCGTGACTACATGTAGGCGGGCAGAGATTTGATATCCTTGTAATAAGCATATATATCTTTCTATGAAGGTGTGCTGATGAGGTAGAACTGGGTGGAAACCAGGTTCAACCGGCGCCCCTTTGGCAGAGCCTCAGCGGCTGAAGTGAGAAGCTGGTTTGCAGCAAGGCCAATCCAGCCGCGATCACATGGAATGAATCCCATGCTTCCAAAAAAGGGATTTGATGCTCCGTACCGTACTGGGCTTGTCTGTGGACGTGCACGCGGAAGCTATACAGGCTGACCCTATACCGGTCCCGCCAATCCGCAAACACCCACACAGATGAATTTACCCGCCGTGTTATAAACACTTGCCAAATATGAACCCCACAACTCACTACCACACCGTCCGGAGTAGCACCGCTGGGGAAGTCTGTATCGGCTACCATTAATGGTTTCTTGTGGTCGCCATGAGACCTGGTTGCGATCGATCTGGGAGACTTAACGTCGCAATACACATGGAGAATGGAAACCTAGAACCTCTTCAACGTCACATCCATTGTGCCCCCAGACAGTTTCTCCGAAGTGGTCAATTTGTCCGCCGGGGTACCAAGGATCGTGCAAATTGCTTCCCCGCAGAACTCCAACGGCACTGCCGTCCCCTGGACCACTCATAAAGGCGTACATATACCGTATACCCGAGACTTTCTTTTCGCGTCGGGAAGTGGCTGGCATTTGCATCGCGGATATTTTTCGAACTCCAAGGCAAGATGAAGTTCCTGTCGTTTGCGCTCGCGGCGACGCTCACGCGCTTCGCCTCGGCGTCGCTGCAAATCGTGCCAGGGGCGACGTGGACAACAGTACGCCTCCCTTCCCTCTTTGCGCTCCAACACGTTGCTGACAACTTGTAGCCAAACGGCGAGCACCTCCAAGCGCACGGCGCAGGCCTCATCCAGGTGAACGGCACATACTACATGGTTGGCGAGGACAAGAGCGGTGGCTCCTCGTTCATAAACGTCAACTGCTACTCGTCGACCGATCTCGTTCAATGGACCCTCGTCGGCGCGGTATTGACTCGCCAGGCCTCGGGCGATCTCGGGCCGAACCGTGTTGTGGAGAGACCGAAGCTGATCTATAACGACAAGACGAGGAAGTATGTGCTTTGGATGCACATGGATAGCGGGAATTACGGAGAGGCTAGGGTTGCTGTTGCGACGGGCGACTCGGTGTGCGGCAGGTACACGTACCTGAAGAGTTTCCAGCCGTTGGGCAGGGAAAGTCGGGATATGGGGTTGTACAAAGATGATGATGGGAAGGGGTATTTACTTACTGAGGACGTCCGTGCCCCTTTTCCTGAACCCTGTTGAATCGAAACTAACAGCTGATAGCGAAAATACGGCCTGCGCATCGTCAGCCTTTCGGATGACTTCACCAGCCCAACAACCGACGTCTTTTCGTGGAAGCTCGATGGCGGCAACCGCGTCGAGTCACCGGCCATGATCAAGCTCGGGAGAACCTACTTCATGTTCGCATCCATGATGACCGGGTGGGACGCCAACGACAACCAATACACGACCTCAACGTCCCTCACAGGCCCGTGGTCTGCCTGGAAGAAATTTGCCGACAGCGGGACAAGGGTATGTCGCTGCTCATATATCCCTACCGATCAAAATCAGCCCCCTATTCTAACTCAGAGACAGACGTACGACTCCCAAACCACATTCATCCTCAAAACCTCCGAAACCACCGCCATCTACATGGGCGACCGCTGGCTCAAAGACAACCTCATGGCCAGCACCTACCTCTGGCTGCCCCTCTCCATCTCCGGGACCACCGTCACCATGAAAAACCGCGTCAGCTGGGTGCCCACCTCCAACTTCGCCGCGTGGCGCGACCCCCCGTCCGAAAACAGCTACGAAGGCGAAAAAGCCACCTACGGCGGGAAGGCAAGGGATGTTAGTTGCTCGACGTGCTCCGGCAAGGTCACGGCGGGGTATATTGGCGGTCCGGACAAGGGGAGCTTGACCTTCACGGGGGTGAAGAGCGACATCGATGGGTTGACGACCATCAGGATTAAGTATTTGAATGGGGATAGCAGTCCGCGGTACACCAATGTGAGGGTGAATGGGGATGCGGGGAGGAAGATTGCATTTCTGCCGGCAAAGGGGGATCCGGCGAGCAGTGTGTTGCATGCGAACTTGAGAAAGGGGGATAATACCATTGTGATTGAGGGGGTCGGGAGTGGGTGGGGGCCGGATATTGATCGGTTGATGGTCCCGGTGAACTGAGGAGGGAGGGAGGGAAGTTATGAGAGACTGAGTTTAAAGGGGTGATTGCCAAACGCCAGAGTTGAAGGAATTGAATGAGCTGTCTTAAACGATGTCGCCGGCGTTGATCATACCTGTGTCGAGTTGAGCCGATCCCCAGAGATGAGTGAGCGCGAGGTACACGCGGAGCATGTCTGTCATCATCGTCGTTGTTGGGCTGCGCGTCTCTAGCCCACACGCGATGTCGGATCTGAGGCCCTGCCGCCGGTCGGGGAGATCCACAATGTACGAGTCCCGTGCTTCCGCAGATTTATAAGGCGCAGTTTGGTTCGACGCTCGTCGTGCAACGGGGTATTGGGAAAGCGATGCGAAGAGCCGCTCGTCGGTGGGCTTGGCGGGAGGCATTGCGCCATCGCTGCGGGCTACAAGAGAAGGAATTGGAAGAAAAGGATGAATCGGAAGGAGCGACGTGGTGTCCTTGCGGATCCGGGTAGCAGATTTCATCCATCGATCGTCAAACACCTGCTTGATTAGATCCAACGCGCCACTGCGCCCTTGCCGCCGTGGAGACGATGGTATCAGTGGTCGTTGAACCTGGATGTTAGACGAAAGGGGCAGTGCCGCCAACCATCCTTCTTATCGCGCCGTGGAGACGATGCCATTAGCGGTTGCTGAACCTGAACGAAAGCTGCAATGCCGCCAGCAAACAAGTCGACGGCACGCGCAGTGCGCCAAGTATCCTGCGCCGTGGAGACGATTGTATCCCTAGCGGTTGTTGAACCTCGGCCAAAAACGGCAGTGCCGCCGGCGACCATGTCGGAGTGTCCCAACCAGGAAGTGCTGTGTTACACCAGCCTCACCCCGCAACATTCGTCATCCTCCGACTCACGATGTCTTTGTCAACCTCAAGCATCAACACCAGAAGATAAATACCTATCCAGCACCGTCCACCCTTTGAAACTTTATATCGGCATCAACTCAAGCATCACCTCCGCTACTACCGGGCACACATCAACAAGACAATCTCTCAGCCCTCAACACCAACAGCAACCATGTCCCGCATAATGTCCCACCTCCCCCATTCCGAAAGCACCGAAGCTCTCAGTCTCATCGCTTCCTCCGACCGATCCGATCTCCAAGACAAGCCGAGTCTGAAGCAAGCACACAAGACTTCTATGTTCAAGCGATACCGCGACACCAAGAAATCCGGACACGTCCCCATCTCTGACAACGAGATCAAGAAATACACGGGCAGGACGCTCGCTGAGATCATGGAGTGGGCGAAGGACCAGCCAGGAGTTGCGGAGAATCCGCCTGCTGAGCGTTCGTTTGCGAGCGGGCTGGCGATAGGACTTGGAGCTGGAAGGGGGTGAGGTGTTAGGAGTTGTGCCAGTTGAGCATCATTGAAGACGGATCGAGAGTCTGGCTTGGTATAGGAAGTTAAGGCGTTGAATTTGCGATTCGGTTCAGATCATTTTCAGGGGTAGCCACGGCAGCAGCGTTTAGAATTACTGTCGAGAATTGCAGTTATCTACATCCTTCATACCTCCCTCACCTCGCATAACTATGTCTCAATGCGAGAACCTTTCGTCCCATCGCAACGCAATAATAACAGTCACTAGATACGCCCAGCATGAGCACCACGACACCCGCCATGTACAGCACGAACGCAACCCACCAGGCCATCATCCGCACACCCCCCTCCGCCAACACTAATCCAATGTCATGCAACAACGCACGTCCTCTCTTGACACAATGCCCCCCTCCCCCTCCCCCTCAATCACAACCCAACTCCACTCCCCAACCCCCCCGCCATCCGGGACGCCATCCGGGACAACACT
>Ga0247770_1001548_pt1 | contig 17037 bp, 20 predicted proteins | sample UWRJL136409B6_FD_179943 | JGI IMG/M metagenome (GOLD analysis project Ga0247770, IMG submission 179943) | Plant litter microbial communities from Arlington Agricultural Research Station in Wisconsin, United States - UWRJ-L136-409B-6 | ecosystem: Environmental > Terrestrial > Plant litter >... | reverse complement strand
AATCACAGGAGATGAAGTATAGCATAGCTTTATGCTCATTTGACTGTCGAAATGACTGGGGGACGAGATGAAATTGAGCGGTTGCGTCGGTTTCAGACAAGCCTTTTTACTCAGAGCACAGATGTTGTGGGATGGATTCCTGAGCTTCCGAAAAGCTTTGACACCTATTACCAGGCCTCCCTGTCATCTCATCACACCCCACATTTCATATGCCGCGCTAGCACAGGCACACTCTGCCACAACATGCTAGTCTGACCCGCATTGGGACCTCAGTAAGGTCAGATATCTCACATCGCAAGGGGTTGAGCCGTCAGCACTGAAGGATTTCACGAACCCGACAGTCAGCCACCAGCGACCTGGCCATAGCTAGACCGCTGCCAGCCTCTGACCCATTTAGGAAGTTGGGAATGTCCCACCCGTTTCAAGGTGGCTAGGTGATGAGAAAAGAGATGTCTAATGGACCACCTGCATCTATGTAAAAAGAGTACATCCCCTTTATTTGAATCATAACTCGGCTCCATTGGGATGTACCAGCTAGCATCTTCTAGTTCTAAACGGTAGTCATATTTCGACATCCAAGACTAAGGGTCTGTCTGTCGAGATATCCATCCCTTTAGTCATCATCTCCTGCTCGTGGTCGCCATCATGGCCGAAAACCAACCCAACGCACCGCCTCCCGACATACCAAGCCATCCCCCCAAGGCACATGTCAGGGGCACTGAAGCTAGAAAAGATGTTCGATCCAGCACTAATGTGTTGCTAGCCGACGTCGGCTCCTGGTCCACAGATGGTCAACGAGCACCAGAGGTAAGATCGGTCCGTCCTTGAGGCAGACGAACACCGCTCGAGAGCTCGACGCCCCGCATTACGTTACATATGTTTCCGTTCTAACATCCTCGCTCTCTTGTTCCAGAGTAACGCCCATGGGAGCAGATCCGCGACGGCTCAACTTCCTACTAGAACGGGCAAGCCCGTTACCGCTCACGCATCCGGTGAACTTTTGCCCAACGGTAGTCACGATCCCCCGGCACAACATGCCTCAACCTCTGCCGCTCATTGGGTTCGTGATCAGACGAGTGTGGGGCCGTGGAATCAGTACAGCAACCGTAGGAAGATTTGATGAAAACGGCAGCGTTAGGATAAACGACGCGCCGACGAGGCGGCGATTGATGAGAGGGAGGAAGAAGCAGGGGAAGAGAGATAGGGGGCTAGCTTTTGAGGATTTCGGTATGTTTTGTTTAGGAGCTAAAGGACCTAACTGGTATATATCAAGGCAGCTGCAATAGACATTAGGCGAATTGGAATTCTTAACCTACAGACATAACGTTTGTTACACATATCTTTGGGCGAGTTGCAAAACCATGTCAATACTCCTAGCGGCTTCTACTATAATCTATCATCTAGGCAACGAATGCGAACTATAATAATACTCATTTCATGCTCTGTCAATTCTCGACCGCATTTCTATTTTTGCCACATATCCCTTCCCATCGAAAAAGTCGAAATCCGTGACCTCTACAACATGTACCGGAAATCGGGACTCAAGTCCTAAACCAGCGTCAGTAAACAAACATCTCAGGTCGCGGGGTATCACTTACTCCAAGTTCGCTCTTCGCTGCCTCCGACATGCCGACATCACGAAACGACTTCTCCTTCTTCTTATTCTCATACGTGATCGCCAAGGCATACACAATACAAGAAACCGCCGCAAAGCTAATGAACGCAATGCAAATGGTGTACCCGTTTCTATAGTGATTCGGTAAGTCACTCGCTAGGAAGGAATACGTGGCGATAATGCCACCAATGTTTCCGAAACCTGTGTAGCGTCAGAAGTCGTCCCGACGGGAAACACAGCTTAAACTCACCAATCTGCCACGCTGTTCCGATCGCACGACGGTGGTGCCCCCCGAGATTCATGTTGAACCAGCACACGATGACCGGCATGGCCGAATATGTACCCAGACACACCAAAAACAGAGCTGCGTACTCGAGATTCAAATTGTCGTGCACGTTCATGAGTATCCCCAGTCCGGCGATGGAAATGAAAATCGGGCAGAGTGCGTACAGAAAGCGATGCCTGTGATAGTCACTCGCCACCGCAATCAACATGCCGAAGCCAAATGCCGCTGCCCAAGGTGGGACAGACCGCAGCTGAGTCTGGATAGGGTCGTAGTGGAAGCTGGAGATAATAGTCGGTGAGAAGTAGGCATATCCGTAGGCGGGAACGATCATGCCGAAGTACATAAAGCCGCCGAGCCAGATCTTATAGTCCTTCATAACGGTGATCACATCGCGGAACGTAATCTTACGCTCAGCTGCGTTGCGCCCCTGATCGGCCTCTAGGCGCGCCTTGATGTAGGCTCGTTCGTCCTCAGTCAACCACTTAGCCTCCTCGGGGAACGTGGGGAACGTGAAAAGGAAGATCACGCCAATAACGAATGTGAGGATGCCTTCAAGGATGAAGATCCATCGCCAACCGCTGTAGCCTCTGATACCGTCCACTGTCATTTGTCAGCGCCTCACTTTCCCACAGTCTGTCTGATGAAGGAACGCACTCTTTCCAATCGCAGAGGCCAAGAGACCACCAAACGCGCCAGCCAGTGAAGTAGACGAGAAGAACAGCGTGTATCTCTTTTGGGCCTCATCGCGCTTGTACCACATGCTGATGAGATAGAAGCATCCCGGGAACATGCCGCATTCGAAGACTCCCAGGAAGAAACGCGTGGCAAGGATCCCGGCGTAGTTCTGTGTCAGGCCCTGCAGCGTGGTGACCAGACCAAACCCGATGCAGCACAGGGAAAGCCAGATGCGCGGCGAGAAGCGCTTGAGATAGATGTTTGACGGGATCTCAAAGACGATGTAGGGGACGAAGAAGATGGTCAGCACCGTATTGAACTGCGTGCCGAGAGGGTCAAGACCCAGGTCTTTTTGAAGGTTGAAGGATCGAGCATTGCCGACGTTGACTCGGTCTAGGAAGGCGAGTAGGTACAGGATGATTACGAAGGGGAGGATGTGGTAGTCGATCCGGGCTTTGAGGTGCTTTTCGGTTGTGTGAGGCGGGCAGCGCACTCTAAGTTCGTCGCGCTTGATCCCTGACTCGATGTTCGCATGGCCGTTTGTGATGCCGACCGCCCCATCTGAACCGGCCTCGTCAACCGGCTTCTCTCCCAACGCTAGCATCATAATGAGCGACACGGAATAAAAATCTAGGGGTCAATAATAGGGAATGTGAAGGATGTGAAGGATGAGATGAATGATGAAGGCTGAGGATGGGATGAAAAGGCCGGGGAAATCTGCGAGTGCAACTTACGAGAGCTCTTTCCAAACATGGCGGCTTAATCAGGCAGTGCTGCAAACAACTTGAAGCAAGCCAACCGGTCGCGATCAGTGCTGCAAACAAAACAAGCAAGCACACCGATTGCTCCTTCCACGACCGCACCTTGAAAATTGGGCAGCCCTCACGAACGTCAGCAACACCGGGTGGCGTTCAAATCGAAGTTTCTTTTTGACTTCCGGGCACAAAACTCGGGAATGCTGAAAAAAACCGGGGGTTCGGCGAACATAAGTGCGCCGACGATCCCTCCCCAATATATACCTTCCTAGCGTCACACGATGTGCATCGTCGTCGCACAATCTTCTTCGCCCCTGTTCGTTAGTCAGATTCTCCGTGCGCGATGCTCTCTCGTAACGCATCGGTGCATTCAACCGGCAATGACAGTGGCGTCGTTACTCATCAGGACCACACAAAAGCCGAGGTCGACGTGGCGATTTAGTACGCCGGAGTACACGATCCTACAGAAATATCACCTATCATCCTACCCTGTTTACGATCTGTGCCCAGAGGGGTAACCGCAGTCTCACTCTTCCCCGCACAGGTGCTCCAATGCATCTGGAGAAGCTCGGGAATAGCTGCAGCAGTTCGTTTTCTAGTTCCGTCCGAGCGATCCAACCAAGTGGATTGGAGGTTGAGGGAAGATTGGCCAGAACATTCAGCAGTAATGACAAACAGCCGACCGACGGCATGGGGTCCACAATCGCATCGAAAGAAGAAGGTGCTCGAGATTCGCGACTTTTCGACCCAATTATTCCGGCATAGCGTGTCAATAGTTTATGACGCTTTCCCTGATCGCATCAGCGATGCCTGCTGCAACACCGTTGTCGGAGAAAGCAGGGAAGAATTCGGCATTGCATCCATATGAGGTCAGCGGCTTTCGCCTCTCCCCCCGTGCATATTGGCAGTTTGCGCTGTCTTGGCGCACAGCGGAAATGGGCTTTCCCGTTGTCGTTAAATCCGGGACCACCAAAGAGCACGAGATTGATGCACCACAGTGTTGTCACAACTTTCTAAACATACATGGAGGATATGCAAAGAATTTATCCCAAAAGGCAAGCGGTGAGGCCATGATTTGCCAGACTGCAAAACTTGAGGGTACGGCCGTCTCAGCTCTCAATCATCCTTCCTCATCACTTCTGCCGCCCTTCCACTTATACAAGTCCCTTCCCCTGGTGTTGTTTTCCAGTCAAACCCAACAGACAAGGCACCGTTTCGCGCCGACATGAAATAAACACCTATCTTGATTGTCATGCCATAATCAAGCATATCATCAACTGTACCATTCTCCTTTCTGCCGCTGCGAGTGCGCGTGCCAGGCCCGGAGCCTGCTTGCAGCATATTGCCTTGTGATCTCGATTGCTACCCAAAAACGACCGAAAACAATGGAATCCCGTCTTTCGTCCATACGACCTAGGTATTTGGAGGCATGTTGGCTGAATTGTCGGAGCAGCCAGTTTATGCGGAAAGCGGGATAGCGACAGCTGAAGATCAGAAAACCCGGGCCGGGGCAATCCCTACAAAGCGGGGATTGGCCGAGGGCGGCGGCCAAGACGGACACATTGCTCCACCCCAGTCTCCTCCTGAAGAAATGACTTCTAGAGGGCGTTGTACGCCTGATCAAACGAAGCCCCAGCGGCGAGTCTTGCAGGCCCTGCATCGCAGAGCTGGACGTTATTGGCCACGTCGCTAGCTGCAAGGTGGGTGGGATTGTAAGTGTCGTCGTGCTGGGTGGGAGGGTAAACGCATGTTGATGCAGGATTAATGCTTTAGTGGGTGGACAGATGGTTGGATGTGCGACTGCTTGGTTGGTCGCCCTGGGGCAAATGCGGCCTCCCCCACGCCCCTTTCCTGGGCACTGGGATCAACCTAGACCTCGGGAAAGACATGACCGGACTGGTGGTATTATGTCCGAGTTGCGGGTGTTCCGTGTTTAGATATTGGAGGGGAGGTCTTGGACGGGAGCACTGACAAATTCTCAGCATGCGCTGTTGGTGACAGCTTCAGTCCTTCATCTCCACCACATCGCACCAACAACACGTACCAGGGAGTTCAGACGACACTCTGGGGGAGACTCCGGGGTATCCCAGGCCGATGTGGTGATGGTGTGCATTGTGGGCGCAGCTTTTGTGTGGTAAAGGATTACCTTCGCCGCCACGCCGCATCAATAGAGCGGACTGGCCAAGGGCTGAGCGGCGCAGGTCCCGAGGGAAACAGCCTGGAATCCCTCAAGGCCAACTGCGAGTCGCTGCTTTGGGCAGACGCAATCGCCACGAGACCAGAGCTGACGCCACGCATAACCTGAAGCCGTTGGTCAAGACTCGGCGGCCGCCATCACTGTGCGGCGTTACCGGTGTGTGGTCCTTTTGTGAGATATTTTGGCCACTAGTCCATCCCAGTTTACATTCTGACATTGCAGTACAAACACTACCTTCTGACTTTTTTGAGCCACCGGTACTGACGAAGTCAACCCTAGTTGCGGCGAGATGACCTGTCATAAAACGCTCGGTCTCGCATCGCGATTGATCTAGCACGCACAGCTGATCGGTACGGCCCGTCAAGAAGCTCGTTCCCAAGCCGGGGGCATACCCAAATACTAGGAAGCGAGAGAGCGCAACTGTGTCCGAGCACACCCAACCTGTCCGGGGCTGCGCCGTAGAGCCACAGATATGCCAAGGGATTTCCATGGCAATCCTCACCACACTCACATTGACTCTGCGCTACTCGTTGAGAATCAGCCAATCAACACTCTGATCCTACGCCTGGAACTTGGCGGTCCAACCTTTTTGTTCCCCGACCCCTGCTGCACTAGCATTAAGAAGTGTCAGGGGCTGCATCGAAGGATCTTGAACCAAGGTGATGGCTCTGCGAGTGTGCAGCACAGCATCGGCTCACTCGCAACTTGGATATGATGGAAGCGAGAGTTAGTCCGAAACCTTGCGTAACGTCGCGGCGGTAGAGATAAGATGGAGCCTACTCCCCCTAGCCCGACAAAGCCTTCCTGTCTCGAGCTCCAGCCTTGCCTTCACACGCTGCGGCAAGAAGGCGATTGCAGCCTTTGAAATGTCCCCACAAGATACCGAACCGCTCGACGGCGATGTCGACCGTGGCCCGATCTTGCTGGCCGTCACCATCGTGAGCACTTCGCTTGCTCTGATCGTCGTCGCTTTACGGATGTTTGTGCGCATCAAGATCGTCAAGAACGTCGGCTGGGATGACCACACCATCGTGGCCGCAAGCGTGAGTCTTTCATCCCCCAACCCCCATCCTCCTTGTCCCTATCCCAACATCCACCGCCCTAACACTCACCACCCAGCTCCTCGCCATAGTCGTCATGATCTTCGAAATCCTCTCCGTCACCCACGGCATCGGCCGCCACATGTACTACCTCTCTCCCACGTCCATCCCCCTCGCCTCTAAATGGTCCCGCGCCACAACCCCCCCAAACCTCGCCGCCTGCGCCCTCGCCCGCATCTCCGTCTGCCTCTTCTTCATGCGCATCCTCTCCCGCGGCGACCGCAAGAAGACACTCATCTTCCTCTGGGCTCTTATTGCTCTGAATATTAGCGTTAATATAGTCTCCATCGTGGGCATGCTTGTCCGCTGCCGCCCGATCGAAAAGCTGTGGGATCATAACGTGCCGGGGGTGTGTGGCCCGGCGTCGACGTCGGTGGTGACGAGTTTGGTGCAGGGGGTTGTGTCGGTTGGGACGGATTGGGTGATTGCGCTGTTTCCGGTGGTGGTGTTGAGGGGGCTGAATATGGCGGTGAAGACGAAGGTGGTGTTGGGCGTGCTGATGGGGATGGGGGTTTTTGCAGGCGCGGCGGCGCTGAAGAAGATGATGCATTTGAATAGCTTGGCGGTGAGGCCAGATGTGACGTGGGATGTGGTCGATTTGACTTGTTGGTCGATGTTAGTCTACCTCTTTGAAGCATTCTTGTCACTTCAGTCCTCCTCCTTCCCTCCTTCTTGGTTCTTCTCCTCTAACTACCGCCGCCTGCCCTTATGTCCAGCAGCACTGACCACCCTCTTCCCACAGAGTCGAGCAAAACGTGGGAATCATCGCCGTATCCATTCCCGCCATCCGCCCGCTCTTCTCCCGCGTCTTCAAAATCGGCAACAGCAGCGGCGGCACCCCCGGCGCCGATCACGGCCGCAGCTACGACCTCGGCGTCATGGCCGGCCGAAAGAAAGGCCCCTTCTTTCCGGGTAGTACGGCCTTGTCAGGTGGTAGTGCGAGTGGGAAAGGGAAGACAGCGGATGGTGGGGGTGATACGGGGAGTGGGAGTGAGTTGAGTCTTGTTAGGGAATTGGAAGGAAGAGGGGGGAAGGATGGGATTGGGAAGACGGTTAGTGTACCGTCGCAGAGTCGTGGGTTTGAGGGGCAGCAGAGGAGGGGCGATGACCTGGGTGTGAAGGGGAGGGACAGAGAGAGAGATGTGGATGTTGAGACCGGGAGTTGGTTTAGAGAGTGAAGGGTTGGGACTTTCTTGTTTCTTTAGCTGGAGTTTCAGGGGCGGCAACTTCGTTTCGGGCTCGGGCTCGGGATAGGACAGGTACAGGTAACCTGACCTGGGGCGTTGGAATAAGGTATAAGGAGAAGGAACAAGGCTGGGCAACTGGCGGTACGACTTGAGTTTTAAGAAGATGAAGTGGTTGGCGCTGGCTATGATACCAGAAGGAAGGGATTGGCGTTCAAAACATAATGCCGGAGAAACAGTAATTACACCACCCTAAAATCGACACCACAAATCTCCCTTTCCTTCTTCGAAACTGAGCGTTTGCCGCCTTAGGCTGAGCCAGACTGAGCCAGACTGAGCGAGGGGTCACTGTTCTGGGCTGCCTCGGCTATAGTTGCCACGGTCTGAAATGGCCGTGGAGTTGTAAGGACCCAGTTTTAGGTCCTTACACCACCAACATCTAGCCGCACTTTGCTTCACTTAACGACAGAGAAAAAAACCTGCCATTTTAACACTGTCTCTAGGTTAAATTGTCCATTTTTCTTAAAAAAACAACCTATCATCGCAGACACTTCTTTCCTAGTAATGGTGGCTAGATAGTGCTAGAAGCGTGGCACTCTGGATTTGATGGAAATAATGGGGGTTGCAACTGCTTGATTGTATTGCTTGTTCAACTCTGTCTGTATGGTTCTGGCTTCCAGCCAGAACCTCCTTCTTTATAGACTAAGCTGTAGGATTCAGCTTCGTCAACGACCTAGCTGAAGCTCACTGGCGTTCGGGCAATGCCAGGTATTCAGTCAGCTTTGCTGACTAGAAGCCTAGGGCTCCTGAACCCCTTTTCGTACCCCTTTGTTTCTGAAAGCGCTGACTGATTAGATGTATTATGGGCAGCAGTCAGTATATAAGCTAGTGTTTGTGAAGGATACAGAGACCTGGGAGGTAGTGGGGCTAGAGGTACCTTTTTTAAGGACTGGCGTAATAATGAGGGTGGAGGGAGTTTGACGGACGACAGGTGAATGCTTTCTTGTGATTGCTCACTCGGGATCGACGGTGAGGGTCTGGAATTAGCGAGTTAGACATCGGTGTAATGGTAATATGCTTTGCCTAGGTTTGACCAAAGTATGACTTTTTCAAGCTTTGACGGAGTCATGGTCAAAGTTTGAAGAGTGAGGAGAATGGGGTAAATCCCCTTAACCCCGACCTGCCATAAATCTATTTTGATCTAGATAGAAAAACCTATGTTTCACTCTGAAATGCGAGCGCCAGCCTTAAAAATACGCCAACCACCCATGCACGAAATTAGAATTCGCTAAGGAATCTGGGTGGGCATTTGCTAGCCGCCTTTCCGCCTTTCCACCCTCTCTTCTCATGTTCCAAGCCCATAAGGTCTTTCAGACCAGCTAAATGGATGCCTTGCCCTGCCAGAACGCCAGTGAGGTCGAGCCACCACGGTGAAGAAGGCTAAATCTTACCATGTAGGCCTATAAGAGAAGGGGGTTCTGGCTGGAAGCCAGAACCACGGAGAAGCAATACAATCACGCAGTTGCAGCCCAATCAACTCTACCGAATCCAGAGTGCAGTGCTTCCAACAATTATCGAACACAAGGCGATGTGAATTTTGCCTGTTAATTACGCTTATCAGTGGGCGGTTTTGGAATCCAGCCCTTATCTGTGCGCTCTGATTGGCCAAATGGTAACCAGAATGGCTGCCCCGCCGTTAGGCCCTTCTGCGCGCACGCGCCTGTAATAGTTGTAAGGCTTTGGCTTGGATTTGCGCGCAGGAGGCTAATCGAAGGTATTCAGAATGGTGAAGTCGCGGAATCGCGAGGGCTCATAACCTCTTGGAGGTGGGCAGCAAACAAGTGGTTTTATTGGTTGTTGGTTGCACGAAGAAGGCTGCAATGGCCGAGGGCTGGCTGGAAATACCACCAGGTGGGGGCCTGGCCGAGGGCCCCATAACAATACTAGCACGTGATGCTAAACCACGACCCCGCATCTCCAACTTCATCATCTCGCCGTCCCGATTGTAACTTGACTTTTGACTTCCTTCAACGTTATTCCTAATGAATGAAAGCCCTGTCAGCTTGTCATTAAACGATTAGAAACACATCATGGCTGGACCGGAGCCTACCCCGAGAGCTTTCACATGCCTCGCATCTGCCAAGTCGTTCGCGACAGAGGCAGCCCAAACCGCCTGCACTATCGCAAAAGCAGACCACCATTACTGCCAGCCATGCAATCGGCTCTTCGCCAGCGCAACAGCTCTCGATCAGCATCGGCGAGATTCACGCGCGCACAGCGGACAACCGAAGGCGGTTGTCCCTTCTGCGCCTTTGGTAAATCATCGCGTTCACGACGCTACACCTGCGGCCCTCATGCCCGCCACCACACTAGCGCAGCAACATTCGTTGCTCTTGTGTAGACTCGCGTCTGCACTGGAAGCACAGACAGGGCAGTCATCCCTTGCTCCGTCCGGTTCGCTTGTGATTCCGGTCCCGTCGATCATCACCTCCCCCATCTTCTGCCGGGGTAATGTCTACTCGCGCCACCCGACTGATGTCCAATCCGCGCTCTACGACCAACTCCTGTCCCGCTGCCACACGTTGGGCCGACTCAAGTTGGAAAAGTACCCGCTGGAGGATACGGCCGTGGAGGAGGAGTACCACGCCACGCCGCGGCACAACCTCTCCGTTCCTAAGCGCAAAGCTGTCGTACTAGACTGCGAGATGGTTGGCTGCGCCGCCTGTCACGAGGGCAAAGATGGGGGGCGGGGGGACGACGAGGTAGTGGCGCTGTCGGTGATTGACTTCTTCACCGGCGAGGTGATCATCAACTCGCTTGTCGAGCCGCAACGACCCGTCGAGGACTGGCGCAGCGCCATCACGGGAGTGACGCAGGCCATCATGTCCGCGGCCGTCGCGAGGGGCAAGGCGCTGCAGGGGCGCGAAGGCGTGCGGGCGCAACTGTGGCAGCATGTGGACGAAAACACGGTCTTGGTGGGGCACTCGCTTAACTTTGACTTGAAAGCACTGCGTGTGCTACACACCAAGATTGTCGACTCGGCGATCCTCACAGCTGAGCCTGTCTTTGGTAAGACGAAACGTTTGGGGAGAATGGCTGGGTTGCAGAGGCTGTGTCGGGAGCTGCTTGGTTTGCGAATTCGGGGTGGCGCTTCAGCTAGTGCTGGCGTTTCTCATGACAGCCTGGAGGATGTGCTGGCTGCCAGGGAGCTGGTGATATGGTGCCTGCAAAACCCAAAGGCGCTACAGTCTTGGGCGTCCAAGAACTGGAATTGGGAGCTGAACAAGGGGAAGAAGAAGAAGAAGAAGACCCGCATACAAAGTCGGAGTGGGGGGAGTGGACAGGGAAGGCAGTCTTGCTATGACTTCGATTCCGATGACGGCTACTCCTTTTACTCCGACGAAGCCGTGGAGCGGTGGGAAGACGTGGTCGATTACGAGATATGGCCTAAATCTCCTCCGGATTGGTCCGACTAGCACTCCTACTGTTTTTGTCTTGATGGGAAGTTGATAGTCTGTCTACTGATTTGAATATGAATTGGGAGAATGGAACCGACATTCTGAGATATGCTTTCAAGGTAGGGTTGTTTATGGCAAGGCATTATTCTATTGCTATGTAAGCTTATCGTACTAACAAACTTCCCCCGTACTAGTCTTGTAAGAAACATATGTATATGGAGGAAACCATAATCGCCCTGCCACGCCAGACCGAACACCCATCCCATCTACCCTATAAACCCTTGGGGAGAACCCCAGATATGAGTTTTTTGCAGGATAGACACTTGGTCTTCTCAACGTTCTTAGTATCACTTGACAAGGCGGTTACCATGCCAGCTGCAAAAGCAGGTTTCTCCCGAAGCGCGTCGTCAAATAAATCGTTCTTCACGAGCTCCTTGATGTTCTGGGCGGCTACCTCCACGATCGCGTCACGAAGGCCTCCGTCGGTCTCAGGGGTCGAGTCGTAGGCCTCAACAATCGCCAAGGGGAAATCGTCCAATTGCCAGCCGCTACTGATAGCCGTTTGAAACTTGCGCTTCGAACAGTCTTTAAGGGAGGGAATGGCGTATTTGTCGGCAAGACCGTAGACTTGCGCGTGAAAGAACATGCTAGACACCCCATTGACGACGTCATAGTCTGAGTGATACATAAAACGCAACATCGCCTCTACAGCTTGGGGCTCAACTTCCTCCAGTTTGATCTTTCCCTCGGAATTCTCCTAATTGAAATATTAGCCTCCAAGCGGAAGGGGAGATGGGCACTTCGGTCCTGCCTTCCAGGGGCCGGTAAAGGCCTTTGTGAAGAACTGCGAATGGGCAGAGAGAATGAGCCGGTGGGCTTTGAACTCCTTAACCCCGCAAATAACGATCACATCAGAGAACGTGTCGTTGTTAAAATACCTGTGAATATCAGACCAATTACCTACACAGTTTTTAAGAATCTTGAGACGTACTTTTCCAGCGAGCCCCGGTAAGTGCCAACAGGGCTCTTCGCAGTGGTAGGCGTGTGTGGCGCGAGATCTCCTTGGGATGCCATTGTCAGTGTCCGCTGCGCGATGGGAATGGGGCGAGTTGTTAGCCGCAAATGGGTCGTCAGTCGATGAGTGAGAGCAGACGCCTCTAGCTTTATAGCGCGCAAAAGAATGGACAGAAATCCTGTCTGTCGAGCTGCTGACTACCTGGCCATCACCTGCCCATTCACAGGCAGGCTAGATCTGCCCTGTAGGCCTCACTGCCGCACACCACCTATCAACGCATGCCATGTGTCATAACTGGGCCCGAGTGATCCTCAGCAGTGAATCCTAGATCCTGACTTGCTGAGGGTCCTGTTGGAACATCTGATTGGGTATGCGGCACCACCTTTGGTGCTGCCGGAGCCCGCTTCCGAAGCTGTTCCTCCGGGCGGGGGGGAGCGGTAGTATGCAAACATGGTATCAACATTGAGTATTCAGGCTACTGTCTAGGTATATTGTATCTTTCCCGGGTGCTTGCGAACAAATGACACTCACATCATCTCATGTTAACATCATCCTCGTGCCATCTTTTGAAAGAAAGCTGACAGATGACCGAATAGACAACCGCTTCGTGGAAACGACAAAATCAAAAGCTCGTCTACGTCCAGGAAAGAAGGAAAACGGCTTGTTTAACATTAAGAGTATCCATCTATTACTCCTGTGTCTTTTGGCCTGGCTGCCCCGGCGGGACTGTCGGCGGCTGCTGCTGTTGTGCCCCAGAAGTTGGTGGTGGAACAGCCGACTGCTGAGGTCCAGGGGATGGGGCAGCCACGTTCGGCTGTCCCCAGTACATGATTGGCTGTCCCGGGCCACCTGGCTGCATCGGTATCGGGTAGGCTTGAGGAGGAGGCGGGTACATTGGGTATTGTGGATACGGCGGCTGTCCAGGGACCTGAGCGACCTGGTCTTGGACTATCTTCTCCGATCCGGGAGCTAAGAAACCCGCCTCCGGCTGGCCCAGATATGGCGGCTGGCCCGGATATAGCGGCTGGCCCGGATATGGTGGTTGTCCTGGATACGGTGGCTGTCCCAAATACGGCGGCTGCCCAGGCCCCGGTGGCACGGTCATGGTAGCTGCAGGTACACCGCCCACCTTCGGATCCCCCAGCAACTCCATGGGGTACGAGTGCCGGAATCCCCACTTGAACCACAACCTAATCCTCTGCCCAGCCGCAATGGCCTTCCACTTCTCCTTCAACAACGTCTGGTCCTCTAGGGTCCTCGAGTGTGCCTGGCGCGTAAAGCACAACACCCAAAGCGACAACACCACCCAGCAGACTGTCCCAAACCGCAACGTCCCCTTCCCAAGCATTAACCTCCTGAACCAAAAATACGACTCCACGAACCCCAACACAAACAAACCCGGCAACAACACGGCAATGACGATAATCCACGTCGCCAAGCTCGTGCACCCCGTCAACAACGAACAAACCGCGAAGTCGTCAAAATCACTGCTTCCCCCGCTGCTTCCCCCGCTGGAACTGCCCCCTCCTCCACTCCGAGCGCTCGCGGTAGTCGTCGGGTTCCGACAATCTCGGATGTAATAGCTATACGCAAAATCGTCCATCGGATCCAGCGTCGCGGGAACCTTGGCCGGTTCCAGCACCATGGTCAAGTACGTGTACGCGCTGCCGTATGTGTTCACCGACGTCCTAGTCTCGAGCGGGGTGTACTGCGCCGTCACGGCATCGGGGATCTGTACGCGCGTGTATGTCGATACGGTGAAGGGAGTCTTGCACGACGCGGGAGCGGTGTATACCACCGGGATGGCGTAGTTGGTGTAGTAGCCTGATGAGATGCGCGCGGTGGTTCGGGTTGTGAGGATTTCGGACTTGGGGAGCGTGTCGGCTGCGACGTAGACATAGACGATTGTCACGTTGTTGTAGGACTGGGTGTATGCGGACGTGGAGAGAGGGGATGCGGTTGGAGTCGCGGAGGGGACGACGGTGAGGATGGAGGAGCGTGTGATGGCGCAGAAGTTGCCGGTGCAGTCGGAGAAGGAGGAGGTAGATGCCGAGATGGCGAAGTAGGAGGTGACCGTCCAGAAGGTTGCAGTTGTGAGATGCAATTGGGACAAGATTAGAAGGATGGTGGCCAGCGTAGCCGGGAACGATCGAGGGGTGGATGCCATGATGGCAAGCGGGGCGCGCGAAAAACGAATGGCGATGAGGTCGAACGGGCTCAGGTGGTGCGACTCAACACTGCACCGGAGCGCAACCCTTATGTTCTTTTTTCACCACCCTGCAGCGCAGCGCGATAACACCCCACGGGCAGGGGCTGCGGACACCGGCGGGAATCGCCTACCATTCATTTCGTGTCGACAACACCAACCCTCAGCCGCAATATCCATCTGCAAGCCTCTGAATTACCGTTGCAATGCCAGCGGCACATCGCGCAACCTTACCAGCTTTTTTTTATTTTTACAGGGGGTTCTGCCAGGTCATCTAACTAGGGCTAGCGAGTGGTGCTCGTCACGCATGTTTGTCACCAACCGTTGCGTTCGCTAAAGAAGGCGTGCAGAGTGGCCAATGGGGGTTGGGGCACGGTGTGGGGCGCAGCCGTGGGTTTGGGCTGTAAGAGCGGCAGGAAATCCGGCCGAGATTGAGGGGGTACACCGCTAATGGGTTTGGGTCACCGAGTTTCACGCCGATGATTGGGGGATGTGGGAGTCATGGTTGGGAAAACGAATGCGGCTCAGGGAAAGAGAAGATTGGGCTTGTAGGAAATTGAGGACGCCCAAACGGAAGAGCTCCGTTCCTTATGCTGGCTATCGAACGTTTTGAGCCATCCAGACCAGTTAGCACGTTTTGCAATCACCACTAGACGGCAGAACTGTTAAACCTGGTGTCGTTGTCACTGCCGCCTCTGGCAGCCTCTCTTATTGTCCCAGGGCTCGCCTCATTCACGCGGCCGGTCTCTGTCCGCCTTGATACTGCCTTCAACGCGTCTGCCCTCTTCAGCAAGACATGGTAGTCACCGAAGGGGATGGTGCCTACCTGAGCACCACCTCCGAGGCATCCAGAAAAGACGACAGACACAGCCGATTTTATCTATAGCCACTTTTCTCTATCGTCACCGACCCTGCTGGCCAACATGAGTGTGGTGTCGTTTGCCATACAATATCAGAGCACAGAGGGCAACCTGGCAGTTCTCGCATCCCCATTGTCTAGAAAGGCGACTGGCAAAATCCCAAAATTTATTCTGGGATATGACGTCAAAATTCAAAACCCGTCAGCTCCTGTATCCAAAGCAACCGTCTTCCAGCATGCGGAGACGCTGCTATCGGAAATCGCCATCGAGAGCAAGAACGAGTTCCCCAAGCCCATCTTGTTTGTTGCCCATAGCCTGGGTGGGATCGTGGTCAAGGAAGCCATCTCCCTGTCCAAAGCATCAACCGGCCATCTCCATCGCATGTATCAGGCCACTGCCGGGGTCTGTTTTCTCGGCACACCACACCGTGGCTCCATAATTGTAAACCTTGGGAGGATTGGCTACGGACTAAAACAAGTCCTCACTTTGCGGCCGTCTAATATCAGGATCCTTGAACTGCTGCAGTCCCATTCCGAAATGCTGGACCGCATTAGCAAGGATTTCGTTGAGGAGTTGCCCACAAAGGGCATGATGGTGGTGGACTCGGTATCCTCAGCACTCGGCATTCCACAAGAAACCCGCTGCACAATTCACTCAAACCACTGCGAGATGGTAAAATATCGCGCGCTTGAAGACCCGGGCTTCGTCAGGTTATCTGGAGTTTTACGGGGATGGGTGGAGTCAGTAAAACGGAAGAGCCGCGGGAAACGACCAGAACCAGCATCTCAACAAGTTCCACCCTCTGCTGTAACTTCCAGCACTGGGGCATCTGGCACGACGTTTTTAGCAGCAAATGAGAGACGCCACGCGTACCTAAACGGAGAAAGAGATGAGCATCTCATTGAAGGTAGAGTTATCGAATCAAGATCCGAGATATACCAAATACTTACAGCCGTTAGCTTGCCTCAACAGCCTTAAAATCCCCGAAAACGAGGCGCGTATTGAGTCCGTCGAACCAACACATGGAGACACCTATCAGTGGATCTTCCAAGACACTGTCGGATTCGAGGACTGGCTTAGGGGAAGGATTCAGCGCCCATTCTACTGGATCAGGGGAAAGCCAGCCTCCGGGAAGTCAACCGCGATGAAGATGGCTCTCCAGCATAGCAGAACGAGCTTGCTGTTACACGAATACTCCGACAAACCTTGGATCTTTGCTGGCTTCTTCTTCCACGACCGTGGAAACGATAGGCAGAAGTCGGTGACCGGGTTGCTGCAAGAGATTCTACACCCCAAGGATCTCCACGTCACCTGCAGGGTTAGGGGTTATATATGGGCTTTTTTTTACCCCCTTAGCCCCTGAGCTAAAGCAATTACGCGCGCCGTAGTTCACGCAGTCAAACAGCGATTCAGAGGCTTAAAGAATAACAGCTTTAGCTATTGAACTGGTGCGATGGCGCAACAGGGAAGAAACCACAAAGAGAACCACACCCACAGAACGTCGTAGACGGCCTAGAAGGCCGACTCTCAGACTACTGGTCCTCCGATCGGAGGGACACAAATGCAACTGACGTAGAAAAACAGATACGTACCTAGTATGGAACAAAACCTAGTATGTGACGGTGCCTAGCATGGAACAACAAAGGAAACGCGACCGTGGATCAGGTCATCTTCCTTCGATCGAAG
>Ga0247770_1001547_pt1 | contig 17041 bp, 7 predicted proteins | sample UWRJL136409B6_FD_179943 | JGI IMG/M metagenome (GOLD analysis project Ga0247770, IMG submission 179943) | Plant litter microbial communities from Arlington Agricultural Research Station in Wisconsin, United States - UWRJ-L136-409B-6 | ecosystem: Environmental > Terrestrial > Plant litter >... | reverse complement strand
AGTATTAATTATGGAATTAATTAATAATATCGCTAAAGCACATGGTGGTGTTTCTGTTTTTGGTGGTGTAGGTGAACGAACACGTGAAGGTAATGACCTTTATATGGAAATGAAAGAATCTAAAGTAATTAATGAAGAAAACATTTCTGAGTCAAAAGTTGCCTTAGTTTATGGACAAATGAATGAACCACCAGGGGCACGTATGCGTGTAGGATTAACTGCATTAACTATGGCTGAATATTTTAGAGATATCAATAAACAAGATGTTCTTTTATTTATTGATAACATTTTTAGATTTGTTCAAGCAGGGTCTGAAGTCTCTGCCTTATTAGGACGAATGCCTTCTGCAGTAGGTTATCAACCAACTCTTGCTAGCGAAATGGGAGGTTTACAAGAACGCATTACTTCTACAAAAGATGGTTCTATTACTTCTATTCAAGCTGTTTATGTACCAGCAGATGATTTGACAGATCCTGCACCAGCTACTACTTTTGCTCATTTAGATGCAACAACTGTACTTTCACGTGGTTTAGCATCTAAAGGAATTTATCCGGCAGTAGATCCACTTGATTCTACTTCTACAATGTTACAGCCTTGGATTGTTGGAGAAGAACATTATCAATGTGCTCAAGATGTAAAACAAACATTGCAACGTTATAAAGAATTGCAGGATATTATTGCAATTTTAGGATTAGATGAATTATCTGAAGAAGATCGCTTAATTGTTGCCCGAGCTCGTAAAATTGAGCGTTTTTTATCACAACCTTTTTTCGTAGCAGAAGTATTTACAGGTTCACCTGGTAAATATGTAAGTTTAACTGAAACTATTCAAGCATTCAATTTAATTCTTACTGGGGAATTAGATGATTTACCAGAACAAGCTTTTTATTTAGTAGGAACTATTGATGAAGCTATTGCAAAAGCTGGCTCTCTTTAATTAAAAAATTTTTAAAATTTATCAGAATCTTCTCCTCTTGGGCACGAATTCTTTTTACAAAAAACTATATTTCATCTACCATTTTCAATGGGAGGATGAGTATTCCTTTTGGTAACTTCTACGAGGTAAAAGAACTGCTTCTAGTACCATTGAAAATGGTAGAGCATTCATACTATATCAATATTCTAAATGGTACAGATGGTTAGATTCGCAAAATGCTCATTCTACCATTGAAAATGGTAGAAGAATCTTTAGATTAAAAAATTTTAATCTAAAAATTTTTTAAATCTTCGAGTCTTATTTGTAATGGTATTATTCCTCTTGGACGAAAACTCTTCGAGTCAAAATTTTATTCGAAATCATTTATGACGTATAAAATTATTAAAACGTACCTAAAAAATGGTTTTTATTTATATTTTTAATCACCTTTTGTTTAAATGAAAAAACTTTCAAATTAGTGAGAGTTCAAAAAATTTAAAAATTAAATTAAAAAATTAATTCGAAGACTCGAACAGAGTTCTCGCCCTTTATGGGCGACCTTTCAGGAGCCAAGAGGAATTCCCATCCAGGAGGAATAAAATTTTTACAAGTTTTTACAAAATAAAAACTTGTAAAAATTTAAACATTAATTGATGAATAATTTGCAAAAAAAACTAGTTCTTTTTAAATACTAAAAATAGACGCACTACCTAATGTTTAAAAATATACTCAGTTACTAGCAAGTTTGCATTTTGTTTTGACTTGAACAGAGTTCTCGCTCTTTATGAGCGACCCTTTTGGAGCTAAGAGGACTTTGTAAAAATTCAAATATAAAATTTACAAATAGAAAAAATATGAGTTTACAAGTTTGTATTATGACTCCTGATCGGATTTTTTGGAATGATTCAGCAGAAGAAATTATTTTACCAACAAATACCGGTCAAATGGGTGTATTAACTAATCATGCTCCATTAATTACTGCATTAGATATTGGAGTAATGTTAATTCGTGCAAAAAATGACTGGATTTCAGTAGCTTTGATGGGTGGATTTGCATTGGTAAAACAAAATAAAGTAACTGTTTTAGTAAATGAAGCAGAATCGGCAAAAACTATTGATGCACAAGAAGCAGAAAATAGTTTTCTTACTGCCAAAAATAAGTTAGAACAAGCAGAAGGTCAAAAACAAAAAGTTGAAGCAAATTTTGCTTTTAAAAGAGCCCGAGCACGTTATCAAGTAGTTAAACAAGCTACAAAATAAATTTTTAGTTACTTTTTGTAAACTTTATTTAAAAGTTAACAAAATAACCTTTAGTTTACAAAAATATTCATTTAGTAGAAGAACCAAAGGACATTCTCGTTCTATCGAATTAAAGAAATCTTTTAGATTACTATTTTTTTATAAAACAATTCGCTACCATCATACTTTTGATGGTAGCGAATTAAATAAAAGCACAAGTCTTCAAGTCACTCTAGTCACTCTAGTAACTTTATTAAATAATTGCCGTTTAATAAGTCGATAGTATTCTTGTAATTACTCTTGAATCTTTAGATTAAAAAATTTTAATCTAAAAATTTTTTAAATCTTAGGTTTTTTTGTAATTTTTAAATAACTTTTAAACGGGAAGTATTCTAGTAAATCTTTTAAATCTTTTGACTTATGATGACAAAATCACATAAAAAAATAGAGAGCATCTTCATAATTTCACTCTTTGAGAGATAGATAGCTCTGCTACTATTCAAGTAGAATTTTAAATTAGAATTTTTAAAATTCTCTCACGTCGCTTTTTTTTATTTGCAAAATACTCAAAATTTACTAAAATAAATTTTAGTGTATTTTATGAAAACGTAAAAAAAGAATTTATCTTCTAGTTAAGTCTTTAAGCATTAAAACATAAAAAATTATTAGTATTAAAATCTGACTTTTTAAAACAATATTAATTTCAAATAAACTAAAACATTAAAAATAGTCCTCATGGATGAGAATTCTATTCGAATCTTGTTTATATAAAAAATATAAAAAGATTTTATAAATCACACTGTTATCTTTATTTAAAAACTAAAATAGTCGACAAAATTTTAATTAAAAAAAATTTGTACTTCTTCTATAAACTTTAAAAAACAGATAAAATTCTAAAATTAAAATATTTTAAATTACTGGAATAAAAAATATGTCTCGCTATCGTGGTCCTCGTTTAAGAATTATACGTCGACTTGGAGAGTTACCAGGTTTAACTAGAAAAACAGCAAATCGACAAACCCCACCTGGTCAACATGGTACAACTCCAAGAAAAACCTCACAATATGGGATTCGACTTCAAGAAAAACAAAAATTACGTTTTAATTATGGTATTACTGAATCGCAATTAATTCAATATATTCGCAAAGCTCGAAAATTAAAAGGTTCAACAGGTGAAATTTTATTACAATTATTGGAAATGCGTTTAGATAATGTAGTTTTTCGATTAGGTATCGCACCAACAATAGCTGCCGCTAGACAATTAATAGGTCATGGACATATACTAGTGAATAGTAAAAAAGTAACTATTCCAAGTTATCAATGTAAACCAAAAGAGATCATTTCTATAGCGGCGAAAAAAAATTCACGTGAATTGATTCAAAATTTTTTTGAAACATCAAACCTAGTAACTGTACCGCCACATTTAACTTTTAATAAAGAGACATTGACAGGTAATGTCAATAGTTTTGTCAATCGCCAATCAGTCGGGTTAAATTTAAATGAACTTTTAATTGTAGAATACTATTCTCGTAAAGTTTAAAACTCCTTTATGACTCGAAGATTCAAGGAATGCTCTACTATTTCCAATGGGACCATGAGGAGTTTTCGCCTCTTATGGTCCCATTGGTGGAAGCCAAGAGGACTCAGCAGTGGCATCATCATACCTTTTATGAGTTATTAAAAAGAAACATTTACATGTTCTCTTAGTAGCTAAAAAAACACTTTCTAAAATTAATATTCTAGTAAAGTAAACAAAATATTCTTTTTTGGTAAAATAATTGCAATTGGAAGTTAAAATAAAATCGGACAGGGAGGGATTCGAACCCTCGGTAACAAATACATTACATAGACGTTCCAGGTCTATACCTTAAACCACTCGGACACCTCTCCTTTAAGCTTGCTAAATTAATATTTTCAAAAAATTGAAAATTAGGTGGATAATTTTTTGAATTTGTCTACAGTGGTTTTTGCAAATTTATATAGAAAGATTGTATAGCTTTAATATAAAAATATTACCTGTTTCCAATTTAGCAGTTGAACCTTAAACTAAAATAATTCTTACCAATTAGTCATACTTATAAAAAGTATTAAAACAAAAGTAAAGAATTTTTTTACTATAAATTAACATTTTAACTATTTGAGTTGTAGAATGCTTACCCCTTACGGGTAATCCAGACCATTTACAATGATAGGGAGCCAAGAGAAAAAGAGTTTTCTTATTAATAAGAATGGTACCTTAAGAACCAATCTTAAAAAGCTAAAAAACAAAAATTTTTTAAATAAAATTGTTGGGGATAGAGGGACTTGAACCCTCACAGTTCAAAGAACCAACGGATTTTCACTCTTATTTTTTAGAAAAGAGTAGTATATTGAATGGATAATTTTTTATAATTTTATCCTGCTCTTCTAAAAGTAATGAAAAGTGGACTCTCTCTTTATCCTCGTTTTTTATTAAGAAATGATCTTGACTTAAAAACGTTAGGATAGCTTCCGTCGAGTCTCTGCATCTGTCGAAAAACTCTATTCGATTTGACTCAGGATTCCTTTTTAAAAAAAAGGTTCCCTGAATTTGAAAGCAATCACTTTTTAGGTTTCCCTAAAAAGGCTCAAAATTCAACCCTTTAAGTCCGTAGCGTCTACCAATTCCGCCATATCCCCATCTGAAGTTTTAAATTAATTATAGCAAAAAAAAAAGAAAAAAACTAGTTGTTTTTTAATTGGTTATATGATATTCTAAAAAAAAACAAATTTTAAATTTTTACATATTTATTACAAATATATTATTTTCCTTTTTGGTGAATCACATAGTATACCGTTTTGAATTGGCACGAATAAAATCCTTCATGGTACCATCAAAGTTGGGAGACTTTCCGAGAATTAAGATAAATATATTTAAAAAATTTTCAAAATAAAAAGAAAAAATTATTAAAAAAGTTAATAAAACTTTTTTCCAAAACTATTATTAATACAATAAAAAGGGTCGGTGCCCGAGTGGTTAATGGGGGCGGATTGTAAATCCGCTGGCTTTGCCTACGCTGGTTCAAATCCAGCTCGGCCCAATTTCTAACAAATAAAAAATATAAATTTATACAACTAATTTTTAAGAAATTTAGATCCTCATGACTCGAAGAGTTCTCGCCCAAGAGGGGTGAGAATTCTATTCGAATCTTTTAGCAATTTGAAAGTAGTTAATCAAGAAAGCCAAAAAGATTGAATTTAAAATTTTAATTATTTAGTTAAAAATTATGAGCTCAGTAGGATTCGAACCTACATTAGAAACTTAGAAGGTTACTGTCCTAATCCTTTAGACGATGAGCCCAGATGTTCTTTATAACTATAAAAATTGTAGCATTAGAGGTTCTGTCATTCAATATTTTTGTTATTTAAATCTAAATTTAAACATCGTAATACTTTCAGTTTTCTTTTTATGGTACCATGATTTGAATATAATTTTGATTCGAAGAATTCTCATCCATGAGGACCTTTATAGGTTACCTGAAACATCTGAATAGAATTCATGAAACATGTGAATCGAATTCATTGTACTATTTAGAATATTGTGCTGATATGACTCAAAGATTTAAAAAATTTTTAGATTAAAATTTTTTAATCTAAAGATTCCTCTACCATTGAAAATGGTAGGAGGAGCATTCCCCGAATCTGACCATCTGGAATATTTAGAATGTTGTAATGGTATGAATGCTCTACCATTTCCAATAGTACCATTAGAAATAGTAGACCCTTTGGGAACCAAAAGGGATGAGCATTCGCGAATCAAACAAAGGGACAAAAATTATAAATGTGAAGATTATCAAGTAAAATCCAAGTTTAAGACAAAAGTACCATTCTAAATGTTCAGATGATAGAACATTCTGCGAATTTTCAATTCAAAAAAGTAAATTCAACTTAGTTTTTAATAACGTCCTGTCATTTTTAACCAATTTACGGCTTCTATATAATTTGTTGGTGCTAAACGAATTGCTTCTTTCCAATAATCTGCTGCTTTATCAAATAACATTTTAGAAATTTCTGATTGACCATTTTCAATAGCCTGTTCGCCTCGATAATGATAAATTACTGCGATATTGTTTAATGCTTGTGGTAAAGAAGGATTTCTTTCAAGAGCTTGATAATAGTATTCTAATGCTCGCCCATGTTCTCCATTACTTGTATGAATTAAACCAATATTATAAAGAATATAACTTCTATCATAAGCATCAGTTTCTAAACGCATTGCCTCATAATAATTTTGTAGTGCTTCTGCATATTCTCCTTCTGATTGTGCAGACATTCCATCCCTATAATAACTAAAAGCTTGCTTTTCTCTATTTGATGTCGGTAAAACTTTTAATAAAATATCAGCAACAACAGTAAAAGTTTTATCAATAAAATTGTCATTTCGTTGTGATCGTGGCATAACTTATTATTTTTATTAATTGATTTTAAAAACTTATTTCTTTTTGGGTAAGCATTTATACCATACGAAATTTACTCGTGCTACCATCTACCATGGTAGAGAACTCCTTATGGATAAGCATTCTTGCGAATCTTCGAGCCCTGTATTGAGATTAGTAAAATTAAATACTTTTGTATTTCAATATTAAAGATATCACTGAAATTGATATTTTTTACTAATTAAATTACCGAACGTTTTTAATGTTAGCGAATCTTTCGATTAAAAATTTTTAATATTTTTAGAAAATTTCTACTCTTATATCAGTTTTACTGGTTTAGATGGTAACGAATTTTGTTTTTATCTGTGAGAATAGAATCCATATAAAAAGGCTGGCTCATTTCCTTTTGGGCGAGAACTCTTCGAGTCAACACTATTTCAAGATAGTAGAGTATTGCTATTAGTGAGCATTCATACTATTAGAATATTAAAAATAGTTAGCTGTTTAGACTCATAACGTTTTCTATGGAATTGAGAAAATTTTTTCTAATTTTAAAGAATCATCTACGCTGGTTAAAATCAACCAAAAATACGAATGTCTAGTTTTATTTTGTATATGAATAAAATTATGACAAAAAAATGTGAAATTTTCGAGTCAAATTTTTTAAATTTTAGAATTAATAAAAATTTTCATTAAAACAATTATTTTATTTTTTTAAAATTGCAAATAAGCTTTTTACTTTTGTTTTTTCTCATAAATGAGTATTTTTTACGAATAAAAGAGTGCAATTTATTTAGTAGGATTTTGTTATGAAATAAACGGGATCAATAAGATCCCGTTTATAAAATTTTAGAAAATTTAAAAAAGTAAATTGTTGAAAGAAAAATAGATATTTTGCAAATTATAATTAATACGAAATACTAGTCCTCTTGGTAACCTAATCTGAATAGAACTCAGATAAAAAAAGGTAACTCATAAGGAGCGAGAACTCTGTTCAAGTCTTTATATACTAACATTCTTTACAATTTTTGTATTTTGTTTAATCAAGATCTTTTTGACCAGGATTTCTTCCTGGATCATTAGATAAAAAACCAAATATAAATAAAGAAACAAAAAAAGTAACTACAGTGTAAACAAAAATTTTTAATGTTAACATAATTTTTTTAATAAAAAGTTTTTTTTATAGGCTACCTTTATTTTGTATTATATCATAGATAAATTTTTTTTGAAATTTTTAGAAACAATTTGTTATTAATAGTACAAAATTTCAAAACCAAATCACTAACCTCACTTTTAAATTTTATAAAATCCTCCCGTATGACGAGTTTTAGTAGTTATTTAGGTATAAATTTTAACAATTTGCTATAATTTTTAACTTTTATCCGTTTACTTTTATTATCTAAACTTATTCTAACCAGTTACGATAATACTATTCGGAATACTCACCCCTCTGTAAATGAATAGTCTACGAATCCTTATGGGCATGAGCAACTCTTTGGAGAGCCACAAGCAATCCTCTATCATCTACAATGGTAGAGCATTCATATCATCACCTCATTCTAAATGGTACAGATGGTTAAAATCTTCAAGTCATATCCATAAGACTCACCTTCCAATTTAACTAGAATAAGTAATAAAAAGTTGTTGATAAATATCTTGAGGATTGCCAAGTTGATGAATTCGTCCTTTTTCAAAAACAACAATTTCATTTGCTACTTCTAAAGCCTCTTGATGATCATGCGTAACAAATATAGTAGTAACTGGTACTTCTTCATGTAAACGACGTAACCAATTTCTTAATTCTTTTCTTACTTTCACATCGAGCGCACCAAAAGGTTCATCTAATAATAAAACTTTTGGTTCAATAGCAAGAGCTCGAGCTAAAGCTACTCGTTGCCTTTGTCCACCAGACAATTGATTTGGATAGCGATTTGTAAATTTTTCTAATTGAATTAATTGTAAAAGTTGATTCACTCTATTTGAAATAGTTATTGAATCTGTACTTCGTATATCCAAACCAAAAGCAATATTTTCATAAACTGTCATATGCTTAAATAAAGCGTAATTTTGAAAAACAAAACCAATTTCGCGCTCTTGAATAGATAAAAAAGTGGCATCTCGACCAGCAAGCCAAACTCTTCCTTTATCAGGGTAATCTAAACCAGCAATAATACGTAATAATGTGGATTTACCTGAACCAGAAGGCCCCACTAGTGCTACTAAAGATCCGGTTTTTATTTCTAAATTAATATGATCAAGTGCTTGAAATGTCCCAAATTTTTTAGAAAGGTTTTCGATTAATATACTCATAACAATTTTTGTATTCTCAGAATAATATACAAGGTAGGAGAAGATTCACTAATCCAAATTAATCTTCGTAAGTTTGCTTAAAAATCTGGATTTAAAAAACTCAATTTATACGATTAACACCAAGCAAAAAGACTCGAAGAGTTCTCGCCCAAGAGGAGAATTCTTATATATAATGGTTCCTCTTGGTAAACTAGTCTGAATAGAATTCAGATAAAAAAAGTTAACCCAAAAGAGGCTAAAACTCTTCGAGTCAAATAGCCTGGTAGTTAAAGATTTGCAGAAAGAGAATTAACTTTAATTTTGGAGAGTTCAACAAATCTGAAAATTCTGGTAAATTTTATCGGTATTCACCCAGTGGTAAATCTAATAAATTTTTTTTGCGTTTGACTTCTCATGGTACCTTTTTGGGTGGTAGGGCATTGTGTGGCTCTTCTGGGCCATTTATGGTTGTTGAAGGGGTAACCCACCCCCCTTCTGGTAACCTCTTTTATTTCGGAAAGGTTGCCAAGAGGAGTAATAGTTTCTCAACTCCTCTTGGTAACATCTAAGATGGTCTCATGATTCGCAAAGTTTTAAAACCATCAAGATGCTAACATGAGGTCTGAGCATTCTGCGAATCTTCGATTCAATGTTTAAACATGGTAGCAAAAAGGATCAACGTTCATGAATACTCATTTTTTTATGTTAAAATATCAAAATCGATAAATCTTGGAAAAACTCGTCTTGAATTTTCGCCCCATGATTTTTGTAAAATTTTTTTTGTATTTTTTACTTCTAGTCGCTTTTCGCTGTTTAAATTTTGATTTTGATTAAAGTCCAGACTTGTTTCTCTTGTTTCTTCTTTAGATCCGCCTGAATGCTCATCTAAAGAAGATTTTAAAATAATAGAATTTTTAAATTGTAAAATAACTTCATTAATTTCGTGTTGTCGAATTATTTCGTAACGTGTTAAATAAGCAGCAAAAAAATCTAAAAGTTCACGGTTTTGATCTAAAATACAAAATGCTTTATTAAAACATGTAAGAACTAAACTATGATAAATATAATCTCGATTTAATTCATATAAATCATTCCAATTTAGAGAACAAGTTGAGATCATCTTTGATGGGAGAGAATCACGAGAATTTTTTTTATGTAATTTACCATTTTGTTGACTCGAACTGAGTTCTTGCCCAAGAAGAGATACTTTTTGAGAATCAATCCGATTTAGATTTGAAAGACTCTGATTATTATGATAATACTCATCTGGAGCGACCCATTCTTCGTTTCTTTCAGTTTCTTCAGGATCAGGAAGGTAAATTCTATACCAATCATCATAAGCTGGATCTAAAATTCCAGTTTGTTTTATAATTTGTGCTTGCCACCAAGGTCTTATAACCCATTTTTGAAAATATTGTTGACCGGCAGAAGAATTGGTTTCACTGCTTATTTCTGTTTCATTCTCAGATGCAATTTGCTTAAAAAATTCAAAAATATCTGATTCTTGGAATTCTTGAAAATTTTGATTACTAAATAATTTATTTAATTTCCGAGTTGCGATATTTTTTGAATAAAAATACCACTTATTAATCATAGAATAAGCTAAAGAACTAGCAAACGTTAATTCCTCTATCCCAAGATCAGAATACCAAAACTTTGATTTTTTAGAATAAATAGAATTATCAGATAAAAGAAGTAATTCGGCTGCTTTTCCAGCATATAATCCAATAAGTCTAGATTCTAATTCTATTCGACGATTAATTTCAAAAAAATCTTTTTGAAGAACATTACTAATATAGGCATGTCGTACATTTTTTGGTCTCGGCCAAAGATGAAGTACAATAGCTGGAGGATGTTCAGACAAAAGCGTATGAATTACGGCTTTTCCAGCTTGATAATAAGCTAATCGGCTAATAAAAAAAGGATCTATATGTTTTTTCTTTTTAAATTTAATTTTTGTTGTACTATAACTTGTAATTGAATCAATACCTTGTTCAATACTTTCGAGAGTATGAAGTGTATCTTGTAATATAGCTTTCATAGAAGATTCGTTCATGGCTGCTGCTAAATCCGCAGCACTAAAACCTATTGTACGATTAGCTAAATAATCCCAATAGTTCCTAAAAAAATTTGTTTTTTCTTGGCTAAACATGAACGAATCTTCTAAATTTTTTTGTGAATCTTGCAAATTTTGGGAATTATCCTCATGGGTGAGAATTCTATTCGAATCTTGTCTTCTTTCGAGAAGTTTCTCTAAGTTACTATTCATGCGAAGAGTTTTCTTGCCAAAGGTTTTACCATCTTCCATGGTAACAAAAGGAGAGTCATCCAGATGACTATTTTGACTCGAACCGAGTTCTCGCCCAAAAGGAAAAATATTTTTTTGCAAATCAATTCCAAGATTTTTACTATAAAGTTTTAAAATTTCAATGCGTTTTTGTTTACCAGGAAGTTCTAAATTCATAATTTTATCAAATCGACCTGGTCTTGTTAAAGCTGGATCAAGTACATTTGGACGATTAGTAGCACCAATTACAATTACACCTTTGCGTGATTGTAAACCATCTAATTCAACCAAAAACTGCATTAAAAGACTTAACTGCTCTTGTTTTGCTTCTTGTTTATCCATATGCTGTTGAACTGCATTAAATTCTAAACCATTATTGATTTCTGAATGCCCATCCATTAGAAATAAATTATTCGAAGTTTGGCTCTGATCTGAAAATTTTTGCTTATTTTGTTCATCACTATTTTCTGAATTTGTTTCAATTTCTGGTTTGGGTATGAAATTAAAGGAGTCTTCCTCAGTATTTTCAATCATTGGTTGAGTATGTTGCTGAAGGGATTCGATTAACTCATCTGTTCCCATTGGATTTTGAATTACATTTTCTCTTCTTTCACCAAGAGTATCAATTTCATCAATAAAAATAATACAAGGAGCAATTCGCCGAGCTTGTTCAAAAATGGTTTTTAATCGTTGAGCACCTACCCCCTCTTGTTCTGGATCATTTAATGAACTTCCGGATTGAACTAGCACAGGAACTTCAGCTTCTCCAGCAATTGCTTGAACAAGCAAAGTTTTCCCAGTTCCCGGAGGACCAACTAGAAGAATTCCTTTTGGTAGTATATTCCCAACTTTGAACGAACGGCCAGAGTTTCTCAAGAACCAAACAATTTCACCTAATTCTGGTAAAATGTTATCAATACCAGCAATATCTTGAAATCTTTTGGTTACTTTTTTAATTAATCGATATCCTTTATCATTATCATTTAGCTCAAGCTCGTCTTTTAGACCTTCGTCCACGATACCCAAAGATGCTACTAAGTCTAAAAGATAGGAAACTAATTCTCGTCCGTAATTTTTGTAAAAATTTTGCAAAATATGTAAAACAAAAAACCCAAAAGTAAATTGAGTAATTGTTAACCATGATTGGGTGGTTATTGGTTCCCAAGATTCCCGAAATGGGGCACTTAAAATATTAATATTTAGGTAATCAAAAAAATTTTTTCTTTTTTCATATATATCTTTTTGGCGCCCGTAAATACTAAAAATTTTCTGAGAAATTCCGCCAAAAATTGTTTTTTGAGGTAAATTGGAATTTACTAAAGTTTCGGAAAAAGGTAAATAATGATACTTTATTGTTATTAAATCTTTTGGTTTTTTAACTAATTGATTTATATTCACAACTTTACCATTTTTAATGGTACTCAAACTATTCGAATCTAATTTTTCAAAGATTCGAACAAGGTTTAAATCTTGTTGAATTAAAAAATTTTTAGTTGGTTCATAATCAATTTGAGTTAAAGGCCAATCAATAGGTTCATTTCGAGGGTTTCTTACACGAATTAGAGGAACAGAAATCGGCGGAGTTTGATTTTCTTGCAAATCCACTTTCTTATTTAAAGCGGTGGCTTTAAATTCTCTTTTGATTTTTTCAAGAATTAAATGCCATTCTTGTTCTGTTAAATAAGGAACTTGCAGTTCTTCATCACAAGCAAGTACAGGCAGATTTTCGTAAGTAAAAAAAGTTTTTTTACTTTGAGTATTTAGTGGAGAAATTAGTTTTTCTTGTACTTTTTCCTCTTGGGCAAGAACCCCATTTAAATCTAATTGTTTTAAAAAAGAATTTTTTTCAAAATACTGAAGCTCGTCTTGAACACGCAATTTCTGTAAATCTACTTTTTCAGGAAAAGAAAAATCGAAATTCACGTCACCTTGTTTAGAGAAGTTTTTTCCAAAAAATGAATTACGTCGATCAGTCAATGGATTATCCGGAGAAAGATATTTTTTTAACCAATTTTGAACATATTCTTTATTTGTAATTTCTAAATCTTTACTAAATTTATTTCGTACTACCCCAGGACCTTGATAAATAGTATTAGTAATACCTTCCAGAAAAGTAGGACGATATTGAAGACCTAGTTTTGGTTGGGTTAATTTTGGAATATTATAGGTCGAATGAAACACAAAGCTACTTGGTAATTCAATTTTTAGAAGAGGAGAAAAAATACTTTTTGTTTCTTGTGTTAATGGATTTTTAAAAAAAGAAATTATATTCGAAATAGTATTTCGATAAAAAAATTGTAAAATAAGTGATCGAATTTCACTAGTTTTCATGTCAGGAAATTTATAACCAGACATAACTCGCGGCCTAATAATAAAATTTTGTTCGATTTGTTCTTTTTTCAGAAAGGAATCTTCACGATTCTTTGTGGTACCATCTAAAATAGTAGACAACTCCGGTGGAGTTACCATTTTATTAATAAAAAAGAAATTTTCATGAGTCGCCGCTCTGTCAGCAGAAATTGTAGAATTCAAACTCGAATCGAGTCTTACTAAGTCTAATTTTTTTAAAATTTGTTCCGAACAATAATCGTTTAAACTTAAATCCTCTTGGGTGAGCATTCGCGATTCATTAGAATAACCATTTAAAAAGGAGTCCTCTTGGGTGAGCATTCGCGAATCAAAAAATGTTAAAAAATTAATAGGGTTTAATCCTTTTTTATAAAAAAACGTTTTAAATTCGTTTTGTAAAAAATTAGACTTTTTATGCAATTTATCACGAGTTTTATACCCATCTTGAGAAAGTTTTAACGCTAAAGATTTTTGTTCACTAACTTTATTTAAGTCAAACTTGAAATATTCTATTTTAGTATTAAAAGCAAATAATGATATTTTTTGTTGGAAAGGATTGATTAGTGAATACTTATTTTTCTCTAATGTTTTATCAAAAAGAGATTTTGTTTTTAAAGGAGTGTATTTTAAATGGAAAATTTTTTTCCTCTTGGGCGAGAACTCTGTTCGAGTCAAATTATCTTTTAATGGGTATTCTTTACTAGTTAAAGATTTATTAATTCGCGAATGTTCTTTCCTCTGTATACCATCGTAGATGGTAGAGAAATCTGTTCGAGTCAATGTAGATGGTAATTTTTTTACAAGTAAATTATTAGTTTTTTTATCATAACTTTGATTTAATTTTAGTGGTAATTCATCAAAGTTATGATAAAAAAAAGCTTCACGACTGCTGATCCATGAGGAAAAATATTTTTGAGGAAATGATTCTTCAATAAAATTTAGTTCTGAATTTATGATATTAGTAAAAAATGAACTCAAATCTCTTCCCGAAATGTTATACCAATTATTACCAATAACTTTATCCGATAAAGTATTTAAAGAGCTTTTTTTACGATTTTTAACTAGCCCGTCCGAAAGTGTTTGTTTTTTATGAGGAAACGTTCCAAAATAAATTTGATTTTTTTGTTTTTGCCACTTAGATGTTAATTCGATCAAAATTGAGTCACTATAAAAATCTACTCGTTTTAGAAATGAAATAGAATTAGATACTTGATCCATTAATTGATTTTTACTCAAATTTGATTTCTTAGTGGTAATCATTCGAGAATCTTTTGTCAAATCAAATTGCAGCTCTGAGGACAAATCAGTTTTTAGTTTTTCTAAATAAGAATTTGTTAAAAAAAAGTTTTTTAAATTTAAATTTTTTGACGTAATATGTTCATAAGTTTCCCAGGATAGTTTTTGAGGTGATAGTAAAATTGATGGTAAATTTTTTTGAATGAAAAGAGAAAAAGTTTGATCTTGATATCGTAATAGTATCATTTGAGAAATACCAAAAACAAAAGGAAAAAAAGTTAATCCAATACGAAAATTTATATTTTGTTGCCAATTATAAGCTATTGAATTTCTTGCCCAATTACGATATTCTTGAATAGAAAATTTAAATTTGATAAAACTTATTTTCCAGATTTTAAAATTAGTTAATATTTTTAAAAAATTAACTTTTTTAGTAATTAAAGAAGTATTTTTGTCGTTTTTATTCATATGCATTTTTTATTTAACATTTTAAAAATTATAATTTTTTGTTAGTATTGTATTCCTTTCTTCTAAACAATTATTCCTCTTGGTAACCTAGTCTGAATAAAATTCAGATAAAAAAGTTAACCCATAAAGAGCGAAAATTTTTCGAGTCAAAAATAGAAATTATTTTTACTTTAGTAAAAACACAGTGAAAATTTTTTAATCTCAAAATTTTTCGTCTAAAGATTCAAAGCGAAATAAACATATTTTACTATTTTAAATAGTATTATATGAGTTACTTAAAAGTCTTGGCAGAAAGAATTTTCGAATAATTACAAATATTTTCTTTAGTAGGTGAGTATTCATGACATCGTAGATGATTACAATCCCCACTATTTTCTATAAAACAAGAAATTAACTCTTGTTTGAACAAAGTTTTAACAATTTTTTTTAATGATTACTACTGCTTGATTCGTGAATGCTCACCCCTTACGGATGAGCTTCTTTTGTACTTTACCGAGAAAAAATTTTCCTCATTAGGTGAGCATTCTGCGAATCCTTTTGTCTCCTCTTGTTACCATCTTTGATGGTTAGAGAACTCCTCTTGGGGGAGAACTCTGTTCGATTCGAATAGAATTCTCACCCATGAGGAGTCTTCGAGTCAAGTTTATTTACTACCATTTGTAATGATAGAACTATGTTCATATTAGGGTATCAAGAGGATCCTGAGATCCTATTTAATTTAGTGAGGTTAACAAAAGAAAAAAATTAGTAAAAATAAACTTTTTTTCTGCCTTTTGTGGGAAAAGTATTTTGTTTATTTTACCAAAAATATTGAAACAAGCAATTCACTTTCTCAATTTTGAATCCTATATGATTTTGGAATTATTACCAAATAATTCAGATGGAACTTTTTTTTATTTTTCAGGTGGAAAAACCGATTTCAAGAAGTGCAAATCCTCTTGGTACCATTTTAACAGTATACTGTTCTAATGATAGAGAACTCTGTTTGAGTCCTTAAAAAACTCAGTTTATAGAAAATACTCAAAGTAGTACTTCAATATTTTCATGGATAAGCATTCTTGAATTTAGAAAATTTTTTAGAATTTTCTAATTCTAAAGAATCATAATTTATTCAAAATTTGATTAAGTGTTGGTAAAACATAAACAATAAAATAATTTTTTACTTTTACTAGACAAAAGAATATTCTAAATGCTAGCATTTAAATAATTATAAAAAATTTTACTGCTATTTTGAATGGTAAGAAGCCTTTTTAACTCAGTAGGTAGAGTATTTGCATGGTAAGTAAAAAGTCACCGGTTCAAATCCGGTAAAAGGCTATTTTTTAAAAATAAGTTTTTACTAAAACTAAATCGAATCTTTGTCGCATACTTAAATATGCGAGGGGTAAAGTACCTTATGAAGGGTGAGCATTAGTACTATCATACAATTTTTACTGGTTACGAATAAAGTTCAAATGATATGAATGCTCACCAAAGAGAAAAGATGCTAAAATTAATATAAACTTATTATAAAAATTAATGTGCAAAAAAATCAAAACAAAAAAATATTTGTTAACTTCGACCTAAAGTAATATTCAGAGTTACATGGCTACCATCTCAGATGGTACTATAACGAACAAATATTTTGCCGAACTTTTATATAATAAAGTGAAAAACTAAATATTAAAAATTATTAACTTACCTCTGAATTACTGTTCAGAATTTAATTTAATTAGAGGAGTTTTCTATTTATGTCTATTTTAGCTTGGATTGAAGATCAACGAAAACTTAAACTTTTAAATGCTCCAAAATACAACCATCCGGCTTCTGATGGAAGTCAAGGATTATGGACTCGATGTGATAATTGTGGAGTCATTCTTTATAT